>JACDJC010000387.1_pt1 | contig 54350 bp, 49 predicted proteins | sample 7454191 | NCBI WGS metagenome assembly JACDJC01 (sample SAMN14253291, study PRJNA609438) | sludge metagenome | isolation source: sludge after 25d culture with pyrite and EDTA | collected 2018-12-20 | reverse complement strand
CTGCCCGCCGAGCTGGAACGGGACTACATTCAGGTCATGGAACAGCTGGAACAGGAGAATGACATGGGCTATGTCACGATTGCTGAACGTCTGGGCATGCAGAAGGGACGCGAGGAAGGGCGCGCCGCTGGCCAGGCCGATCTGCTGCTGCGGCAGATCGAACGCCGCTTTGGTCCGGTGCCCGAGGCCGTCACGCAGCGGGTGCGCGCAGCGCGTGCCGAGCAGCTGGAGCTATGGGCACTGAACATTCTGGATGCCACATCGCTGGAAACCGTGTTTCGCGACTGATCCGGGATATGGAACATATCGGATCTGACACTGACAGGGATGAATCACTGAACATTCAGCGCCCGTCGGTGTGAAACACATGATCCCAGAACGGTGTCGTGACCCCATACCAGCCCTGCATTCCTGGCATGTGATGGCGGGCGTGGTCGCGTTTGCGCGCCTGCATCCACGAGCCCGGGCGTGCCTTCCAGTGGTGGGTGCCGTGATGCACGAGCACATAGAGCAGATAGCCGCAGAGCGTTCCCAGCGTGGCCGCAAGCGCGATCCAGCGCTCCAGCACCAGGGACAGAGGCCACAATACCAGCAGGCCGAACAACGTCATGCTGACCAGCGTGGAAGAACCGATCAGTGCGAAGGGACGCCTGTGGTGTTCTTCATGCCAGCGCTTGAAAGGTTGCACGCCGTGCAGCACGAAACGGTGCAGTCCGTATTCCACGAGGCTCCAGACCAGAAAACCGGCAACGGCGGCCGGCAACAGAAGCCAGAAGGGCCGGTCGGCCTGCAGCCACAGCAGGCTTGCGCCGGCAACGATGACCGCCGGATACAGCACAAAATCTGCGAAATATGCAACAGGACTCTGCTCGAGCTTGAATGGTGTCATGGTGAAACCCGAAATCAAATGTCGTGCGGCAATCCCGGATCGATGCCAAAGTCGGCACGGCACCCCGCAGGCGTGATGCGCAATGGCCTGCCGGCCCGTTTGTTGCCCGAATGCACCGATCAGGATCATCTGCTTTGCACTTGATGAGTATAGACAATCCAGCAGGCATTTCGTGCGTTCGCATCGGCACAATCGCCTGTCGCACGAGCGGCTGCCCGGGGATGAGCCACCTCGGCCCGGCCACCGCACTGCCACCTGTTCATCGCACCCGGCGGCTTTGTCGTATGATGAACATTTCAGTTTCTTCGCAGTCCTTTCCGATCATCATGCCCTCAGCCACCCGCATCGTTGAATTCGACCGCCCGGACATGACCCGCGGTACCCGCAGTGTCGCCGAGGCTTGGGCCCGGGTCAGCCCCCCCTTGTCGCCGCAGGAGCGCGATTTCCAGAAAGACCGCATCCGGCGCCTGCTCGCAGCGCACGATGCCGTGCTGGTCGCGCACTACTACGTGGATGCCGACATCCAGGATCTGGCCGAGGAAACCGGCGGCTGCGTATCGGATTCGCTGGAAATGGCGCGTTTCGGACGCGATCATCCCGCCACCACCCTGGTGGTCTCGGGGGTCCGTTTCATGGGCGAGACGGCAAAGATCCTCAGTCCTGAAAAGCGGGTCCTGATGCCTGATCTGGACGCCACCTGTTCGCTGGATCTGGGGTGCGATCCGGTCGCCTTCGCGCAGTTTCGCGCCCTGCATCCTGATCGCACCGTGGTGGTCTATGCCAATACCAGTGCTGCCGTCAAGGCCCAGGCCGACTGGATGGTGACCTCGTCCATCGGTCTGGACATCGTCGCTGAGCTGCACCGCCAGGGGCACAAGATCCTCTGGGCGCCCGACCGCCACCTGGGCAGCTACATCCAGCGTGAAACGGGTGCCGACATGATTCTGTGGCAGGGCTCCTGTCTGGTGCACGATGAATTCAAGGGCATCGAGCTGGACCTGCTGCGTCGTGAACACCCGGATGCCCTGGTGCTGGTGCACCCGGAGTCGCCACCGGCCGTGGTGGCCCAGGCCGACGTGGTGGGTTCGACCTCACGCATGCTGGCGGCGGTCACGGAATCGGCCGCCACGACCTTCATTGTGGCCACCGATCAGGGCCTGCTGCACAAGATGCGCCAGGCGGCACCCGACAAGACCTTCATCGCCGCCCCCACAGCTGGCGAATCGGCCACCTGCAAGAGCTGCGCGCATTGCCCCTGGATGGCCATGAATTCACTGAAGGGCGTCGCCGACGCGCTGGAATTCGGCACCAATGAAGTCCTCCTGGATCCGGCGCTGGGCCGACAGGCCCGGGTCTGCATCGATCGCATGATGGAATTTGCCGCCGCGCGCCACCGCAGTGTGCGCCCCGGCCCGGATCTGGCCCGGGAACAGGCGCTGTTTTCAGGCATCGGTCCGGCATGAATGCCCCCGTTGCCTCCAGTTTGCGCAATCCTCATGCCCCCTTCTCCGCCGCCCTGCAGGCATCGTTGCAGGCCAGTGTCGAGCAGGCACTGGCCGAAGACATCGGCCCGGGCGATCTGACCGGTCTGCTGATTCCCGCGGGTCAGGTGGAATCTGCGCGTGTCATCGTGCGCGAATCGGCCGTGCTCTGTGGTGCGCCCTGGTTCGAAGCGGTGATGCTCCGGGTCGACCAACGAATTCACCTGGACTGGGCCTGTGCCGAAGGCGACCGGCTGCAGCCCGATGATGTGGTCTGCCGCCTGCAGGGCCCAGCGCGCGCGCTGCTCACGGCCGAACGTACCGCGCTGAATTTCCTGCAGCTGCTCTCGGGTGTGGCCACCGCCACACGCCGTTTCGTGGATCTCGTCGCAGGTACGGGTGCGGCCATCCTGGATACCCGAAAGACCCTGCCCGGTCTGCGGCTGGCGCAGAAGTACGCGGTTCGTGTGGGCGGGGGGCAGAACCAGCGCCTGGCGCTTCACGATGGTGTCCTGATCAAGGAAAACCACATCGCAGCGGCCGGCAGCATCGCCGCAGCGCTGCACGCGGCACACGCCCTGCCCGGCAAGGCCCCGGTGCAAATCGAGGTGGAATCCCTGGACGAACTGGAACAGGCGCTGGACGGCGGGGCGGTATCGATTCTGCTGGACAACTTCGATCTGGCTGACTTGCGCGCCGCGGTTGCACGCAACCGCGGGCGCGCCGTGCTGGAAGCCTCGGGCGGGATTTCCCATGACACAGTGCACGCCGTCGCCCAGACCGGGGTCGATCGCATCTCCGTGGGCAGCCTGACCAAGGACATCCGGGCCACCGATTTTTCACTGCGTATTGTCTGAACCGGCGCGTCCCGACGCCGGTTGCCACCGAGCGGCTCGAGCGGGTGGCGCAAGCGGGCCTCCGCCCGTACGACTACTGCACCGGGCGGCACAGTCGGCGGGCAAGCAGGCAAGCAGGCCCACTTGCCGTGCATTACCGAAAGCCGTCTTCCGGAGTCATGACCGTGGGCAGTGCCCGTGGCAGGCTCCAGGGAAAGTCCTGGCAGTAATGCAGGCCCCGGCTTTCCTTGCGCGACAGCGCAGCCGTGACGACCAGCGCCGCCACCTGGATCAGGTTGCGGCATTCCAGCAGATCACTGGTCACCCGATATTCCTGATGATAGGCCTCGATTTCCTGCTCCAGCAGGCTGATGCGCTGACGTGCCCGGTTGAGTCGCTTCTGGGTGCGCACGATGCCGACGTAGTTCGACATCAGGCGGCGGACCTCGTCCCAGGCGTGGGTGACCAGCACGGCCTCGACACCGTCACGCACCCGGCTGTCGTCCCACGCAGGCACCGTGTCTGCGGCCATGGCTGGCGCCGGCTGCAACGACCGCGCATCGATATCGTGCGCTGTGTTGCGACCGATCACCAGGCATTCCAGCAGGGAATTGCTGGCCAGACGGTTCGCACCATGCAAACCGGTGTAGGCCGTTTCCCCCACGGCGTACAGTCCCGGGATGTCGGTGCACCCGTTCAGGTCGATCACGACCCCCCCGCAGGTGAAATGCATGGCCGGCACCACCGGAATGGGTTCGCGCGTCATGTCGATGCCGAATTCCAGGCAACGGGCATGAATGGTGGGAAAATGTTCGCGCACAAATTCGGGCGGTCGGTGGCTGATGTCCAGATCCACATGGGTCAGGCCGCGCTTCTTGATTTCGAAATCAATGGCCCGGGCGACCACATCGCGCGGCGCGAGTTCCAGACGTTCGTCATGCCACTGCATGAAGCGCTCGCCCGCCTGTGCGCCAGCGGCCGCGGGCAGGCGCAACACCCCGCCTTCGCCACGCACGGCTTCGGAAATCAGGAAGGATTTCGCCTGCGGGTGATACATGCAGGTGGGATGGAATTGCATGAACTCCATATTGGCCACGCGGCAGCCCGCGCGCCAGGCCATGGCGATGCCATCGCCCGTGGAGGTATCCGGATTGCTGGTGTGCAGGTAGACCTTGCCGGCCCCGCCCGTGGCCAGCACGGTGTGTGCCGCCAGGATGGTGCGTACGCAGTCGGCCTTTTCATCGTAGACGTACGCGCCCAGGCAACTGGCCGGTGCATCGGGCGATCCGCGCACCTCATCATCGAGAATCCGGCTGGTGATGAGTTCGACCCCGGAGTGATGTTCCAGCAAGGTGATGTTGCGGTGCGCGCGCACCTGCTGCTCCAGCGTGAGCTGGACCAGATGGCCGGTTTCATCGGCCGCGTGGATGATGCGGCGCTGGCTGTGGCCGCCTTCGCGCGTCAGGTGGAATCCCCGTTCTGACGCCTGATCGGGGGTGAAGGGCACGCCCAGGCCGATGAGCCACTCGATGGCCGAGGGCCCCTGCTGCACGATGTGGCGCGTGGCTTCGATATCGCACAGGCCGGCACCCGCCACCAGCGTGTCGGCAATATGGTCATCATGGCTGTCCTGCGAATCCAGCACGGCGGCGATCCCGCCCTGTGCCCAGTTGCTGGCACCGTCGAGCAGGGCCTTTTTCGACAGCACCGCGACCTTCTTGTCGGCGGCCAGGTGCAGGGCCACCGTCAGACCGGCCAGACCACTGCCGATGATCAGAACATCGTATCGCTGCTGCATGGCGTCTGGCGGCCGCTCAGCCACACGCGCCCTGGTAGCCGCAATGGGTGCAGAATTGGCAGCCATCACGCTTGATCACCCGGTGCAAGTGGCATTCCGGACATTCGGCTCCCTGCATGGCCGGCACCATGGGTGCAGCCATCATCGGGGCACCCCCCTGTTCGGATTCCGCCTGCACCACGCCCATCTGTTCCACGGGATCGCCCTGCTCGTCAAGAATGCCGAGCATGGCATAGCGATGGATCAGCAGACGGGCGATATAGGCTTCGGTCGACGGAAAGGAACTGGACTTTTCGCTGCCCGGCACCCGGGCCAGGAAATCCCCCTGCGGTTCGGCGTAATTCATCAGCTTGCGCAGCTTCATCGCGATCCAGGCCGGATCGACGATGCGCATGTCCAGGCTCAGGAGTTTGAACAGGCCCTGGAAGGCATGCGGAAATTTGCCTGCGCCCCAGACCGAGTACGGGCGCGTCAGGCCGTCGGGCATGCGCAATTCCTTCACCATGAGCACGAAATCATCGCCCGTGACGGGATTCAGGACGTCACAAATCCAGCCCATGGTGCCGTCCGTGCCGGTCTTGGGTTCGCGCGGCGCGATCAGCGCCTCCATCATGGCGGAATGCTGTTCCGCCGTGGCGGCAATGCCCAGGGTGCGGTGGCGAAACGCCACCAGGCGCGCCAGGGCGGCCACGGTCGAGGGCATCCAGAGCGGCTCGCCCGTTTCCGGGTCCAGAATCTGGAAATCCAGGCCGCCGTTGGTGCGTGCCAGCACTTCCAGCTTGCGCGTGAGCCAGGGGAAATCGTCGGTGTACATGTCCAGGCTGAGCATCTTGGCCACGGAACCCAGGCCACGCGGCGGGCGCGCGCCATTGACCCAGACTTCGAAGGGCCGGTTCTGCAGATCGGACACGAACACCACGAAGCTGCCCTCGGGCGATTCAATGGCGTCCGAGGCCCAGCAGGAGGCACCGCGTGGCAGGCGCGGGCGATTGGGCCAGCGCAGGCTGTTCAATACGGGCTCGATGGTGCGCTTGAGCACCAGGCGCCGGTCGGCTTCCGACAGGGAGATGGCCTCGGGTTGCGACTCGGTGGCCGGCGTGACCGACAGCACGGCACCGCGCTTGCCGCTGGGGCGGTACGTGGTGATGCCCTTCAAGCCCAGCTTCCAGGCCTGCATGTACAGGTCCTTGAAGTCTTCGTAGGGATAGTCCACCGCGACGTTGACGGTCTTGGAGATCGCCGCATCGACGTGGTCCTTTACCGCCGCCACCATCAGGGCGTGGTCACGCGCGGAAATCTCCAGTGCGGTACGGAAATACGGCGGCAGCGTGCCGGATACGTCACCGCCCATGAGGCGGTACAGGCGATAGGCGTGGTCCTCGACCACGTAGTCCTGCTTGCTGCCGTCGGACATGCGCTTGGTGCGGGTGTAGGTCCAGGAAAACGGCGGTTCGATGCCGTTGGAGGCATTGTCGGCAAAGGCCAGCGAGATCGTGCCCGTGGGTGCGATCGACGTCAGGTGACTGTTGCGGATGCCGTGTTCCGCGATCGCGCTGCGGATGTCTTCGGGCAGGCGCCGGGCGAAGCCGCTGGCCAGGTTTTCCTGTGCCTGAAAGCCGGGAAACGGGCTGCGTTCGCGCGCCAGCGCCACCGAGGCCCGATATGCCGCATGCGCGACCTCGCGGGCAAAACGCGAAGCCATGGCGCGTGCGGGATCGCTGTCATACGCCAGACCCAGCATGATCAGCGCATCGCCCAGGCCGGTGACCCCCAGGCCGACGCGGCGCTTGTGCGCGGCTTCGGCCGCCTGCTCGGGTAGCGGCCAGACGGTGGCATCGAGCACGTTGTCCAGCATGCGCACGGCCACAGTGGTGACTTCGGCGAGGCCGGCCCAGTCGACTTCGGGTTCGCCCTGCAGGCCAAAGGGGTTGTGCACGAAGCGCGTCAGGTCGATCGAACCCAGGCAGCAGCAACCATAGGCCGGCAGCGGCTGTTCGCCGCAGGGATTGGTGGCGTCGAGCTCTTCCAGGTAATGCAGATTGTTCTCACGATTGATCTGGTCGTGAAACAGCACACCCGGCTCGGCGTAATCGTAGGTCGAGTGCATGATCTGGTCCCACAGCGCGCGCGCCCGGACCTCGCGATAGACCCACTGGCCGTCGTCGCGCCGCCAGGCACCGGCGGCCTTCAGGTCTGCGCCGGGCTCGGCACCGTGGGTCAGCTGAAACAGGCCGTCGCTTTCGACGGCACGCATGAATTCGTCGGTGACATTCACCGAGACATTGAAATTGGTCAGTTCGCCCGGCGTCTGCTTGGCCAGGATGAAGGCCTCGATGTCGGGGTGGGTGACGCTGAGCACGCCCATCTGCGCGCCGCGCCGCGAGCCGGCCGATTCGACGGTTTCGCAGGAACGGTCGAAGACGCGCATGTAGGACACCGGGCCGGACGCCTTCGAGGCGGTGCCCTTGACGGCAGCGCCGGCGGGCCGGATGTGGCTGAAGTTGTAGCCTACCCCGCCGCCGCGCCGCATGGTTTCCGCCGCCTTCTGCAGGGCATCGTAAATGCCGGGGCGCCCGTCGACCGCGCTGGAGACCGAATCCCCCACGGGCTGGACGAAACAGTTGATCAGGGTGGCCGCCAGATCCGTGCCTGCGGCTGAATTGATGCGCCCGGCCGGAATGAAACCGCGCTGCTGGGCATCCAGAAACAGTGCCTGGAAATGCGCGCGCTGTTTCGGTTTTTCGACCGCCGCCAGGGCGCGCGCGACGCGCTGCTGGATCTCGGTGATCGTGGTTTCCGTGCCCTTGGCGTATTTTTCCTGCAGGACTTCGGTGGAAATGGCCTGAGGCTCCAGCCCCACGATGGCATCCGTTCGGTTCATGCGTCGGCTCCTGAAAAATGGTCAATCACGCTGTGGTGCAATCGAAAGACCCTGCGGCGGCCGGCGGCTGCGCGCAGGGTCCGCACGAATCATCCGATCAGTGCGGTGCGCCAGCCACAAGCCATTCCACGACGGTCTTGATGTCGGCATCGGAAATGCCTACATTGGGCGGCATCGGGATGGGCCCGTACACCCCCGAGCTGCCTTCCTTGATGTGCTTGGTCAGGATTGCGGCCGCATCGGCCTGGCCCTGGTGCTTGGCGGCCACTTCCATGTAGGCCGGGCCAATGACTTTCTTGTCCACGGCATGGCAGGCCAGACAGGCGTTCTTGGACAGGATTTCGTTGACCTGGGCGAAATCGGGGGCGGCATGTGCGGCCTGCCCAAGAGCCAGCAAGGGGATGCTGAGGGCAAGAGCGTAAAGTTTCATGAGTGGAGTCTCCAGTTGGATGAGGCAGACAATGACATCAGGCGAATGAAAGCTGACACGCTACACATTACACCATACCTTGGGGGTACGGTGGCGAACAATACCACAAATTGTGATTGTGGCTTTTCGGCACACCTGAGTGCACCGAGCGCATGTGCCGGGTGGCCAGCCACCCGACGCGCCGGGCATGGGCCATGGCGAGTGTCCGGGGCGTTGGCGGGTGGGTGTCAGTGTAGCGCCAGTCTGCCGCCTCTGTGGCGCATGGGCCGACTTGCGGAAGTGGCTTTCGTGCGCCGTGTGACCGTCCTATGATGGAACATCGGGCATAAGGAGTTTCTGATGACGAATGGCCAAATGGCACCCCCCTGGGAAGTCGATACCTGGCTGAATACCGATGCGCCGCTGAGCCTGCAGGACCTGCGCGGCATGGTCGTGGTCGTCCATGCCTTCCAGATGCTGTGTCCGGGCTGCGTGTCGCACGGCATCCCCCAGGCGCGGGCCATTCATCAGGCCTTTCCGCCGGGCCGGCTTCAGGTCGTCGGCCTGCATACCGTGTTCGAGCATCACGCTGCCATGGGGGAGATCGCGTTGCGTGCCTTTCTGCATGAATACCGGATCCGCTTTCCGGTAGGCATCGACCGCGCCGACCCGCGCGGCAATCCGATACCGGTGACGATGCAGGCCTGGCACATGCAGGGCACCCCGACGCTGGTGCTGCTGGATCACGAAGGCCGCATCCGCCTGCACCATTTCGGTCAGCTGGATGATCTGCGTGTCGGGGCGATCATTGGTCAGCTTCTGGCCGAGGCCCAGGCTTCTGGTTCATGAACGTGGCCAGCAGATCGACCGGCACGGGAAACACCAGTGTGGATGACTTGTCGCCGGCCACCTGGGTCAGGGTTTCCAGATAGCGCAGCTGCATGGCGGTGGGCTCCTGGGCCAGCGTGCGCGCGGCATCGGCCAGCGCCTGGGCGGCCTGGCGCTCGCCTTCGGCGTGAATGACTTTGGCGCGTCGATCTCGTTCGGCCTCGGCCTGGCGCGCCATCGCACGCACCATGGTTTCGTTCAGGTCGATGTGCTTGATTTCCACATTGGTGACCTTGATGCCCCAGCCGTCCGTTTGTGCGTCCAGGATCGTCTGCACATCCAGGTTCAGCTTGTCGCGCTCGATCAGCATTTCATCCAGTTCGTGCTTGCCCAGGACGGCACGCAGTGTCGTCTGGGCGAGCTGGCTGGTGGCCTCGAGGTAGTGTTCCACCTGGATGATCGCCTTGGCGGGGTCCACCACCCGAAAATACACCACGGCGTTCACCTGGACCGACACGTTGTCGCGCGAAATCACGTCCTGTGGCGGGATGTCCATCGTCACGATGCGCAAGTCCACCCGCACCATCTGCTGCAGGAACGGGATCACGACGATCAGGCCCGGGCCCTTTGCGCTCGTGTAACGGCCCAAGGTGAAGATGACGCCCCGTTCGTATTCGCGCAGGACGCGAAACAGCTTGAACAGCAATACCAGCAGGAAAATCAGGACCAGCAGGCTGATGCCCGAGCCCAGGTTCAGGAACATCATGAGGGTTCTCCCAGGGAAGCATCCGGGTCGGGGATGCGTTCAACCACCAGCGTCAGACCCCTTGCAGCCTTGACCCGGACGGTCTGGCCCGGACTCAGGGGTGTGTCCGCACGTACCTGCCAGATCTCGCCACGCACCAGGGCCCAGGCCCGGCCGCGCGCATCCGAGGGCTCGGTGACTTCGCCCAGCATGCCGGGCAGTTCTTCGTTGCCGCCCAGGACGCGGCCGCGGTGCGCCTGGATGGCGATGACCACCGCCAACAGCAGGATCAGACCCAGCAGTCCCAGCGCCCAAGCCGACTGCGTCCCGAAATAGACCAGCAGCATGGCCGCCTCCCTGTCAGCTTGTTCGATGGTGCCTGGCCCAGGCGTTCATATGGGCGGCCAGCACGACCGCCTGATTGTGTTCCGTGTCCCGGGCGCTGTAGAGCAGCGTGATGGCCCTGCCCTGCGCCGCCGAGAAGATGTCGGCGATGGTGGCCCGCGCCGATTCGGCCTGCAATTCCGCTGCGTAATCGCGCTGGAAGTCGTCCCAGCGCTCCGGTTTGTGCCCGAACCAGGTACGCAGCGTTGCGCTGGGTGCCAGGTCCTTGCACCACATGTCGTGCGGCAGCGCGCTTTTCGACAGCCCGCGTGGCCAGATGCGATCGACCAGCACGCGCAGGCCGTCCGTTTTGGCCGGTGCTTCATAGACACGCTTGATCTGCACGGACGAAGTCATCAGATGCTCCAAGACCCCCGCACCCGCGCGGGGGATTGTTTCAGTACCCATCCCGCGCTGGCAGGAGCCACATCTTGCAGGACACTGCATTGCAGGCCTTCGCCTGACTGGGTGCTGCCCGGCGGGATGGTCCGGCCCAGGCGTGGCCCGGTCGGGTCGCTTTCAGCCGGACAGCTCATTCTCAGCTCTGGCTGGGATGGGTCATGTCCAGCGGGACGATCCATTCATCGTACTGCGCCGCGCTCAGGAAGCCCAGCGCCAGGGCCGCTTCGCGCAAGGTGCTGTGCTCCTTGTGGGCCTTTTTGGCGATCGCCGCAGCCTTGTCATAGCCGATGTGACGGTTCAGCGCCGTCACCAGCATCAGATTTTTCTGCAGATTTTCCTCGATGCGGGGCAGATTGGGTTCCAGGCCCGTCGCGCAGTGCTCGTCGAACGACAGGCAGGCGTCGCTCAGCAGCTCGATGCTCTCGAGCACGTTGTGCACCATCACGGGCTTGTAGACATTGAGCTGGAAATTGCCCTGCGAGCCGGCAAAGGCCACGGCCGCATCGTTGCCGAAGACCTGGGCGCATACCATCGTCAGGGCTTCGCACTGGGTGGGGTTGACCTTGCCGGGCATGATCGAGGAGCCGGGCTCGTTTTCCGGGATGTTGAGCTCGCCGATGCCGCAGCGCGGACCGCTGGCGAGCCAGCGCACGTCGTTGGCGATTTTCAGCAGTGCTCCGGCCAGAGTGCGCAGCGCCGCCGACAGGTTCACCAGGGCGTCATGCGCCGAGAGGGCGAAGAATTTGTTCTTGGCACCGCGAAACGGCAGGCCGGTGATGTCGGCGATTCGGGCTGCGGCCAGTTCACCGAAGCGCGGGTGCGCGTTCAGCCCGGTACCCACAGCCGTGCCACCGATCGCCAGATCGTAAATGCCGGGAAGCGCCGCCTGCACCGCGTCCAGGGCGAAATCGATCTGAGCCACCCAGGCGCCGATCTCCTGCCCCAGGGTGATGGGTGTTGCGTCCTGCAGATGGGTACGCCCCGTTTTCACGATGCCCTGGAATGCGCTGGCCTTGGTGTCCAAGGTGGTGCGCAGGCGCCCGACTGCCGGAAAGAAGCGCTGCGCGAGGTCGGTCGCGACCGCGATGTGCATGGCGGTCGGAAAGGTGTCGTTGGACGACTGTCCGCGATTGACATGATCATTGGGGTGCACGGGCGTCTTGGAGCCGATCTGACCGCCCGCGAGTTCGATGGCGCGATTGGCGATGACCTCGTTGGCATTCATGTTCGACTGGGTGCCCGAGCCGGTCTGGAACACCACCAGAGGAAATTCGCCATCGAGCTTGCCGTCGATGACCTCGTCTGCCGCGCGCACGATCAGCTTGCCGATGTCGGCCGGCAGCTCGCCCAGTTCGGCATTGGCCTGCGCCGCCGCCTTTTTCAGCACGCCCAGCGCGCGGATGATGGGTGCGCGCCAGCGGAATCGATCCACGCCGATGGGGAAATTCTGAATGGAACGCTGCGTCTGAGCCCCCCAATAATGCACGGCGGGCACCTCGATGGCGCCCATGGAATCGGTTTCGGTACGGCTTTCAGCCATGGTGTCATGCTCCTGAAGAATGAGAAGGGAGGTGTTCCGTCGGCGGGGCAAGCATCTGGGCCTGCCGGATTGTCACGAGACGGCATCCGGGGGGCCGCGCCTTGCGGGCAAGCCCTGGTCGGATGCTGCCACCGCCGGCGCACGGAATGTCGCTGCCCAGGCCTGGGCCACGTCCAGCATGCGATTGGCGAAGCCCCACTCGTTGTCGAACCAGACCAGCAGATTCGCAAAATCGCCCTTGTTCACCCGGGTCTGACCCAGGTCGATGATGGCCGAGTGCGGGTCGTGATTGAAGTCGATCGAGGCATGCGGCTGGCGCGTGCAGGCAAGCAGCGTGGGATGCGCGTCGGCCGCCTGAACGAACAGTTCATTCAGGCCCTCTGGCGTGGTCCTGCGGATCAGGTTCACGCTCAGGTCGATCGCTGAAACGTTCAGGATGGGCACCCGCACGGCCTTGGCCTGGATGCGCCCCGCCAGACCCGGCAGCAGCCGCTCGACGCCTTGGGCCAGACCGGTGGCCACCGGCACGATGGACTGCATGGCCGAGCGTGTGCGACGCAAGTCGGCGTGATGATAGCCGTCGATCATGGGCTGGTCGTTCATGACCGAATGCAGCGTGGTCAGAAAGGCGCTGCGGATGCCCAGATGGCGCTCGAGCAGGTCCAGCACGGGCACGATCGCATTGGTCGTGCACGATGCCGCCGACACGATGGTTTGTGAGGCCCGCAGGTCACCCTGATTGGTGCCGTGCACGATGGTGCAGTCCACATCCGAGGCACTGCGCCCCGGGTGCGAGACCAGCACGCGCGGACAGCCGGCGTCGATGAAGCATTGCAACTGCTCGCGCGTGGAAAACGCGCCGGAACATTCCAGCAGCAAGTCGAAATCCAGTTCGGCCCAGGGGCCCTGCTGCGGCGTGGTGGCGTGAAAGACGGGAATCTCGCGCCCATCGATGCACAGCCCGCCGGACATGGCCTGGACGTCTCCCGGGAAGATGCCGTGGGTGGAGTCGTAGCGTGTCAGGTACGCCATGGATTCCAGGTCGGCCGGCTCATTCAGGGCAACCACCTGGAAGGCGTCGCGCCAGCCGGATTCCATCAGCGCACGCAATACGCAGCGACCGATGCGGCCGTATCCGTTGATGGCGATTCGTAGGGGCTGGGACATGGCAATCTGTTCGTGAGGTGAAACCTTCGGGCACCGAGCAGTCTACCGCATGTCCGCGTCAGGCGCGCAGGCTTCCCTGCAGGGCGGGTGTCACCCGGTGGTATAAAGACAGCAGATCATTTTTACTTCTCATTTGGCTGGAAGCATATGAAACTGTACTACTTTCCGGGCGCCTGTCCGCTGGCGACCCACATCGTGCTGGAATGGATCGGCAAGCCCTACGAAACCGAACGCCTGACGCGCGAGCAGACCAAGGAACCCGCGTATCTGGCGCTGAATCCGACGGGCGCCGTGCCCACCCTGGTGGATGGAGACTTCGTCCTGACCCAGAGCGCCGCCATTCTGGAATACCTGGCGGAACTCAATCCACAGGCCGGACTGCTGGGCGAGGACGTCCGCAGCCGCGCTGAAACACGGCGCTGGATGGCCTTCTGCAATTCCGATGTCCACAGAACCTTTGCCCTGGTCTTTGGCGCGTCCTATTTCAGTGGCGGTGACGAGGCCGCGGGCCAGGTGCTGTCGGCCAAGGCCACCGAAAGGCTGCAGAGCCTGTTTGCCATTCTGAACGATCGCCTGCGCGGGCGCGACTGGCTGACCGGCAAGCGTTCGATTGCGGATCCTTACCTGTTTGTGCTGCTGACCTGGGCCGACGCCAAACAGATTCCGCTGGTCGGCATGGACGAGCTGCGCCGCTTCCAGGCGCACATGGCGCTGGATGCCGGCGTGAAGGCTGCCCTGCAGGCGCAAGGTCTGGCCTGACCTGCGGCGGCACGAACCCGCCCGGTGTCGACTGCGCGGGTCAGGCCCCCAGGTACGCTTTGCGCACCTCGTCGTTGCTGAGCAGATTGGGGCCGGTGTCGGCCAGCACGACATGGCCGGTTTCCAGCACGTAGCCCCGGTCGGCCACCTGCAGGGCCTTGTGGGCATTCTGTTCGACCAGGAACACGGTCACGCCCTCGTCGCGAATGGTGCGGATGATGTCGAAGATCTGTGCAATGATGAGCGGCGCCAGACCCAGGGTGGGTTCATCCAGCAGCAGCAGCTTGGGGCGGGTCATCAGGGCGCGGCCGATCGCCAGCATCTGCTGTTCCCCCCCCGACATGGTGCCGGCACGCTGGCCGGCCCGTTCCTTCAGGCGCGGAAACAGGTCGAAGACGTGCGCCGCACTCTCCGCGGTCTGGGTGCGGTTCAGGAAAAAAGCGCCCATGTTCAGATTTTCCTCGACGGTCAGGTCGGGGAACACGCGCCGCCCCTCGGGCGAGATGGCAATGCCGCGCTGCATCACCGCATGCGTCGGCAGCTCGGTGATGTCCTCGTCCATGAAGGTGATCCGGCCGGAGCGCGCACGCGGATTGCCGCAGACGGTCATGAGCAGCGTGGTCTTGCCGGCGCCGTTCGCGCCGATCAGGGTGACGATCTCGCCCTGGCGGACTTCGACCGAGACTTCATCGAGCGCCTGGATGGCGCCGTAGAAGGTGCTGACATGTTCCAGCTTGAGCACGGTCATTCCCCCAGATAGGCTTTGATGACGCGGGGATCCGCACGAACTTCGTCCGGCAGGCCGGTGATGATGGGCTTGCCGTGCTCCATGACGAGAATGCGGTTGGACACGCCCATGACCAGGCTCATGTCATGCTCGATCAGCAGCACGGCCACACCGAATTCACGGCGCAGCTGGTCGATGAGCGCCTGCAGATCGCGCTTTTCCTGGGGATTCAGGCCGGCTGCGGGTTCGTCGAGCATCAGCAGGCGCGGCTGCGTGATCATGCAGCGGGCGATTTCCAGACGGCGTTGGTGGCCGTAGGCCAGTGTGCCTGCCTCGCGGTTGGCGTACTGGCGGATATCCATGAAATCCAGCCATTGCACGGCCGATTTTTTCGCTGCGGCTTCCGAATGCCGGAATGAGGGCAGCTTCAGCAGGCCTTGCAGCAAGCCGGTCTCCAGCCGGGTGTGCTGCGCAACCATCAGGTTTTCCAGCACCGTCAGGTTCTTGAACAGGCGGACATTCTGGAAGGTGCGCACCAGGCCGTGACGGGCGACCGCATGACTGGGCTTGCCCGTGATGGCCTTGCCCGCCATCACGATGGCACCGGTCGTGGGCTTGTAGAAACCGCCCACACAATTGAAGACGGTGGTCTTGCCCGCTCCATTGGGGCCGATGATGGCAAACACTTCGTCGGGGTGCACATCGAATGCGACCTGATCGACCGCCAGCAAGCCGCCAAAGCGCATGGTCAGGTCGCTGACCTGCAACAGGGGCTCGCTCATGTTTCCAGTTCCACTTGCGGCCGCTTCATGGGCAGCAGACCCTGCGGACGCCAGACCATCATCACCACCATCACCAGCCCGAAGATCAGCATGCGGTACTGGGCAAATTCGCGGGCCAGTTCCGGCACGACGGTCAGCAGCACGGCAGCCAGAATCACCCCCACCTGGGACCCCATGCCGCCCAGCACCACGATGGACAGTATCAGCGCCGATTCGATGAACGTGAAGGATTCCGGATTCACCAGACCCTGACGCGCGGCAAAGAACGCCCCGCCAAAACCCGCGAACATGGCCCCCATGGTGAAGGCCGAAAGCTTGATGTTTCTGGGATTCAGGCCCAGCGAACGGCAGGCGATCTCGTCCTCGCGCAAGGCCTCCCAGGCGCGCCCGATCGGCATGCGGATCAGGCGGCTGGTGAAATACAGGGTGAACAGCACCATCACCAGGGCCATCAGATACAGGTAGATCACCACATCCTGGCTGTCGAAGGGCCAGCCCATCAGTTCATGGAAGGTGGGCGTGCCATCGAGCGAGCGACGCGCCATCTGGTAGCCGAAGAATGAGGGCTTCGGGATTCCCGAGATGCCGTCCGGCCCGCCCGTGAATGTATTGAGGTTGATCAGCAGCAGGCGGATGATCTCGCCAAATCCCAGGGTGACGATGGCAAGATAATCGCCCCGCAAGCGCAACACGGGAAAGCCCAGGACGTAACCGAACAGGGCCGACATCAGGCCGGCAAACGGCAGCGCTTCCCAGAACCCCCAGCCCGCCCAGTGGTAGAGCAGCGCGTAGGTGTAGGCACCCACGGCATAAAAGCCTACGAAGCCCAGGTCCAGCAGGCCGGCGAAACCCACGACGATGTTCAGGCCCAGGCCGAGCATGACGTAGATCAGCACCAGCGTGGCGATGTCGACCTGGGCGCGGCCGGTGAAAAACGGCCAGACTACCGCAAACAGCACCAGCACCAGAATGATTCTGTGGCGCAGTCTGTCGGTGATGGGCGGTATCTGGAAGCGCGCGGCCGCCCGCGGTGTGCGCCGCCGGATCAGCGGACGCAGCGTCTGCAGCATGAAGACTAGCGCCATGCCACCAAGAATCATCTTCCAGTCGGGCTGCAGATAGGTTTCCTGGCCGCGCCGCAGGATTTGCAGACCAAAGACGGGGGCGATGATCACCCCGGCCATCAGAGCCGCGATGAACGCGTTCTTGAAATTTTTAGCCATCAGACTTTTTCCACTTCGGGTTTGCCCAGCAGCCCCGTGGGACGAAACATCAGGATGAGGACCAGCAGCAGGAAGGCGACGATGTCCTTGTATTGCGAGGAAATGAAGGCGGCGGCAAAGGTTTCCGCCAGGCCCAGCAGCACGCCGCCCAGCATGGCGCCCGGAATGCTGCCGATGCCCCCCAGCACGGCGGCGGTGAAGGCCTTGATCCCGGCAATGAAGCCGATGAAGGGGTTCAGCTTGCCGATGGCCAGGGCGATGAGCACGCCACCGACGGCGGCCATCATGGCACCGATCATGAAGGTCAGGGAGATGATGCGGCTGGTGTCGATGCCCAGCAGGTTGGCCATGTGCAGATCCTGCGAACATGCCCGTGAGGCCTGCCCCGTACGCGAGTATTTGATGAACAGGGTCAGGGCAATCATCATCAGGATGGTCACGACAACGATCATGATGCGCGAGTACGGCGCGGTGATCGAAAAATCGCTGTCACCGATCGTGAAACTGACGGCCCCGGTGATCAGCGATGGCACCGCCATGTCGCGCGCGCCCTGCCCCGTGGCCACCCAGTTCTGCAGAAAGATGGACATCCCGATGGCCGAAATGAGCGGTACCAGCCGAGGGCTGTTGCGCAGCGGCGCATAGGCGATCTTTTCCACGGCAAACCCATAGACGGCGGTCACCAGGACGGCCACGATCAGCATCGCCAGCACCATCACGGGCAGTGGCAGTCCGCTGTTCACGCCAATGGCCGACAGCGTCACCAGCCCGACGTAGGCGCCGATCATGTAGATCTCGCCGTGGGCAAAATTGATCATGCCGATGATGCCGTAGACCATGGTGTAGCCGATGGCGATGAGCGCATAGATGGCGCCCAGCGACAAGCCGTTGAACAGCTGTTGCGTCAATAGGGGAAGCAGCTCGGTCATGGTGGCGGGAATTTCTCAGTGATTCGGCCGGGTTCGGAAACCGGCCGGCAAGATGGCCCCCGGGCGCATGGGGCCAGCCGGTTGCTTTGGATCGGGTCCGTACCTGCCGGGTCCGATCCTGCAGGGGCGCAACCCGCATGGGCCGAACCGGAACGCCGAACCGGCAGCCGGGCCGGAGCGTGCCATGTCCGGGTGTGGGCGGCCCGCCCCGAGCGGCAGGCGTATTCTGACGGCTCGCGCCGAGGGTGTCACTTCGGTTAATCCCTGATGGCCGCATCGTGCGTGCAGGCAGCGCGCATGGCGGCACGCGCGCTGTCTGCCTTGTTGCAGGACACGAACCCCATTGCGCGGTCGGTGGGCGCAGCAGTTCATGCGGCTGGCCGCGCCAGGTTCCACATCAGGGCGCGAAACGGCGCCAGCATCAGCAGATTGACCACCAGCTTGACCGCCAGATCACCCAGCAGCAGGGTCGTCCAGGGCACTTCGGTGCCGGCAAAGGCAATGGCAAAAAACGCGACCGTATCGAGGACCGCCGCCACGGCGCCCCCGATGAAGGGCGCCCGCCACCAGTACTGATGGCGCAGACGGTCGAAAACGGTGATGTCCGTGAGCTGCGACAGCAGGAAGGCGCACCCCGAGGCCAGCGCAATGCGGGGCGCGGCCAGCCAGATCGACACCACCACTGCCGAAGCGAAGCCGATGTACACGACGCGACGTGCCGCTCGCGGGCCAAAACGTCGGTTCAGCAGGTCCGTCAGCAAAAAGGATACGGGGTACGACAGTGCCCCCCACGTCAACCAGGGATTGATCGGATACTGGACGAGGATGTTGGATGCGACGACGATGGTGACCATCGTCAGGAAGGCAATGGTGAATTGCCGGGAGGTCATGGCAGCAAAGGTCGACATGGTTGAAGGAGGATGGGCTGGTTGGCTGATGGCGGGTTGGCTGATGGCAGGTTGGTTGATGGCAGGTTGGTTGATCGCAGGTTGGTTGATCGCAGGTTGGTTGATGGCAGATTGGTTGATCGCAGATTGGCAGATTGGCAGATTGGCAGATTGGCTGAAGGCCGGTTGCTGGTGCTCGGTGTGCCGGCCGGCTCATGCAGAGAATTCGCGCGCCAGTTCCGCCGCCCGGCGGGCCGCCGCGGCGACGGCCTCGCGCATGATGTCGGGCAGTTGGCGCCGCTGGAAGACGGCCAGGGCCGCCGCGGTGGTCCCGCCCTTCGATGTCACCCGCTCGCGCAGGACATCGGGCGAATCCGGCGACAGGCTGGCCAGCTGCGTGGCGCCATGGAAGGTGCCAAGCGCCAGCAGACGCGCCTGGTCGGGCGTCAGCCCCTGCTCGACCCCGGCAGCGATCAGGGCCTCGAGAAACAGGAACACATAGGCGGGGCCGCTGCCCGAGACCGCGGTGACAGCATCGATGGCGGCGTCGTCCTGCACCCAGAGCACCTGGCCCACGGCCTGCAGGAGTTCTTCGGCCAGGGCACGGTCGGCTTCGTCGACACCCGGCTGCGCCGCCATGCCGGTCACGCCGCACGCAATCAGGGCGGGGGTATTGGGCATGCAGCGCACCACGCGGGCATGCGGCGCACTGGGCGTGCCCAGCCAGCGCGCGATGGCCTGACCGGGGATGCCGGCCGCGATGCTGATGACCAGGGTATCCGGGCGCAGCCACGGGCGGCATTGGCGCACCACGTCCGGCATGATTTGCGGCTTGACGGCAAAGAACCAGACCCGGCAGCCGGAAAGGCGCTCGTCGGGCACCGCCGCCGTGGACGTGCCCAGCGCTTCCCAGCGGGTACGGATATCCGCATCGGGATCGATCACATGGACGTCCGCAGCCGCGCAGCGCCGATCGATCAGGCCGCTGGCCAGGGCGTTGGCCATATTGCCGCCACCGATGAGAGCAAGAGAGAGTCCGTTTTTCATAGCCTGCCATTGTACGATCAAGTGCGTGGCGACAGAAGCGCAGGGCGCAAGCCACGCCAAACGCCGGCAGCTGCGACGAAGATCGGCAGCCGCGGCACACGCGGGCAGTTGCGGCAAACACCCATTGCAATGAGCGGCCGGTATTGTTCACAATGACTGCCTATCATGCCCCGGCGCCATCCGGGCTGAATCCGGCGGCATACATACAGACCAGGAGAATGCAATGACTTCCCCCCTCTCGCGCATCACCGTGCTGGCCGCCCTGCTCTCCGGTGCGGGGCTGGCGCAGGCCGCCACCGACATCACCTTCTGGCATTCCATGGAAGGCCCCCTGGGCGAACGCGTCGCCGCGCTGGCAAAGGACTTCAACGCCAGCCAGCCGGATTACGTGGTTCACGCCGTCTACAAGGGCAGTTACGGCGAGTCGATGAATGCGGGCATCGCGGCCTTTCGCGCCGGCAACGCCCCCGACATCCTGCAGGTCTTCGAGGTCGGCACGGCCACCATGATGTACGCGCGCGGCGCGATCGAACCCGTTCAGGCCCTGTCCGAAAAGCTTGGCGACCCGATCGACCCGGGTGCGTTCCTGGGCGCGGTGGCCAGCTATTATTCTTCCACGGACGGCAAACTGGTGTCGATGCCATTCAACAGCTCCACCCCGGTCCTGTACTACAACAAGGACGCCTTCAAAAAAGCCGGGCTGGATCCCGACGCTCCCCCCAAAACCTGGCCCGACATTGCGGCGGCTGCCAAGAAACTGCGTGCCTCCGGCATGGAGTGCGGCTATTCCACGGCCTGGCCATCGTGGGTTTTGCTGGAAAACTTCAGCGCCTGGCATAACGTGCCCTACGCGTCGCTGGACAACGGCTTTGGCGGTTTGGGTGCGCGCCTGCAGCTCGACAGTCCGCTGTTTCGCAAACACCTGAGCTTTCTGGCCGACATGGCCAAGGCGGGCGAATTCACCTATGGCGGCCGGGGCGACGCCGGCAATGCGCTGTTCATTTCCGGGAAATGCGGCTTGTACACCGGCTCCAGCGGCCTGCGTGCTTCCATCCTGAAAAATGGCCAGTTCGCCTTCGGGACGTCCACCCTGCCCTATTACCCGGACGTGCCGGGCGCCCCGCAGAATTCCATCATCGGGGGCGCTTCGCTGTGGGTGTTTGCCGGCAAGTCGGAACCTGTCTACAAGGGGGTCATCAAATTCTTCAAATTTTTGTCCAGCCCGAAACAGTCCGCCGCCTGGCACCAGGGCACCGGCTACGTACCCGTCACGCTGGCCGGTTATCAGCTCACCAAGGAATCCGGCTTCTATGACAAGAACCCCGGCACCGAGGTTGCGGTCAAGCAGCTCGATGCCACCACCACGGTCAACTCGCGCGGCATCCGGCTGGGCTACCTGCCCCAGATCCGCGACATCGAGGACAGCACCATGGAGCAGATCTTCGCCGGCAAGCTCAGCCCCGAGGACGGCCTGAAGAAAATGGTCTCGGGCGGGGACGCCCTGCTGGAGCGCTTCGAGCAAAGCGTACGCTGATTCATGGAAAAGCGGGTCGTCTTCCATCATCGCAGCCTGCCCTGGTTGCTGCTCGCCCCGCAGCTGGCCATCACGCTGGTGTTTTTCTTCTGGCCGGCAGGGCAGGCCATGTGGCAGTCCTTTCGCATCGAAGACCCCTTCGGGCTGTCCTCGCAATTCGTCGGTCTGGCCAACTTCGCCGACCTGCTGTCCAGCCCCGATTACCTGGCCTCGTTTCGCACCACGGCCTGGTTCTCGGTGCTGGTCGCCGTCATCGGACTGTCGGTCTCCCTGCTGCTGGCCGTGATGGCCGATCGTGTGGTGCGTGGCGCCGGCATCTACAAGACGCTGCTGATCTGGCCCTACGCCGTGGCGGCGGCCGTGGCCGGCGTGCTGTGGCTGTTTCTGTTCTCGCCCTCCGTGGGCATCCTGGCCGTGGCCATGGTGCGTTACGGCCTGGCGTGGAACCCTCGCCTGGACGGAACCGATGCCATGATCCTGGTGGTCTTCGCGTCGGTCTGGAAACAGGTGTCCTACAATTTCCTGTTTTTCCTGGCCGGTCTGCAATCCATTCCGCGCTCGCTCATCGAAGCCGCCGCCATCGACGGCGCCGGCCCGATACGGCGCTTTGGCACGATCGTCTTTCCGCTGCTGTCACCCACCACTTTCTTTCTGCTGGTCATCAATTTCATCTACGCTTTTTTCGACACCTTTGCCGTGATCGACATCGTCACCCAGGGCGGACCCGGGCAGGCCACCGACATTCTTGTCTACAAGGTCTACAACGCCGGCTTCAAGGGTCTGGATCTGGGTTCCTCGGCCGCCCAGTCGGTCATCCTGATGCTGATCGTCATCGGGCTGACCGCCCTGCAGTTCCGTTATGTGGATCGCAAGGTGAATTACTGATGCCCCGTTCTTTGTCAGCAAGGTCCAGTTCCTTGCCACCGAGCCCCGGTTCCCTGCCACCGAGCCCGCACGCTGCGTGGCCGATGTCCCGCCCTTCGTCAGGCTGGCCGGCCCATGGTTGAACGCCGCCCCCTGCTCGACCTGATTTCCCACGTCGTGCTGATCCTCGGCGTGGCCGTGATCGTCTTTCCGCTCTATGTGGCCTTCGTGGCATCGACTCAGACCGCACAGGAAGTCGCCCAGGCCCCGATGTCCCTGATGCCGGGTCCGCATTTTCTGGAAAATTACTGGACGGTACTGACCGGCAGCGCGGTGAACACCCCGCCGGTGGGGCGCATGCTGTGGATCAGCACCTTCATGGCGCTGGCCATCGCCATTGGCAAGATCGCCATTTCCATGCTGTCGGCTTTTGCCGTGGTGTATTTCCGCTTTCCCCTGCGCATGCTGTGCTTCTGGTTGATTTTTGTCACCCTGATGCTGCCGGTGGAAGTCCGCATCGCACCCACCTATGCCGTCGTGGCCGATCTGGGCATGCTCAACAGCTATGCCGGCCTGACTCTGCCCCTGATCGCTTCGGCCACGGCCACCTTTCTGTTCCGCCAGTTTTTCCTGACGGTACCGGATGAACTGCTCGAGGCCGCACGCATCGACGGCGCCGGTCCGATGCGGTTTTTCAAGGACATCCTGCTGCCGCTCTCGCGCACCAGCATTGCAGCACTGTTCGTCATCCAGTTCATCTACGGCTGGAACCAGTACCTGTGGCCGCTGATCATCACCACCCAGGAAAACATGTACCCCGTGGTCGTGGGCATTCGCCGCATGATTGCCGGCGGCGACAGCGTCACCGAATGGAACCTGGTGATGGCAACTGCGCTGCTGGCCATGGTGCCGCCCGCTGCGGTCGTGATCCTGATGCAGAAATGGTTTGTTCGGGGTCTGATCGATTCGGAAAAATAGGAACACGGACGCATGGCAACCCTGAGCTTTCACAATGTGTGCAAGACGTATCCTGGTGGCGTCGCCGTCATCCATGGAATCACCCTGCAAGTCCATGACGGTGAATTCGTCGTGATCGTCGGCCCTTCGGGGTGCGGCAAGTCGACCCTGATGCGCATGGTTGCAGGCCTGGAAACGGTGACTGCGGGCGAAATCACGATCGGGGAACGCGTCGTCAATGCACTGGAGCCGGCTGAGCGCGACATTGCCATGGTGTTCCAGAATTACGCGCTCTATCCCCACATGAGCGTCTTCGAGAATATGGCCTACGGGCTCAAGATCCGTCGGCTCGGACGAACGGAAATTCGCCGGCGCGTCGAGGACGCCGCCCGCATCCTGGAGCTCGAGCACCTGCTCGAGCGCCGTCCGCGCCAGCTCTCGGGCGGTCAGCGCCAGCGCGTCGCCATGGGCCGGGCCATCGTGCGCGAGCCCGCCGTGTTCCTCTTTGACGAGCCCTTGTCCAACCTGGATGCCAAACTGCGCGTGCAGATGCGTCTGGAAATTCAGAAACTGCACCAGCGTCTGCATACCACCAGCCTGTATGTCACGCACGACCAGGTGGAAGCCATGACCCTCGCGCATCGCATGGTCGTCATGAATCAGGGCGTGCCGGAACAGATCGGTACCCCGGCAGAGGTCTTCGAACGCCCGGCCAGCCTGTTCGTGGCCGGATTCATCGGCTCCCCACCGATGAATTTGCTGCGCGTGCAACGAGATGCCCAGGGCCGCGCCATCGGACTGCAGGGCGAAGTCCTGCCTTTTCAAGTCCCGGCGGGGGCCCCGGCCAGCCTGGTCCTGGGCTTGCGTCCCGAACACCTGCGCCTTGCGACGCAGGGTCTGCAGGCCTGCATCGAAATGATCGAAATCCTCGGGTCTGAAGCCCTCGTCCATGCGCGCTGGGGGGAACAGCCGCTGATCCTGCGCTGCGCCGTGGCGGAAACCCGGACGCAGCCACTGGCCATCGGCGATCTCATTACCCTGGCTCCCGATGGCCAGCACCCCGTGCATTGGTTCGATGCTGAAACCGGCCGGCGCATCGACGCCGCGGCCATGCCGGAATCGGGCGCAGCAAGCGGTCAGCACGCCAGGGCCGAAGTCGACCCGCGCCTCCTCGACTGAGGTCCACCCGAACGCCCTGGCGGCGCGACTGACCCTGGTGAAAAATGCCCCGCGAAGGGGCATTTGTCTGGCGGGTGGCCGCGCTGTGCGACACACCCGCCCGCGCGGGTCGGACCGATTTACTTGAAGACGGTCTTGGACCCATCGGCGTGCCATGTGAACACGTCGAACTTGAAGGACTTCAGGTCGCCCTGCTTGTTCCAGGAGATTTCCCCGATCGGGGTCTTCACGGAATTGTTGTGCAGCCATGCGGCAACCTTCACCGGGTCATCCCGGCCCACCCCCTTCAGGCCTGCGGCGATGGCCTCGACCGCCGCATAGGCGGTCAATTGGAAGGCGCCGCCCGGATTGCGGTTCTTGTCCTTGAAGGCCTTCACCACCGCGGCATTGGCCGGATCCGAAGTGAAGTCGGCAGGCAGCGTGACCAGCATGCCCTCGACGGCGGGGCCGGCGATGGCGTTGATGTCAGGGTTGCCCACGCCTTCTGGGCCCATGAATTTCGCCTTCAGGCCCTGTTCCGCGCCCTGGCGCAGCAGCAGGCCCATTTCCGGGTGATAGCCTCCGTAGTAGACGAAGTCCGCACCGGAGGATTTGAGCTTGGTGATCACGGCCGAATAATCGCTGTCACCCGCATTGATGCCTTCAAACAGCACGACCTTCACACCGGCTTTTTCCAGGTCGTCCTTCACCGCCGTGGCGATGCCCTGGCCATAAGACTGCTTGTCGTGCAGCACGGCCACTGCCTGCGGCTTGATGTTCTGGGCGATGAAGGCCGCCGCGGCCGGACCCTGCTGGTCATCGCGGCCGATGGTGCGGAAAATCATGTCGTAGTTCTTGCCATCGGTCACCAGCGGCGAGGTGGCGGACGGCGACACCATGACGATGCCTTCGTTGTTGTAGACGGGCGTGGCCGCAATGGTTGCACCCGAGCACACGTGGCCGACGACATAGTGGATTTTTTCATTCACGACGCGGTTTGCAACCACCGGACCCTGCTTGGGTTCGCAGGCATCGTCCATCACCACGGCTTCGAGCTGGTTGCCCAGCACGCCGCCCGAGGCATTGATCGTTTCGATGGCGGTATCCACGCCTTCCTTGACCATGTCGCCGTATTGGGTCAATGCCCCGGTGAAGGGCCCTGCAATGGCGATCCTGATCGTGGCCGCGTTTGCTGCGGAAGAAAGCATCATGCCAGCGGCCAGGCCCAGTGCGGCTGCCATAGGCGTAAAGCGAATGTTCATAAAACCTCCTTGGAATGACCCGGAAAGAATACACGAAACCCCCGCACAGCGGATCAGGCCCTGCACGGGGGTTTTCCCGATACGGTAGTGGCACTGCGGATCGCGGCCCGGACGGCCAGGGCTCGCGCGGCCTGCCCGCTGCAGCCGGTGCGCCGGATGAGGGCACGGCGCGCCGGAGGCTCAATCGGCGTCCAGTGCGACGGGCGCGGGGTCTTCGAGCATGGTCACGCCGGGCAGCCCGCACTGGCGTACGGCGCGGATCAGGGCCTCGATGGCTGCCAGCCGTGGAAAGCTCTTGCGCCAGACCAGCACCACGCGGCGCATCGGCACCGGCGCAATGAAGGGCACGAAGCGCAACAGCCGGCTTTCGGCCCCCGGGGTGGCCAGCGCGCTGGCGGGCAGTACCGTGATGCCGATGCCTGCAGCGACCATGTGCCGGATCGTCTCGAGGGAGGAGCCTTCGAAGGTGCGCTGGATGCCTTCGCTGGAAGCCGAATAGCGCGACAGCTCGGGGCAGACTTCCAGCACCTGATCGCGAAAGCAGTGGCCCGTGCCCAGCAGCAGCATGGTCTGTTCCTTCAGGAGTTCCGCGGCAATCCGCTTGCGCGCCGCCCAGGGATGGTTGCTGGGCAGGGCCACGAAGAACGGTTCGTCGTACAGCGCACATTGCGCCATGCCGGTATCGGGCAGGGGCAGCGCCAGGATGGCGCAATCGATCTCGCCCTGGCGCAGCAGTTCCAGCAGGCGTGTCGTATAGTTTTCCTGCAGCAGCAGCGGCATCTGCGGGGTCTGGCGAATCTGTTCCGGCACCAGGTGGGGCAGCAGATACGGACCCACGGTGTAGATTACCCCGACGCGCAGCGGGCCGGCCAGCGGATCGTGTCCCTGACGGGCAATCTCGCGCAGTCTGGCGCTCTCTTCCAGGACCTTCTGTGCCTGGGCAACGACCCGCAGGCCGATGGGAGTGATGCCGACTTCCGCGCCGCCACGCTCGAACAGCACCACACCCAGTTCCTCTTCCAGTTTGCGGATCGCGACCGACAGCGTCGGCTGGCTGACGAAGCAGGCTTCCGCCGCCCGCCCGAAGTGGCGTTCGCGCGCGAGCGCCACGATGTACTTCAGTTCGGTCAGAGTCATCATTACTCCGGAAAGCCCGTGCGTTCACGCATGGGGCAATTGTGTCGTGAATCAGCAGTGCGTCACGAAGTCAGCTGCGCAGATACTGGGCGGCCCCGGCCATCCAGCGCTGCCTGTGGGCGCGGGCGTGGTCCGGGTAATCGGCGCTCAGCCAGGCAGCGGCGGCGCGGGCCTGTTCCAGCAGGTGTTCGTCAGCGCTCAGATCGGCGAATCGCAGCAGCGCCTGGCCCGACTGGCGCACGCCCAGCAGTTCACCGGGGCCGCGCTGGGCCAGGTCACGCCGCGCGATCTCGAAACCGTCCGTGGTCTCGTACATGGCACGCAGGCGTTCGCGCGCGATTGCCGACAGCGGCGGCTGGTAGAGCAGCACGCAGGTGGAGTCACGCTCGCCGCGACCGACGCGACCGCGCAGCTGGTGCAACTGTGCCAGTCCGAAGCGTTCGGCGTGTTCGATCACCATGAGGCTGGCATTGGGCACGTCCACGCCGACTTCGATGACGGTGGTGCTGACCAGCAAATCCAGGTCGCCGGCCCGGAAAGCGGCCATGGTGTCGGCCTTTTCCCGCGCAGGCAGACGCCCGTGCACCAGACCCACCCGCAGGTCGGGCAGCACGGCACAGAGATGTTCCCAGGTCTCCACGGCGGTCTGCAACTGCAGGGCCTCGGATTCCTCGACGAGCGGGCAGACCCAGTAGGCCTGACGCCCGGCGCGCACCGCCGCACCGACATGCGCCAGCACCTCGGTGCGGCGGTGATCGGCAAACAGCCGCGTATGCACCGGCCGGCGCCCGGGCGGCAATTCATCCAGCACGGACACATCCATGTCGGCAAAAAATGCCATGGCCAGCGTGCGTGGAATGGGTGTCGCGCTCAGGCTGAGCTGATGCGGGTGCACATCCGCCTGCTCGCCCTTGCGGTTCAGAGCCAGGCGTTGGCCGACCCCGAAGCGGTGTTGCTCGTCGCTGATCACCAGCCCCAGCGATTGAAATTCGACCTTGTCCTGAATCAGGGCCTGCGTGCCGACGGCCAGCCGCGCCTCGCCGCAGGCCATGGCCCGCAGCGCCCGCCGACGCGCTGCAGCCGGCAGGCTGCCGGTCAGCCAGGCCACCGGCACCCCGAGCGGCGAGAACCATTCCGAAAATTTCCGCCAGAGCTGCTCGGCCAGGATCTCTGTGGGGGCCATGACGGCCACCTGGGCGCCCGCATCGATCGCCTGGGCCGCCGCCAGGGCGGCCACCAGGGTCTTGCCGCTGCCCACGTCGCCCTGCAGCAGGCGCAGCATGGGATGGTTGCGAGCCAGATCGTCGTGAATCCGGGCGTAGGTGCGCCGCTGCGCCGCCGTGGGCTGAAACGGCAGGCCGGCCAGCAGGCGGGCGGGCAATTCACCCGGCCCGCACAGTCTGGGGGCGCGTTGTGCGCGTCGCGCGGCGCGAGCGTCGGCCAGCGCCAGCTGCTGCGCAAGGAGCTCATCGAACTTGACGCGCTGCCAGGCCGGGTGGTCGTGGCGGGCCAGCTGTTCCAGCGAGATCCCCGGGTCCGGGTGGTGCAGCAGGCGCAGGGACGGCTTGAGCTCCGCCAGTCCGTAACGGCCGCGCACGGCCTCGGGCAGGGTGTCGGCCAGATCGGTTTCGTCGAGCGCGCGCGCGATGGCCTTGCGCAAGCTGGCCTGCGACAGACCCTGGGTCGTGGGATAGACCGGGGTGAGCGTGTCAGGCAGTCGGGTGCCGGCTTCGGATACCAGCGGGTGCACGATCTCCGGGCCATGAAAACCGGCGCGCACTTCGCCGCGCACGCGCACGCGCCGGCCCGCACGCAGGCGCGCCTGCTGACCCGGATAGACATGCAGCCAGCGCAGATTCAGCTGGCCGGACGCATCGGCCAGCGTGGCCTGCAGTTCGCGGCGCGGCTGGCGTCGGTCTTCGGTCGCGGTGATCTCGCCCTCGAACAGCGCGTGGCAGCCCGGCACGGCCCGGGCAATCGGCGTGATGCGGGTTTCGTCCAGGTAGCGCAGCGGCAGATGGACCACGAAATCAGCGGACGTGCGCAAGCCCAGACGTTCGAACAGCCGTGCCTGCCTGGCGTCCGTGGCGCCTGCCCGTGCTTGCGGGGGCGCCTGGCGAAGAACCCCGGCCGAGCCCACGAGAGCAGATCCGGATGTGGCTCAGAGCGCCAGGACCGCTTCGACCTCGAACTGGGCCCCCTTGGGCAGGCTCGCGACACCGATCGTGGAGCGGGCCGGATAGGGTTGCGGAATGATTTCGGCCATGATGGCGTTGGCACTGGCGAACTTGCTGAGGTCGGTCAGAAACAGCGTGAGCTTGACGATGCTGTCGAGCGTGCCGCCGGAGGCTTCGATGACCGCCTGCATGTTGGCGAATGACTGGCGCACCTGGCCCTCGAAGTTTTCTGAAACCAGTTCGCCCGTGCCCGGTTCCAGCCCGATCTGGCCTGACAGAAAGACAAGTTTGGCGGCGGGCACATGCACGGCCTGTGAATAGGGTCCGACCGCTGCCGGTGCGGCATCCGTGTGTATGATTTCCTTGCTCATGATGGGCTTCCTGAGATGGTGTTGGAGGTTCCCTGATCGGGTCCGGGCGAAACGGCGCAGCGCGCTCGCCAGAAGACGCGGCAGCCAGGCGGGCTGGATCAGCGGATTCCTGAAGACTATCAGAATTTGCCGGGCAATAGGGATGGATGAAAGAAGCCGCACAGCATTTGAAGACGCCGCGCGTCACTTGGAGAAGCCGCGTGTCGGGAAGCCGCGCGTCGGGAAGGCGCACGTCGGGAAGTCGCACGTCAGGAAGCCGCAGCTCATTTTTCTGCAAAGGCGCGCTCGAAGACATAATCCCCGAGCTCGCCCACACCGGGCGAGACCTTGAAACCGCGCTTGTCGAGCATGGCGCGGATGTCGGTCAGCATGGCCGGGCTGCCGCAGATCATGGCACGATCGAGCGCCGGATCCAGTGGGGGCAAGCCGATGTCTTCGAAGAGCTGGCCGCTTTCGACCAGGGTGGTCAGGCGCCCCTGATGCACATAGGGTTCGCGTGTGACCGTCGGGTAGTAGATCAGCTTGTCGCGCACCATTTCGCCCAGATATTCATCGTTGGGCAGATCCGTGCGCAGGTATTCCGCGTAGGCCAGGTCGCTGACGAAGCGCACGCCGTGCATCAGGATGATTTTTTCGAAGCGCTCGTAAACCTCCGGGTCCTTGATGATGCTCAGGAACGGTGCCAGGCCGGTGCCGGTTGCGAACAGATACAGGTGACGGCCTGGCCGCAGATCATCCACCACCAGCGTTCCCACCGGCTTGCGGCTGATCAGCACCGAGTCGCCCGGCTGCAGATGCTGCAGTCGCGATGTCAGCGGTCCGTTCGGCACCTTGATGCTGAGGAATTCCAGGTTGTCCTCGTGGTTGGCACTGGCAATGCTGTAGGCGCGCATCAGGGGCTTGCCCTCGACCGGCAGCCCCAGCATCACGAAATGCCCATTATGGAATCGCAGCGCCGGATCGCGGGTGGTCTTGAAGGAAAACAGCGTGTCGTTCCAGTGACGCACACTGAGAACTTGCTCGGAATTGAAAGCGGCCATGGCTGAGGTCGGACTCGGAAATTCGGGGAAGGTGATGAGGGAATGGTAAGGCGTGTGGCGTGAAACGCAAGGTCGAACCCTGGATGCCACAGGGGTTTTCTTGATCTGGCGCAAGAATGTGACACAAGACACGCCGCAAACGCGTGAAGGGCCTGTCAGTTTAACGCGTTCAGCTTGATTTAAGCTGAACACCGTGATAACTTTCGTGTTCTACTTGATAATCATTATCATTAGCTTCTGGAGTCTGCCCCGCATGAAGGTCCGTCCCCCTGCTCTTGTGCCCCTGGTGCGCCGACTGGCGCTGCTGACCACGATCGTGCCGCTTCTGGCCGGCGGTACGGCCCTGGCCGCGCAGGTCAATCTGTACACCACGCGCGAACCCAGGCTGATCGAACCCCTGCTGGAGGCTTTCTCCAGGGACACCGACGTTCAGGTGAACACGGTCTTTGTGAAGGACGGCCTGCTGGAGCGCGTGCGCGCCGAGGGCGCCCAGTCGCCGGCCGATGTCCTGATGGTCGTCGACATCGGCAAGCTGCTGGATCTGGTCGACGGGGGCGTGACTCAGGCGGTGGATTCCACGGTGCTGAATGCCGCCATCCCGGCCAATCTGCGCGCGGCCGATGGCCAGTGGTTTGCCCTGTCGCTGCGCGACCGCGTGGCCTATGTGGCCAAGGAACTGGATCTCCAGGCACTGAATTACGAAGACCTGGCGGATCCGCGCTGGCAGGGCAAGGTCTGCATCCGCTCCGGACAGCATCCGTACAACACGGCCCTCATCGCGGCCATGATTGCCCATGACGGCGCCGAGGCCACCGAACAGTGGCTGCGCGGGGTGAAGGCCAATCTGGGGCGTGCGGCCACCGGTGGCGACCGCGATGTGGCACGCGACATTCTGGGCGGCATCTGTGATGTGGGCATTGCCAATGCCTATTACGTCGGCCGCATGAAAAATGCCGAACCGGGCAGCGATGCCTTCCGCTGGGGCGAAGCCATCCGCGTGATCCGGCCGACCTTCAAGGCGTCGGGCGGCACGCACGTGAACATTTCCGGTGCGGCCGTGGCCCGCCACGCGCCCAATCGCGCCGAGGCCGTTCGGCTGCTGGAATACCTGATGTCGGACAAGGCACAAAGCCTCTATGCCCAGGCGAATTATGAATACCCGGTAAAAGCCGGCGTGATGCTGGATCCGACGGTCGAGAGCTTCGGCCCGCTGGTGGTCGACCCCCTGCCCTTGACGGAAATCGCGCGCCATCGCAAGCAGGCCAGCGAGCTCGTCGACCGCGCCGGCCTGAATCAGTAGGGAGCGCCATGGCGACAGCATCTCTGCGTTCCGAAGCCTGGCCGTGGCACGCTGCCATGGCCCTGGCTGCGCTCGGGGTGCTGGCCCCCGTACTGGCCCTGATCGTCCAGGCTGCGCAGGGAACGGATGGCCACTGGGGCCACCTGCTGCAATTCGTGCTGCCCGATGTGCTGGGGCAGACGCTGATTTTGCTGGTGGGCGTGGGACTGCTGTCTGCGGCAATGGGCGTGGGTGCCGCCTGGCTGGTGACCGCACACGATTTCTATGGCCGCAGCGTGCTGTCCTGGGCGTTGCTGCTGCCTCTGGCGGTGCCCACCTACATCGTGGCCTATGCCTACCTGGACATTCTGCACCCCATCGGGCCGGTCCAGGAGGCGTTGCGCAGTCTGCTGGGCCATTCCAGCCCGCGCGAATTTCGCCTGCCCGACCTGCGCAACCTGCCCGGCGCGATCGTGTTGCTCGCCTTCGTGCTGTACCCCTACGTCTATCTGACGACGCGCAGCATGTTTGCCAGCCAGGCGGCTCACCTGATGGAGGCCGCGCGCCTGCTGGGCGAAGGCCCCTGGTCGGCGTTTCGGCGGGTGGCGCTGCCCCTGGGCCGGCCGGCCATTGCCATCGGCTTGTGCCTGGTGATGCTGGAAACATTGAATGACATCGGCGCTTCGGAATTTCTGGGCATCCAGACGCTGACCGTCGCCATTTACACTACCTGGATCACGCGCTCGGATCTGGCCGGCGCGGCCCAGATTGCGCTGGTGGCCCTGCTGCTGGTCACGGTCCTGATCGCCATCGAGCGGCACGGTCGCCGCCGCCTGCGCTACACCGGTACGCGGCGCGTGGCACCCATTCGCCGGCAGCGCCTGCGCGGACCCGCCGGCTGGCTGGCCACCATCCTGACCCTGCTGCCAGTCCTGATCGGTTTTCTTGTGCCGGCAGGCTATCTGCTGGCCCACGTGCTCGAGCGCATGGGCGCCGGCCACTGGCCTTCGGCCGCGCTGCTGCAGGCCGCCTGGCAGACGCTGCGCGTGGCGGCGCTGGCCACGGTCGCGGCAGTGGCGATCGGCCTGGCTGTGGTCTGGAGCCGGCGCATCATGCGGCGCACGTCGCGCTGGTTGCGACAGGTCCCCGATCTGGCGACCCTGGGCTATGCACTGCCCGGTACCGTGCTGGCGATCGGCCTGCTGTTTCCCCTGATGGGGCTCGAACACGCACTGGCCTGGCTGCGCGGTGCCATCGGCCTGGATCCGGCCGGCCTGGTGCTGCTGGGAACGCCAGCGGCGCTGGTGCTGGCCTACGTCATCCGCTTCCTGACGATTCCGGTGGGCACGCTCGAATCCGGGCTGGAGCGGATTCCGCCGTCCTTTGAGCAGGCGGCCCGGCTGCTGGGGGAAAACATTCATGGCACCCTGCGACGCGTCCACCTGCCTTTGCTGCGCCCCGCCCTGGCGGCTTCGGCCCTGCTGGTCTTTGTGGATGCCATGAAAGAACTGCCCGCCACCCTGCTGCTGCGGCCCATGAACTTTGAAACGCTGGCCACCTGGCTATACGGTGAAGCGGCCCGCGGCACGTACGAAGAAGGCGCGAGCGCCGCGCTGGGCATTGTGGTGGTCGGCCTGATCCCCGTGATCCTCCTGGCGCGCCTGCTGGACCGCCCTGTCACCTGAGGCTACCCGAGATGCTGGAACTGAACCGAATTTCCCTGAGCTACGCCGCCCCGTGCGGACGGCAGACTGTCCTGCAGGATTTGAGCCTGAGTCTGGCCTGTGGTCAGATCGCCTGCCTGCTGGGTGCCTCGGGCTGTGGCAAGACCAGCCTGCTGCGCGCCATCGCGGGCTTCGAGCCGCTGGATGGCGGCACCATCCGCCTGGATGGCTGCCTGCTGTCGGGCGAAGGTACCTGCATCGCACCCGAATGTCGGCGCGTGGGCATGATGTTTCAGGACTACGCCCTGTTTCCGCATCTGAGCGTTGCCGCCAATGTTGGCTTTGGCCTGCGCCGACGACCGGCTGCCGTGCGCAAGCGGCGCGTGGACGACTTGCTGGGTCTGGTCGGGATGACCGCACAGGCGGCACGGTATCCCCATGAACTGTCGGGTGGCCAGCAGCAGCGCGTGGCCCTGGCACGGGCTCTGGCGACCGAACCCGCCCTGCTCCTGCTCGATGAGCCGTTCTCCAACCTGGACGTCGATGCCCGGGAGCGACTGGCGTTCGAACTGCGTGATCTGCTGAAGGCGAGCGGGCGCACGGCACTCGTCGTCACGCACAACCAGGCAGAGGCCTTTGCCGTGGCGGATCGCATCGGCATCCTGCAGGAAGGTGGTCTGGCGCAATGGGATACCCCCTACGGCATGCACCATCATCCAGCCACCCCGGAAATTGCCGCCTTCATCCGTCGCGAGGCCTTGCTGGCCGAGCGCGCGCAGGCCTGTTTGCGCGGTGCGCCGTCATCCGCTCAGGCGGCGCCTGCGGTCCTGCTTGCTTCGTGAACGGCCGCTTCGCATCAGGGTGATCTGCCGGCCCGCATCACGACGGGCTCGTGCCGATGCATGCCATAGGCTACTTTCCAAGCACCTTGTCGAGCAGCTTCTGGGCCTCGACGATTGCCCCCTGGTAGCTGTGGGTCTGTGCCGGAGATGTCAGGTACCGGCCCCCGATGGCCAGTGTCGGAGTCGAGTGGACATCGTAGTTTCTGGCCAGTTCATCGGCACGCCGCACCTTCGTTGCCACACCGAATGAATTGAAGACCGCGTCGAATCGGGCGTGACTCACCCCCTGCGTTGCGAGCCAATTGCCGATCGCCTCGGGGGTGAAAAGTGCTCTGTGCTCGTCATGAATCGCCTTGAATACCGCGTCATGCAAATCCAGCCGGCCCAGGCTCTCGAGCGTGTAATAGAGCTTTTGCAGGGCAACGCCGCCCCGATCCACGTCGAAAGGCACCGGGTGGAACACGACTTGCGGTGGCAGCCTCTTCACCCAATTTTCAAGGAATGGCTCAAATCGATAGCAATAGGGACATCCGTAGGCGTAGAACTCCAGCACCTCGACCTTGCCGTCCGTGCCCGATGGCTGCGGCGGGTCGACGACCGTGTAGCGCGGCGCAGCGATCGCTGCGGCCTGATCCGACAGCAGGAGAAGTGTGCCAACGCCAACGACGGACAGCAGGTGAAGGATCAAATGTGGGTGTCGTACGGAAATTGGCTTCTGGACCTGCATGGCAAATATTTCCATGAACCGCGCGGTGCGGATTCTGAGGTTTGTTCCAGTCCGGGCTTATCCCTGGCGGCACTTGCATCAGGCAGCATCTGCCACCAAGCCGCGCCTGCACGAGGGCGCACGGGTCACATCAGGCCCGATGCCCCGACCATCCATGCCCGGTCAGTGCCATTTGGTCCAACCTGAATCATTGGTGTCCGGAAAATCCGATTCGATGAAAGGCGCCCAATTCACGAGATCATCCCAGTGGAATGCGGGCGTATTGCACTCCGGCGCCTGGGAGATCAGGCCTTGCCCCGCTGGCGCCGGTGCCAAGGCACCGGTTTTCGAGGCGCTCGACTGGCCGCAATGACCCCTCGGCTTGAAATTCCCTCGCGGTGCCGCATGATCGGCTGCCTTGAGAATGTGGAGCAGGATGAAATCATTCGCTGAACGCAGGGTGATCCATTGCGCCAGCGCGGTCTGCGCAATGGGCGCAGCCGTTGCCGCCGCGCTCCCGCGGGGCGACCCGACAGCGGCATCGACTGACGTCAGCCCTGCCATCGCGGGAAGACAAAAGCCGGACAGCAGCGCGGCCAGCACGGCATTTCTGATCGGTACCATAGCGTCGTCCTTTGCAAGGTATTGCGGCATTTCGCGTATCGTGCAACGCGCCACGCGCCGCCGCATCGGGCCGGACTCCCGGTGCTGCCAGCCTGCGGCCAGCCGGCAGCACCGGTTCGAACTGCTCGCGCCCTCGATCAGCTCGCGCATCCCAGGCGCTTCAGAACAATGGGATCATCACCCGAATAGCCATGAGTCTCACCGCAGGAACTCATGTCGGTCGCACCCTTTTCCTGGGGTGCTGCAGCGCTCGCAGCCACCTTTCTGACGGGTGCCTGGGGCAGACCCTTGGCCGTGGCACCAGCCGGGCAGACATGGCCCGTCGCTTCATACGCCATGCGATTGGCACTTTCTCCAAAGCAGAAAAATCGCATATTGGCGACGTCACGAAAACCGAGTTTGTAGGCGATCGACGTATCTTCTCGCGCGTTACACGCTTCGGAACTGCTTGCAATGCTGCCGCCGATTCCAAAACCTGCCACCCCGGCCGCCAGAGAGCTTGATTGCCCGCAATTATTGGCGCCACCGAACATCGAGGGTGGTGCATAGACGTTGGGTACATTCTTGATCGTCTGGGTCGTGTCGTCCGGAATCTCACTGGCCTGGAATATATTGGTGTTGCTTGCCGCCCCGCCCGCGCCGACAAAGGCGGCAGCTCCCGAGTTGCTCGATGCGCCACTGGTACTGGTCGCGTTGGAGTCGTTGTTATTCGTGCCCGCCGCCAGTGCCGGGAGGCATAATGCCGATAGCGCCGCAGCAAGAATGGCTTTCATTAGCGTAGTCATATCGCGGTCCCTGAAAAATACTTAACACATGACGCGTGGCGCGTCCCTGGAAAGTGCCGCACCGCCTGGCTGCAGTGGGGGGAACACATGCTCGCCCCCACGCAGCGTCGACTCAGCGAGCTGTGGTCAGACCCTCAAAAGTGACCCCACGCATGGCCCGAGAAACTGGAGGTATCCCAGCCCCCAAAACCAGAAGTCGCATTGGAGCTGTAACTGCTGTTCGAATTGGAGTTGCTGGAACTCCCGTTACTGGGTCCGTCGATATTCATATGCGAACCCTGACCCGAATTGGAGGTTCCAAACGTAATGGACCCGGCAACCGGTGTTCCGCTTCCTCCGAGGTCCGGTGTCACGCCCGCCAGCGACCCGCTCATGGACTGGCTATGCCCACCACCACCTGCATCGCCATGAACCGTCTGGTTGTTCTGAGTGGCCACGCTTGCCAGATGGGTTGAACCGCCGGTGCCTCCGCTCGCGTTGTTGTTGGTGGTGCCCCAACCAATGAAACCGGAATTAGTGCTGCCGGACACCCCCCAACCCCCGGCCGAGGCCACGGTGAAGGTGCCGCTTACCGCCAGGACTGTAGCGGCCAGTAGAAGGTTCTTTTTCAACATGATTGAACTCCATCCTGAAACTTGGATAACCGATCCAAACGGTACACCGGAAGGTTTGCTCCCTCCTCACGCAACATGGCAGGACAGCTTCTTCGCCCTGCCCTCGATCCAGCCGGATCGATTTCGTGTATTCTGAAATTCCGGTTCGATAAAATGAACACAAAACTGCCCCCGGGATGTCGGAATATGGTCTCGACACCCTGCATGATTCATCGATCGGTTTTTTCCTTCGTGATTGTCAGAATGCCTGCATTGAAGAAAGCTGATGGAATCATTTTCTTCATACGCAACACTCTCTGACTGGCCATGTGCGAAAGCCTGTCAAATCAAAGAGTTGGATTTACAATCACTGGAAGGATCAGGTTTTCTGGCTCATGCTCAGGTTGAACCTCCTGCACTCATCCGCCTGACCTCGATCAGCCTGGGTTCAGAATGACTTTTCATTCTTGACATCCGGGCGTCCGAAATCCGGGTTACGCGCGGCAATTTTCTTTGGCAGTCATGACGGATATTACTTGTCCGAGATTCAATGATGCTCCTGATAAAATGAAATGGGTGTTTCAGAAAAAAAAAATTACACCATTTACGATAATGCAAAACATCAGCTTCTGACAGCTTGCATTCAGGAAATCCTTGCACGAAGCAGGCAGAAATCGGCAGATGGCGGCGATTTCCCGACATGGGATAAGGGTCATTCGCAGGACACACACTACGGGATGGCCTGCGCTTCGGTTCAGGCTCGCCCTGCTTCAGGCACTCGGGTCGTGTCCGGCGGCATCCGGCCCTTGCAGCCCCAGTTCGCGCAGCTTGCGCGCCAGCGTATTGCGCCCGATGCCCAGGCGTTCGGCCGCCGCGCCGCGGCGCCCGCCCGCCTGCTTCAGCGCAGTGCTCAGCAGCACCCGTTCGAACTCATTCTGCAAGGCCTCAAGAACGCGGGGCTGACAGTGCGCAAGCCGGTGTGCCACCTCGCGCTCGAGCGAACCGAGCCAGCTGTCCGGGGCAGCCGCCAGGCCCGCGCGGCCGGGAAGCTCCCGCGCCATGGGCGACGTGGACGGCGTGGACGGCGTGAGCGACGAGGCTGACCTGGACGACAAAGACGATGCGGGCGACCTGGACGGCATGGGTGGCGTGGGTAGCGTGGGTGGCGTGGCGGCCAGAAGGTGCTCGTCCTGGCGCATATCGGGCGGCAGATCTGCTGGCTCGATCCCGGGGCCAGGTGTCATCACGGTCAGCCACTGGCAGATGTTTTCCAGCTGGCGGATGTTGCCCGGAAAATCGAATCTCTGTAACGCCTCCAGCGCCGCCGCGCTCAGGCGGCGCACCGGCACCTTGAGTTCATCAGCGGCCCGCTGCAGGAACTGGCGTGCCAGCGCCTCGATGTCCTCCGGGCGTTCGCGCAAGGGCGGCAGGCGCAGACGGATGACGTTCAGGCGATGAAACAGATCCGCACGAAACAGCCCGGCCTGCACCCGCTCTTCCAGCGGCTGATGGGTGGCCGCCACGATGCGCACATCGGCCTGGACGGGACGGCTGCCCCCGACCCGGTAGAAGCTGCCTTCGGCCAGCACCCGCAGCAGCCGGGTCTGCAGCTCGGCGGGCATGTCACCGATTTCGTCCAGAAACAATGTGCCGCCTTCGGCTTCCTCGAAACGTCCACGCCGGGATTGCACCGCACCCGTGAAGGCGCCCCGCTCGTGACCAAACAGTTCGGCTTCCAGCAGATCGCGCGGGATGGCGGCGGCATTGACCGCGATGAAAGGTCCCCCGGCCCGAGGGCTGTGCCGGTGCAGCGCATGGGCCACGAGTTCCTTGCCGGTGCCCGATTCTCCGGTAATGAGCACGGTGGCGCTGGACAGGGCCAGGCGCCCGATGGCCCGAAAGACGTCCTGCATGGCCGGTGATTGCGACGGTGTCATGTCCTGCGCACCCGTCGGCGACGCCGCCGGGTCCCTGGCCGGCGGGGGACCTTCGCGCACGACCGCCTGTGCGGCGCGCTCGATCAGTGCCACCGCAGCCTGGATGTCAAAGGGCTTGGTCAGATAATCGTAGGCACCTCGCTCGAAGGCTGCCACGGTAGTGTCCAGGTCCGTGAACGCCGTCATCATGATGACGGGCAGGTGCGGCAGGCGCTCGCGCACAGCCGACAGGACGGCCAGGCCATCGGGACCGGGCATGCGGATGTCGGACACCAGCACGCCAGGCTCCTGTGGATCCGGCTCGCCGCTTGGCGCGAGCGCCTGCAGCGCGGCCATCAGCGCTCCCCCATCCGGGAAGCTGCGCACTGGCCAGCCCGCCCGGTCCAGGGCCTTTTCCAGCACCCAGCGCATGCCGGGCTCGTCATCCAGAATCCAGATGGGCTTCATGGGGCCTCCAGGGGCAGCAGCAGACGAAATTCCGTATGCCCGGGCCGGGAATCGAATTCCAGCAGGCCGCCGTGTTGTTGCAGGCATTCCTGGACAAGGCTCAGGCCCAGGCCCGAACCGCACGCGCGTCCCGTCACCAGGGGATGGAACAGTTTGTCGCGCAGCTGCGCAGGCACACCCGGGCCGTTGTCGGTCACCGTGATGAGCACCCCCATGCGGCACTGCCCGTGCGCCAGCACCGGCTGGTGCACGACGCGCGTGCGCAGACTCAGGAGCGGCGCCTGCTGGTGCGGCGCCTCGCTCAGAGCCTGGGCTGCGTTGCGCGCCACATTCAGCAGCGCCTGCAGCAGGCGGTCGCGGTCCGCCCGAATCTCCGGCAAGGAGGCATCGTAGTCACGCACGCACGCGATGCGATCGCCGAATTCCAGCTGCACCAGCGCAATCACCCGCTCACAGATCTCGTGTACGTTGAAGGTTTCGAGCTCCAGGCTCTGGCGCTGGGCCGAGACCAGCCGGTCGGTCAGATCCGCCAGCCGATCCGCCTCGGCCACGATGACCTGCGTGAATTCGCGCAGATCATCACGCGAGAGCTCCATTTCCAGAAGCTGAGCCGCAGCCCGCAGGCCGGCGAGCGGGTTGCGTACCTCGTGGGCCAGATTGCGCAGGGTTTCGCGCTGGGCCTCCAGCTGACTGCGCGCCTGCTGCAGGTCTTCGAGGCGCTGCGCCTGATGAACGGGAATTTCGACCAGCCAGGCCCAGGGCTGCCCCGGCAGCGGGGTCTTCAGCACACTGGGGTGTGCCGCCAGAAAACGCGCCGCCGGCTGGCCTGCCAGCTGGCGACGGGACTGGCCCAGCAGCGCCTCGGCCGCAGCATTCGCATGGCGGATGCTGTGCGCTTCATCCAGCAGCAGCACGGCTGTCTGCAGCAGGTCGAAGCCGGATGTGTCCATATGGCACTTAGAGGGTGTAGTACAGATCGAATTCGACCGGATGGGGCGTGACGCGCAGGCGACTGATCTCGTTCTCCTTCAAGTCCAGATAGGCATCCAGCAGGTCATTGCTGAAGACCCCGCCGCGCGTCAGGAACTCGCGATCCGCATCCAGGGCCTTGAGCGCCTGCTCCAGGGAAAAGCAGACGGTGGGGATCTGGGCGTCTTCGTCGGGCGGCAGGTCGTACAGATTCTTGTCGGCCGGGTCGCCGGGGTGGATCTTGTTCTGCACGCCATCCAGCCCGGCCATCATCAGCGCCGAGAACGCCAGGTACGGGTTGGCCAGCGGGTCCGGGAAACGGGCCTCGACGCGACGCGCCTTCGGGTTGCTGACGTAGGGGATGCGGATCGAAGCCGAACGGTTGCGCGCCGAGTAGGCGAGCTTGACCGGCGCTTCGTAGTGCGGCACCAGGCGCTTGTAGGAATTCGTGGCCGGGTTGGTCAGGGCGTTCAATGCATGAGCATGATGAATGATGCCGCCGATGTAATACAGGGCGAATTCGGACAGGCCACCGTAGCCATTGCCGGCAAACAGGTTCTGGCCATCCTTCCAGATCGACTGGTGCACGTGCATGCCCGAACCGTTGTCGCCCACAATGGGCTTGGGCATGAAGGTGGCCGTCTTGCCATAGACGTGCGCCACATTGCGGATCACGTATTTCATGATCTGCGTCCAGTCCGCGCGCTGCACCAGGGTGCTGAAGCGGGTGCCGATTTCCAGCTGGCCGGCATTGGCGACTTCGTGGTGGTGGACTTCGACGGGCACCCCCATCTGTTCCATGAGCAGGCACATCTCCGAGCGCATGTCCATGAAGGAGTCGGTGGGCGGCACCGGCACGTAACCGCCCTTGACGCCCGGCCGATAGCCCAGGTTCGTGCCGCCCGCATCGTCGGCGTTGGCCCACGCGCCCTCGTCCGAGTGTATTTTCACGAAACTGCCCGACATGTCGGCCTTCCAGCTGATGCTGTCGAACACGAAGAATTCCGGTTCGGGGCCGAAATAGGCCGTATCGCCCAGGCCGCTGGCCTTCAGGTAGGCTTCGGCGCGACGGGCCAGGGAACGCGGATCGCGGTCATAGCCCTTCAGATCCGAGGGTTCGACCACATCGCAGGTCAGGATGAGGGTGGTTTCCTCGCGAAACGGGTCCAGGCAGGCCGTGCCCGCGTCCGGAACCAGCAGCATGTCCGAGGCTTCGATCCCCTTCCAGCCGGGCAGGGAGGAGCCATCGAAGGCCAGGCCGGATTCCATCCGATCCTCGTCGACCAGTTTGGCGGGTACGGTCAGGTGGTGTTCCCGTCCCAGGGTGTCGGTAAAGCGGAAATCCACGAACGCCACTTCGCGTTCGGCGATCATCTGCACGATATTTTCGGGTGTGGACATAAGGGCTCCTGTGCCAGGTCGAATCAAGGGGTTGCGGGGTCGATTTCCATGAAGGGTATGAAGCAATTTTCGTGCCAATATTTTCACGGAGCGGGAATCGATCCCCTGCCACAATGGTTGGCGCAAGCATGACGTCTCGTTGCACCGGAATGGCGCAAAAGCACCGCCCATTATGGCGCGATTTGCACCATGTTGGTGCGCACCGGGTCCTCTGAGCGACGCGGACACACCTGAGCGACGCGGACACACTTGGGCGACGCGGACACACTTGCGCGACGAGGACACACCTGGGCGACGAGGACTCAGCTGGGCGACGAGGACCCACCTGAGTGATGAGGCCTCAGGTCCCTGAGCGGGCCGGGTCCGGTCGCCCGTCAGCTCAGAAATTCCATCTGCAGGTCGTTCAGGAACTGCCAGCCCTTGGGCGTGGCCCGGATTGCACCCAGCCCCGGTTCCAGCAGACCGCGCGCCACGGCGCGGCGCATGGCGGGCAGGATGGCCATCAGCGACAGGCCGGTGCGTTCGATGAAAAGCCCGCCCTCCACCCCATTTTTCAGGCGCAGGGCATTCAGCATGAATTCGAAGCCCAGATCCGCGTGGCTGAGTTCGCGGCGCTCGACAACGTGCCGGCCGGATCCTTCCAGGGCCAGCCGCATCCAGGCATCCGGCATGCGTGCGCGCGCCTGGCGGGTGATGCGATCCTGAAAGGAGATCTTGGAGTGTGCGCCCGGCCCGATGCCCAGATAGTCCCCGAACCGCCAATAATTGAGATTGTGCTGGCATGCCTGATGCGGCTGCGCGTAGGCCGAGACCTCGTAGCGCTCGAAACCTGCGGCCTGTGCCAGTTCGGCCACGCGATCCTGCATGGCGGCGCTCAGTTCGTCGTCCGGCACGGGCGGCGGGTATTTGGCAAACACGGTGTTCGGCTCGAGGGTCAGGTGGTAGAGCGACAGATGGCCCGTACCAAAGGCGATTGCCTCGCGCACGTCCTGTTCGCACTGCGCCAGGGTCTGGTCAGGCAGGGCAAACATCAGGTCCAGGTTGACGCGCTCGACGGCACGCTGCGCCATTTCGATGGCTGCGCGGGCCTGCGCTGCGTCGTGGATGCGTCCCAGCCGGCGCAGCTTGTCGTCATTGAAGCTCTGGATTCCCAGGGAAATCCGGTTCACGCCAGCCTCGGCATAGCCCTGGAAGCGCCCGGCCTCGGCCGTGCCGGGATTGGCTTCCAGCGTGACTTCGATATCGGGCGGCAGGTTCAGGCAGGCGCGAAACATGCCGATCATCTGATCGATGGCATCGGCCGACAGCAGGCTGGGCGTGCCGCCGCCGAAAAATACCGTGCTGATCTGCCGCCCCCAGACGTCCGGCACCGCCTGTTCCAGATCGGCCTGCAGCGCCCGGAGATAGTCCTGTTCCGGTAGTTCACCCTGGCGTTCATGCGAGTTGAAATCGCAGTACGGGCACTTGTGCACGCACCAGGGCACGTGCACGTAGAGCGACAGCGGTGGCAGGGCCACCAGCCCGGGCCGACCCCGCACGCCGGGCCGGCCATCGCCCTCGTCTGTGCGCTCGGGCATCGGCACGGGAACCAGTTTTTTCATTGAAGGTGCCCCTCGAGCTCGAATTCGCTGCGCAGCGCCTGCATCAGGCCGCGCAGAGCGCGGGCACGATGGCTCAGGACATTCTTTTGCGCAAGCGAGAGTTCCGCCGCCGTCATGCCCAGATCCGGCAGGTAAAAATACGGATCGTAGCCAAAGCCGTTGTGGCCGCGCGGCACCTCGAGCACTTCGCCCTCCCAGAGCCCCTCGACCACAATGGGGCGCGGGTCATCCACACTGCGGATGCAGACCAGCACGGCCACATAGCAGCCGCGGCGATCCGTCTGCCCCGCCAGGTCGGCCACCAGGCGGGCATTGTTGGCGGCATCGGAGCGGCGCCCGTCGGGCAGCCTGGCAAAGCGGGCGGAATGCACACCCGGGGCGCCATCGAGCGCGCGCACGCACAGGCCGGAGTCGTCCGCCAAGGCCGGCAGACCGCTGTGACGGCAGGCGTGGCGCGCCTTGGCCAAGGCATTCTCGACAAAGGTGTCGAAGGGCTCATCGGCCTCGGGCACACCCAGATCGGCCTGTGGCACCATAGTGATGCCGGCCGCGGCCAGACTGGCGGAAAATTCTTTCAGCTTGCCGGGATTGCCGGAGGCCAGCACGATGCGTTTCATCGGGTGCATGCCAGTGGTCATGGCTGGGCCTGCAGCGCCTGCAACACCTGTTGCTGGCTATGGATCAGGCGGGTGATGCCCAGGGCGGCCAGGTCCAGCAGCGCATCGAGCTGCTGGCGGGGAAAGCTGCCGCCCTCGCCCGTGCCCTGGATTTCCACAAAATCACCGCCATCGGTCATGACCACGTTCACGTCGGTATCGCAGCCGGAGTCCTCGGCGTAATCCAGATCCAGCAAGGGAATGCCCTGCACCACACCCACCGATACGGCGGCCACCTGGCCGCGCATGGGGTCGGACGCCAGCATCCCCCTGGCCATCAGTGCCCGCACGGCCAGCGCCGCCGCAAGCCACGCACCCGTGATGCTGGCGCAGCGCGTGCCGCCATCGGCCTGCAACACGTCGCAATCCAGATGCAGGGTGCGTTCACCCAGCGCCTGCAGATCGAACACGGCGCGCAAACTGCGCCCGATCAGGCGCTGGATCTCCAGCGTGCGGCCGCTTTGTTTGCCGCGCGCCGCCTCGCGATCACTGCGGGTATGCGTGGCACGCGGCAGCATGCCGTATTCTGCCGTGACCCATCCCCTGCCCTGACCCTTCAGGAACGGCGGGACGCGATCCAGCACGCTGGCATTGCACAGTACGTGCGTATCGCCCATGCAGGCCAGCACGGAGCCTTCGGCGTGGCGGGTGTAATCGGTCAGCAGCTGAACCGGACGCAAGGCATCGGGCGCGCGCCCGTCGGAGCGCTGCGTCATGCGGAACTGGCGTGATTCGGACATCAGGAAATCCAAAGTCTAAAATGAACCTCTATTGTAGAGAAACAGGAAGCCCCCGATGATCCGCAGCATGACTGCATTTGCCAGCAGCCGCCTCGAGGCCCCGCAAGGGACCCTGAGTGCGGAGATCCGCAGCGTCAACAACCGCTACCTGGACCTGAGCCTGCGCGTGCCCGAAGACCTGCGCTTTGCCGAGATCCGCCTGCGGGAACTCGTCAGCCAGCGCGTGCTGCGCGGCAAACTCGAGATACGGCTGTCGTACGCCCTGCTAGAACCTGACACTCTGCGCCCTTTCGATGCCCAGGCCGTGCGTGCACTCGCGCAGCAACTGGAATGGGCGCGCCAGCTCATTCCGGATCTGCCTGCGCCGACCCTGGCTGAATTGCCGCGGGAAGGCACGGCGCACGAAGGTCTGGACCCGGAGGTCTGGCTGCCGCTGTGCGAACAGGCCTGCACGCGTGCGCTGGATGAATTCAATGCGGCGCGCCAGCGCGAGGGCGCCCGGCTGGCACTGGCCATGCGCGCCATGGCCGGCGACATCGACGGCATTGTTGCCCGAGTGGAAAGCGGCCTGCCCGAACTGGTGCAACAGTACCAGGCGCGCGTGTCCCAACGCCTGCACGAGGCCCTGAGCGCCGTCAGCCCGGACGGATTCGCCGCCATCACCGGTGCAGAGCTGTCGGCGCGCATCGCCCAGGAAGCCAGCCTGTTCGGCCTGCGCGTGGATGTGGCCGAGGAACTCACGCGGCTGCGCTCGCACCTGCACGAATTGCACGACATCCTGTCCGGCGCGCACCCTGCTGCCGCGCGCGGCAGTGGCAAACGCCTGGACTTCCTGTTCCAGGAAATGAACCGTGAAGCCAATACCCTGGGCTCGAAGGCGGCCGCCCTGGCCGTCACCCAGGCTGCCATCGACCTGAAGCTGCTCATCGAGCAGATGCGTGAACAGGCCCAGAATATCGAGTGATCTGCGGATCCGTCGGCGCGCGAATCCTGGCCTGTGCGGACATTCACGACAGACTGCGGGTATGCCCTCATTTGTCCCTGAAATTGATATACGTTAAGGCAATACCGGGCCATATCTGCTTGACCTCGCCCAAGTGACTCCGTCACGCCCTGCGGCATTCCGCCGGACTCCGGATCGCCAGGATACGCAGTGGTCTGCAACGTATTGAAAAGTCTGCAGGAAATTGCGACATCCCGCAAAACATCAAAACCCTTCGTGGCAGGCGGCTTTTGGTCCGCCAGACGGATCGAACCAACGTTTGTTTCTTTTTCCGGTCATTCGCATCAGTCGGTTCCCTTCTTGCGTGTAATGGCTTGCTTGACCTTGGGTTTTCCCGTTCCTAGACTGCCTGTGCCATCCCACCCCGGAAAGGAGGAAACCGTGGCGCAACGCATCATCGATCTGGTGTTATCCGCACTGGCCGCGCTGGTCAGTGTCCTGTTGTCCTGGCCGTACTGGCGGGATTTCGAGTACTGGCCGGAATCACATGGCATGTGGAGGCTGTACATCGTGGCGGGCTTCGTTCTGGCCGTCTACGTGTTCTACGCTTTCCTGCGCAGCGTGCGCACGCTGTTCCTGCATGATGCCCAGGCCCGAGCGGCGACCCCCGAAAGCCTGCCTCAGGAGAAACGGTCATGAGCTGCCTGAACGGAACCGATTGCCGCGAGACCGTCTTTCGCCGCACCGCCCTGGGCGTGCTGGCCTTGATGCTGGCCATTTTCCTGATCCTGTCGGTGTGGTCCTTCCTGCCGTCACGCGGCCAGGTGATTCCCACCGACGTGCATTTCGGCGACGCCGATGCCGTCATGGGCAAGCGCGTCTTCCAGGCCTACAACTGCATGGGATGTCACACGATCGTGGGCAATGGCGCCTATCTGGGCCCTGATCTGACGCATGTCTACGCAGACGCGGGGCCCGCCTGGCTGGCGGCGTTCCTGCCATCGGCCGGCGGCTGGCCCACTGCGGCGGCGGTTCAGGTGCAATTGCAAAACGCGGTCATTCAGGCCGATGCCGGCACCACGGACATGCAGGCCTACCGGCAACGTTATCCCGGCGTATCCGAGCGCCTGGACCAGCGCGGTGGCCAGCACACCCTGATGCCCAACCTGCCGCTGAAGGCCCCCGAAATCACCGCACTGATTGCCTTCCTGAAATACACCGCCTCCATGAACACCGAAGGCTGGCCGCCCAAACCCGACCCGAATCGCCGCCTGCCCGCGCTGGCCCACGCGGGTGCCGCCGCGCTTGCCGTGGTGGCGCCGGCCGGTGCCGCCGTGACGGCCGCGCCGGGAACACCGGCCGTCGCGCAGGATCCGGTGGCCCTGGGGCGCAAGCTGGTCAATGATCTGGGCTGCGTGGCCTGCCACGCCACCGATCAGAAGCGCCTGGTCGGGCCGGGCTGGGGCGGTCTGGCGGGCTCCGAGGTCGAACTGGCCGATGGCACCAAGGTCAAGGCGGACGAAGCCTATCTGATCGAATCCATTCGCAACCCGGATGCCAAGGTCGTGGCCGGTTATCCGCCCCATGTCATGCCGTCCTACGATGCGCTGGTCAACGAGGCCGACATGCAGGCCATCGTGGCGTATCTGAGCAGTCTGTAACCAGGAAGCCATCATGATCAAAATCGAATATGACACGCAGCGCCTGAGCCTGCGCTTCTTTCTGCTGATGCTGGTACTGTTCCTGTTCCAGATGCTCTTTGGCCTGCTGATCGCCGTGCAGCACGTGGATCCGCGCCTGCTGGCCGGCGTCATGAATTTCAACATCCTGCGCACCGAGCACCTGAATCTGGGCATCCTCTGGATTCTGTCGGGCTTCATCGGCACGATCCTGTTCATCGGCCCGCTGCTCTCGCACCGGGAATTGGCCGCCACCTGGTTGATCCGTTTTCTGTTCTATGCGCTCGTGGCCGTGACGATCTGGAACGTCGGCACGCAATTCCTGGCAGCCGACGGGATCGCCGGCTGGTGGCTGGGCCAGCCCTGGTTCCAGGAAGGGCTGGAATACCTGGAAGCCGGACGCATCGCCGACATCGTCATCTTCATCGGCTTTGCCATTCTGGCCTGGGTCGTGCTGCGCACCTTTCCAAAAAGGCGCGACTGGAATGAAATCCACTGGGGGCTGGCGATCGGCGTCACGGCGCTCACCTTCGTCTGGCTGTTCGGCGTATTTTTCATCGATCGGCTCGACCTGCAGGAATACTTCCGCTGGTACGTCGTGCACTACTGGGTCGAGGGCGTGTGGGAAGTCATCCATATCAGCCTGGTGGGCTTTCTGCTGGTGCTGATGTTCAAGGCCGACGTCAAGGCCGTGGGCTACGCCGTCTTCTGGGGGGTGTCCCTGGTCTGGCTCTCGGGGCTGATCGGCAACGCGCACCACTACTTCTGGATCGGCACACCGGAATTCTGGCAGTTCTGGGGCTCGCTGTTCAGCGCCCTGGAACCGCTGCCCCTGGTGTTCTGCTTCTGGCACGTGTACCTGGACGCCCATCAGGACAACCGGCCGCTGGAAAACGCTCCCGCCTTCTATTTCATTCTGGGTTCGGTGGTCATCGAGCAGGTCGGTGCCGGCATTCTGGGCTTCACCATGACGTTCGCCCTGACCAACGTCTGGTCGCACGGCACCTGGGTCACCCCCGCCCATGCGCACCTGGCCCTGTTCGGCACCTTCGGCATGCTGGGGATCGGGGCGGCCTACTACGCCGTGCCGCTGCTGCGCGGGGTGAAACAGTTTGACGCGCGCCTCGGGCGGGTCGCGTTCTGGCTGGTGTTCACCGGCATGCTGGGCATCGCCTTCGCCTTCGCGATCGGCGGCACCGTTCAGGTCTTCCTGTACCGTGCCATGGGCCTGAGCTGGTTCGGTGGGCAGGTCTTCCCCGCCATGCAGTTCTTCAAGGTGCTGGTGCCGGTCTTTGGCTTCGTCTTTGCCGTGGGGACCGGCTTGCTGGTCTACGACCTGCTCACGCTGGGCTTGCGGCAGCGCTCGGCGGCTGCGGACGAGGCGCCCCGGGTGCGGCATGCCGCGTACCAGACGGGCTGGCGCGCACCGCTGCGCGGCTCCGAGGCCAGCCTGTGGCTGATGGGCATGTGGATCTTTGGCGCACTGATCACGTTGGGGCTGCTCAGTTTCAACCTGGACGCGGTCAGAGCGGGTGATCCGACCATTCCCTACGTGCTGGCCGGCATCGGCTATCCGGGGCTGCTGCTCATCACCCTGCTCTTTGTCTGGCGCTTCCTGGCCTCGCTGGAAGCACGCCCGGTGGCCCAGGCCGCCGCAGCCCCTGCCCTGGCGGCCCAGGCATCCTGAACGAGGTGGCGGCCCAGGTTGTCTGAACGAGATGGCGGCCCGGGCCACCTGAACGAGGTGGCGGCCCGGGGCTCCCGAACGAGGCTCGAGCCAGGCCTCCCGAGGGCCGCTCGATCAACACCCCCGGGTGTGCACCCGGTACGGGTGGCTGGATGATCGAGCGGCCCACCGGCTGAACGGGGCCCGGGCATTCTTGCCGGCCAGGCGGATGTCCCGCCCGCGCGCCTTCAGCCGGCCAGTCGGATGTCCCGTCTGTGCGTCTTCAGCCGGCCAGTCGGGAACGCCGACCCATGCTGCGGATCAGCAGCATTGCCCAGACAGACAGAACGAAGGGTGCCGTCAGCGAAGCCACCCCGAGCCACTGAAAGCCGCGCATGATTCCGACGCTCAGGATCACCCCCAGGCACCACACGCCCGAGCGCCCCGGCATGGCCGTACGCAGTGCCTCGGCCGTGAGCACAGCGTTGAAACCATACAGGCCCAACGCCATGGCACTGACGGGAAAGCCTGCCAGCGCAGCCAGTGCCAGACCGAGGGTGGAAGCCAGCAGCGCGGATGCAGCCGCCCGTGGGGATCCAAGCGCGAGCCCCAGCAGACACAGCACGCCGGCGCGCGGGTCATCGAGGAACATGACCTGCCCCGCGCCCCGCAGCACGCCCTGCAGGCTCCACCATGCGCCGGCATCGGGCGCCACCAGAGCCGGCGCCGGTGACAAGCCCAGCACGCCCGCCACGTTCATCAACAGCCAGGTCACCAGCACGAAGGGTGCCGTGTAGGGCGGTAGAGCCAGGCGTCGGCGCCACACCTGCGCCAGGCAGGTAGCCAGCAAGGCAGCCGGAATCACCAGCATCCAGGCCATCACGCCCGGTGCCAGCACGATCATGACCCCGATGCCGGCGAGTGCACCGTTATAACCGTGCAACCCGGCGTCCAGGTCAGCCGGCTGCCCAAATCGCGTCCCCCAGCCGCTGCCGGCCAGAGCGCCCAGCAGACAGGCGCCGGACAGAGTCCATGACTGCAGCGCGACTGCGGCCAGAAAGGCCACCCCGGACAGACTGCTGCGTTGAAAAAAAACCTGCCCCACTCCGCGCAGCACGGTGCGACCGAAAAGGAGCCGGGGTGAGTGCAAACCAATTTCCCGCAAGGTCACGACGGGCTCCTGAGTTCGAAGTGGCTGGAAACGGGAGCCCCTGCTCCGACCGTTCCAGGGCAATGCCGCAGTCCGGAACCGGATTTCACGTGGTCGGTGCTGCGCAGACCCCGGGATCGTACTCCAGCAAGCCATGCAGCGTACAATGAGCGGGGTCCTCCGCCATTGACAGATCCCGCCATGAAAAACACGTTCGCCTCCGCTCCGTCTGTGTCGCGGGTTCAGCCTGCACCTGCCCAGACGCAGCCGGGCGTGGCCTTTCCGGTACTGTGGGGGATCAGCCTCACGCACCTGCTCAACGACATGATGCAGTCGGTGCTGCTGGCCATCTACCCGGTGCTGCAGGGCCGCTTCGATCTCAGCTTCGTCCAGGTGGGCATCATCACGCTGGCGTTCCAGTTCTCGTCTTCTTTGCTGCAACCCCTGATCGGGCGTTTCACCGACCGGCGCCCCCTGCCCTACTCCCTGCCTGTCGGCATGGGCTTCACCTTTTGCGGCTTGCTGCTGCTGTCGCAGGCCTGGAGCTTCCCGCTGGTGGTGATGGCCGCCACCCTGGTGGGGGCCGGCTCTTCGGTCTTTCATCCGGAATCGTCGCGCGTGGCCCGCATGGCCTCTGCCGGACATCATGGCCTGGCACAATCCATCTTTCAGGTGGGCGGCAACATCGGCTCCTCGATCGGGCCGCTGCTGGCGGCACTGCTGATCGTGCCGCATGGCCAGGGCAGCGTGGCCTGGGTCTCGCTGGCGGCGCTGGCGGGCATCTGCGTCCTGGTGTTCGTCAGCCGCTGGTATGCCGCCAACCTCACCAGCGTGCGGGGGCGCACGTCCCTGCGCAAGACCGACAACGGCCTGTCGCATCGTCAGGTGTCCTGGGCGATGACCGTCCTGCTGGTGCTGCTCTTCAGCAAATACTTCTATCTCGCCGGCCTGAACAGTTATTTCACCTTCTTCCTGATCGATCGCTTCGGCCTGGACATCCAGCAGGCGCAGTATTCCCTGTTCGTCTTCCTGGCCGGGGTGGCCACGGGCACCCTGGTGGGCGGACCGATCGGCGACCGTATCGGTCGCAAGCGGGTCATCTGGGGCTCGATCCTGGGCACGGCACCCTTTTCGCTGGCGCTGCCATATGCCAATCTGCACTGGACCCTGATTCTGGTGTTCTGTGCCGGGGTCATGATCGCATCGGCCTTTCCGGCCATCATCGTCTATGCACAGGAACTCATGCCCGGCAAGACCGGCACGGTCTCGGGCCTTTTCTACGGGCTGGCGTTCGGCATGGCCGGCATTGGCGCCGCCGTGCTGGGCAAGCTGGCCGATGCCACCAGCATTGCCTTTGTCTACCACGTGTGCGCTTTCCTGCCGCTGCTGGGCCTGACGGCGTTCTTCCTGCCCGACCTGCGGCGCAGCAACGCATGAGGCGTCCCCCGCGAGGCAGCCTGGCCCTCTGGCTGAGCGCGGCCAGCCTGTTGCTGCTGGCGGCCAACCTGCGCCCCCTGTTCGCCAGCACGGCGGTGCTGCTGCCGGAACTCAGCCGTGCGCTGCACCTGAGCGGCTCCACGGCGGGCTATCTGACCACCCTGCCCGTCCTGTGCATGGGCCTGTTTGCGCCGTTTGCTCCGCGTCTGGCCCAGCGCATCGGCATCGAACGCACGCTGCTGCTGGTTCTGCTGATGATCACCGGCGGCACCGCCCTGCGCGGCACGCTCGGGCTGGCCGGGCTGTTTCTGGGCACGGCGGCAGCCGGTGCGGGCATCGCCATGGGCAATGTCCTGCTGCCCAGCCTCGTCAAGCGGGATTTCTCCCAACGGGCGGCCCTGCTGACCGGGCTCTACACCACCAGCCTGGTCGGTGGTGCTGCACTGGCAGCCGCCATCACGCTGCCCCTGACCCACGCGCTTGGCGGCAGTTGGGCGCTGGGGCTGGCCATCTGGGCCATTCCAGGGATGCTGGCGCTGATGGCCTGGGCCCCGGTCGCGGCGCGCGCCGGCGATCACAAGAGCGCCGGGCGCCACATCTTGCCGATTCAGGGCCTGCACCGTGACGGTCTGGCCTGGGCCGTCACCTTCTTCATGGGCCTGCAATCCAGCCTGGCCTACTGTGTACTGGGCTGGATGGCACCCATGCTGCGCGCCCGCGGGCTGGACGGCACCGAAGCGGGCCTGGTGACTTCCGTATCGATCCTGATGCAGGTGCTTGCCTGCCTGGTGGTACCCGGTCTGGCCGTGCGCTGCCGCGATCAGCGCGCACTGGCGGTGGCCCTGGCCGCCCTGGCGTCCCTGGCGTTCATCGGCATGCTGCAAGGGCCACAGGGGCTCATCTGGCCGCTGGCCATGGCACAGGGCCTGGGTTCAGGCGGACTGTTTGCCCTGGCCCTGATGCTGATCGTGCTGCGCTCGCCCGATTCCCACGTGGCGGCCCATTTGTCGAGCATGGCGCAGACCACGGGCTACATCCTGGCCGCCTGCGGCCCCTTGCTGATCGGGCTGCTGCACGAATGGACCGGCAGCTTTCAGCCCGTCGCCTGGCTGCTGGCCGTTCTGGGCCTGGGGGCAGCGCTGTCGGGCTGGCTGTCAGGCCGCAACGCACTCATAAAGGCCGGCCCGCGGCCAGTTGCATCCGGGCAGGCGGCCTGAGCCTCGATGGCAGACCCGCGCAGAGGCTCAGAGCCTCGCGCGCGCAGACACCAGTCAGTAGGCAAAGGCACGCGCACGATGCGCTCCCTCAGAGCCTCGCGCGCGCAGACACCAGCCTGAGGCCTGGCGCGCAGGCGCTGGCATCTGCTCAGAGCCCCGCGCGCGAAAACACCAGTGTGGCGTTCGTGCCACCGAAGCCGAAGCTGTTGGACAGGGCCGTCTGGATATCGATGCCGGACAGCGTTTCCTGCACGACGTTCATGCCTTCGGCTGCCGGATCCAGATGTTCGATATTGGCCGATGCCGCCACAAAGCCGTGCTGCATCATCAGCAGCGTATAAATGGCTTCGTTCACGCCGGCCGCACCCAGCGCGTGGCCGGAGAGCGATTTGGTCGACGCCACCCAGGGAAGATGATCGCCGAAGACCTCGCGGATGGCTTCCAGTTCCTTGATGTCGCCCACGGGCGTGCTGGTGCCGTGCGTGTTGATGTAGTCCACGCGCGAGCGCACGTCCTGCATGGCCAGGCGCATGCAGCGTGTGGCGCCTTCGCCCGATGGCGCCACCATGTCGTAGCCGTCCGAGGTGGCCCCGTAGCCCAGGATTTCCGCCAGGATGCGGGCTCCGCGAGCCCGGGCATGCTCATATTCCTCGATGACCAGGATGCCACCACCGCCAGAGATCACGAAACCGTCGCGATCCGTATCGTAGGCACGCGAAGCGCGTTCCGGCGTGTCGTTGTAGCGGGTGGATAAAGCGCCCATGGCATCGAACATGAAGGACAGCGACCAGTGTTCTTCCTCGGCTCCGCCGGCAAAGACGATGTCCTGCTTGCCCAGCTGGATCTGTTCCATGGCATTGCCGATGCAGTGGGCACTGGTGGAGCAGGCCGAACTGATGGAGTAGTTGACGCCCTTGATCTGGGCGCCCGTGGCCAGGCACGCCGACACGCCGCTGGCCATGGCCTTGGTGACCATATAGGGCCCCACGCGGCGCACGCCTTTCTCGTGCAGTGTCCGGATGCCCTCCTGAATGGAGGAGTGCGAGGCCCCGCCCGCACCGACGATCAGGCCGGTGCGCGGGTTGGAGACCAGTTCCGGGGGCAGGCCCGCGTCACGGATGGCTTCCTGCATCGCCAGCCAGGCGTAGGCGTGCCCGCCCGCCATGAATCGGCTGAGCTTGCGATCGATCTGGCTGAGCGCATCCAGGTGCACGGAACCCGCAACCTGGGAGCGCAAGCCCTGTTGTGCATATTCTGGCTGGTACGTGATGCCGGAGCGCCCGGAGCGCAGACTGTCGAGGACCTCGGACTGGTTGTTGCCCAGGCTGGACACGATGCCCATGCCGGTGACGACCACACGACGCATGATCGAACCTCCTAGAAATTGTCCGTACGAGTGAACAGCCCGACCCGCAGATCCTGGGCCGCATAGATTGGATGGCCGTCGACCAGCATCCGGGCGTCCGCAATGCCCATGACGAGCTTGCGCATCATCACGCGCTTCATGTCGATGTGATAACGCACCAGGCGGCCCGTGGGCAACACCTGTCCGGTGAATTTCACCTCGTCCACCCCCAAGGCCCGCCCGCGCCCCTGGCCACCGCAGCATCCCAGGAAGAAGCCGACCAGCTGCCACATGGCGTCCAGCCCCAGGCAGCCCGGCATGACCGGATCGCCCTGGAAGTGACAGTCAAAAAACCACAGGTCGGGCCGGATGTCCAGTTCTGCCACGATTTCACCCTTGCCGTGGGGGCCACCCCGGTCATCGATGTGCACGATGCGGTCGAACATCAGCATGGG
>JACDJC010000386.1_pt1 | contig 54390 bp, 55 predicted proteins | sample 7454191 | NCBI WGS metagenome assembly JACDJC01 (sample SAMN14253291, study PRJNA609438) | sludge metagenome | isolation source: sludge after 25d culture with pyrite and EDTA | collected 2018-12-20 | reverse complement strand
TGTCAAGTGTTAAGCTAAAATACACCACTAACGCAGAGTAAAAATGTACCACTAAATACACTACAATCACCTAAGTCAAATAAGGAGATTGGTGCATGATACAAACTGAGGAGTTTATAGTGATACATACCCTACACAAACAAGGACACTCCGTTCGTTCTATCTCAAGAATTACAAAGATAGACAGAAGGACCATAAGTAAGCGTTTAAAAGAGGGAGAGATGCAGCCTTATAAAGCACGAAACTATGAAAGTAAAGTAGATCCTTATAAAATCTCCATCCATGAAAGACTTTTGCAGGCACTTCCTCAACGTATACCTTCAACCGTTATCTTCGAAGAAATCACAAGCAGAGGATATGACGGAAAGATACGCATATTGCAATCCTATATGAAAGAATGGTATGAATCTCATTATGGTGTGATCAAGCCTCAAGAGGTCATACGGTTTGAAACAGACCCTGGGTTTCAAGCACAGGTAGACTGGACGTTTATACGTAAGGGAAAAAATCCACTCTATGGCTTTGTGATGATTCTGGGCTACAGCAGAGCACCGTTTGTGTATTTTACGGATTCCATGGAACAGGAAGTATGGCAGGAATGTCATGAAAGAGCCTTTATCTACTTTGGCGGAACACCACAAACTATCCTTTATGACAATCTTAAAAGTGCCATTATTAAACGTGATAAGTATGGCAAGAACCAACACGGTTTCAACCAAGACTTTTTAGACTTCAGTAAAGACAATTTTGTACCCAAAGTATGCAGACCTTACAGACCTCAAACCAAAGGGAAGGTAGAACGATTTAATCGTTACCTCAAAGAGAACTTCTATGTGCCGCTGAAGGCATCTCTGAATGGAAGCGGGTTAGAAATAACGCCTGGGCTCCTAAACACACATATCTTCTCCTGGATCGAAAGGACCAATGACAGAGTACATGGGACCACACAGGAGAAACCTTCTGTGAGACTTGAAGAAGAAAAAGCATATCTTACACCATATGTACCGCAACTGGCTCCCGTATCAATCAAAGAAGAGACAGAAGCATCTTGTGGTCTTATACCAAATATAGATATTTCCTACTTCACCACCTTGAGTGACTACGAAGAGATATTGCTTATGGGAGAACGCTATGCTTCATGAACGCATTGAAGAATACTGCAAAGAGTTCAAACTGCCGGCAATGCTTATGCACCACCAGGCCATTGCTGATGAAGCAGCCAAGGCATCTCTCTCCTATAGTGATTACCTCTTGACACTCCTTGAAGAAGAGTCCAAACAAAGAGCTCAAAGGGGCAGAAACATGGTTCTGCGGACAGCGGGATTCCCTGTACTAAAAACAATGGAAATGTTTGATCACAAAAGCAGTTCTCTTAATCAAACCCAATTGCAACAACTTGGTTCGCTTAGCTTTGTGGACAGAAAAGAGAATATCCTGCTTTTAGGACCCAGCGGTGTGGGCAAAACACACTTGGCTATTGCACTGGGGTATCTTTGCACACAAAGTAGAATCAAGACAAAATTTATGACAATGTCTGATCTGCTACTTCAGCTTGAAAGTGCACAGTTCTCACATAAGCTTGATATGTATTTCAAGCGTATCATCCAGATCAACAGAGTGCTTATCCTTGATGAGTTCGGATATATTAAGCTCAATGAAGCACAAGCCAACTTGCTCTTTCAGGTGATCAATAAGAAGTATGAAACAGGCTCCATCATCATCACAACCAATCTACCTTTTACAAAGTGGAAGGAGGTACTCAATAATGATGAAGCACTAACGGCTGCTATTCTTGACAGACTAATTCATCACAGCCATATCATTAATATACAAGGTGAAAGCTATAGGCTCAAACAAAAACGAAAGGCTGGAATTCTTTAATAAGAGGTGTAACTTTTTTAGTTACTAACCGGTACATATTTGTGTTGCATTGTGGTACATTTTTGGATTGCACTTGACAGTGAATTTTTTACCGGTATTAGGATTTAAGAAAACATGACCCGTAACAAAAATAGTTTTTTGAACATCTATAGCATTAACCTGATATTCTCTTAATACTTTTATAAGATCAGTAGTAAGTTCATATGATAAATGTTTACGAGATTTATTGTGAGTTGCAGGATAATAAACAATACCTTGATTAAGGTCTAAATATTCCCATTCAAGATTAAGCACTTCTCCCAATCTTCTACCATGAAGCAAGAACAAAAACATATCTTTATAGATCGGTTCATCAAAATTTTTTAAAGCCATTAGATATTTTTTTTGAATAGCAGGGGAGAAAGTTACATAATATTTATTGTCAAATTTTGGAAGCTCAACCAAACGTGGGTAAACTTGCCCTTGATACCAATCATTTTTTATAGCAAATGTATAAATGCTTGATATGAACTTTAAAAAGTTCTTAACAGTCTTAGGAGATAAGCCCGAAAGTAACAGTTTATCAGCAAATTTCTGATAATCTATGTAATTAAGAGTGTTTATATCACGAGCACCGAAAACAGGCGAAATGTGTCTATGATATGCTGACTTATAAGAGCCTACAGTTTTAGAAGCTAAAGTAAGTTCTTTAGTTGGAATGTAATATTCGTAAATTTCATCTAATGTCATTTTTCGCTCCTAAAGTTCATAATCGTAAATAATTTACGTTTATATGCTTTTATTGAAATTAGTTTACAAGACTAATACTTAAGATATAATTAAATATCGTAAATTATTTACGAATTGAAAGGAATATTGTAAATGACAAGAACAGAACTAGCAGAAATGTTAAATGTCACTACACATACTCTTAAGAACTGGGAAAGAGACAAACCAGAACTTGTAAGACTAATTAACTTAGGACTACAAACAGATGTACAGATAATCGAAACAAGAAAACTACTTGAAAAGCTTGAAGAAATAGAAGCGAAAGCAAGTAGCGGTAAATTTGAATTAAAATAAATTAGATCAGGAGCGAAGAATGAGAAAAACTTTATTAAGTATATTTATGATTACATCATATATTAATGCACAAATAGTTTTAGACTCTAATTTTATACTAGATGAAACAGCAAACAATGTCCAATCAGCATTTTACCAATTCACAGAACAAGGTATAAAAGATAAAGAAGAAAACTGTAAAAAAGAATACAAAATATTATATGAAAGAAATTCTAAACAAATAAAAGAAGCAAAAGAAGAAAATATAAAACTTAAAAATATAATACATTCAAATAATATTCAATATAGAGAAGTAAAAATAAATCATCTTAAAATAAGAGAAAATTCAGGATGTTCAATAAAATATTGGGATTATTTTAAATCAACAAACCATGAAATAAATAAAATAAAAGAAGAAAACAGAGAAATTAAAAGAATACTCACAAAACGAAATATGAATTATGCCCCTTTACTCAAAATAAAACTTAACAAAAATTATAAAAACGAAACTGCAATAAATACAAATCAAAGATCAAAAGCAAAAGAAGAGCTAAAAAAACAAATGATGATGACAAACTAAATAAGGTGAACAACTTTTGATAAATAGATAAATAGACAAGGAGGGCTTCGCCGTTGTCGGGAATATTTTTTTTTCGTGCCTCAAAAAAAATATTCCCTCCTCGGCAGCCCTCCCCAATATTTTCAAATCCTAAATATTTTTACCGCAACATAAAACAAATTCAGCCCTCACGCATTATCACTTGTGTGAACATTTACTATCGTAAATCGTCCTTAAAATTAGATACAAAAATTAGATGGTAAAAAGAAGTTTTAGGGGATTAACATAATGTGGATTCTATAGAATTATAGAAAATAGATTTTTAGAGTGAGATAGTGTAAGCAAATCAACTTAAAAAGAGATTCTCTATGGCTCATAACCCGAAGGTCAGAGGTTCAAATCCTCTTCCCGCAACCAATTCAAACACTTAGCATTTGGAACCGACACCTAGTACGATACCAACCTCACCAATAGTAAACAATAACGGTTTCTTCAGACTCCCTCTAAAATATTTAATGAACTGACATTTTTAGACTATCAATAATAATCAAAATTTAATATACTACATATATTATAGATTAAAAAGGGAACAAGATGAAAATTGCAGTGTCTTCATGTTTATTAGGTCAAAAGGTACGCTTTGACAGTGGGCATAAATATGATCATTTTATTATTGATGAATTAGGAAAGTATGCTGAGTTAATTCCTTTTTGCCCAGAAAATCTTGCTTTTGGAAATCCAAGACCTTCACTAAGAGTTGTAAAAAAAGAGGCTAATTTTCTGATTTATTCAAATAAAGACGGCAGTGATCTGACAGATGCTCTCCTGAGTGCATCTCAAAACGAACTTCATACCTTGAAAGATCAAAATCTTACTGCAATTATCTTCAAGTCAAGATCTCCAAGCTGTGGTCTTGGAAGTGCAAAACTGTATCTTTTGAATGGATTTGTTGAAGGAAAGACTGATGGTGTATTTGCTAAACTCTGTAAAGATCAGTTCCCCCTTTTGCCTATGGAAGAAGAAGGCAGACTGTGTGATCCTTGGCTTCGTGAAAACTTTGTGATGCAGCTTTTTGCCTATGATGACTATGAGAAATTCAAGGTATCAAAACCTAGCATGAAAACACTCGTTGATTTTCATCAGTCTTACAAATTTATGCTTCATGCAAAAAATGACGAGATGTATAGAGCTTTGGGAAATATTGCGGGTAATCATGATAAGCTACCCTTTGAAGAAGTGCTACATAGGTATGAATTACTTTTTAAAAATACTATAGCCCACAAAAGCTCCATTGGTAAAAATAGAAATGTACTTGAGCATATGGCGGGTTTTGTTAAAAACATGATAAGTACCGTAGAAAAAAATATGCTACATCAGCAGATAAAAGATTATTCGGATAAAATCATACCTCTTATAGTACCGTTAAGTACTTTAGACATGTTCGCCCAAAAATATGAAGTTTTCTACCTTTTGGGACAAAAATTCTTACATCCATACCCAAAAGAGCTTGCTTTACGCTCAGATATACGAAGTGGAAAATGAAACGTATCTTATGGTTTAGGCGTGATTTGAGAGTAGAGGATAATCCTCTACTCTCTTTAGGCGGAGAGGTTCTACCAATATTTATTTTCGATACAAATATTCTCATGCATCTTTCCTCCAATGATAAGCGTGTTTCGTTTATATTTCAGCAGGTAGTAAAACTTAAAAAAGCACTTCAGAGTATAGGACTTGACCTCAAACTTTATATAGGTAAACCTGTTGAAGTATTTGTTCAACTTGAAAAACTAGGATTTGACGAAGTCGTTGCAAGTGGTGATTACGACAGCTATGCAAAACAAAGAGACTTGGAAGTATCGCTTATACTTCATTTTAACTATCTTTATGATACCTATATATTTGAGCCCGATGAGATTCTTAAGAAAGATGAAACTCCTTATGTGGTCTTTACACCTTTTTACAACAAAGCTAAAGAGCATTTCAATAAAAAACATTTGCAAGAGTACACTCTTGCTAAGCACCAACTTTTTTCTTTTGATTATGAAGGTATATCCAAACTCAAAGAAGACAAAGAAAAGACGCTTCCTTTAACGTTAGTATCCATTGAATTTATAGAAAATATACCTCAAATTACTGACGTGAAAGTTCAACTGCAGTCTCTTAAAGAAAAACTCGCAAATTATGAAGAAGACAGAAACTATTTAGCCCAAAATGCTACCTCAGGACTAAGTGTATATCTTCGTTTTGGAGCCTTAAGTATTCGGTCTCTTTTACGTTTTTTAGTGGAACAAAAGAAAGAAGACTTAAATACTGAACCTTTTTTCAGACAACTCGTATTTCGTGATTTTTATGCTTATCTTCTTTATCATTTCCCTGCTTTGGAAACGGAGAACTACAAGTACCGCTTTAAAGGATTGGAGAACGAAGAACACTATAAAAAATTCTGTATAGCTAAAACGGGCGTTCCCATTATAGATGCAGGAGTAAAAGAACTCTTAGAGACAGGGCTGATGCATAACAGGGCTAGGATGGTCTGTGCTTCTTTTTTTACCAAAGACCTATTGCTGCCATGGCAGTGGGGTGAAGCTTTTTTTGCAAAGTATCTACTCGATTATGATATAGCATCTAATGTACTCTCTTGGCAATGGAGTGCAGGAACAGGGATAGATCCTCAACCTTATTTTCGTATATTTAATCCTTATCTTCAAAGTAACAAATTTGATAAAGATGCCAAATACATTAAAAAATGGATTCCTGAACTCTATGCTCTTTCATCAAAGCAGATACATGATGAAAACTTTTTGTTTAATCATAGCGTTAAAGCCTATCCAAAGCCTATGATACACCATAAAAAGGCTGCACAAGAGGCACTGGTGTATTTTAAAAAATCTATATAATGATCTTTTTTACAGTGATTGATGTACAATAAACTAAAGGATTCATATGAAAAAATTACTAGCACTACTTACCATGCTACTTACAGGCTGTGTTGAAATACCCGAAAATGCCAAACCCGTAGATAACTTCGAACTCCAAAATTATCTTGGTACATGGTACGAGGTAGCCCGGCTTGACCACCGTTTTGAACGTGGTATGGAACAGATTACAGCAACCTACAGTATGAGAGAAGATGGTGGCGTTAAGGTTTTGAACAGAGGGTATAAAACCAAAGATAAAGTATGGAGTGAGGCAGAGGGAAAAGCTTACTTTGTCAAGAGTCCCCAAAGCGGTTTTCTTAAAGTCTCTTTTTTTGGTCCTTTTTACGGCTCATATATAGTGATGGATACTGACTATAAAACCTATAGCATGATAAGCGGACCTGATACTTCTTACTTTTGGATACTTTCTCGTACCCCTACTCTCGACGAAGCAACTCTAACCAGGCTCATCCAAAGTGCGCAAAAAGCCGGGTATGATACTTCTAAGCTTATTTTTGTAAAACAAGATAAACATGATGACAAGTAGTGCCCTTCTTATCGTTGCACACGGCAGTCGTAAAGATGCTTAGTATTTAGAGGACAAGTCCATGTTTTATGGGCTTCTCCTACTGTAAAGTACTCACATCACTAGTGTTTCAAATATACATTATGGCACAGTATACTGATGTTTTGTATGATGTTTCTGTGACATCTTATTACACATGGAGTACATAAACATACGCTACAGTAAAAGAGGAGGCAACGATGAAAATAGCACTTACAGGCGCAAGTGGTTTTGTGGGGAAAGCCATTCAAGAAACATTTTCTCATACGGTAGTGATTCAAAGAAACGACGACGAAGCGATGATTCTTGAAAAACTTAAGAATGTGGATGTGGTTATCAATCTTGCAGGAGCGCCCATCATCAAACGATGGAGTGACCCATACAAAAAGATTTTAAGAGAAAGCCGCATCAAAACTACCACCCATCTGGTCAATGCCATCAATCAAAGCAGTGTCAAACAGTTCATCTCCACTTCAGCGATTGGTATCTATCCTGATGACGTAAAGTGCGATGAGTCTTGTGAAAATCTCTCCAATGATTTCCTTGGCCAACTCAGTAAAGATTGGGAAGCTGAAGCACACCGATGTACCAAACCCACTACCATAATACGTTTTGGGGTCATCCTTGGTAAGAACGGTGGGGCATTAACCCAAATGCTTACACCGTTTAAACTGGGTGTCGGTGGGGTTATAGGTAACGGTAAGATGATCACCAGCTGGATACATATAGATGATCTTATGGGTATCTATGGTCTCATTATAAACAAAAACCTCACAGGTATTTTCAATGCAACTGCGCCCCACCCTGTCAGTAACCATACTTTTACCAAAGCTCTTGGAAAAGCCCTGCACCGCCCTACCATTTTTCCTATTCCAGAATTTGTATTACGTATCATGTATGGAGAGGCGGCATCCGTACTTACAGGTTCAAAAGAAGTCTATCCTCAAAGGGCTCTCAAGGAAGGATATACATTTAAATATAAGCAGATTGATGAAGCATTAGAGCAGATTATAAATAACTAAATTTTTCTTTTCAAACTCTTTGCTATCCACTCCTTTTCAAGTAAAAGTAACTCGCCTACAAATACCTGCCCCACGAATTTGTCCCCCGGGCTATATGTTCCCACGCCCTTGGGCGTCCCACTCATGATAATATCATTATCATCCAAAGTCATAAAACTCTGTATCTCGCTGAGCATTGTATATGGTTTATACATCAACAAGTCATACGTAGCAAATTGCACCAGTTTATCATTAATATAAAGCTTCATTCCTAAAGTGCTGATATCTCCAGTAAAAGGTACAAATTCACTCAACACTGCAGAATGGTCAAATGCCTTGGCTCTCTCCCATGGTAACCCTTTGGATTTAAGATGGTTTTGAATATCAGCATGCGTCAAATCAAACCCAAACCCCACAGCTTCTATTTTGGCATCACGTATTAAAAAGCAGATTTCTCCCTCAAAACGGCAATGTTCTGAAAAGTAATAAAGTTTGTCACTTATGGCCGAATTTGGTTTATTGAAAACAACCATAGAAGAAGGAACCTCGTTGCCTAATTCCTCTATGTGTTCTACATAATTTCGACCTATACAGACTACTTTGGATACTACTAACTCCTGGTTGTTGTATTGAATTGTTTTCATTTACTTCTCCGTGTCTAACAGCTCATAAAACTGCTTCATTAAACTATATCCCTATCACTTTTATACATCGATATTTCCAATGATTTCATCTATTTTATGAATAACTATAGAGATATGCCCTTCATGAGAATAGACTATTAGATTATCACCTGAAATTTTTTCAATCATAGATATCACCATAGACAGAGGTATAATTTTGTCTAACTTCCCATGCCAAAAATGGATATTAGAAAATTCAATATCTTCAATATTGAACCCCCAGGAATACTTTATTAAATCAAATCTGGCATCATATGCGACACCTTTGCTCCCCTGAACATAGGATTCACGAAATGCACTTAGTAGCATTTTTTTCGTTGTTGCATCTTCTAGTAGTTTCTTATCTACATATCCTAGTGTTGCAAAAATATTTTCTATAAACTGATCAGATTTAGATGTGTTTTGACTTAATCTGCCATACATTAGCCAATAGATTGGTCTTATGAGCCACGGAATTTTTTGTACCAAAGAGATAAAAATACGAATTTTTTTATCCATATCATTATTTATAAATTCCATAGGTGTAGCTGCTGAAATGATATTACATGAGATGAGTCTATGAGGTATTTTATAAGCACAGGCTAACACATATTTAGCACCAGAAGATATACCTAGAACTGAAAACTTTTCTATGCCTAAACTATCTGCCAGTTCCTCAACATCATCTACTATATCCAACACTTTACGGTTTTCCTGAAAAGTAGAAAGTCCCATTCCTGGTCTATCTATACCAATACACCTTATTTTTGCTTCGAGCATTTGTTCATGAACCATGCCAACTTCCAGGCGTGAAGAGTTTAAACCATGAAAATGAAACAGTGCTTTGCCTTCATGATCACCAACTTCTGTGTAACCCAGCGCTCTTCCATCAGCTAATTCTATAGTGTTACTGTTTTCAGCTAAAAGTTTGCACATTATTTTCCTTCATAATATTATACATACAGCTGCTACTATTAATCTTAATTAGATTAATATCATATATTAAAGTATAAGAGAGAAATAAATGAAAAAACTAGAGATAAGTCTTGAAAATAATGATTTTGAAAATATAGAACGTCGTGCAAAAGAAAAAAGCTTAAGTGTGGGTGACTACGTGATGAAACGTGTCTTTATGGACTATAATAGTAACGAAGCAGTATCAATGATCGATGCACTTATCGACAGGGCTCTTGCCCAGTCAGATGACAGTGCTGAGACTATGGAAAAAATAAAACAACTTGTACAAGCAGCAGAAGATCTCCTGGAAGAGGATGAGTATGGTGCTGGTTAAGGTTATGACGACTAGGATGCTGACAGCCTCCTAATCAGAAATTTTATCTTTCTTCTACTGGGCAGTCTGCTTTTGTCACATCAAAACGGAACAGTTCTTCTTTGCTGTTAGCAGAGATGTACACGTAAGAGATATTGATCTGTGCAGCTATAAATCTTTTTGAAGATTGGCAGATACCTGTAGTCACCGCTTTTTGCATACGTGTTCTGTCTTCTTTTTTCACAGCTTCATCACTTTTTGCCCCAGTATTTATTTCAAACGTATAGATAAGCGTGGTATCTTTACCTTCTACTGTTGTAAGTACAGTATATTCATCAACCGTCTGTGGTAAAGTTTTTGAGATCTCTTCACTTGATAATCTTACTATCTCTCTGCTTTGTTTTTGCATCTCTTTTTGAGGAAATTCCTCGGTTCTTGTTTGTACTTCTTCACTAAAACTCAACTGGCTCAATGCTACCATAATACCTAATGCTAAAAATGATTTTTTCACGGTTTCTCCATTTAATATAGAGGGTCACTCTATGTAATTTAGTCAATATTATACATAGATTAAATAATTTATACGTTGATCAAGGTCAGTTTTGCTAGAATCAATAGCGAATGGCATACAAGGAAAACAGATGACAATATGGCAATATAAAGAGGAAAAAGAATCATATCTTTTGGTGAAACTCTACAAAGAAAATCACGGTGAAGGGGAATTTTTAGGGGATTTAGATGAAGAGCTTATCAAAAAGATAATTTTGGAAATAAAGCCTGATATAAATATCGATCAGGCATTTGGAACACTGACTTATTTTGGATTGTTACCGATTTTAGTTATCAGACAAACCAACCCCAACCGTATGTAAATCCAACTATGACCCACATTGAGCTAAAATAGATCCGTCGCTACAAAGTTCTCATCGCACAAAACGGCTTTTGTACACAATGATACACTAAAAACTCAAAATGAATTAGATATGACTAATTTCCACAAAATACACGCGCACTACACACAATCTGCCTACAATAGAACAAGAATATTTATAATTTAAGGATTGAGTATGACACATATATTAATGGATTTACCCTTTGACAAAAATGCTTTGGAACCTTTTCTTTCCAAAGAAACGTTGGAGTATCACCATGGCAAACACCATGCAGGGTATGTCAACAACCTAAATAAGCTGATTATAGATACTAAATATGAAGATATGAAGCTTGAAAAGATCATTCAAACAGCAGAAGGTGGTATATTTAACAATGCCGCGCAAGTCTATAACCATGACTTTTATTTTAATGGAATGAGCAGTAAAACAAGTGCTCCTTCTCAAAGGTTATTAAGCGCAATCGACTTAAACTTTGGCTCCGATGAAGCGTTTAAAGAGACCTTTATAAAGACTGCAGCTGGTTTATTTGGCTCAGGTTGGGTATGGCTATGTGTAGACGAATCAGGAAGTTTGATACTCGAATCATTCTCTAATGCCGGTAATCCGCTGCTCTCCGGACACACTCCTTTACTAACCTGTGATGTGTGGGAACATGCGTATTATATAGATTACAGAAATGCGAGAGCTGACTACCTTGAAAAGTGGTGGGGACTCATTAATTGGGATTTCGTTTCACAAAATTTTGAAGCATACACAGAGTTGGGACATGGTTTTATAGAGCCCTGTAATGACAATAGTGAACTATGCGACTATATAGACAGTGTAGAGCAAGCTGAGCAATCCAACACTTAAAAGGAAAAGAGATGCAAGAGAAAAAATCAAGAAGAAGTTTTTTGAAATATATGTCTGTGCTAGGTCTGGCCAGTTTTTATACTGTACCTTTATATGCGAAAGCGACCCAAGAAAGTGTAGCATACCAATCAACACCAAAAGACGGTAATGCATGTAAATCATGCCTACACTTCATTGCTGAAACAAATGAGTGCAGAACCGTTGAAGGAAAAATTGATCCGGAGGGTTGGTGTAATATCTACTTTAGACACCCGAATTACAAAGGATAAGAACAAATCATTCTACACTATTTACATAGCCGCATAGTTCACTATTGCCAATAAAGTAAACTGATTAAATAAGGAGTCCTCATGAAAGAGATGGAAATTCCATTTCAAGCAACGATTTCTCAGCCACCTGTATCTCTTCTTAGATACAAAAAGAAAGAGTATACCAATAGTCAAAGTATTTCTATTCTGATAGGAGGTGCAGCAGGCACGGGGATAAACACACTGGAGAGGCTTTTAAGTGATACATTCAGACAAAGTGGCTATTTTGTATTTTCTACCAGTGAGTTTATGTCCAGGATACGCGGTGGCAGCAATACAACACTGCTTCGTATTTCCAACTGTCATATACAGGCACCCTGTTGGTATGTAGATCTGTTTATAGCACTCGATGCGGATGCTCTATCACACGCCCATGAACGGCTCACAGACCAGACCATTGTTTTAGCTGATGAAAGTGTCATGGATGCGCAGATAGCCATTACCCATATGCCCATGATTGAAACTGCAAAAAAACTTGGAAATGTACGTTATGCAAACAGTTACGCCGCAGGCGTACTGTCTGGCATGTTCGGTATTGATTTGGCCATAGTATCTCAATGCATAGCCACGTTCTTCAACGAACAAAATCCACAAGAGAATGAAACAGCGATGCAAGAAGGAATTACCTATGGTAAAAGTGTAGAAAACAAGCTCATTTCAAAACTTCCAAAACCCGTATCTGATCTTACAGAATCGATGCATCTTATAGATGGCTCCTCTGCATCTGGTTTTGGTTTTTTGGCAGGAGGGTGCAATATGATAACTGCATATCCTATGTCTCCCTCAACAGGGGTGTTAACTTTCATGGCTTCAATGTCTAGAAACTTTACTTTGTTGGTTGAGCAAAGCGAAGATGAAATTGCATCCATTAACATGGCGATTGGAGGATGGTTTGGTGGAGCACGTGCAATGACTTCTACCTCCGGAGGCGGATTTGCACTAATGGGTGAAGCCATAAGCCTCTCAGGCATGAGTGAAACACCTGTCGTGGTCTACCTAGCGCAACGTCCTGGACCTGCAACAGGACTCCCTACGCGTACAGAACAAGGAGACTTGAATCTTGCTATACATAGTGGTCATGGGTTTTTTGGGCGTATCATTTTAGCACCTGGAGATATGCGTGAATGCATCGACTATGGTTACCTTGCTTTTGAACTTGCAGACCGATACCAGGTGCCCGTTATTTATCTTGCTGATCAATATCTTTCAGACTCCATAGCTATGATGGAAACGACTGATTTTAATGCCTATGAACAGCGACGGTATATCCAGCCTACTGATGCTTCATACAACCGTTACGAATTCAAAGACAACGGTATCACACCCAGAGGAGTGCCGGGGTTGGGAACAGGGATCGTAGTCGCTGCAAGTGATGAGCATGATGAGCGTGGCCAAATCACAGAAAGTTACCACGTACGTGATAAGATGGTAGAAAAACGAAAACAAAAAATCGCACTTGTTACATCTGAAGCCCTTGCCCCTGAAACACTGGGCCAAGGGAGTATTGCTCTTATTGGATGGGGTTCTACAAAAGGTGTGATTGCCGAAGTGCTCAAAATATTAAACGATCCCCGTCTTTTTCAAATACATTTTGCCTGGGTACACCCACTCAATCCACAACACCTTGAGGTACTCAAACAAACCAAGACAAATATAATCATTGAAAACAATGTTATGGGAGAGTTTGCAGATATTTTGAAAAACTACGATGTTAGGATCGATCATCGTATTCTTCAATCTAATGGTTTTGCATTTTTTTCAGACCTTTTAAAAGAAAGTGTGCACGAGATTATAAAGGAGATACAATGAAACATACACTTGACAGAAACGACGTAGACATTGCTTGGTGCCCGGGATGCGGAAATTTCGGTATTTTAAAACTTATCAAGGAAGTATTGCTAGAACTTGAGCTGGAACCCACAAATACTGTCATAGTCTCTGGTATTGGACAAGCTTCCAAAACACCCTACTACATCGATACACATATGTTTTGCGGACTCCATGGAAGAGCACTTTCCGTGGCTACAACCCTTAAAGTTTCCAACCCCAAACTCACTGTCATTGCCGAAGGAGGTGATGGAGATATGTATGGTGAAGGTGGTAACCATTTTTTGAATACCATTAGACGTAATCCTGATATTGTCCATATCGTGCACAACAACATGGTTTACGGACTCACCAAAGGACAAGCCTCACCTACGAGCCAAAAGGGATATGAGACTCCTGTCCAGATAGAAGGTGTAACAAATGAACCTTTAAATCCTATTTCGGTTGCTTTGGCACTAAAGGCCGGATTTGTATCTCGCATCAATATCGGTAATTTCTCCCATGCTAAAATGGTGCTCAAAAAAGCATTTTTACACAAAGGATATGCCTTGGTTGACATTTTTCAACCCTGTGTAACATTTAACAAAGTCAATACCTATAAATGGTTCAACTCCAATACCTATGAAATAGAAAGTACTTATGACGACAAAGATCTCTCTTTAGCAATGCAAAAAGCACTGGAAAATGACCCCATCCCCATCGGTATTTTTTATCAAGCCCCATCGGTTACTTTTGAAGAGCATTTCAGAGGAGATGAGCAAGAACCGCTTTTCAGTCTCTCTCATAATATGAATAAATTGCAAAAATTGTTTGAAACATACTGAAACAATAAGGTAAATCGGGTAATTTTACTCTTATTTCATAAAAATGCTTGACCATTACGCTATTTTTTGCTATAACTTAAAAAGACTAAAATAATCTATATAAGGATTTTAAATGGCAAATAAAGGATTAGATAAAGCTGTTTCTGGCGAGTATGCACTCGGTTTTGAGATAGATATCGAAACCGACACAATACCGCCGGGACTTGATGAGGGTGTTATAACGTTCATCTCTAAGAAAAAAGAAGAACCCGAATGGATGCTTGAACTTCGCCTCAAAGCTTTTGAAAAGTGGAAAACGATGGTAGAACCGCACTGGGCACAATTTGAGTATGAGCCTATAGACTACCAATCCATCTCATATTTTTCGGCCCCCAAGCAGGCGCCAGATAGTCTAGATGAAGTAGACCCTAAGATACTTGAAGCCTACAAAAAACTGGGCATCCCCCTAGAAGAGCAAAAACAACTCCAAGGTATAGGTATAGGTGTAGCTGTAGATGCGGTCGTAGACTCTGTATCGGTAAAGACAACCTACTCTGAAGAGCTTAAAAAGCATGGAATTATCTTTTGTTCTATCTCTGATGCGATAAAAGAGCATCCTGAGCTTATCAAAAAGTATATGTTTTCTGTCGTACCAATGTCAGATAACTACTTCGCAGCACTGAATTCTGCTGTATTTACAGACGGCACTTTTGTGTACATCCCAAAAGGAGTACGCTGTCCTATGGAACTTAGTACTTACTTTAGGATAAACGCCCTTAACACCGGACAGTTTGAACGTACACTGATCGTAGCAGATGAAGGCTCACATGTAAGTTACAATGAAGGATGCTCTGCACCTACAAGAGATGAACATCAGCTCCATGCTGCGGTAGTTGAGCTTGTTACTATGAAAGATGCTGAAATAAAATACTCGACCATACAAAACTGGTATCCTGGTGATGAAACAGGTAAAGGGGGCATTTACAACTTCGTAACCAAACGCGGATTATGTAAAGGAGACAACTCTAAAATCTCATGGACACAGGTGGAGACAGGGTCTGCCATTACATGGAAGTACCCAAGCTGTATCTTGAAAGGTGACAATTCTGTAGGCGAGTTTTACTCTGTAGCTGTCACTACCCTGGCCCAACAGGCGGACACAGGCACAAAGATGATACACCTTGGTAAAAATACCAGTTCAACCATCATCTCTAAAGGTATCTCTGCAATGAGAGGTCAAAACACCTATAGAGGTTTAGTAAAAATAGGTGCAAATGCCACAGGTTCTAGAAACTATTCAGAGTGTGATTCACTACTTATAGGAAGTAACTGTGGCGCACATACGTTCCCTTACCTGGAGTCAAAAGATACACAGGGACAGATAGAACATGAAGCAACCACATCAAAAATAAGTGATGAACAGCTTTTCTATCTACGCCAAAGAGGCATTAATGAAGAAGACGCCGTGTCTATGATAGTCCACGGGTTTTGCAAACAGGTCTTTAGTCAGCTCCCTATGGAATACGCGGTGGAAGCAAAAGCATTATTAGAATTAACATTAGAAGGAAGTGTAGGATGAGTACGATGGATATACAAAATTTACAAGCAAAAATAGGCGACAAAGAGATACTTAAAGGATTAAACTTAAAGTTGGAACCAGGAAAAGTACATGCCATTATGGGACCAAACGGTGCTGGTAAATCGACACTTTCAAAAGCTTTAGTAGGTCATTATGATATAGAAATCACTGGTGGTGACATCATCTATAAAGGTAAGAGCATTAAAGATATGGACCCAGAAGAAAGAGCTCTGGAGGGCATTTTTCTCTCTTTCCAGCACCCTGTAGAAATCCCGGGGGTCAATAACGCCTATTTCTTAAGAACGGCGCTCAATGCAAAACGTAAACATGAAGGAAAAGAAGAGCTTAACGCTGCGGAATTTTTACGCCTAATGAAAAGTCATTTGGAAATGCTTGGTATGAAGTCAGACATGATAAGCCGTTCACTCAATGAAGGTTTTTCCGGTGGTGAGAAAAAACGTAACGAGATACTCCAAATGCTTATACTAGAACCTGAAGTCATCATACTCGATGAGATAGACTCCGGGCTTGACATCGATGCACTAAGAGCTGTTTCAGAGGGGATCAATAAAATGAAAGACGGCAAACGCAGCTTTCTTGTGATTACCCACTATTCTCGTATATTGGACTACATTGAACCTGACTATATCCATGTACTCAAAGACGGGCGCATCATTAAAACAGCAGGGCCCGAACTTGTAGCGCAACTTGAAGAACATGGTTACGATGCAATAGAGGAAGTAATATGAAACTCTCAGACTTAAAAAATACGAACACACAAACAGTAGCAGCTGTGTTGGGCGTGGAAGGAAGAGAAGCTCTACTTGAAAAGTTTGTCTCACTGGGACTGCCTAGTAAAAAAAGTGAAGGGTACCGCTATTTTGATATAGAAAAGCTGTTAGAAAAAGAGTATAAAATACTTGACAGACGATCTAGAACCATAGCCGAAGATGATAAAATAAAAATAGTCGACGGTGTAGTTGTCTCCGCACCTAAAGGTTTGCGCATTTACTATGATGCAAGGGAAGAAATAGATATGGAACATTTTGATCCACTCTATTATTTGGGTCATTTACTCTCACCGCACACGATTAAAATAGAAGTAGACGGTGATACAGAGTTGGAACTTGAACATCATTTTACACAAAGTGATACACTTATCTCTTACCGTATCGCGCTTTATAATCAAACAAACCGTCATGCAACACTGTATGAAAACTTTGTAGCAGAGGACATAGAAAACACCCTTGTACTGTATGGTTATGACATGCACGTTGCACAAGACTCAACATTTAGAGTGGTCAAAATGCAAAGTATGCAAGACAAGTCTTATAGCATGGTAGCTTCACACAAAATAAATGCAGCAAAACAGGGAAATGCTTTACTTAAAAGTTTTGATTTAGGTGCGGGTCAGGGACTTCAGTTGATTAAAGTGGATCTTGATACCCGCGCCCATATTGATGCGGGACATTTACTCTACCTAAACCAGGATGCTAAACGCGGTACAGTGTCTAAAATAGTGCATAAAGGAGAGCACTCCACTTCCAAGCAGGAGGCTAAAAATATTTTAGATGGGCAGGCCAGAGGAATTTTTGACGCGCTCATTAAAGTAGAACATTCAGCGAAATATACTAAAGCGCATCAAAATTCAAAAGCTATCTTGCTTCATGAAGGGGCGTATATGGTAGCCAAACCACAGCTTGAAATATATATAGATGAGCTTGAAGCTTCTCATGGTGCAACCACAGGACAACTAGACAAGAAACAACTCTTTTACTTGCAGTCACGGGGTATTAGCTATGCTGAAGCTAGAAAAATACTTGTCATAGCTTTTGCCAATACACTTATAGATACCGTTAAGGACAGTAGGCATCAAGAACGTATACAAGCAGCTTTTGAAGAAGTGTTTTATGCTGAACATACAAATTAAATATATGGGAGAGAAAAATGAACATGGAAGAAACCGTAGCACGCTACAAAGAGGACTTTGATCTTTTTCCTACTGCCAATGATAAATTGGAGTACATCTTCGACTTAGGCAAAACACACACCACACTCCCTGAAGAGGAGAAGAATCCACAAACTTTCGTAGAAGGCTGTGCTTCTGCTGCGTGGCTTATGGGCGAATGTAAAGAGGGTACACTCATTTTACGTGGCGAGGGTACTTCAGAGATGGCCAAGGGGATGCTTACTCTACTGATTGACATCTTTGGTAACAGAACAGCAGATGAAATACTAAGCTTTAATCCTGAAAAACTGCATGATATGGGCGTAGTAGAACTACTCTCGCCTGTACGGCAGCAAAGCTTGGAAGCCTTTTTAAATAAAGTGTATGCCTATGCACAAAAATGTAAAGCACAAGGAGAATAATATGGATATGAATGACATTAAAAAAGACGACGTCCCTACTACAGCCGAAGAACTCAAAGCGTATGAAGAGAAATTCAATATACCTACACAAGCGAGTATATCTGAAAAGATGGCTGCCGATAGAGAAGCCTTCTTAAAAAAACAACCCTCAGATAAAGAGATGGAAGAGAAACTCATAGAGCACCTCCGACAAATCTATGATCCAGAACTCCCGGTAAACATTTATGATTTGGGACTCATTTACAATATAGAGTGTTGGACAAATGATGTCTCAATGCTTAAGATGTGTAAAATTACCATGACTCTTACCTCTGCTACCTGTTCATTTTCCAGTGTGATTGTCGACCTGGTAAAAAGTATCGTGAGCAGGCAAAGTGGTTTAGAAAACATAGATGTAGATATCGTCTTTGACCCGCCTTGGGGACAAGACAGTATGAATGATGAAGCAAAACTTGCGATGGGGTTACTGTAAGAAAGTATTCTTGCAGTAATCTTATAAAAGCTCTCTCTTAATTATACTTAGAGACCAATATCACTTTATCAAATTTTACTTACAATAAATTACAGATATATCATACTTATCATTCCGTCTTTGCTTCCAAATTATCTCTTTTAATCTCCAAATCAATAATTTTCAAAGATTCCCTGCTTTGCATACGCAAAAAAGTATTCACCGGCTTATCTATCGTAAATTGGAATGTCTCATTTTTTCTATCAGGGCAAGACGAGATATCAATATAATGTTCGAAATGATCAGAAAGAACTTCAATCCTAAAGTGGATATCCTCTTTGATCTTTATTTTAATATGGTACTTGCCCTCTTTTAGTATTCCCAGAGGGATAAAATAGCCTTTAGCTGAGGGGAGAGCAAAATGTGAAAGGTTTTCAAGCTCCCACTTTCCATTATCTGGCATCCACAATGCACACTCCATTTTCATGTAGTTTAAAAGATTAAAGAACTCCTCTGTTTCACCTTTGGAAATATTTGCATCATCTGCATATCGTTTTATATGTCTACTTGCTGTTTTGCTCCCCGTATCAAAACTGAGTCTTCCACTACATTCACCCTCATGACACTTCGCACAGAGTGTATTAAAAATCACCGCTGTTTTTATACTGCTGTTTTCTACTTTTGAGGCTGAAAACAGGTGTAAAGAGAAAGTGGCAAAAAACATCAATATCCATAAAGATTTTGTAATTTTCATCATAGTACCTGCCTTTTAAAGATGTATCTATTATTTCATTATAACGCTTTTCTGAGAAAACATATCATATTTTATTTTAAACCTTATATATTAAAAAATGTTGTAATAACTTTTTTTGATGATAAAACAAGTTTAGTACTGCGTTAAGTAAGCAATTGATTCATAAAATGTGACAAATTTCACCCTACCCCTATCTTTTTGTAAATATTTACGATATAATTCCGAACTTTTCTGCAAGAGAGTATCAAACTCCTTAAGTAGATACATCGTCAGATGTATCATCTATTTTCCACGAATTAGCGTGTGATAGTTTGGTATCAAGTTGCATAAAACAGGGTGCACCCCACTTTCGCTTTAGCGACGGGGGCTATCGGCGTTGAGTGCCAGATAACATGCTTGTAACTTTAGAACCGTTCTATCGCCAAGACCTTACCACCCCACACTATAACAACATTAAAGAAAGCAATATATGAAATTTACTGATTTTAACCTCAAAGACACTATTCTAGCTGCCATAACAGACGCAGGATTTACAGAACCAAGCCCCATTCAAAAAGACGCTATACCTTTAGTATTAGAAGGTCACGATATCGTAGCACAAGCACAAACAGGTACAGGTAAAACTGCCGCGTTTGGTCTTCCTATCATGAGTATGATGAAATCTGACGGCTCTGTAGAAGGACTTATTATCGTTCCTACACGTGAACTGGCCATGCAGGTGAGTGATGAGCTTTTCCGTTTTGGTCAAAAAAGTGGTCTTAAAACAGCGACCGTTTATGGCGGTACACCGTATGCTAAACAAATTGACCGTATCAAACAAGCTTCTATAGTAGTAGCCACACCAGGTAGACTCCAAGATCTTCTTATGAGCGGCAAGATCAAGATCAACCCAAAGTTTGTTGTACTTGACGAAGCAGATGAAATGCTCGATATGGGTTTCCTCGATGAAATCAAAAACATCTTTACATTCCTTCCTAAAGAGCGTCAAACACTTATGTTCTCTGCTACGATGCCAAATGCCATCAGAAAACTAGCGGAACAAATTTTAAAAACACCTAAAACGGTTTCTATTACAAAAGCAGAGAGCACAAACACTTCTATTACTCAACTTTACTATGTAGTTCAAGACAAAGAGAGAGATGATGCGCTTGTAAGACTTATTGACTACAAAAATCCTACAAAATGTATCATTTTTTGTCGTATGAAAAAAGAAGTAGACAGACTTGTAGCGCACATGACTGCTCAAGGATTCAAAGTTTCCGGTCTTCACGGAGATATGGAACAAAAGCAAAGAGAAGTAACGATTCGTGCATTTAAACAAGGCGGTATCGATATCTTCATCGCTACAGATGTTGCGGCGCGTGGTCTTGATGTCAATGACGTTACACACGTATTTAACTATCATATTCCTTTTGACTCCGAGTCTTATGTTCACCGTATCGGCCGTACTGGCCGTGCCGGTAAAAAAGGTGAAGCTATCACTTTAGTAAGCCCAAATGAACTCAAAACCATCAAGCGTATCGAAAAAGATGTAGGTACAAAGATGACAACACAAGTCATACCTACACGTATGGAAGTACAAAACAACCGTGCTGATGCACTTATTGCTAAAATTGCCAAGACTAAAGTAACAGAGAATGCCATCACTCTTGTTAAAACACTCCAACATGACTTAGATATTGTGACCATTGCACATCTTCTTGCTTCCTTGGTACAAGAAGAGAATTTTGTGAAAGGTAAGGACAATATCGGTCTTGGCCTTGATGAAGTAGATCTTCTTATCCAAAGAGCGATGCAAAGCAGAGGTCCTAGCAGCGGTAGTGGGCGTAGCCGTAGTGGTTACCGAGGCAGCAGCAACCGAAGTAGCAGCAGAAGTAGCAGTAGCCGTAGTAAAAATGGACGTAGCGGTGGTAGCCGTGACAGCCGTAATGCTGGGCAAGGCAGCCGTAGCTAGTTAAAGTCTAACTATACCGTCTTGTACATCTCGTCATCTACGGGTTTAACCCAAAGATGACGGACTCTCTCCCTCAGAAACTTATTTCCGAACATTTAAAAATTTACCCATTTTTTGCTATGATCAACTATCTAAAATAAAGGGATTTACCGTGATAGGATATTATCTTCTACTGATACAATTTTTTTTTACTTTAGTAGCACTCTTTCTGTTTTGGCAGAGTGTGGGGTATTTTCGTCGAATGTGGCAGTATAAAAAATTCAAATCTACACTTTTCCCGAAAGTCTATGAAAGCATACTTCAAAATATATACCAATATAGGGTTTTATCTCCAGAGCATAAAGATAAAATTCACTTTTTGATCCTACTCTTTATAGACCAAAAAGAGTTTGTTGGGGTAAAGATGGCCATCAATGACGAAATCAAAGTCATCACCGCTTTTTATGCCTGCTTGATGCGGCTTGGGTTTGAACCGGGAGAAAAAGATCATGTCAGTACGGTTATCATTTATCCCGAACACTTTATCGTTAACCAAACACATTTAAGCGGTGGTATTCACCATGATGAAACATTTGTACTCGAAGGGCAATCTGCCAATGGCACAGTGGTGATCTCATGGCAAGATATAAAACATGATATTGCAGAGCAACAAAAGAATAATGTTATCATTCATGAGTTTGCCCATGAGTTAGATTTTGAAGATGGAGTAGCTGACGGTACACCCATTTTGGAGAGTTCTCACTATAAGATATGGTCTGAAGTTTTTTCTAAAACTTTTGATACATTAAAAGATCAATTAAACAATGGGGAAATGTCTGTAAGGTCTGAGCTTTTGGGCACCTACGCATTAAAGAATGAAGCAGAGTTTTTTGCAGTATGCAGTGAACGCTTTTTTGGGTCACCTCAAGCATTCAAAGCATATTTCCCAGATATTTATAAGGAACTCAAACTTTTTTACAAACTTGATACACAAAAGTTATTTAAAGGTTTATAAGAGATTTGATCTCATCTGCATAGATTATCTCTTTTTCTACCAATTTGTCTGAAAGAGTAATGATCTCTTTTTTATGTTCTTTAAAGAGTTCTAGCATCTCTTTTTCTTTATCAGTGATGATCTTTCTTACTTCATCATCTATCAATTTCGCAGTTGCTTCACTGAAATCTTTTGCCATCGCCATTTCTCGGCCCAAAAAGATATGATCTTCACCTCTTTGGTAATAAACTGGCCCAAGCAGTTCGCTCATGCCCCATTGACTGACCATGTGAGTTGCTAGAGAAGTTGCTTCTTTAAGATCATTGGCAGCACCCGAAGAGAGATCACCCAGTAGGGTCAATTCAGCGACTCTTCCTCCCAGCATCACTCCTATTTTATCAAGCAAATATGCCTGAGGGAAATTTCTAATGTCCTTTAACGGTAACTGTTCTGTCATACCCAATGCCTGTCCTCGGGGTACGATGCTTACTTTTTCTATGGGGTCGGTATGTTCTAAAAGCAGCGCAGCTAAAACATGGCCGCTCTCATGGATGGCCACTCTTCTTTTCTCTTCCTCATCTAAAACAAACTCCTGCTCTACTCCCATAATGATGCGGTCTCTGGCATATAAAAAATTATTTTGTGAGACTTCTTTCTGGTTTTCTCTAGCAGCATGCATTGCCGCTTCATTCACCAGGTTTGCCAAGTCAGCACCACTAAAACCAATGCACATTTTGGCTATCTTTTCCAAATCTACTGTGTTACCAAGGCGTACTTTTCGGGTATGTATATTCAAGATTTTCACTCTAGCATGAACATCAGGCAGGCTTAGTGTTATTTTACGGTCAAATCTTCCTGGTCTTAAAAGTGCAAAGTCCAAAACATCAGGCCGATTTGTGGCTGCTAGGACTACAACCTGTTCATCTGTTTCAAAACCATCCATTTCTGCCAAAATTTGATTGAGTGTCTGCTCTTTTTCATCATGGCCCCCACCAATCCCTGCTCCTCTGGCTCGTCCTACAGAGTCTATCTCATCAATAAAGATGATAGAAGGGGCTTCGCTTTTTGCGTTTTTAAACAAATCACGCACCCTTGACGCACCCACCCCTACGAACATTTCTACAAATTCAGAACCGCTAATAGGGAAAAACGGTACTCCCGCTTCCCCTGCTACGGCCTTTGCCAAAAGAGTTTTACCCGTACCTGGAGATCCCATCAGTAAAATACCTCTGGGAATTTTGGCACCTATCTTTTCATATTTTTCAGGATTTTTTAAAAAATCAACCACTTCATAAAGTTCCATTTTCGCGTTTTCAACACCGGCCACATCATCAAAAGTAACAGAAGTCTCCTCTTTTTCATATTTTTTTGCAGAAGAGCGCATGAAATCAAATGCACCCCCACCCATACCCCCTAACTGTTTTTTGATGCGATTTGTGCCATAAAGCATAAACCCCAGAAATAAAAAAAGTGGAAGCAACAAAATAAGCATGATCCAAAAATTAGACTCTTTTTGGGACTTAACATGAATATCAATCTGGCTTTTTTCCAGTAAATCTAAAAAGCTTTTATCATCAAAAGGAGGGAGAGTCGTTTTCAAATAAGTTGGTTTTTCATCCATTCCTACTTTTACGGATGCTACAACCTGGTCTTTATCTATCCAGATCTCTTTAATAGTGTTTTGTTCCATTTTGCTTTTGAACTGGTTGTAGGAGAGTATTTTACTCTCCCCTTGTGATGTAACATAATAGAAGAGTTCAAGCCCTAAAAACGTCATAATGATAACGATCCATATATTGTTAAAAGGATTGAATTTTTTTGTGGTGATCGGTTCTTTTTCCATTGATATTTCCTTTTGAAATATTATACAATAGCCTTATTGTACCAAAATATCATTTGCTGCAATTAGATAGATATTTCTATATGATATAAATTATCCTTTAAGAAATTTTATACTATAATTACAATTATAATAAGAGGAGAAAATAATGAAAATTTCTAAATTACTTGTTGCTTCAGTAGTAGCATCGTCGTTTTTACTAGGTAATGTTGCTACAAAAACTGCTTCTATAGCTGAAAATGCAAAAAAAATGGGTCTTGTTGCCATTCCTGAAAATCAGGCAGAACTATTAAAGTTGATAGATTCCAATGGGACAATCAGCCCTGAAAAAGTTGAATTAGGTAAAAAACTCTATTTTGAACCAAGACTCTCTAAAAGTGGAATCATCAGCTGTAATACCTGTCATAATTTGGGTCTTGGTGGGGTAGATGGTGTACCGGCTGCGGTTGGACACCTGTGGACCCCGAACCCACATCACTTAAACTCTCCAACTGTATATAACTCAGTATTCTTTTCTTCACAGTTTTGGGATGGAAGAAGCCCTCACCTGGAAGACCAGGCGCAAGGTCCTATGCAGGCCGCTCCCGAGATGGCAACACCACCAGCATTGGCAGAAGCGAGAATCAACTCTATTCCTGCCTATGTAGAAGAGTTTAAAAAAGCCTATGGCAAAGATGTGAAAGTGGATTTTGAAACAATTACAGCAACTATTGCTATCTTTGAAAGAACATTGGTTACACCATCAAGATTTGATGATTTCCTTAATGGGAAAGAAGATGCACTAAGTGACGCGGAAAAAGAAGGTTTGACTACTTTTATAGATAAGGGCTGCGTAAGCTGCCATACAGGTATTGCTCTTGGTGGTACAATGCAACCGTTTGAACTTGCTGCGAAATATAAATTTGCGAATGTAGGCGACTTTAAAGGTGACGCAAATGGTATGGTAAAAACGCCGACACTTAGAAACATCACAGAGACAGCTCCATATTTCCACAATGGTGCTATCTGGAACTTGGCAGAAGCTGTTAAAGAGATGGGAAGTACACAGCTTGGTATCGTGATAACAGATGATGAAGCAGCTAAAATCGTTACTTTCTTTAATGCATTAGAAGGAAGAAAACCTGAGATCACCTATCCACAATTGCCAAAAAGTACAGACACAACACCAAAACCTGATTTTAATTAATTATATTTGGGCCCCTTTTGGGGCATACCTTTTTTTTAGTATCTTTCGTTATGATTGTATACATTAAAAAAAAGGTAATATTATGCATATGAAATTTAGCGAAAGTTCTAAAAACAACTATTTTTTCTCTCAACCCCATCAACCTTTTTTCATTTTAGCATTTGTCAATGCTATAGTTATTATATTTATATTTCTACTCTCTTATAATGGTATTATGAATATTACTATACCCTCTTCAGATTTTCATATTTATGGGTTGACATATCTGCTGTTTACTCCTGCATTTTTAGCCTTTTTATTTACTACTTTTCCTAGATTTGCTTCTACTCCAATCATTGAAAAGAAACGTTATATGCCTGTGTTTAGCCTTTATTATCTCGGTTCTGTAATATTTGTGCTGGGGAGTATTGTAAGCCCTATACTTTCGAGTATAGGGATGATTATTGTCTTCACAGGACATGCTATGGGAATATTGATACTAAAAAATATATATCTTGCAACTGCTATGGAAGACAAGCATGATATTTACTGGATACTGCTTGCAATGGTTTTTGGATTGTTTGCCCACCTGCTCTTTATTGTAGGAGGACTTTTTTATGTACCTCTAGTAGGCTTATCTACACAAATATCCAACTATCTTTATCTCTTTTTACTCACCTTTTCTGTAGCACAGCGTATGGTTCCATTTTTCTCCCACTCTATGGCAGGAAGAAACGATTACTTACTCAAAGTAGTTTTTGTACTCTTGCTACTTCATGTTACGCTGGAGAGTGTTTATACCCATAGTTCATTCATTGTTGACATTATTATGGGCGTTTTGATAGGAAAAGAGCTTCTTAGATGGAAGCTGCAGTTTCCCAATCCAAACCCCCTGCTCTGGATACTGCATACTGCACTCTACTGGGTACCTATAGCCTTTTTAATGGGTGGATTAACAAATTTTATATCACTTGTGAGTGACATCTCTTTTCTAGCTCTTGATATACATATCCTCATCCTGGGTTTTGTTTTTACCATCCTTATAGGTTTTGGCACCCGTGTAACGCTTGGACACTCAGGTAATATGATGCACGCAGATAAATGGGTAACAAGATTGTTTTACTGGACACAAGTGGTTGTAGTGACTCGGGTATTGGTCTCTTTGGCTATCGCCTTTGGGTGGAATTTTATGATTTTCTTTGATCTTTCTGTGGCTGCATGGCTTTTGATGTTCATTGCTTGGGCTGTAAGATTCTTTCCTGTACTGATTAAAGGTAAAAAGTTAACCACATAATTGGATATAATGTATTATGAAAAAATTATTAATGATTATCCTTTTGACCCAAACCCTTTTCTCTGCAACACCTGGGCAAGTAGAGCGTTACCTTAGCATTTCCAATATTGAAGAAGAGTTGCTTGAACTTGAATCTCAGTTTTCAAAAATGCAAAACAATTTTCAAGCATCAGACACTAATACTTCTAAAGAAAACGAGATGTATGATATGCAGATGCTTTCCATCCGTTTTAAAGAGTATATACAAAAAAATTTAAGCCAAAATGAGATGGAAGAGATACTCCGAGTCTATAAAAATGTAGTATTTTTACAGTTTGTCTCAGCAAGTAGTATTAGAGATACTTCTCCTGAAGAAGTAGAGGCATATGTCCAAACATTTGAAGAGAATGAATCTTCAGGAGTACGGTTGGATCTTGTAGAAAAAATACACAAAAAGTTAAACAACGAAGAATCAATAACACTGATGTTTGATGAACTTGTCAAGCCTCTTATGCAAATTGTTCAAGGTGGACAAAAACTCAATGACGAGTATATGAAAAAGAGTAGAGAGGAATATATAAAGTCTATGATGCAAAAGGCAAAGAATGAAACACTATTTGCAACCAAAGATTTTACGATGGAAGAATTAGAAGAATTACTCAAAGTTGCACAAACTCCTGCCATAGGTTATGAAACCAAAGCACTCTATGGCGGTATGGCATTTACCCTTAAAGAATTTTTCCTCACATTAGCGGGAAAATATGATATTTCAAAGAAGCAACAATAAATGAATAGCAAAATGAATTCAAGGAAGAAAACTCCAAAACAAAATTTCACGCAGAAAGATTTTTTACCTACTACCAAAGCTGAAATGGATGCACTGGGATGGAATCAGTGTGATGTGATCCTTGTGAGCGGCGATGCCTATATAGACTCCCCTTTTATCGGTGTGGCTATGGTGGGTCGTATGTTGGAGCGTATGGGTTACAAAGTAGGTATGATAGGCCAGCCTGACATCCACTCAGATGTAGATATCAAACGCTTGGGAGAACCTCGTCTTTACTGGGGTGTGAGTGGTGGAAGCGTGGATTCTATGGTCTCCAACTATACTGCGACAAAAAAGTTCCGTAACTCTGATGACTATACACCAGGCGGGAAAAATGACAAACGGCCAGACAGAGCATTAAGCGTTTATTGTAACCTGATTAGAAGGTATTTTAAGGGTACTGTGCCACTGGTTTTGGGTGGTATCGAAGCCTCTTTAAGACGCGTAAGCCATTATGACTACTGGTCAAATAAACTCAAAAAACCTATACTTTTTGACTCTAAAGCCGATATACTCATCTACGGTATGGGAGAGATAGCCCTAGAACAACTCACCAAGGCTCTGGAAGAAGGTAAAGACTATAAAGACATCCGTGGTGTCTGCTACATCTCCAAAGAAGCCAATGATGAATATATACAACTCCCCTCACATGCCCAATGCCTGGAGAATAAAGAGAAATATATAGACCTTTTTGATGACTTTTATGACAACAACGACCCCATTTCAGCCAATGGACTCTGTCAAAGGGTAGATACCCGTTTTCTTATTCAAAATCCTCCTTGTGATTATTTGAATGAAGATGAGATGGATGCAAATTCAAACCTGCCCTTCACTAGAGAACTGCACCCCTACTATGCCAAAGACGGGGATGTTAAATGTTTAGAGACTATCAAGTTTTCCATTATGACGCATCATGGCTGTTGGGGTGAATGTAATTTCTGTGCTATTGGGGTACATCAGGGCAGAACTATTAGAACTCGCTCGGAAAAAAATATTCTCCAGGAAGCCAAAGATTTCAACACATACAACGACTACAAAGGTATCATCTCCGACGTGGGAGGGCCTACTGCAAATATGTATGGTTATGAGTGTGGAAAAAAACTTAAAAAGGGAACCTGTGACGACATTAGATGTGTAGATGCACAAAGACTCTGTAAAGCAATGCATGTGGATCATACCAGAAATATCAATTTACTAAGAAAAGTACGGGAAGTAGAAGGTGTCAGGAAAGCTTTTGTCGCTTCAGGAGTACGTTATGACCTCATTACTGCTGATAAAAAGCATGGATACTCATATCTTAAAGAAATGGTCAAGCACCACATCTCAGGGCAAATGAAAGTTGCCCCTGAACACACAGAGCAGCATGTTCTTGAACTTATGGGGAAGCCTGGCAAACAAACACTGGTAGACTTTAAAAAACTATACGACAAACTCAACCGAGAAATGGGGAAAAAACAGTTCCTCACCTACTATCTCATCGCTGCACACCCTGGATGTACGGAAAAAGATATGCATTCACTAAAAGACTTTACAACCAATGAGCTAAAAATGAACCCTGAGCAAGCACAAGTCTTTACTCCTACTCCAAGTACCTATTCAGCGGTAATGTATTATACAGAAATGGATCCAAAAACACGTAAAAAGATTTTTGTAGAGAAAGATACCAAAAGAAAAGAAAAACAAAAAGCTATTGTGCAGGAAAAAGATTGTTTTAATAGCGGATTTTCAAGCTGATGAAATATAACTATTTCATCAAGAGTGACAAGTTGCGAGGGCACTCTACCCAAGAGTTCTTTTTGGACTTGTTCAAAAGGATATTATAAAATGAAAAAACCTATCTATATCACCGATCTGGACCATACTTTTTTACGTACCGATCAGAGTGTGAGTGATTTTAGTGCCAAAGTATGGAATGAAAAAGCCCAAAAATCCATACTCTCCATTGCTACAGCAAGAAGCTTCCAGAAATCCCATGACTTTTTAGACAAACTGCATCTAGATGCTCCGATGATACTGCTTGATGGCACCATGATCGTAAGTCCTGAGAAAAAACTCATAGACGTTAAACTTGTAAACAAAGCCCTGGGTGATGCCATTATAGATGAAGGTGCGAAATTTCATATATATCCATTTATCATAGCACTTAAGGATATGGATCTTAACGAAACCTTTCTTTTCCCTACTACACTCAACACACATCAGCATGGTGTCCTTGAAAACTACAGAAATGACCCTCGTATGATAGAGAGTAAAAATATTAGAGCCATGGATATGAATCTCAAAATAGTTTACTTTGGTGACTTTAAAATACTCAACCCACTCACAGACCATATGAAAAAAACCTTCGGTAAAGATCTCGAGTACAAACTCTCCCCTGAAAAATACTCAGACGGTTGGTTCCTTACCATTCTTCACCCCGAAGGCGACAAGGCCCGTGCCCTGCAAAAAGTTGCAGACTACATGCATAGAAATGTCCAAGACATGACTGTCTTTGGTGACAGTATCAACGACATAGGCATGTTTAAACTTGCAGGAACTGCTGTGGCCGTTTCCAATGCTTTGGATGAAGTAAAAAAAGTTGCGGATGTTATCTTGCCTCACTCTAATGATGAGGATGGGGTTGCAAAGTATTTAAGTACAATTTAAATCACTAGAAGCATGAACTCTAAAGTGATTAGAGGTACCCTTAAGTTATAATAATAGAAATTAACTAAGGTCTTCTTCTCATGTCAAAACACCCAACACTCCTACAGCAATTTCGCTCTTTTTGTTTCCAAAACTCTGCTACTGATTTTGAAAAAGCTGTAGAATACTTTTCTGTTTTTGGAGGTATGGGGTGGCGGGTCGATCTTTCTAAACCATTGGAAGAACTGATCGAAGAGAAAGTGTTGACCAATTACAGATATATTCATGCTGATATTACGAAGATCACTCAAAGTAACCCTACACATCATGCACTTTTTACGGCACTAGCTATGGGAGACAGGCGGGAGCACTCTGCATTTAAGAAAGCTAACGTTAAGAGAGAAGAAGGTGAAAATTCTATAGATTTTCTCATAAAGAATGGACTTCTTGTTTTCGACAGATCTATAGAAAAACCGGTGGATGAAAAAGATGCCAATTCAGATAAACTTCTTTTTACTCAACCTTTCATGCGCTTTTGGTTCTCTTCTATCTCACCTTACTATAAAGGGATTAAAGAGGGTGATTATAAGGAAGTCAAAGAACGTTGGAATCATATGAAACAGGGATTTTCTGATCTCATTTATAGCCAACTTGTAATGGAACTTGTGAAAAAAAGTTTTAAAGATGATTCTAAAGGCGGCTATATATCCAGTATCGGTTCTTATTGGGATAAAAATGTTGAAATAGACATTCTAGCAAAGAGAAAATCAGGCAAAATGGTAGCAGGTATTTGCAAGTACTCTAAGTCAAAGGCTAACAAAAGTGAACTGACAACGCTAAAAGAAAAATGTGCGCAGGCTGAACTTGATATCGATACTTTTGTTATCTTTTCTAAAAATAAGTTTTCGAATGAACTAAAAAAGGAAAAAGGTGAAAAGATAAGACTCTTTTCTACTAGGAATATGATAAGCCTTATGGATAACCTCAGTGAAAAAGATCTCCTTGTAAATACTAACAAGAAGTACTAAGTCTAATACCGATTCAACAACTGTGCATTCAGAAGTTCAAGCCTCTGGGGTGTTCCTATGTCCAGCCACTCCCCCTCATAAAGTTCACCTGTCACTTTACCTTCTTTCATCGCAGCTCTTAGTAAAGGGGCCAAAGGACTTTTACCATACGCTACACCTTCAAAGAGTTTTGGTGAGTAGTAGCCTATGCCGGAGAAGGTATATTGCTTCGCATCTATCACCTTATGCCCCTTTAAAGCAAAATCTCCATCAGGGTTATGCTCAGGGTTAGGAACAAGAATTAAATGGGCCAGTATGCCCTCGGGAAGCTTTCTATTGTATTGAAAGTCATACTCTGTGAAGATATCGCCATTGATCACTAAAAATGGTTCATCGCCTAGCAAAGGCAAAGCTTTTACTATACCGCCTGCACTCTCCAGTCTACCCTCTTCCTGTTCATCTGAATAACGGATGTGTACTCCCCACTCTGAGCCATCACCCAATGCTTCTTGAATCTGATAGCCCAAATGTGCGATGTTTATGACTATCTCTTTGAAATCATCATGTGCAAGGCGCTCAATGTGCCAGAGTATGAGTGGTATTCCTCCAACTTTGAGTAAAGGTTTTGGGGTATTGTCAGTGAGGGGTCTCATGCGCTCTCCGCGTCCTGCGGCTAATATCATCGCTTTCATTATATTATCTCCTATAACTTTCTTATCCTCGTGCTTGGCACTGAAGATTTATGATTATATTTACTCAGCGGCTGTAAATCCCCGGATCGAGCCCGAGGATGACGGGTAGATAAGCTTTTTTAGTAAATCAATAAGTGGTTGGGTCTCTTTATATTTACTACCAGTTTCCAGTAGATACTTCAAGGTCAATGGTATATCTTTCAAATACCCATTTTTTCCATCACGTAAATGCAGGCGAGCAAAGATACCAAGTATCTTGATATGACGTTGTAATCCCATGAAGTCAAACCATTTGATGAATGTTTCGTCATCTACATCTAAATTTACACTATCACGATAATACAAAGCAAGTTTCTCTACTTTTTCTTTTCCCCACTCCACATAACAGTCTTTTAGTAAGGATACCAAATCATAAGTGATAGCCCCCACGCGTGCATCTTGAAAGTCTATGATTCCTATCTCCCCTTTTGGAGTCAACATGATATTTCGTGAATGAAAATCACGATGTACAAAGACACCTTGAGGCTGTTCTAGGACTACATTTGCTATGCATTTTAATGTTTCTTTTATTAAATAATTTTGTTCTTTTGTTGTTGATATTTGTAAATATCTATCCAGATACCACTCTTGCATTAAATCCATTTCAAAATGCAAAAACTCTTTATCATAAGCGGGTAACTCTCGGGTATCTGCTTGTTGCATTTTGATGATTTCATCTATGGCTTTCGTGTAAAGTCTTTGGTAGTTTTTCTTATCTAAAATGTCCAGATAATGTGTACTCCCAAAATCTTCAAGGATAAGATATCCTAGTTCCATATTTTTCACTATGATACCAGGTACCCGTACATCAGCAGCTTTAAGTCTTTCATTTATATCTACAAATGCGGGCAGACTTTCCAAGAGTAAAGAGGAGTCCATGAGTATATAAGTTTCATCTTCTTGTCGTAAACGGTAGTAGCTTCTAAAACTTGCGTCAGCAGAGGTTTCTTCTATCAACCATTCTTCCCAACTGATGCTTTCAAGCCATGCTCTTATTTTACGCATAAAAGTTCTCTCCCTAAGCTAGACACGTAAAAAACCAGAATATAGTATTATTCATACATGCCTCCTAGTATCGCATTTTCACTGGCTCCCGTGACATCTTTTAAGTTTACAACCTCTTTATGTACACGTTTATATGCCAACCAGGCAAAAGTCATCGCTTCTATATAATCTGCATTTTGTGCAACTGCCACTTCCACATTTGGCATAAGCGCTTTAATACGTTCAACCAGAAAGCTGTTCTTAGCTCCTCCACCACAGAGTATGGCAACATCCCTATTGAAACGTAGTACTTCATTGGTTATGCTTAAGGCTGTCAGTTCCACAAGTGTGCGCTGTACATCTTCCGGGTTATACGTTTTCCCGACAAGGTGACTTTGCAGCCATGCTTTATTAAACTTCTCTCTTCCCGTACTTTTGGGGTATGTCTGTGCAAAATACTCATCTGACATCATATGGTCTAAAAGTGTATAATCTACCCTACCTGTCTTTGCCCACTCCCCCTCTTTATCGTAATTCACATTTTCATGTTCTGCTATCCACATATCCAAGAGTACATTCCCACAGCCTGTATCATACCCGGTGAGCTGATCATCCAAAACTGTGATGTTTGCTATTCCTCCAATGTTCACTATAGAGATTGAGCCTCCAATATTTTTAAATATAAATTCATGAAAAGCCGGTGCAAAAGGTGCACCCTGTCCTCCCAGTGCAATATCTTTACGCCTAAAGTCAGCTACCACAGGTATGCCTGTCTTGGCATTCAAAATGTTAGGGTCTCCAAGCTGCATAGAAAAAGGAAATGCTCCCATTGGCTCATGCCAAAGTGTCTGCCCATGCAAGCCTATGGCTTTGATGCTGCTTGCATCTATATTTTCCCGTACAAGTAAAGCACCTACGGCCTGGGTAAACAAAATACCCAAACGATGATCTATCTGACCTACTGCTTCCAATGTACTTTTACCCTCAATCATCATTAATATCTCTGATTTGAGTTCTAAAGACAAAGGATATTCCAAAGCACTGACAAGTGTACACTCTGAAGCATTTATTTCACACAGCACAACATCTACGCCATCAAGCGACGTGCCTGACATAATGCCTATGTAGCGTTCTTTAAACATAATGTTTTTCCTTTTCCATCATCATAATTCCAAATGCGACAGCAGTACCAGTAAGTATCTGCCATGCAAAGCCCAGTTTGAAGTCAAAGACAGCTCCCAGTACATACGGTTGAAGCAAAAACACAGTCATAAAACCACCAATAAGTGCGAGCAGAACAGTCTTGGCGCTTCCACGTTTAGTAAAAATAGCTGCACCATATACTCCCAAAAGTCCTGTGTAAGCAAAGGCCATTACGCCAAGAGCAAAACTAAGCAGCGGCAGTTCGGTGTATCGTTGCCAATAGTACGAGAGCATTGCCATGGCTGAGAGTGCCACAGCAAAAAAAAGTACAGCAGATCTGCTGGCTTTTACAAAGTGCATCTCATCTGCATTGGATCTTCTGAGTTTCCATGGTTTATAAAGGTCTTCTATGGCTACTGAAGACATCGCTCCTAGTACAGAGTTAGAGCTGGACAGTGCAGCAGCTACAGCACCTACCGTAACCAACCCTCTTAAGCCTTCTGGCATTTCATGTAAGATGTAGTACATAAAAATGGTGATTTTTTCACCTTCAAACTTCTGTACTACCTCCCCACTCATACCGGAAAGTTCGGGATGTTGATAAAAAAGATAAAGCAGCAAACCGATACACAAAAAGAGTACAGCCACAGGTATGGTCAGGTAGATACTCAGCATCATTGAACGCTGTGCTGCAGGCACATCTTTACAGGTGAGTGCTCTTTGTGTCATATCCTGGTCAAGTCCATAGGCTGCAATGTTAAGCAGTAACCATCCTCCAAGTAATGCCCAAACAGAAAAATCACCGCTCATAGACCAGTCAAACAATTTGAGCTTTTCATCTGTCTGTAATGTAGCATATATGTTGGTAAAATCTGTATTTATGCTCATATAAAGGTAAACAAGTACCGCAATCCCCGCCCCAATGTAGGTAATGGCTTGAATGATGTCAGAAAAGATGACTGATTTCACTCCGCCAAAATAGACATACCCCAACGCGCCAAGCATTAAAATAGTGATAGATATGGCCACATGCATCGGTGTAATATCTAAAAAAAGTATCATTGAGATGGCAAGTGCGCCTATGTAGAGTCGCGCGCCAGATGCAAACAGGCGTCCTATGAGAAACATCACTCCGGCTTGTTTTTTAGCATTTTCGCCATAACGCTTTTCAAGTAATTCATAAACAGTTACAGCATTAATGGCATAAAAACGCGGAATGAGGACTTTGGCAACGAAGATCACTGCCAAAAAAGCGGAGAGATAGAATCCTATGAATGTAAGATCCTTACCATAAGAGTACTCAGGCCCACCAAGAAATGTGGCTGCCGACTGTGAAGTTGCCAGTATAGACACAGCAACTGCAAACATGGGGACGGTGTTGCCTCCTACGAAATAATCTCTTGTAGATTTTATCTTCCCCTGACTTAGCATGACAGAAGTTAAAATAAGTACTAAAAAATACGCACCGAAAATACTCCAGTCAAGTGTTCCAAAAGCTGAGTTCATTATTTCGTTTTAGGTGGTGATTTAAGATTCAAATTATTTACAGCACGCCTCACTTCAGACATGAACTTCTTTCCCGGATCACTTTTGATTGTTCTATATCCTTTGTCTTTTTCCAACCATAACGAAGTACTTTCCATCTGCCTATACTCATGATGCCCTATCAGATATTCAATGCTGGGGTATTTGGCTTTAAGGTATTTTACAAGTGCAATGTTTGATTTGAGTTGCGCGGGGGTAAGGTCTTCGGATTTGTTGTCTTTTCCGCCTATATTTTCTATGCCTATGCTTGAATAGTTAAGCCCTATGACATGACGAGCCATCCAATCTTCCGGCATCAAACGGTAGATAGTCCCGTCACGAGCTACCATAAAATGAGAAGATACATTTAATGCGCTTGCTTTGGCGATATCTTTTCTGTCTGTGAGCAGTCTTTGTGGCTGTAAGCGCTTAAATGACTTGTCAAAACTCATATCCGCTGTCCAGTGAAGCATAATGATCTTAGGGGTGATAGTAATATCTTTTACCGTTTTACCATAGTGGTCTTTAATGTACGATTTTGTCATAGCAATACGCTCTTGACCAAAATCTATGGGTTTATCGATAATTTTAAGTGCTTGTGGTTCATTGGATAATAATAGTGTAAAAAGTGAAAATAAAAGTAATAAAGCTTTTTTCATAGAAGAAGTCCTGTTATCTGGTGTGGACTTATTTTATCTAATCTTGGCTATGGTTTGCTTTGTCTTTTATTAAGATGGTCACTATCACTATAGGAGGGACACTCAATGCTAAAAGGTATGAAGGAACATGAAGCAGTCCATGTCTATGAAGATAAAGAAATCCTAATACTAAAACAGCATAAGCCCCAAGACGATAGACAGAAAGAGCCGCTTTAGTATCTTTAAGGGTTTGAAAAAGAGTACGTCTGTTTTCTTTGAGCCTTTTTTTCTCTTCCTTAACGGTTTCTACCAAATCTTTCTCTTTTACTTCTGCTACCTCTTCGCTGTAAAGATCATAAGGGTCTTCAAGTTTGTCTATGACATCTTTAGAATCGTCCATCGTAATAATATTGTGTTCGACTCGTGTATTAACCATACGTCGATAACTTATCATCGAGGCTATCATCACCAAAGTAGCAGATATGAAGCCAATTTGGGTATTGTAAAGGATTTTAATATCAAATAATATTACAGATACAAGTATAATAATAAGATTTATAACAATGAGTGTTTTTAGAAGTTTAGTATGAATACTTGTCATCCTCGTCCTTGGCATCATATTTGTCTTGTTGCTCTTTTTTATATGTATATCTGGGGTCTTGGGCTAATTTATCCAACTCTTTTTTCTGCTTGGCATATACTTTGTAGACATTGAGAATGGCAGCACTAATACCGATGAAGACACCTATCCAAAGTGTCCAACCTGCACCCGTTAATTTACGTAATCCAAGACCAATACCTACACCAAGGAGCACTGCAACTGCCATAGAAATACCAAGGCTTAAGCCATCAGCAGCATCTACAATTTTTTTAAACTTTGGTTCTTCTTCTTTCTTTTCCATCTTTATATTCCTATCTGCATTTTCGGGTCTGTCGCTGGAATGACGAAACAATACTATTTGATATCAGCCATTACTTCGTATGCAGCTTTGATCGTTTCGTCTATCATATCATCTGTCGTCACTGCAGAAATAAATCCTGTTTCGTATGATGAGCACGCAAGGTAAATACCTTTATCCAACATGCCTTTGTGAAACTTGGCAAACATTTCAGAGTCATTCTGCAAGGCATCATCGAAATTCTTAACCTGTTTATTTAAGAAGAAGAAACCAAACATAGAACCTCTTACCTCTGTAACCAACGGAATATCTACTGCTGCTGCAGCCTTTTTAAATCCGTCCATAAGCTTCTTTGCTTTATTGCCAAGTTCTACATATATAGTAGGCTTTGCTTTGAGTTTTTTAAGGCTTGCGAGTCCTGCAGCCATGGCTACGGGGTTACCGCTGAGTGTTCCTGCCTGATAGACCGGACCTTCTGGCGAAAGATGTGCCATAATGTCAGCTTTTGCACCAAAAGCACCTACGGGCATACCCCCACCAATCACCTTGCCAAGTGTTACCATATCCGGCTGTACTACTGAGATACCCTGGGCTCCTTTGAGTGATGCTCTAAAACCGCTCATTACTTCATCAAATATAAGCAATGTACCATGTTCTGTACAGATCGTTCTAAGCTGTTTTAAAAACTCCTCATCTGCCGGTACGAGTCCCATGTTTCCAGCAATAGGCTCAATAATCACACACGCAATATCATCAGGGCTGTCTGCAAAACACTTTTGTACACTTTCGATGTCATTATAGGTTGCAAGCAGTGTATGTTTCGTAAGATCAGCCGGTACCCCCGGACTTGATGGTGTGCCAAAGGTGGCCAGACCCGAACCTGCCTGTACCAAAAGTGAATCAGAGTGCCCATGGTAACATCCTGTAAATTTCAAAATGTTATCTCTACAGGTAACTCCTCGGGCCAAACGGATAGCAGACATCACTGCTTCCGTACCCGAACTTACAAAACGTACTTTGTCGATACTGTCAAAAAGCATGACTATCTCTTGTGCGAGTTGTGTTTCCAGTGTCGTTGGTGCTCCGAAGCTTAATCCCTTTTTGACTGCTTTGAGTACAGATGCTTCAATATCCTCATCACTATGACCAAAGATCAGCGGGCCCCAGCTTTGTACATAATCAATATATTTGTTTCCATCAATATCAAAAAGGTATCCACCCTCACCTTTGTCTATAAACGGTGGAGTACCCTTTACACCGGAAAATGCGCGTACCGGTGAATCTACACCACCTGGTATCACTTTATATGCTTCTTCAAATGCTGCTATACTTTTGTCATATGCCATATTATTAGTCCTCATTATGTATAATTGCGGAGATTATACACTAAGGGTACTAAGGAGAGGATTATCAAAACGCTGAAAGGATTGTTGCTCTCTTTATTGTTGCATTTATTCATTTTGCTACTCTTAATACTGAGTTTTAAAGAGGTAAAACTCCCCCCTCCTGGGGGTGAAGAAAAAAAGATCAGCCTGGATCTCTCTAAATTTGTACCGCCTTTAGCACCAAAACCTGTAGTCATCCCTCCTCAACCAAAACCTGTACCAGTCATACCTCCTACACCTCCGCTTGTTAAAAAAGAGCCTCTCAAAGAAGTTATCACGCCCTCTCCTATGGCCAAAAAGAAACTTTTAGATAATAAAAAGCGTCTTACTGTGATGAAAAAAGAGAGTGAAGAAAATAATACTACACAAAAGGTATCCAAGGAAGAGAAAAAGACCGTTAAAAAAGAAGTTAAAAAGAAAGAAGAAAAAATTGTAAAAAAAGAAACGAGAAAAAAAGTTCTAAAACCTATAAAGCCTAAGAAACAACAAAGATCAAAAGACCTTCTTGCCAATGCACTTATGGGTGCTGCAAGTCCTTCTATGTATAGTGCAAGCCAACCGGCGTCATCGGGAAGCTACGCAGCAAAAATGATACAACAACTCTACGGCAATGAATTCAACTCTTTTAGTCCGACCCAAAAGAAGTTCATTGAAAACAACTTGGGCACTATCCACCGTATCACCCAGCATACACTTACACAAAACGGGTACCCAAGTGTAGCTGTACAAACCAGACAGCAAGGTACCAATATTGTCTCCTTCTATCTCCATCCAAACGGCGACATTACAGGATTAGAACTTAAAAGACGTATGGGGTATGAAGCCTTAGATCAAAATACTTTAGACGTCATACGCATTGCATATAAAGATTACCCTTTACCAAATCAAAAAACGAAAATTCTGTTTTATGTGACCTATAGACTTTATTAGATGTGAGTTTATAAAGAGTTTTTACCCTCTTAACACATGCCCAACACCCTTCATGAAATAAGTTGTTGCCAAAGGTGCAAAAAAATCAGAGGCTGCCTGTGTATTTATGATCTTATCATCCCTGCCCAAAAAGACTTCAATCGTAGTACCTCTATCGAGTACTTCTTGTATCTTTTTCCCATCCCAAATGTAAGTAAGCAGTGCTTCAAGCTCCTCTTTTGTTCCTACTTTTAGATATGTAGACAAATTTAGATTTGAGGGGTAAGTGACATTGACTAAAAACTCTTTAACATAAGCGTCCTGTCCTGCTTCAAAATAGCGCAACTGTGTACGTAGGAAGCTAGGTTTTTGCGTCTGAAAAAAAGCAGGAGAGAGAAGAATAAGCCTGTCAATACGTTCTTTGCTTTCATAGACATATTCAAAAGCTTTTTGTGCACCATAACTAAACCCTGCTACGCATAAGTCACGTTGAACAAGATATTCACTAAAGAGTTCTTCTTCATTTTGAAGAGAAAAACCGTTAAAATATATAGGCATTAAAATATCTTGCGCAGTATCTCTTGACACTCTTCATGTGTAATATTTTCATGTATCAATAGATAATTGGAAACTTCCAAGAGTGCGCCCTTCAGCGTTTTCAAAAGTGTAGTTACATCAGAAACAGACTCTCTTAAAAGTTCTTCTTCCTGCAGAGGTGTTACTATAAAGTCATCGCTCATTGCATACTCATAAATAACTTTTCTTACAAGCTCTTTAGCAAGCACAATATCAGCACTTGCATTGGTAAACTGTTCATTATAGTGTATCTTCGTTGCAATGCTTCCTGCTAAATAAACTTTAATTTTATTGAGTAGTTTAGAGCGTGAGAGTATCTCATGCTCTTGTGAGACAAGTCTTGTGTTGACGATACCTATCTTCTCAAACTCAACATCCAACCACGTGGCAATGACTGCTTTTGCACCCTGATAGACTGCCTGTATCTCCCGTTCTTCTTCTGTGAAACTCAGTATCTTGCGCTTTCCCGAGAGGACTTTTTCTTTTACTGCCTCAAAGTCACGTGTCTCCACTACACTGCGTCCTTCTCTCATGGCAAAAATAGCAGCTTCATTGGTAAGTGTATCGAGTGCTGCTGAGTTAAACCCTACAGTCATACGCGCTACTTGTGCTATGTCTACCTGGTTGGGTTTGTGCACCAAATAAAGTTCCAGTGTCTTAGATCTGTCTTCCAGGTCAGGAAGGGAAATGTGTATACGTCTGTCAAAGCGTCCTGCCCTAAGCAATGCTTCATCGAGCATATCTATTTTGTTCGTTGCACCAATGACGATAATACCTGAACTGTCTTCGAAACCATCCATTTCAGTAAGGAGTTGATTTAGTGTTGCTTCTCTTTCATCATTTCTAAACTCACCACGGCTTTTGCCTACAGCATCGATCTCGTCTATGAAGATGATACTAGGTGCCATTTGCTTGGCTTTTTTAAAAAGTTCACTGACCCTCATGGCACCCATACCTACATAAATATGTACAAAAGATGCCCCACTTTGATAAAAGAAAGGTACATCCGCCTCTCCAGCTACCGCTTTTGATATAAGTGTTTTTCCTACTCCAGGAGGCCCTACAAGCAGCACACCTTTTGGCAAACGTATATCCAAATCACGGTATTTTTGTGGATCTCTAAGAAAATCGATGATCTCTTCAAGTTCCTCTTTGACATCTTTGATACCTGCGACATCGGCAAAGGTTACATTTGAGGAGAGTGCCTGCACTGGATCATAGCCATCTGCATTATCAGTTTTATATGCAGCTTTTATTTGCCTAAGTTGTTGTAGTCTACTCTGTTTCATAAATCTATAAAGTAGTCCAAAAGCACCAAGAAGAATGAATAAAGACAAAATATCATAAAGATAGCTACTGTCCTTGGTTACTTCTACAGGGTATTTGGTGAAAAAGGCACTTTTATTGATAGCCTCTTTATAGATTTTATAGTTATTCTCTACGGTTTTGAGGCGGATATATTCTCCATCTACGATAACTTTTTGTATTTTATCTTGAGTGTAGAGAGCATTTGCCTGTTTATGTGTAATAAGCTGATCACTATCCCTAAGGGCTGTAAAAGCAAGTAATCCTATAAAAACCACAAGCAGCAAAATAATGATTTTAATTTTTTTGCCATTCATTGCTTTGAACTCAAAGTGTAGCTTTGTTTTCATTACTACTAACCTCCACGTCATTGAGTAAAACCCAGTTAGAACTGAGATCCTCTTCACTTTGAATTTCTACTTTGTTAAAATACTGATCAAATCCATGATAGAGGCCATTTGTACCATTTTCAAGTAAGACTTCTAGCCCTTGTGTATGCTCACGCCTAAATGCAAAGTTTTTTTCCTTGATGATTTTTGTAAGTTCATGGTGGCGCTCTTTAGCAATGTTTCCTCTTACTTCGGGTTTCATAGTAGCAGAAGCTGTATTATCACGCTTTGAGTAAGAGAACGCATGTACATGCGTAAGAGGAAGCTCTTTGACTCTATTTATCGCTTCAGTCCACTCTTTTTCATCTTCTCCCGGGTGCCCTACAATGTAGTCCGTACCCAATGCATAGCCTCTGCTTGCTATTTTTTCAAACAGTTCCAAGTCTGTTTTATAACTGTTTCGTCTGTTCATAATTTTTAACATTTTATCACTGGTATGCTGCAGCGCAATATGCAAATGTTTTGCCATCCAAGGTTCACTTAACAGTTCCATAAATTCGTCATCTATCTGTATAGGTTCCAGACTTCCTATACGTATACGCCGCACTCCGCGTATATAACTCATTTTTTTAAGCAGTTTTGCCATTGAAGTGTTATGGTCTTGTCCGTAACTTCCTACATTGGTTCCTGTAAGGATGAACTCTCCAAAACCATTGGCTGCAAGTTTGCTAATTTGCTCAAGGATAGTCTCTTCTTTATGGGAGCGGGCATCTCCTCGAACAGCAGGGATGATACAGTAAGAGCATCTAAAGTTGCACCCTTCTTGAATTTTGATAAATGCCCTGCTTTTACCTACAAACTCTTCAACAATGGTAGAATCAATATGTTTCAAGTCACCTATTTCATAAAAAGGTTTATCGATTTTAAGGATTTCGTTAATATTTTCTTTTTCGGAGTGCCCCATAACGCCAAAGACTTTTTTATCTTCAAAAAGTCCCTCTCCTTTTGAGTGTGAACCGCAACCTGCCAAGACTACTTTCGCATTTGGGTTTTTACGTTTCATCGAAGAGATATAGTTACGTACTGAAGAGTCTGCACCATTGGTCACAGTACAGGAGTTCACAACGATAATGTCACTGCTGCTTTCATCTTCGCTTAGTTCAAATTCACGTAATTTAGACATCATTACCTGGGTATCGAACTGATTGGTCCGACACCCAAAGGTTTTAAAGTAAACTTTTTTCATTTTTCATCCTCTGCTAAAAGGTCATCTGTTTCAAGAAGTGGTTTACGCACATCTTTATCAACATAGACAGATTGTGTAGGAAAAGCAAGAGAAACACTCTGTTCTGCTTGTATTCTACCAATAATTTCAGCAGAAATCGTACTGCGAAGCGTAAGTGTCGCATAAGAGTTTGTTAAATACCAGATACTTATTTTCATACCATAAGGTTCGATCAGTGTAAAGATACGAGGTTCAACATTGGTATTTTTCATACTGTACTGACTTCTAAGTTTATTGAGTTGCTTTCTTGTGATATCTGTATATCCCTTGGAATACTTCTTTGCTACTTCTTTTGCGATAGAAGTGGCCTTATGTATATCAGAATCAAAGGTGACTACCAGGTCTATGCCATCCCATACGGTTTTAAGTCCGGCATGAGAATAGTTAGCAACCATATCGGTAAATATGAAGTTGTTGGGAATGAAAATGATGCGCCCAGCTCTACGGTTTAAGATAGAGGTAGTCAGCGTTACATCTTCGTGCATTGTCATACGAAGCAGTGAAATGTCTACGATATCACCGACATACTCAACGTTCCCGCGTACAAACTTCACTCTGTCTCCTACACGTACGGTACCACCAAGCATAATAGTCAACCACCCCATAATGGACATAAACCAATCTTTCATAGCAATAGCAATACCCGCAGATGCAAACCCAAGAATCGTTACAAGATAACTTACATTTTCAATATATGCAAAGAGGAAAGTAAAAACCAATAAAGCAACAAATGTGACATTCAGTGCTTTGTTGATGGTGTAAAAGCGGTCATTATCAGACATATAACGGCGTACAAGATATTTAATAAATAAAAGGAACAGGATAAAGAAGATAATAATAATCCCAAGATTCATGGTCTTCTCGAGTTCCCGTTTTATATCAGTTTGAAGATTTAGCTTTATTTCATCTATCTTTTTAGTATGCACATTTTGTGTTGTTGTGAAAATTTCAAACACAGGTGTAAAGATTTTAATCCTGTCTTTGATGTCTAAAAGTTCCGCATCGTACTTTGTATTATTTGTATCGAGCAGAAGAATCTCTTGAAGTACTTTGCTTTTTTCTTGCATTCTTTCCATAAGCGTTTTTAATGATTCATATCTGTGGTGATATTCTTGCTGATCAGATTTGAGTTTTTCTTGATATGAGATAGCGGAGATAACAGCAATAGGATTTCCCACAGTGGGTACTCCCTCAATGACTGGTGGTGTAAGAAGTTTTTTAAAAGGATCATTCTCATACTCTTCTAGAAGCTGAAGTTTTCCAATCAGTATAGATCTTTCATTTTTTAGTATCTCTAAAGCTTCATTTTCTTTCTTTGTGCGCTTATACTTTTTATCCAGTATGTTGATCTGATCATCAAGAACTGTTTTTCCCTTTTTAAATTCTATATAAGTATGGTAATTACTGTAAATTTTTGACCAGATATTGTTATCCATGATCTCTTTATCCAGATTTTCTATTTGGGTTAACAGCCCTTGTATTTTCTGAGTACTTTGTAGGGCTTCTATTTGATCAGAGGAACTGTTTTGTTCTTTTATGATGGAAATTGTACTATTCTGTTCTAGTTGTGGCATAGCAAATACTAAAGTAGAAAAATAAAGAGATGCAAATAGTAAGATTCTTATCATTTTTCCCCTCCAAATCTGAATAATACCTTTTTAACAACCGCTTCATCTATATCAGAGACCATTTTATGTTGCCCCATTCCATTTGGTAAGATAAATTTGATGCTATTGTTTGCACTTTTTTTATCAAGAAAGAAGTGCTCATAAAAATCATTCACATCTTTGATAACATATCGGGTTGGCAATGAAAACTTTTCTAAAAGTGTTTTAACGCTCTGCGCTTCTTCTTGGGTAAACAGTCCTAGTTCCACTGCCAATGCGTTTGCCATAATCATCCCGATGGCCACAGCTTCACCGTGAAGATAGGTAGTATAGTTTGTCTCATTTTCGACTACATGTCCGAAGGTATGTCCGTAGTTGAGCACGGCGCGTATACCAGCTTCTTTTTCATCTTGATTGACTACCCATGCTTTAAGCTCTACACTTTTACGTATCGCCTCTTTGAGTATCTCTTCATTAGAAAAGTCGGCTTCTTGCAAAAATGTAAAATATTCTTTATCAAACATCACAGCCATTTTCACTACTTCTGCGATACCTGCAGCAAATTCACGTGCGGGAAGTGTTTTCAAAAACTCCGGATTTATATACACTGCTTTGGGTTGATAAAATGCACCTATAAGATTTTTTCCATATTTGTTATTTACACCCGTTTTGCCTCCGACACTGGCATCTACCTGACTAAGAAGCGTGGTAGGTATCTGGATAAAGTCTATTCCTCTTTGGTAAAGACTTGCAGTAAATCCCGTCATATCACCTATCACCCCTCCACCAAAGGCAATGAGAAGAGATTTTCTGTCAAGTTTATGTTCAAAGAGTTGATTTAGAATATTTTCTATAGTTTCAAGATTTTTATACTTCTCTCCATCAGGAATGGTTACTACATTAAGTTGGGGTGCTTGGATATGTGCCAAAAGTGTATCTAAATGGTATCCCGAAACGGTTGGATTAGTGATGATAGCTACTTTTGTATCAAAAGTGAGTTGCGGCAATGCGCCTATAGTGATGTCATAAGTGATATCTGAAGTATGCGTTAATTTTATAGGGACGATCATCTGAGGAAACCTTGTGCAATATTAATTGCTTTATTCTATCTCAAATGCCCTTAAGATTCTATAGCGTGGGCAAGAGGGCCCACGCTACACACAATATAAATCACCCTTAAGCTAAAGCAAAGGGAACCAGCAGTTTTGGATGCCTTTGCGTGGTAAGAAGAAAGTCTTGTACTTTTGTAGAAATGAGCTTCATGAAATTATCAGTATTAAGTTTTTTTTCAAAAGGTGCTATTTGCAAAATATCTTTCATATTGGCGATCTCCCGTATGGGGTTTGCCACTTTTTGTTCGATGTTTATCTCCATATTAAATATATGCGTCAGTGTTTCATAGTGTTCAATGATCATCTTTTTGCTCTCAAAGTCTCCCTCGGGGTCAAAATCACAAAGGCTGAGTTTTAGATTGAGTGATTCTGAGATGCCAAATGCCGTGGAAGAGATGGATTCCATCTTCTCATTTTCACTCATAAGTATCACACACTCTTTAATATTGTAAAGCAAATCATCACCAAACAGATAGACAAATTTTTTAAGAGTATAGAGTGTTTCTTTTAGTTCATCAGCTTCAAATGTTTGGATACTGTTAAGTATAAGCCCTATATCATGCTGATGGATATCATACTCTACGAGTGTTTTAATATCATCATTATCATAACAGATAGAGACCGTAACATGTTCTGATTCAAGTGCTTTAATCTCATCTATAAGAGCGAAATTATTTGGATAAAGTATTCGCACATAAAGTGATTTATCTTCAAGTTTTTCTAACAGATATATACTCTCTTTGAGGTAAATAAGTGCATTTTCCTGATCATACCTGAAATCCAATAGTAAGTAGAGGTCTTTACCAAATGGCTCAGGGAATAATCCCATTCTTTTATTAATGGTTTTATAAATACCATCAAGCACCATAGGTTTACCCAAAGCAAGCAGTGTGTCATTGGGACGTATCATCGTTGCATTGGTAGGAATGATCTGTTTTTCATTGCGGTAGATAGCTGCAATTTTCCATTTACGCTGAAGGATGGAGCCCACGTGTCTGTAAGCATAAGCACTCCCAAAGGGTACATGGATCTCCATGATCTCACCATGCCCTAGCCCCACATTCTGTGCTACAACCGGTACGTTGGGAAGATTATCATAGAGGTGTGCAGCCAATATTTCATCACGATGCAAAATAGTGACATTTTCATCATCTTTTCCTATCTTGTCATCATCCCATTGATTTACTAAAACTACTCCTATTTTATCATCAATAAGGCGTATATTTTTCAGTGAATATCTGACATCTTCGATATCTTCCATAATGATAAAAACACTTGAATATTTAACTTCACTCATAATTTTTTTTAGTTTAGAAAAACTGGTAGGGTCTGCATGGATCAAAGAAATATTTTGAGGTATATTTTCCGGCGCACCATTCTCTTTATAGCATGTGACATAGTAGTTGTTCTCAGCCACTCTTTTTCTACCGACCCATTCTATGAAATGTTTTGCAATGCTGCCATCGGCTAAGATAAGTATATTTCTGATGAGAATCCTTTTAAAGGACAACAAATGAGCAAAGTCTATTTTGTTGTCAAAATTTCAAATGCGCATTATAGCACTTTTTAAATTTTACCAATAATGCTTCCTCCTCAATGAAGGGCCCAATTGATTAGTCACTTTTGTCTTATTTTGTAAAAAATAGATATACTTGCACTATTATTTTTGAGGGATATTATAACACAATGCATTTTCAGATAGATAAGACTGATGGTAAAGCAAGAGCCTGTACCATTCAAACAACCCATTCTACCATTCAAACACCTGTTTTTATGCCCGTTGGCACAGTGGGCGCGGTTAAAGCACTTGATGCTACAGACCTTGCAACTTTTATTAAGCCTGAAATCATATTGGGCAACACCTATCATCTTTATATCCGTCCAGGTGATGAGACCATCAAGACTATGGGGGGACTGCACGGTTTTACCAGGTATCCCAAGAGTTTTCTTACAGACAGTGGTGGGTTTCAAGCCTTTTCACTCTCCAAGAATGTAAAAATAGACGAAGGAGGCATCACTTTTAGAAGCCACCTTGATGGAAGTAAGCACTACTTCACCCCTCAAAAAGTTATAGACATCCAAAATAACCTGGGTTCAGACATCATGATGATACTTGATGACCTTGTAGCACTGCCCGCTACACAGGAACGTATTAAAGCGAGTATTGAGCGCACGACACGCTGGGCACAAGAATCCATAGAGTATCATAGAGCCAATCAGAAAAAAGGTGTAGGCACAAATCAGAATATCTTTGCCATTATTCAAGGGGGAACAGACAAAGCTTTTCGTGAAAAATCAGCTACAGAACTTTGTGCTTTAGACTATGATGGTTTTGCCATTGGAGGGCTCAGCGTAGGAGAAGCCAACCATGACATGTATGACACAGTGGAGTGGACCACACAATTCATGCCTGAAGATAAACCACGTTACCTTATGGGCGTGGGGACACCTGAGGACTTGGTAGAAAACGTTTCACGAGGAATTGATATGTTCGACTGTGTTATGCCTACAAGAAATGCGCGCAACGGTACTCTCTTTACAAGTTTTGGAAAAATAAACATTAAAAAAGCCCAATACACTAGCGATGAGGAGCCTATAGACCCCGAATGCGGCTGTATGGTATGCCAAACCTATTCACGCTCCTATCTTCGTCATCTTTTCCGCGCCCGAGAGATCACGTACTTTAGGCTCGCTACTATTCATAATCTCTATTATTATTTAGATTTAATGAAACAGATGAGAGAAGCAATCATTGAAGGTAGATTTGAAGCATTTAAAGATGAATTTTACAAGAAAAGAGAAATAAAATAAACTCGTTTCTTTATAGAAGTGAAAATGATAGTATTGATGATATAATAAATTTAGCCTCTCCATAGTAAGGAGTGAAAAGTATGGATACGCATAGTTTTATATTGGTACTGCTACTGGTTTTTGTAGGAGCAAGAGTTTTTGGAGAACTTTTTGCCTATTTTGGTATGGTAGCAGTCCTGGGCGAAATCTTTGCAGGACTCCTTTTAGGCCCCAGTGGTTTTAGTCTGATTTCACTCTTGGAAAGTGGACCTTTATTGAAGGTTCTCGCTGAAATCGGAATTATGCTTCTTCTTTTTGAAATCGGTTTTGAAACAGATATACATGCACTTAAAGATGCTGGTATACAATCTTCAATCTTAGCCATTAGCGGTGCTATAATCCCTTTTACATTAGGCTTTGTTGTCTCTTATCTCTTTTTAAGCCTCTCACTAAATGCATCTCTTTTCATTGGCGGAACACTCACTGCAACCAGCATTGGTATTACTATGCGTGTCTTAAAAGATATAGGTATGGCTACAGGTAAACGTGCGCAAATCATTTTAGGTGCCGCAGTGATGGATGACCTAATAGGCATACTTTTTTTGGTTTTGGTTTATGATTATATTTCTACAGGTGAGATATCTTTGGTACACGCAGGTAAGATTTTTGCTTTTATTGTGATCTTTTTTGTGCTTACACCTGTAGTTGCCAAAGGCGTTGCAAAGCTGATGCGTCAATTATCATTTAAACGGCGTGTTCATGGATTTATTCCCAGTTTCATTATCTCTTTGATCCTGTTCTTTTCTTATATTGCATCTTTTTTAGGAATTCCTGAAATTTTAGGCTCTTTTGCTGCGGGAATTGCATTTTCTAGACGCTTTATTATTCCTTTTGCCTCTTATCTTCACCCCAATGAAGAAGATAATGATTTTCTGGAACATTTAAAAGAAAAAATGCGACCAATCATCTATCTTTTTAGCCCTATATTTTTCGTTTATGTTGGGTTATCTATAGATTTAAGTGCCATCGATTTTAGTGATATGCACTTTTGGATGGTCTCTTTACTACTCATTCTTATGGCATTTATTGGCAAATATACGGCAGCACTTTTGGTACCGGGTGCGGGTTTAAAAGATAAAACTTTTTTAGGGCTTTCTATGATTCCAAGAGGCGAGGTAGGCCTGATATTTGCTGAACTTGGCAGGACTACGGGAGCACTTAATAACGAGATCTACTCCATTTTGATACTGGTGGTCGTTGTAACTACACTATTACCCCCTATGATGATGAAGTATTTTTTTAGAACTTAATATTCATTTCAAATAAAAAGTTTTTTATTTTTGAAGTCTTTTTTTCTTGCCTAAATATGGCAATTTGACATAGATTTTATTAATTTTAAAAATATATACTATAATCGATATATAAACTATGAAAGGCAAGGTAATGGATGGAACGATGAAAGTCAGTTATAAAATGCTCTGTGACGGTGATGTATATAATGAGGTTAGTCTCACTGAAATACTGCAAAACGAGAAAGTAGCCAAAGCAATCAAGAGTGAATTTGCCAAAGGCTTACGCAATATTGCACTCTTTGCTTCTAAAGATATCAAAATAGAGATTAGTACAAACAAAGAGGTTTTTGAATTTGAGGCGGAGAAAAAAGATTTTGCCGATCTCATCGAACTTGCCGAAGAAGATGCAAGAGAACACAAACGAACAAAAAAAGGGTGCAGTGGTATTGAACTTGTGAATTTTGTGACGCTGTAAGGATACTATTTTACGAATCCCAATCAAGCAAACGCTGCTGGCCCTCTAATTCTCGTATGTGACTCACATCCTGACTCATTTCAATAACACCACGATATGTCCTGTCTTCGTCACGTACTGCAAAGTATTGGATATGGATGAATTTCTCTTTAAACTGGATCCAAAACTCAGCGAGATCCTGTGTGCCTGCTTTGAACTCATCAAGAATTCTAAGAACCTGGTCAACACTCTTTGGTGGGTGACAAAATTTCACTTCGCGCCCGATAATACCCGCACTTCTAGGGAAAACCCTATCCTCCCCTCTATTGTAAAAGACAACCTGGTCATTTTCATTGACATAGGTAATGTCCACAGGCAGAATTCTAAAGATAGAATTTACCTGTGCAGGGGTTAGATACCCCTCATCATAGTGTGTTTTGTCCTCTATCCCAAATGGAAGTTTTTTACGTTTAGTGTCTTCTCCAGGGTGGATATATTCGACTTCAGGATAAGGTGTGGGAGTTGCATCAAGCATCCAGCCTATTTCCCTGTCTCCTTCACGGAACTCTTTCCACTCCTCTTCACTAAGCAACTGCATGGCATTTGGAAACAGGCGTCCCTCTTCCACCTGCATAATATGCTCTAAAGAGCGAAAAACCTGCTGAGAACTCATAATAATAGTTGCTATATCTTCACTCTTGATAGCTTTTCTTACCTCTTTGATTTCATCTCTTATCTGGTCATGAAATGCCCACATACCCTGTGATGGGCTTGTCCATCCGTGTTTTTCAAGATAAGGAAAAAGCTGGTTCTCTTTTCGTGCAAAGTGAAGCTCAACTTTTCCCAGTTTATTAAAGAGTTCATTGAAAAATTCAAAATTTTCCTGAATATTGACAGATTGCAATTCGTTGATAAGGCTGCGGATAAGAAGATTTTCTTCAAGATAAGTACCTACGGGATGCCCATCTGGATATTCCTCTTTGTAAGGAGAAGTATTGCTGTTTAAAAATTCACTCATATGGCTACCTAATATATAATTTTTTGGAGTATAGTCAAATGGGGAGAAAAAATATTGAGGAATATCAAGAGATACGTAATTTTTTTATTTTAAAAGTTATAACCAATCATAAGTTTAATTCTTATGCTATAATATTTTGTGCAGATATTTTGCAATATACTTAAAGGATGTATAATGGGGTTAGGAAATATAGTATTATTATTCATAGTTGCAATCGTTGCATATTTAATAGTGATTTACAACAAGTTTGTATCTCTAAGAGCAGGTATAGATGCCTCATGGTCAGATATCGATGTACAGCTTAAGCGTCGTTATGATCTCATTCCCGCATTGGTAGATACCGTTAAGGGTTATAAAAATTACGAAGCTGATACACTTGAAAAAGTTGTCCAGGCACGTCAACAAGGTTTGAGTGCAGGTACGATGGATGAAAAAGCTGCAGCGACCAATATGCTCTCTGGAGCACTGGGTAAATTATTTGCTTTGTCTGAAGCTTACCCTGACCTCAAAGCAAATGAGAACTTTTTACACCTCCAAGGAGAGTTAAGTGGCCTTGAAGATGCTATCCAAAATGCAAGACGTTACTACAATGCCATTGTAAGAGACTATAATGCTAAGATTGAATCTTTCCCAGATCTTTTTGTAGCACAGAAGTTTAACTTTACAGCTCGTGAGTACTTTGAACTTGATGAGAGTGAAGCCCAAGCTGTAAAAAAGATGCCTAAAATCGATTTTTAAGCAATGAAAAAGTTACTTTTTCTTGCCCTGCTTTTTTTAAGTTCTTCCAGTTCACTTTGGGCTGAAAAAATTTCAGCCTATGAGATCAATGTCACAGTAGAACAAAGTGGTGAACTCTTTATTGTTGAGTCTATAGAGTATGACTTTGAAAGCGCTTCAAAACATGGTATTTATCGTGATATTCCCTATACTGTGAAGGTCAATAATCTCATAAAAGATTTAGGGCTCTACGATTTTTCAGTACAGTTAGATAATGGTGTGGCAGAGTGGAAACACTCTACTATGCACTCAGATAAAGCAGGAAAGGTTATCCGTTTGCAGATAGGCTCTGCTTCCAGCTATGTTACAGGTAAACATATTTACCGTATTGCGTATCGTGTAAAAAAAGGTGTACTCCCTGCTGCGAAAGATGAACAAAATGATGCCGTACGCTGGAACATCATCGGTACAGGATGGGAAATCCCTATTGCCAATATAGAAGCCAACTTTTTTCTACCACCCTCACTTAGTCAACATAACATAGCACTGTCAAGTTTCACAGGGCGTTACGGTACAAAGAGTTCTGAAGCAACAAGCAGCTGGGTAAATACACAGCATTTACAAATAAAGTTGGTAAGCCTTAATCCTTATGAAGGCGCAACTGTTGAAATGGCTTATCCTGCCAATATCTTAAATCAAAATGGACTTGATAATGTCAAGACTTCCTTTTTGGATTGGTTTCTTGGAATTTGGCACTGGGGAGCTTTGGCAGGGTTTTTGCTTTACTTTCGCACTATGTATAAGAAGCATACAGGTTTTGTAGATGAAAGATCTGTAGCAGTACAGTATGAAGCACCCAAAGGCTTGAGTCTGCTAGAGTCTGGGCTTGTGCTCGACATGTTTGCCGATAATGAAGATTTTTCCGCAGCAGTACTGGAACTTGCACAGTTGGGGTATTTGGAGATAGACCACAAAGATAAAAAAGTAGATCCCCTGCTCACACGTACAGACAAAAGCATAGAAAATTTAAGTACCGATCAGAAGTATCTGCTAGACCAAGTACTCTTTAAAGACAAGCGTAGTTTTACCATGTCATCTGGCTCAGAATCAAAAGCTTTGGCGTTACAAAAAGGATTTGAACATATAAATGACAACCTTTATATCTGGTCTGTAAGTGATGGATATATGGTTGAAAACCCACAAAGGGTACGTAAAAACTTTCTTTGGAAAAGTATTTTGTTTTTACTGCCTGTTTTAGGATTATTGTTATATAGTTTATATACAAAATTAGGTCCTGATGCTATCTTAATTCTTATCTTTCCTGTGGCTTTTGGCCTTGCAGGCATAAGTATGATAATGTCCAAAAAGAACCTGTTTATGAAAATTTATGGTTTAATTTTTGTAGGAGCCGGCATGACTCCTCTTTTTATGCTACAAGAACAAGGTCTTAATATAAAGGGTCTACTCCTTGGTCCTGCAGGAGTACTTATTGTTTTAGCTGTGGCTTTAGTGTTTACTTATAAAAAAATGGGAAAATATACACGAAAAGGTGCGTATGCCCGTACACATCTTCTGGGGTTAAAAGAGTTTATAAAACGCGTAAAAGAAGATGAAATAAAAAGACGCCTGCAGATGGATCCGCTCTATCTTGAAAAGATGTTGCCTTATGCTGTACTCTTTAAAGAGACAGATCACTGGCTCTCTTTCTTTGCACTTTTAAGTGTGAGTACACCCTACTGGTACCATGGCAATATCAACAACATGAAAAACTTTAGCTCTTCAGTAAACAGTGCTGCAACCCCTCCTTCCAAAGCCAGCGGCGGAAGCGGTTTCTCTGGTGGAGGTGGGTTTTCCGGCGGAGGTGGAGGCGGTGGGGGTGGAGGCTCTTGGTAGCCTTTTTTTCTTCCACTTCATAAAAAATATGTCAATTTGACATATTTTTAAGCCTCCAATCTATTTATAGCTATACTCCTCCCATGTATCAAAAGAAAAAAGAAAGATTATATATTTCTGACTTACTAGGTAACCCTGCTGTCCCCTATCCGTCATACTACGTATTGAGTACTTCTATGCATAAAAATGAGATGCTCCAAAGTGCAATCATTGCACTGCATAATTTTGACTTTTCGTATTATGAAACAGCAAGAGGTTATGAGGGACTGTTCAATATTCTGTGTCAGCATCGGATAATCCTAAAATTGTATCATAACTCTAACGCATCATCAAGCCGTCCTTCAAAGTGGATGGCTAGTTGAGAGATTGTCAGGCTCCAGTTTCTGATCGGCATCGTCCATT
>JACDJC010000384.1_pt1 | contig 54572 bp, 76 predicted proteins | sample 7454191 | NCBI WGS metagenome assembly JACDJC01 (sample SAMN14253291, study PRJNA609438) | sludge metagenome | isolation source: sludge after 25d culture with pyrite and EDTA | collected 2018-12-20 | reverse complement strand
GCGCATGCGCAAGGGCGCGGCCGAGGTCCGCGAGGCGGTGCGCAATACGGCGGCCTCTGATGGCAGGTCGACGCGCATCGCCGTGCCGGAAGACCCCGGACAGGCCGGCAAAGAGCAGGCATCAAGCTACGTGCTGATGCTGCCGGGCTATGCCGTGTCGCGCTATCGGCAAAGCAAAGCCAAGGCGGCGCGCGCTGAGCCACTGTCGGCGCAATGGCAGGCGGGCAACGTCGACGTGGTGCGCGGGCCGTGGCTGGATGCGTTCCTCGATGAGATGGAGGCGTTCCCTGACCTCGCCGACCGGGCGAAAGACGATCAGGTGGATGCGGCGGCGGCGGCGTTTTATGAGATCACCGCGCAGCGCCACTACTACTACGCCGACGTGCTGCGCGAAGCCGAGGACGACGAGCGCATCGGCCAGGTGCGCGCGACGCCGGCGATCCCCGTGCAGTGCTTCTGGGCGCAGCGCAATGCCTCGGTAGGCGTGTGGGTGCACCAGCAATACGGCGGGCAGCACCGCTTCCTCGCCTACATCGAGGCCGCCAACCAACCGCTTGCGTGGTTTGTGCAGCGGCTGCGTGAACTGGGATACCTGTACGGCGGCGATTACGTCTCGGAGCGCACCGAGGACGCCGACCAGCCGCAGATGACGCCGCGGGCACTGCTGGCGCAGCTCGGGCGCTCGCCGGTGCTGGTGGTGCCGGAACCTGGCGATGTGCGCATCGGCATCGGCCTGTTACGTGATGCGATGCCGCTGTGCGTGTTTGATGGCCGTGGCTGTGAGATCGGCCTGATGCACGTGGCGAACTATTGCGCCGAGTGGGACCACGAGCGCAATGCCGTGCGCAATGCGCCGCGCGATGATGGGCATGCGCTGGCCGCTGACGGGCTGCGATTGTTCGCTCAGGCGCTCGCCGCAGGCATGGGCCATGCGAGCGGAGCGCGGCAAAGCTACGAGCCGGAACCCGAACCGGACTTCTGATTTCCCCCTCAACGTCGGGAGACGTAGAGCAATGGCTGAAACCTACTGGCCGCCGCGGAAGTTGACCGTGGCGGATAACGCGGACTATGTCGGCGCGCAGGGCGAGCCCGTGCTGGTGCTCGGCGATGATGGCCTCGTCGCCGGCATGGCGCTTCACGACGGCATCACGCTCGGCGGGGTGGGGTTCGCAAACATCAGCGACTCGACCGGCGCAGTGTTTGACCCGCGCGTCGGCGCAACGCTCACCGTCCCCTGCGCGCTCAGCCCGATCACCACCGTGTGGAGCCTGCGCATCACCTCGGCGGACACGGCGGATACCGTCACCGTGTACGAAACCATCGCCGGCGTCGAGACCAGCATCGGCACGCTGTCGGTGCCGGCATATCCGGCAGATGGCGCGACTGACTCGTACCAGAAACAATTCGGCGCTACCTACCGCTGCGCGCAGGCGGGTAGCGCGACGCTCACGGCCGAGGTGATGTGATGCCGGTTCCAGTTGAAAATAGGCCAACAGGCCGACCAGTCGTTGACGGGTTCGTCAGCAGCGTACAGACGGGTGAAATTCTGCTCAATGGCGCGGCCGGCGGGAAAAAGGGCGTCATCACGTACTCCGATACGCTGGCGAATACAGAAACAGAGCGTTATCGCGTGTCGTGGTCGTCGCCAGTTGTCATCCGCGAGTTGATAGGTGAGGTGCAATCGCTGGCCTCTGAGCCATTCGTCTTGCGCTGCACGATCAATGCGCCGACGACGGGCACCGCAAATGAGCGGCTGGCCTATGGTACCGGTGACGTGTTTCGGCTGCCGACGAGCGGGCCATTCAGGATTCGGCTGCCGAATCCTGCGGACCCCTGCAGCACGCTCGATCTGGTGGCGGTGACGCTATCCGGGGGCACGCTGGCAAGCGTCAAGGCTCTGCTGCGTATCACGGGGGTGGATTATGCTTGACCTGGCCATCGTCCCGTGGAGTAGCCTGATCAATCGGACTGCCCTGCCCGAGATCGCGTTGCATTTCCCGTTTGACGCTAATACCGGTGCACAGGTCACCAATCTCGGCAGCGCGGGCGTCAGTGCCTATACGGTGCTCGGCACAACGACGAGTATCTGGGCAACTGCCAATCACGTCACACCGGCGTCGGACGGGTACATTGATATTTCCGACGTGCATACTTCGTGTCAATTGGACACCCTGACGGGAGTTCTTGGCTTCATTGCCAGAGCCGTCATTACGGCGCTGCCGTCGTCGGGCGCCGTGGCGCTGGTCGATAAAGACTACGATAATGCGACGGTGGGCGGATGGGGCATCGCGATAAATACATCGGGGCAGCTCCAAATCCGGTACCGCGCTGGTGGGGCTGGGTCGAGTATTCAGACGCTGAGCACGGCGTCTTCATCCCTCGCGGCCGGTAATACTTATGTAGTGGCGGGTTCGTGGAATACGGTGGACGGGATGATGCGCGCCTGGATCAGTGGCGTGGAATCAGGGACGGCTGTCGCTATGACGAATACAGCAGCCAATCCGTATCCCGCTGGTAATTCCGGTGCGCCGCTGCGCCTGTTTGGTAATTATGGCAGCGCCGGCGCACTGGCAGGTGCACTCAATTCCGCGTCGGCAAACGTGGCTGTGGATCGTATGACGCTATTCCGCGTTGATGGGGACATCACGGATGATCTGGCGACGGTCATGGCAGAGTTCGCGAAATACAGGGAACTGAGTCCGAGCCTGCGGATGCTTGCAGTATGAATGTGCTCTGGCTGCATTTGGATGACTGCAACCTGTATCTACCGGGGTTTTTGCTCGAACACCCGCACGCGTACATGCCGAATCTCGCCAGATTACAGGCGCGAGGGACGACGTTTACCAACGCGCACGCAGGCATCCCACTGTGCGAGCCGAGTCGCCCGGAGACGTGGTTCGGTCTGCGAGGTGTCAAGACCGGGCAGATTCATTCATTCCCGGCGGACATGCGAGACCGGTCCTATCTCGCGCAGGCCATTTCGCTCCACGAGCACTTGGATGATTTGGGCTATCAAGTCCTGCTGAGTGGCAAGGTTTATCACGAAAACGACGATACATGGGCGGGCGTCGGCAATGAGACGTATGCCCTTGCACGCTACGGGTGGGCCACGAATTACGGTCCTTATGTGATGGCTGAGTTAGTCAGCACGTTTCCCGATGCGATGGCGACGCCAAATCCTTGGTACCCATCGGCGATGGATGTGAATAAAGGCTTTGGCGCGGGGCGGCTATCCGAAATCAAGTCGCATGGCTATGAGGCATACTACGGCACGCATGGCTATTACGGTGAGGATAACGTAAAGCGCGGTATTTTCCGGTACAACAGCGCAACGGATCGCGCACGCATGCCGGATGAGCTGAGCACCGATTGGGCGATCGAATGGCTCGCCGGCGGAACGCCAACGGCGTACACAAAGGATTCAACAGCCGCAGCCAAACAACCGCCGGTGCGTGTGGCCGGGCAGCCGTGGTTCATCACGCTCGGATATACAGGCCCACACGCGCCACTGTGGACGCCGGATGAGTATTTCGACGCCATCCTCGATCACTTCGGCATCGCCGAGCGCGACATTGCATTACCACCGCGACATGGCGGTGACGAGTCGCTGTTGGACGCGGCCAGCAATACGGGCGACCTCGCCGATATCCCGTCGCGGCTGCAATGGCCGGACAGCGGCACCGGCCGGACCAATTACGCCACGATCGTCGCAGCGAGTAACGGCTGGCCCGGCGGCGTCACGGATGCGATGCGGCGTCAGATTTTTGCGTATCTCGCGCGGCTGTATATGGTGGATGTGCAACTCGGCCGACTACTTGATGCGCTGGAGACCAGCGGCGAAATAGACAGCACCATCGTCGTGCTGGCGTCGGACAACGGATTTGCGTTTAGTGAGAAACGATGGGACTTCAAACAAATGGTATGGCGCACAGGGACCGGCGTGCCCATCATCATTGCGGCGCCGGGATATACTGGCGGGCAGGTATGCGATCATCCTGTTGGCCTCGTCGATCTGTACCCGACCATTCTTGATTTGCTCGGCGAATCGGCCCCCGCGCACCCCGGTGTCACGCCGGCACTGAGCGGGACATCACTAGAGCCGTTTTTGACTGATCCCGACACCACCTCGTGGACGGGTCCGCCTGTTGCGCTTTCAGTGGTCAAAACGGGGCAACAAACCAACGCCGAGTTGGGTGCAAATGATGTCGATCCGAACGAAATGGCCCTGTCGGTACGCACACGCTACTGGACCTACACGGCGTCGTATTGGTCTGGCGGGACGGTGCAGGAGGAGTTGTATTGCACCGCGCGCGATCCGAATGAGTGGGAAAATGTAGCGAGCGTAACGCGGTACGCCGAGGTCAAACAGTGGTGCGACTACTGGCTCTGCACGCTGAGCACTACGGCTGGCGGGCTCACTCGCACGCGAGCGTATAGCTACACGCCGAGCACGTTTCATCCGGATGATCTGGCGAGGCCGGCGTCGCCTGTGCGACTGGCACTGTCATGATCACCGTCCAGCCCATCGACCGCCTATCGTACTTGCTGCGGCTGATCGACGACCGCCGCAGTGCGGTGCGGTCGGACGGGCTGCCGCCATTTACGGCGTCATGCCTGCTGGTGCCGACAGACGACGATCAGACGATTGCCGAGGTTTGCGCAATGGTGCTGGCGGACCAAGCCGCGCCATACGGCTGGCATATCCGCGCGCAGCGCGAAGTGCGGGAAGTCGCCAAGACGCTCGGCTTTCGACGTCTTGTTGCCAATACCGACGGCCGGCTGTGGCCGGAGTGGGAGGCGATGGAGGCGGGGTGGATCGGGGTTGATCTGGGGGGTGAGTGATGGCGGACACAGAGATTGAACAGCAGATCAACATTCTCCGGTTGGAAATCGCGGCGCTGAAGGCGCGGCTGGCGGCGCTGGAAGCACGAGACGTTATCAAGCCGGTTGTGATTCCTCGGCATGTCCCTGCCCCATATGAGTATGTCCCGACGCCAGCGCCGACGTGGTGGCCGTTTACAGGCCCGACGTGCATCGACACAACTGCGGCCCATGAGGCTCCCCCGTCCGACCCATCGCCGGCGTGCCCCTCTCCTCTCCCACGTCCGGCGCGGGCGGGGGAACCTGATGGGCTGGCGTAACTGGAGTAACCACTGATGACTGATAACCTGATGACAAACGCCGAGCTTGCCGCAGCACTTGAAGCGCAGCCCGCGCCGCGCGTTACGGAAGACCAGATCAATCAGCGCATCACGGACGTGCGTTACTGGGTTCTTGAGGGAACGACAACCACGCTCTGTCAGATCACGCTCGACAACGGCTACAGCGTGCTCGGCGAAAGCGCGTGCGTCTCTCCGGCAAATTTCGATGAGGCGATCGGCCGTACCTACGCCTACGAGAACGCATTCAGAAAGCTCTGGCCGCTGTTCGGCTTCCTGCTCGCCGAGGACCTGCACCGCAACGAGGTAGTGGGCAGCGTCTGATCATGCCCACCGTCGTCTCGATCGACGATTACCGTCCACACGAGGTGACAGAAGAGACCTGCGACCATTGCGGGCGCCGGTGCGTTTCGGTGCGCCCGTCGAGCGCAACTCGATGGAAATGCTCGAACTGCCATCGGATGAACAACTTCATCGAGTTCGCATGCAACTGCGGGGAGCGCTCGTTCGCGCTGCTGCCGAATGGCGAGATCGTGTGTCGCGGCTGCGATGCGATTATCGAGTTGAGGCACTTCGCCCCATGACTACCCGTTGGGACGACGACCATTGCCCCGCCGAGCCCGGCGAGCCGGATGACGACGATCTGAACGACCCTGAAGGAGTGGGCGGGCATGAGTAATCGCACAATCGACTGGGATGCGCTTGTGAAGCGCATCGACCCCAAGCTGAAGACCGAACCACAAGTCGAATTCGTGTTCGGCGGTGGCCGCGTGGTGAAGACGGCGCCGCAGAACCGTGACGGCAAGCCCTACTGGTGGCTGCGCGAATGAAGGGATACACCGGATACCTGCAGGAAGGCGACCTCACCGCGAACGAGGAGGTCATGCTGCGCCACGTCCTCGCGATGCTGTGCCGAACCTACCCCGGCTATCAGTGGAGCGTGGAGACCCGTGGCGGGCTGCTGACGGTGCGCTGCGGCGATGCCGTCGGCAAGTACGGGTTCCACCTGCGCCTGCGCGAATGCGACGACGAGAAGATTAAGCGCGCGGCCGGCGAGATTCTGGAGCGCTACGGGCTGTCGCGCCGGCGCCTGAACGTGGACGAGATCGCCACCGCCAAGCGCAACTTTGCCGGCGATATGGTGCCATCGCTGTGATCGACCTGTTCGAGGCCGTTGCCCGTCAATCCGCCGATGCGGTCAAAGATGCCGAGGCATCGGTTGCCACGCCGGACGATCTGGCCGGCACCGGCGCCGAGGTCACCGATGAGGCCGGATGGATGCTGCTCGCGCGCCAGGCATACCGCGATTCGACGGACTGGTTCGATTCCGGGCTGAGGCCGCAAATCGAACAGAACATCGCGCTGTTCCAGAGCCGCCACGCGCCTGGCTCGAAGTACCTGAGCGACGCCTACAAGAACCGCGCGCGGCACTTCCGCCCGAAAACGCGCACGGCGGTGCGCCGGCATGAAGCGGCCTGCGAGCGCGCGCTGTTCAGCTCCAACGATCTGGTGACGGTGGACCCGGGCAACGACGTTGACCCGAAGCAGACGGCCGCGGCGGCGATCCACCATGCGCTGCTGAACTACCGGCTGGAACGGTCGCTGCCGTGGTTTCGTATCGCCATCGGCGCCTACCAGCAGGCGATGGTGCACGGCGTGGTGGTGTCGAAGCAGTATTGGGATTACGCCGAGCGGGTCGAGGAGGAAACGGTTCAGGGCCTCGACCCGGAGACGGGCGTTCCGGTGTCCAACATCGCGCAGAGGGTGCGGGTGCTGCGCGACAAGCCGTGCATCACGGTGATCCCGCCCGAGAACATCCGCATCGATCCGGGCGCCGACTGGCTCGACCCGATCGAATCGACGCCATACATCATCCACATGGTGCCCATGTACGCCGGCGAGGTGCTGGAGCGCATGGAGCAGATCGACCCGGCTACCGGCCTGCCGGAATGGCGGCCGATGACGCTCGGCGAGGTGATCGGCGCCGGCCGGGTGGATGCCGATGAGGAATCGGTGCGCCATCAGCGCGAGGCGCGCCGGCCCGACCCGACCGACGTGTCGCAGGGCAGCGAGTTCACCGTCGTCTGGGTGCGCGAATACATCATGCGCCGTGGCGGCGACGACTACGTGTTCCACACCCTCGGCGACAGCGTGCTGCTGTATGCGCCGAAGCCCATCGGCCAGGTGTATCTGCACGGCCGCCGTCCGTTCGTGCTCGGGCACTGCGCGTTGGAGGCGCACCGTATCTTCCCGCAGGGTCCGGTGGAGATGGGGAAGAACATCCAGGCGCAGGCCAACGACATCGCCAACCAGCGCGACGACAACGTGCGGCTGGTGATGAACAAACGCTATTTCCTGCGCCGCGGCGCCAACATCGACCAGTCGGCGCTGATGCGCAATGTGCCGGGCGGTGCGGTGACGATGGATAACCCGCAGGCGGACGTGCAGGTGATCAACACCCCTGACGTGACCAGTTCCGCCTATGCCGAGCAGGACCGCCTTAACGCCGATTATGACGATCTGGTCGGCGGTCAGGGCATGGGCAGCGTGATGACCAACCGCTCGCTCAACGAGACGGTCGGCGGCATGAACCAGATCGCCGGGGCGCAGGACGCCATTGGCGAATATCAGCTGCGCACCTTCGTTGAAACGTGGGTGGAGCCGGTATTGCGGCAATTGGTGGCGCTGGAAGCGGCTTACGAAAGCGACGAACGCGTGCTGGCGCTGGTTGGCGAGCGCGCACAGTTGCGCGAGAAGTGGGGCGTCGATCAGATTACCGATGAACTGCTGATGCAGGATGTCATCTTAAAGGTTAACCTTGGCATTGGCGCCGCCAATCCTGAGCAGCGCATGGGGCGTTTGAATAACGCGCTGAGCACGGCACTGCAGTTGCCGGGCGCGGCCGAGCGCTTGAAACCGGCCGAGGTGATCGCCGAAGTGCTCGGATTGGCGGGATTCCGAAACACCGAGCGGTTCTTCATGACCGACGAGGAATTCAAGCAGGCGCAGCAGGGCCAGCAACCGCCGCAAGATCCGCGTGTGCAGGTGGCGCAGATGCGCGCCGAGCTTGAAATGAAGCTGGCGCAACTCGATGCGCAGTTGAAGGCGATGGAATTGCAGCAGGAGCGTGAACTGACGCTGGCGAAACTCGCCTCAGATCAGCAGACGACGGTGACGAAGCTGCAGGCCGAGGTCGGCCTTGGCCGGCAGGACATCCAGACGCGCCGCGACATTGCGGCCGTCGGCGTGATGCGCCAACGCGAGGAAGCGGCGATCAAGCGGCAGATGGGGAGCGGGCTGTGAACCTGGACGACGTGGTGAAGCAGATTGCGGCGTTGCGTGATCCGATCGCGCGGGCCAAGGCCCTCGACCGGGTGCCGCTGGCGCTGCGTCTGGCAGTGAATGCGCGCGTCGGTGAGATCGTGCGCGCGGCCTGTACGCGCAAGTCATGAGCAGCGGCTTCGAGGAAGACACCGACGAGATATGGCTGCGGGTCGCCATCGGCGTTCAGGCGGATGAGTGGTTCTACACCATCCCCGGAAAGTACGTGCTGCTGAAAGCAAAAGCCGAGATCGAGGCCGCGCAGGCGGAATTACTCGACGCGGACCCGACAGACGCGGCGCTGATCCTAAAGCTGCAGAACCGTGCCAACGTGGCGCGGTGGGGAATCTCGTGGCTGAACGCGGCGATTCAGGAAAGCCAGCAGCTGCGCGCAGAACCCGAGGGCTGAGGCCCTGATGAATTCGCCAACGTCGTGATGACGTGGGCAATACGGCCGGACGATCTCCGGCCGTTCCCGGCGGCGAAAGCCACCTGCTGAGCCCTGGCGCTGCGCCAGTGCAGGAGATTCACCGATGAGTGACACCGAAATCACTATCCCGCAGGACGTGATGCTCGATGACGCGCGCCCGTCGCAGACGTTTCCGCGATCGGACCTGTATGCGCAGATTGCCGCGAAACGGCGCAAGGAACTGGAGATCGACGAACCGGAACCCGGTACGCCCGTTGATGCGGACCCCGCTGACGAGGTGCCCGTAGAGCCGGCTGCGGAGGTCGTCCAGACGCCCCCGGAGCCTCCGGTCTATCTCAAGGACGGGAAGTGGGTGACGCGGCGCAAGGTCAACGGGACCGAGGAAGAGGTCGATTTCGACCGCCTGCTCGCCCACGACCAGAAGCTCGCTGCCGCCGACCAGCGGCTGGCGGAGGCATCCCGGATGCGCCGCGAGGCCGAAGAGGCGCTGGCACGCGCGCAGGCGATGGCGCAGCAGCCGCCGCCGGAGCCGCCGGCCGACCGCAAGGCGCTGGCGCGGCAGTACCACCAGGCGTTGCTCGACGGAGACGACGACGCCGCCGATGACCTCCTGTTGCAGATCAACGGTACGGCCTCGCCGCCCGTCGACCTGTCGCGAGTCGAGGCCGTCGCCGAGCGCCGCGTGCAGCAGACGCTCGAAGAGCGCGACCGCCGCGAGGCTGTCGCCCGCTTCAAGCGCGATTTCCCGGCCGTGGCCGCAGACGATCATCTGTGGGATCTGGCCGACCGTTTGACGATGGACGTCATGGCCGAGGGTACCCATTCGGGCCTCTATGAGATCATGGCCGAGGCCGGCCGCCGCGCGATCTCGCGCGTGACGCAGGCCGCGCAGCACCTGGGAGCGAAACCCGTGCAGGCGGGCAGCCCCACCCCGATGGAGACCCGCCGCGCCGCCAAGGCCGCTGCCGGTCGCCCGGTGGCGGGCATCAGCGCGACCGCTCCCGCGAAGCCCGAGCCACGCCCCCCGACCGCGAGCGAGCGCATCGCACAGATGCAGGCCGCGCGCCGGGGCGCCGTGTCGTAACCCTTCCCCATGCACCGTCGTGATGACGGCGCGGAGTAAAGACCATGCCTGGACAAGTTTGGGCCGTGGCCGCCGACGGTGGCTACATGTATGCGGACCAGCTCTCTGACTACCTGCGGATGACGCTGCTGCCGACGGTGAAATTCCGCCAGTTCTGCGATGCGGATGACTTCACCGACAAGGGGCTGCACGCCGGTCAGGCGTTCAACTGGAACATCTACTCGACCGTTTCCGACGTCGGTACGTCGCTGAACGAGAACCTGCCGATTCCGTCCGGCAAGTTCACGATCACGCAGGGCTCCGGGACGATTACCGAGTACGGCCTGCAGGTGCCGTATACCGGGAAGCTCGACGATCTGTCGCTGCACCCGGTGAAGGCGGTGATCAACAAGGTGTTGCGCGAGCACGCGACGCGCACGCTCGACTATGCGGCCTGGAGCGAATTCAACTCCAGCCCGCTGACCGTGGCGCCGACTTCGGGCACGTCGACGACGGCGGTGACGCTGGAGACGACCGGCACCTGCACCATCACCAACAACGTGGCGATGGGCAAGGACCACATCAAGGCCGTCGTCGACGCGATGAAGGAGCGCAACATCCCCGGCTACTTCGACAACGGCGATTACGGCTGCGTGGCGCGCCCGACCACGTTCCGCGGCGTGAAGAACGACCTGGAGTCGATCCACACCTACGTGACGCCCGGCTTCACGATGATCATGAACGGCGAGATGGGCCGCTACGAAGGCACCCGCTTCTTCGAGCAGACCGCCATCGCCTCGGCCGGCTGGAGCAACGCGAAGTCCGACCGCGCCTACTTCTTCGGTGGCGACACGGTGCACGAAGCGATCGCGATCCTCGAAGAGATTCGCGCCAAGCAGGGCGTCGATTTCGGCCGTGATCGCTCGGTGGCGTGGTACGCGCTGCTGGGCTTCAAGCTCGTGCATTCCGTGGCAGCCAATGCCCGCATCGTCCGCTGGGCCAGCGCGGCCTGATCACAGGAGGGCATCGTCATGTCCGAGACTTACAGCAACCCGCGGTGCGTCACCCACGTGCTGTCGCAGCTCACGATCTCGACCAACGGGACCACGTACCCGTTCCAGCTGCCGAAAGGCAAGGTCGGGATGCTGCGCGACGTGATCTACAACTTCAGCTCCAGCCTGACCAACGGCACCTCGACCGGCCCGACCTGCCAGGTCGGCAAGTCGGGAACGCTCGGCGCTTATGCGTCGTTCACGGTGGCTGCGGCCTCCGCCAACATCACCGCGCCGGATTCGGTGCGGGCGTCGGACACCTCCGGCGCCATCACCGGCACGCTGATCGACGCCGACACGCAAGTCCTGATCACGCTCACGGCCCCCACCGGAGGCTCGCCGTCGGCGGGCGTGGCGACGATCGATCTGTTGTTCGACACCTGGTAATCGAGGTCATCCACATGGACAAGAAAACTTCCGGCTCTTCGAGCGGCGTCGGCATGGCCGAGGGCGTCGCCGAGCGCGAAACCATCCGCGGCAACACGTCCGCGAATCAGATGGAATCGAACGGGCACACCACGATCAAGAAGGAGAAGCTGCCGTCCGAAGGCCGCGGCTCCTTCAAGATCGGCAGTTGAGGGCATGGTGATGCGTAAGTATCGCAATGCTCCGGTGCCGGCGGCCTGGGATGCGCCGCCGAACCCGCGCTCGGTGACCTACGGCGTCGAACTGGCGGACGATCAGGCGCCGATGGCGGAGTGCGGCTATTCGCGTTCCGACTTCGCCTACAACCCGATCGCCGCGCGTGCGGAACGCCTGCCGAGTGGCGGGCGCTCGTTCGGGTGACCGGCCATGCTCGACCGCACACAGCCCTACGGGGATATTTGCGGGACGCTGGCCGAGGCGCCGACCGCGCGCTTCGAGCAGGGCGGGCGGCTGTTCGATCAGGACGGCTGCCCGATCACGCTGGAGCCGGCGCCGGACGACGCCGTGGCCGCCGCCGACGCGAGTGGCGCGGCCCTGCCCGCTGAGGCGCCTGCCACGGACGGCGAGCCGCCCCGGCGCGGGCCCGGCCGGCCGCGCAAGGCTGACGCATGACCTACCTGCAGTTGTGCCAGCGGGTGCGACGGGAAATGGGCTATGCCGGCACCGGCCCGTCGACCGTCGTCGCGCAGACCGGGCAGATGCTGGCGGTGGTCGAGGCGGTCGCCAAGGCCGACGTCGAGATTCAAATGCGGTGGCCGAACTGGTCCTTCCTCTGGGCGGAGGCGACGATCACGACCGTCGCCGACCAGCGCGAGTACACGACCGGGGCGACCGGCTGGCCGGCCGACCTGGGGCGCTGGGACGCGAACCTGTTCATGCTGGCGCCGGACACCGACGACGCGCAGGCGCTGTTGCGCCTCGATTACCGTACCTGGGTGCGCGACTACCGGACGGGGACGCCGCTCAGCGACAAGCCGCAGTTCGTCGTCGTCAAGCCGTCGCTCGCCCTGATCCTGGAGCCGCGCCCGGACGACGCCTACAGCCTCAGCGCGCCGTACTGGATCGCGCCGTCGCGGATGGATGCGGACGCCGACGTCTCGGCGATTCCGGCGCAGTTCCATGACGTGATCGTCGCGCGGGCCAAGATGATGCTGGCCGAGACCGACGAGGCGATGACGATCTACCAGTCGGCGAAGCTCGACTTCGACGCCTGGATGATGCGCCTCGAAGCGCACTCGCTGCCGCATGCCGAGGCCGACACCGGCTACAACGAATCGAACGACCCGCTCGTGGTGCAGGCGCAGTGATGGCCGCCGCCATGATGCGGGGCGATTACATCCCGCTGGGCGGCGGGCTGGATACCAAGAGTCCGCCCTATCAGGTCAAGCCGGGGCGGCTGTTGGCCTGTCTCAACTACGAGCAGAAGCTGACCGGCGGCTATCGCCGCGTGGCCGGCTACTCCAAGTTCGACCCGGCGGCGGTGCCCGGCGAGGGGCGGATTCGCGGGGTGTGGCGTTACAACGGCAAGGTCTATGCGTTCCGCAACGCCGTGGGCGGCGCGACCTGCGTGATGTACGAGTCCGCCGGCGCCGGCTGGACCTCGAAAAAGGCGGGGCTGGCGCCTGGCGGCACTTACGAGTTCCAGAACTACAACTTCGCCGCCGGGCTGAAGATGTACGGCGTGTCGGGGACGCACAAGGCGTTCCAGTGGGACGGCACGACGTGGACCGACGTCACCACCGGCATGGCGACGGACACGCCGTCGCACCTCGCCTGCCACAAGAAACACCTGTTCCTGTCGTTCTCCGGCTCGCTGCAGTTCTCCCCGGTGGGCGATCCGACGGGCGCCTGGTCCGTCGTGACGGGGGCGCAGGAAATCAACCTCGGCGACCCGATCACGGCGATCCGCCCGCTGCCCGGCGGCGTCCTCGGCATCTGGAGCCGCAACGCAACGAACATCCTGTCGGGATCGGCGGCGTCGGATTGGCTCGTGTCGGCGCTGAGCGAGTACGGCAACCAGATCGGCTGCATCGCGGGGACGCTGCAGCAGGTGGGTTCGCGCACGGTCTACCTCGATGATCGCGGGCTGACCGACCTCTACACCTCGCAAAATTTCGGCGATTTTCAGGACGCGACGATTACCGACTCGGTGCAATCGCTGATCGATGCGATCAAGCCGAACGTGACCTGCTCGCTGGCCGTGCGCAACAAAGGACAGTACCGGCTATTCGCCGAAAACGGCTATGCGCTGTCGGTGACCTTCTCGAAGGGCCAGGTGCTCGGCGTGATGCGCAGCAAGTACCCGTGGACGATCCGCTGTGCCTGCGCGTCGGAAGACGGCGACGGCAACGAAGTCCTCTATTTCGGCGGCGATGATGGCTACGTCTACGTGATGGACGACGAAGACGCCGACGATTTCGACGGCACGGCGGTGCAGGCGTCGATGCGCCTGGCGTTCACGTCCTTCAATGCCCCGAGCACGAAGAAGCGGTACCGCAAGGTGGTGTTGACCACCAACGCCCGCGATACCTCAAACATCCTGGTCAAGCCCACCTACCAGTTCGACGACCCCGACCTGCCGCAGGCATTGGCGCAATCGGTGACCGTGCCGGCCAGCGGGTCGCTATTCGGCTCGGGGATCTTCGGCTCGACCATCTTCGGCTCCGCGCTGGAAGCCGAAGGGCATGCCTACATCGATGGCGTCGCGACCAATTTGAGCCTGGTGATTTCCTCGCAGGCCGCGCCTCATGAGATCGACGAGGTGTTCGTTCACTACATCCCGCTGGGGCTGCGCCGATGAGCAATCCGTACTACACCTTCCCGGTCGGCGAGGAGAAGTCCGACGGCGAGATCATCACCGCGGCGTTCTTCAACGGGCAGTTTTCCGAGCTTGAAGACGGATTCGATGGCGTCAGCGCCGATCTGCGGACGATGGCGGTTCTACTCACCGACTTCGGTGCTGTCGGCGATGGCATCACCGACGACACGTCGGCGATTCAGGATGCGCTCGATTCCGGGAATCTGATCCTCGATGGCGGCGGCAAAACCTACCTGATCAGCGCGGAATTGACGTGCTCGAACACCGTCACGCTGCGCAACATCACGTTCACCGCGCCCGCCCTGCCAAGCTCGGCGTACATCATCAAATTTTCCGGCACGGCGGGAGTGGCGCAGACGCTGGGCGCCAGCATCGCCGAGGGCGCGTTTTCCGTCGACGTGCCGGATGGCACGCTGTTCACCGTCGACGATTACGTTTGGCTCACCTCGGATGAGTATTGGGCGGCGGCAGCAGCGGATAACGTCAAGTATGGCGAACTGGTCCAGATCGCCAGCATTTCAACAAACACGCTGACGTTCTACAGCTCGACGCTGTTGGCCTACACGACGGGGGCCACCGCAAAGGCGACGCCCATCACGCCGCTGCGCGGCGTGGTGCTCGATAACGTCTCCGCGACCGGGCCAGTTTCGACCGGAAATCAGGGCGGTTTCAACTTCAAGTATTGCGCCGGCGCGGAACTGAACAATGTCAATACCGAGCAATTCGACTACCTGCACCTGCTCTTCGAGACCTGCGCCCATTGCGATGTAAACGGCGGTTCGGCGAACAAGACCGGCGTTCAGGAAGGGCTAGACTATGGCGTCGTGATCTCCAAAGGCTGCCTGGACATCAACGTCGATCGTTATCGCGGCTCGTCGCTGCGGCATCTTTCGACGATTGGCGGATCGCAGGGCATCAGCCGGCATATTTCGGTTACCCGGTGTCGCGGATTCAACCTGACGGATGCCGGCATCGATGCCCATAGCGCCGTGCATGAGCACACGTTCGCGCAAAACTTCCTGCACTTCAACGATGACGTGGACACGACGATGGATGGCATCGTCAGCCAGGGCACGGCGCCGATCATCACGGACAACCACGTTTACAACTGCAAGCGCCACGGTGTTTTTTGGCAGCCGGAAACGCTCGTCGCCTTCACCGGCCCGGTGTCGGCGATCATCGGGAAAAACCGTCTCGACCAGCAGCGCAACACCGGCTCGACCTCCGCCGTTATCGTGACGACGCCAAGCAGCGGCACCGGTGTAACCCGCATCACGGCGCTCAACATCGACGACATTCAGGCGCGCGGGTTCAGTAACCTGGTGCAGCTACAGGCCAATGTGTCGGAGATCAACAACGTCTCGATTGTGACCCCGAAGTGTCTTGGCCCGATGCGCTCGCGCTCGATCTATGCCAGCGCAGCCGGCGCCGACATCAATGGCCTGTCGATCATCGGCGGGCACCACGAGACCGACGACATAACGACCAACCCGGTCATCGACCTGGTGGGCACCGGCTCTTACAGGGTCCGCAACTGGCGCGTCACTGATACGCATCTCAAGCGCGGGACATCCGGCACGATCGGGCTGCGGCTGATCCTGACCGATACGGGCGTCGAGACGGGCATTACAACGGACAACGTAACGACCAAATACAGCGTCGACTCCAGTTCGACCGGCGTCGTGCTCGACTGGCGGCGGGCGAGCATGGTCACGGTGACCAACGCCACCTATACGGTGCTGCCGCAGGACTACACCGTGATCGCCAATCGCGCCGGCACGGTGACGATGACGTTGCCGGGTGCCAGTCAGTATCCGGGGCGCATCCTGATCATGAAGACGATCCAGGCGCAGACAGTGGTGTCGGCATCCAGCAACATCGTCCCGATCAACGATTCTGCCGCGGGCACCGCCATCCTGCCCGCGAGCGATGGGGCCTCCGCAATGCTGCAGTCGGACGGCACCAACTGGGTGGTGATCCTGTAATGCCACGCCAAACCAGAAGGAGGCGGCTGACATGGCTGGCCTGTTGACGACCCCGCTTACCCCGACCCCGCCCAAGCCTGCCACGACGCAAGCGCCTGCCGCTGTGGCGACAACGCCGGCGCCGCAGTCGGCGCAGTTCACGCCGGTGACGCGCACGCTCGACGCCGCCAATGAAACGACGCAGGGGCAGATGGGCGCTCTGCTGGCGAAGGATTCGCCGTACCTGACGGCCGCGCGGGCACGGGCCAGTGCCGCCATGAACCAGCGCGGGCTGCTGAACTCGACGCTGGCAGGGACGGCCGGCGAGGCGGCGGCCATCGATGCCGCGCTGCCGATTGCGCAGGCCGATGCCGGGGCCTACCAGGTGCAGGCGGGCAAGAATCAGGACGCGCAGAACGTCGCCGGGCAGACCAACGCGGCGGCGGAGAATCAGTTCAAGCTGAGCGACAAGGGCTTCCAGCAGCAGAAGGACATCAACACGCAGCAGTTCCTCCACACGCAGGGGCTGAACACGCAGCAGTTCAACTATCAGGCGGGGCTGAATCAGCAGCAGTTCCAGCACCAGACCGATCTCAATACGCAGCAGGAGCAGGCGCAGACGCGCCTCGCGACGCTGGACCAGTCGTTCAAGACGGCGCTCGCGAAACTGAATCAGGATCAGGCCAAGGAACTGCAGGCGCTCACCGCCGGCTACAGCGCGACGCTGCAGCGCGATCGCAACGCGGCCGAGATGTACATGATGGCGATGCAGGCCATCGGCCAGGGCTACAGCAATGGCAACCTGAACGCGGCGCAGCAGCAGGCGCTGGCGGCATCGACCATTTCGACGCTGGGGGCCGGCCTCAACTTTGTCGCCGCGGCCAGCGGCAACGGGCAGGCGCCGGCGGCGGCGCCGGGGGTGCCGACGCTGGCGGCAATGGTGCCTTCCGCAGCGCCTGCGACTACGGCAGCGCCGACGACCGGCACGCCCACGACGTATACCGCACCCACTTCGACGATCGACCTGTTCCGTCGCGGCGGCCTGCTCAGCAACACGGGCGGTAACTGATGCCCGTTCGCCGCGCGCGCGTGGAAGACCTGGGCGCCCTGGTGGCGCTGTGCAAGGCGGCTCTCGCTGAAACGCCCTATGCGGCACTGCCGGTCGACGAAGCCGTCGGCCGCAAGGTGCTGCTGCGCGCGATCAGTTCGCCGACACAGTTCTGCGAGGTGCTGGAGGTGGAGGGCGTGGTGGTGGGGGCGCTGATCGGCTGCGTCGACGACATCTGGTGGTCGACGAAGAAACAGGCGAGCGACCTGGTGTTCTACGTGCAGCCGGCCCATCGCGGCCGTGGCGGGGTGCTGGCGCGGCGGTTCATCAGCTGGGCGCGGGCGCAGAAGGGCGTGGCGCTGGTCGGCATGAGCGTGTCGAGTGGCGTGAACATCAAGCGCGTCGGCAAGTTGTTGGAGCGCCTGGGCCTTGAGCACGTGGGCGGTATGTATCTGGAGACGAGTCTATGTCAAACCCGTTGAAATCCATCGCCAAGGGCATTGGCAAAGTCTTCAAGGCCGTCGGCAAGGTCATCAAGAAGGTCATCAGTTCCAAGTTGTTCAAGATCGCTGCCATCGCGGCGGCGGTGGTCGGTGGCGGCATGCTGCTGGCCGGGGCCGGGTCTGGCGCGGGAGCCGGCGCGGCGGCCACGGCAGCCGGTGGCGCGGCGCAGACGGGGGTCGCCGCAACCCTTGCGGGGGAAGGACTGGGCGCCGCCGGCGCGGCCAGCACGTTCTCGATCCCCACCTTCGCGCCGGTGGGCGCCTCTCTGGCGGCCGATGCGACGCTGAGCGCGGCGCCGTCGCTGGCGCTCGGGTCGGCGGGACTGTCGACTTTCGGCGCGCCGTCGACGTTGTTCGGCGGGCCGGCGAGCACGGCGGCGTTCTCCGGCGCGGCGCCTGCGGCGGGCGTGGGCACGTCTGCCGGCCCGCTCGCGAATGCGGGGGCACCCGTGAACAGCCTGAACGCCGGCGGCGGCTTTGGTGCCGGGCAGACCGCCGGGCCGACCTTCGGCTTCGACGGGGCGCAGGGCGGCTTGCTGAAGACCGCCAACGAGGCGGCGGCGACGTCGATGGCGCAGCAGCCGCTCGGCTTCACCGACACGCTGAAAGCGGGCTTCGATGCGGTCAAGACCGGTGTCGGGAATGTCTTCGGCGCCTCGCCGGCGGCGGCCACGCCGGGGTCCGGCAGCGGCCTGCTCGGGATGTGGGGCGGCATGGACCCGATTACCCGCGGGATGCTGGTGAACACGGCCGGGCAGGCGCTGTCCGGCTACGCGCAGCAGAAGGCGGCACAGGACGCCGAGGACGAGGCCCGGCGGCGTTACACCATCGCCGGGGTGCGCGGGGATGGTCGCGGGGCGCCGCTCGGGCAGTGGACCGGTGACCAGTTGCAGCAGATGAACGCCGGCCTGCTCGGGGCCTATCGGCAGCCGGTGATCTACCAGTACACGCCGCAGGGGTGATGCGATGGGCATGCTGAAGAACCCGCCGATGGAAGATCAGGCCGACCAAGGCGAGACGCAGGAGGGGCCTGAGACGCAGCAGGCGTCGCCAGAGGAGATGCAGCAGTTCGACGCCTACGTGAGGCTGGCGAAGTCCATCGTCTACGGGCGCGCCGGGCCGCAGCTCGCGCAGATGATGGAGGCCGGCGCCAAGTCGCAGACGCTGCCGCAGTCGATTGCGATCGTCACCACGACCACGATGAACGTCATCGAGCAGCAGCAGGGGCCGATCGAGGACGACGACATGGGCGTGCAGGTGGCGCTGGAAGTGGCGTCGATGGTTGCCCATGACTGCGAGCGCGCCGGGTTGGCGCAGGGGCTGACCGAAGAGATCAAAGACCCGCAGACCGGGGAAACGGACCGCCTGCTGACGGACGCGGCGGCACAGCAGATCGTGCCGATGGCGCTGCAGATGTGGCAGCGCACGCACGCCGACACGCCGGCGCAGGGGCAGCCACAGGGGCAGCCACAGGCACCTGCCATGCCGGCGCAGATGATGGGAGCCTGACATGGCGAACGGGCTGTTGGGCGCACTGGCGGGCGTCGGCGAAGGGCTGGCGCAGGCCGGCAAGGCGCAGATGAGCATGGGGTGGGACGAAATCCTGCAGCAGCGGCGCGCGGAGATCGACGCGGCGCGGCAGGATCGCGCCCACGCGCAGGACATGGAACTGCAGCAGTTGCGGGGCACGCAGCAGCAGCAGCTTTACGACAGCATCTACGGGCGGCAGACCGACGTGGAGGCGATGCGCCAGTACGGCGAGACCGCGCGCAAACGGATGGAGCTCGACTCCCGTGGCGGCACCGCCAGCGACCGGGCCGAGCAGGCCGACTTCAAGCTGGCGCTGGCGTCGGTCGACAAGAACATCGAGTTCGTGCAGAAACAGTTGACCGATGCCGGCAACGACCTGAACGCGGACCCGTCGCGGGCGGAGCAGTTGCGCGGGGCGCTGACGCAGTTGATGGAGAAGCGCAACGCGATGGTGCAGAAGGTGCTGGGCGGCGGGGCCGAGGCGCCGGCAGCCCGTCCGGACGACGGCGGGGCCTCGCCAAACGAGGGCTTCCCCAATGTAGGGACGTCGCTGCAGGCGTCGGGAGGGCTGCTCGGCGAGGCGCCGACGCGTGGCAAGCGACGCGAGCCGCTGCCGGACGACCCCGATGCGGCGCTGGCCGCGGTGCGCACCGAGGGCGCGCAGGCGGAAGCGGCCATGCGCGCCGCGGCGCCCAAGCCGGCGCCGAAGCCGACGCAGGACCCGGCAGAACTCGGGTTTCAGGAGATCATGCAGGCCGTCAACCCGCCCGGCAAGCCGATGTGGAGCACGCCGGTCGATGCGCAGACGGCGGCGCAACTGTCGGACAAGGCCCGCGCGCTGTATGCGGGGACGAAAGATGAGCGCGTGCGCGGCAATCTACTATGGATGCTCGACTACCTGAGCCAGTACGCGCCGGGCGCCTCGGCGATCGCCACCAGCAAGCGGTGACCGAATGGGACTTTTGAACGATTACCGCTGGGCCGGATCGGCCGAGCCGACGCCTCGGGCGGAGCCGTTGTCGCAGGCGCCGGACGTGCCCTATGGGGATGTGATCACGGCCGCGGCCGACCGCTACGGCGTGCCGGCCGATGCGTTGATGCGCATCGCCTCGGTGGAGTCCGGGTTCAACCCGCGCGCCATCGGACAACCGACGCAGTGGGGACGCGCGCGCGGGCTGTTCCAGTTCCTCGATTCGACCGCCCGCGGGCTCGGCATCGACCCGATGGACCCGGCGCAGGCCGCCGACGGCGCCGCGCGGATGTTCGCCGACAACATGGCGCGCTTCGGCAGCGTGGAGGGCGCCGTCGCGGCGCACTTCGCCGGCCCGGATACGTCGATGTGGGGGCCGAAGACGGCGCAGTACGTGCGCGACGTGCTGGGGCGTGACCTGTCGGCCCCGGCGCGGAAAGAGCGTGCGAACCCGTTCGCCGATGACCTGGCCGCCGTGGACGAGATCATGCGCGGCCTGTCGGCGCCGCCGCGCCCGGCTGAGGCGCCGGCAGCAGACGACACGCAGTCGACCGGCGCCGGGGGCGATGCGTGGCGACTGTTCAAGGCGGGCAGCGCGCAGACGCTCGGGGCGATCCCGCGCCTCGCCGACCTGCTGACCGGCGGCGCCATCGGCAAGGATACGGCGGACGGGCTGGCCCGGTATGCCGAGGAGCGCCTGGCGGAAACCACGCCGGACACGCGCGCGGCGCTGGCGAAGAAGTGGCTGTCGGACGAGCCCGACAAGCTGTTCGGCGATGCGTGGAGTGACTGGCGTTCCTATGCCGCCGGCGTGGTGCAGAACCTGCCGTCGTTCCTGCCCGGCCTGGGGACAACCGCCTGGGCGGTGCGCTCGGCCCGCGCGGCGGCGGCGACCGATGCGGCGCTGGCGGCCGGCCGGGCGATGGCGTCCGGCGCCACCCGCGAACTGGCGGACGCAGCAGCGGGCTCGGCGTTCAAGGCGACCTTCCAGCGCGAGGCGACCCGGCTGGCGGCGCGTGCCGGCATGGCAACCGAGGGCGTGATCGGCTCCGGGCAGAACGCTGAGCAGGCACGCGGCGAGATCATGGGCCTGTCGGCCGCCGATCTCATGGCGCTGCCGGAAGCGCAGGCGCTGGCCGCTGACGGCAAGGACGAGAACGCGATCCGCGAGGAGCTGGCGCGGCGCGCAATGAAACCGGCGGCCGTGCTCGGCGGCCTGGCCGATGCCGCCTTTGGCGGCGTGGGCGACCGCGTGCTGGCGCGACTGATGACCGGCGAGGGCGGTACGCTCCTGCGCCGCTTCGCCACCGGCTTTGCCGGCGAGGCCGGCGAGGAAGCCGCGCAGTCGGCGGGCGAGCAGATCGGCGTCAACGTCGGCCTGCAGCAGACCGGCATGGACCGCGGCACCTTCGCCGGGGTCGGTGAACAGGCGCTCGGCGGCGCGATCATCGGCGGCCTGATGGGCGGCGGCGCCGGCGGCCTGCTGGGCTCGCGCGAGGCGCCGCTGGTGCCCGACGCGCAGGCGGGATCGCCGGCGGCGGACATGCCGGTAGGCATGACGGATGCCGAGATCGAAGCGGCGCGCGCGTCTGCGCAGGCGGATGCCGCGCGCACGGCCGATATTCAGGCGATGCGTGCAGGCACGGCTGCCGCACAGGCGAACCCGCTGGTGCCGTTCGTGCCGCAGATGTCGCGCTTCTCCGAGCGTGCCGGCCCCGGCCAGACGGCCAACATGGGCAACCTCGGCGGCCTTCTGAGTTCTCCTTTCGGGCGCACGCTCGAAGGCGAGTTCACGGTCGAGCCCGGCCCCCTGCCGTCGCAGGGCGATGCACTGTCGCAGGTGATGGCGCATTCCGCGCAGCGCATAGACGCGCTTGAAAGCGCGCTGCGGCAGGCGCCGGTGATGGACGTGCCTGCGCCGCAGGCCGCCGTGCCGCAGGCGCCTGTGCAACCCGCGCCGGGGCAGGGCAAGGCACCGCCGATCCCGGCCGAGGCGGTCGACTATGCCGTGCAGGCGCTGACGGCGAACCCAGCGCTCACGCCGCAGCAGTTGTCGCAGGAGTTGGGCGTGCCGGGACTGGTGGCGCGGCGCGTGCTGACGGCGGCGCGCAAGATGATGCCGCCGGTGCGCACGAACCCGGTCACTACCGGCGAAATCGCCACGAACAATGCCGCCACCGAGGTAGCCCCCCCTGCCCAGCCGCCGCTCGCGAACCCAGAGCCGGCCGTGGCTGGTGCCCAGCCAGCCCCCGAGGCAGCCCCTACCTCGCCTAGGTCGGCGGCGCAAGCCATTCCACAGCACCAGCAGCCAGCAGCCAAGACGCCCCCTGGCGAAGCAGGAACGCCCCCTGTACTGACCAATCCGGCAGCAAAAATGCCCCCTAACGCTGTTCAGGGGGGCAAAACCGGGTCGTCCACCACCACGCCGGCGCCGGCCACCGCCGCGCCGGCCTCCGAAACGATCGAGGCCGGCAAAGCGCGTGGCCTCAAGGTTTCCAAAATCGACGACATAATCGCCGCCTACAAAGGCGACAAGATGTTTGCGTCGATGGCCGCCGATCTGGAGAAGAAAAAGGCCGAAGGCGCAACCCTGGTAGTCATGAGGGGACCTACCGCCTATCCGGCGCGCGACCAAGCGCATGCCGAGCTGATCATCAAGGGCATCCTTGCCGCGCGAGACGAGAAAAACGCCGCCGCGAAGAAGGCGGACGCAAGGTTGGTTGGGTATGTCGTCGGCAGCTATGCCCGGCAAGAGGGGGCGCCCGCCGACATCATTGCCAGCATCATCAACATCGCCAAGAACGGCAACCTGCGCGGGCTCAAGAGGGGCGGCAGGATGCCGGACGGCGAGATGGCGGGCGGTGACGACCTCAAAATTCTGTATGCCGCCGGCATCACGACCGCTCAGCAGTTGGAAGACGCGATCGTCGCCGAGCGCGCGCGCATGGCTGCGGCCGAGGCGAGGCGCCAGGCGGTACCTCCGGGTGAGACGGCGGCGACGCCCGCCACCGCACCAACCACCGAAACGGGGTCGACCGGGCAACGGCGAGCCGGCCTTGCGGTTGGCGGGGCGGAAGACCTTGATGCTTCTATCGACGAAATCCGCGCGCGGACCTCGCCGCCCACTACGCCAGCCCCCGCCGCCCCGCCGGAGCGCGTGAGCAGCAACACCATCATCACCGACGCGATGGCCGAGGCGGCGCGGGCGCGCCTGAAGTCCAAGCTCGGCCGCCTGAATACCGGCATCGACCCGGAGATGCTGGCCGACGGCGCAGTGCTGGCCGCCTACCACATCGAACGCGGGTTTCGTTCGTTCGCGGCGTATTCGGCGCAGATGATCGGGGACATGGGCGAGGCGGTGCGCCCGTACCTGCGCGCGTTCTACGAGGGTGCGCGGCACTTCCCCGGATTCGATGCGGAGGGCATGACGTCCTATGCGGACCTGGAGCGGCTGAAGGAAGGCCGCGGCGAACGGCAGACCGTTGTCACCCCGCAGGGGCGGGAGATTGAAACGCAGTTCGAGGTTGTCCCGCTCGCCGACCTCATCGACAGCGCGAACGCCGACTTCCCTGCCGAGTTGCAGCCGCGCGACCGCGCCGGTCGGCTGGCCTCGCAGGCGCAGATCGCCGAGATGGCGGCGAAGCTCGACCCCGAGCAGTTGAACGACAGCCGGCTGGCGTCTCAAGGGGCGCCGGTCGTCGGCGCTGACGGCGTGGTTGAGTCCGGCAACGGCCGCGTCGCGGCGATCCGGTCGGCCTATCAAAAGGGGGGTGCCCGCGCCGACGCCTACCGCGCGATGATCGCCGCGCGCGGCTTCGACGTCGCCGGCATCGAGTCGCCGGTGCTGATCCGCCGCCGCCTGACCGACCTGTCGCCGCGCGAGCGCATCGAGTTTGCGCACGAAGCCAATGCAAGCGCCACGCTCGGCATGTCCGCCACCGAGCGCGCGCAGGCGGATGCGCGGTTTCTGGATGACGCGCTACTGGAACGCTACCGCGGAGGTGAGATGACGTCCGCCGCGAACAGTGAGTTCGTGCGCGGCTTCATGGCCGAGGTGGCGCCGGGGGATCGCGCGGAGATGATCGCGGCGGACGGACGGCTGTCGCAGGCGGGGGTGAGGCGCATCGAGTCGGCGATCCTGGCGCGCGCCTATGCCGACGCTGACCTGCTGCAGTCGCTGACGGAGTCGACCGATTCGAACATCAAGACGATCGGTGGCGCACTGCTCGACGCCGCGCCGAGCTTCGCGAAGCTGAGGGCCGCCATCGAGGCAGGCGCCGTGCCGGAAGCGCTGGACATCACCGAGCACGTGGTGGGCGCGGCGCGGCTGGTGTCAGACGCCCGACGCCAAGGCATCGCGTTGTCGGAGCGGGTCGCGCAGAACGACATCATGGCGGGCGCGACCCCGGCGATGACCGAGGACGTGCTGCGGCTGATGTTCCGCGACGAAGGCTTCAAGCGCCCGGCCGGCCGCGACGCGATCGCCGATCTGTTGCGCGAATATGCCGATAGCGCGATGAGCGTGCAGGCCGGTGATAGTCTGTTCGCCGAACTGCCGCAGGTGAAGGCGGTCGATATTCTCAGCACGTTGCAGGAAAAGGCCAATGCCGAAACCCGACAAGCAGAATCCCAACAGGCCCTCTTTGGCGCGAATCCTTTTGGCACGAGCCGCGCAGGCCGTCGCGGCGAGGCATCGCGAACCGGCGATGGACGTCAAGGCAGAGGCGATGTTGCGCGAGGAGCGCGACAAGCTGGCGTCGAAGCGGTAGAACCGGAGAACCCCGATGCTGCAGGTAGCCGCGCCGATCTGGAACGAGATCGCCGAGACGCAGAACCTGGCGACGCCGTGGGCGCGCAAGGCGTTCCGGCTGGGGCCGCAAGCGATGGCGGACCTGCAGGACGAAGAGTACCAGAGCCTGAAGGACAAGGGCGTTCAGCCGCTGATCGCTCGGGCGATGTTGACGGTCAAACCCTTGATGTTGGAGGCGCGGGCCATCGTTGGCTATCTGACGGAAGCGAACCGGCCGGACCTGCTGGCGGCGCTGCCGATCGTGGAGACGCCGGAGGAAGCCGCGCAACTGGCGGCACTGGAGTACAACCTGACGCCGATACAGGTGCGGCGGCTGTTGCTGTTGCTACAGCGGGAGCAACAAAGCCAGCAGACCTAGCCGCCAAGCGCGCGGCCCAGGCGGCGGCACAGAACGTCGTTGTTGTTCCGAAAGACCCCGATAACATCCGCGATGCGCTGCCGTTCCTGACCGACGGCCAGCGCGACGACGTGCTGTTCGCCGAACAGCGCTTCGAGAAGCCGGACGGCTACGGCGTGCTGTTCACCAACGGCACTGGCACCGGGAAGACCTATACCTCGCTCGGCGTCGTCAAGCGCTTCGAGCGCGCGGGCCGCACGAACATCCTGATCGTGGTGCCGAGCCAGACGCTCATTGACGACTACGTGGCGGCGGGGAAGAACCTGCTGCTCGACGTGAAGCCGCTGGACGGGACTCGCGACAACGGCGGCAGCGGCCCGGTGATCACGACTTATGACGCGTTCGGCGAAAACGATACGTTGGCCCAACGTGCGTGGGACCTGATCGTCACCGATGAGTCGCAATTTTTAGGGCGAGGAGCTGATGGGAAATCGACTCATGCAATAGAGGCGTTGCGTGCCCTCGCGCTGCACCCGGACGGGTCCGGGAAGCGCGCCAAGATGCTGCACCCCGGCCTGTATGAGGCCGCGGTCGAAGCCAACCGGGCCTTGCACAAGAACATCAACCCGGCCATGCAGGCCGAGTTGCAGGCGCAGGCCGATCAGGCCCATGCGGCCTGGGGGGCTGCGCTCAAGCAGGTGGAGGCCGACGTCAAGGCAAAACAGGGCGCCGCACGCCCGCGCGTGGTGATGCTGTCGGCCACGCCGTTCGCCTACCGCGAGAACATCCAGTACGCCGACGGGTTCCTGTTGAATTTCGAGGCCGATGACACCACCGGCGGCTATAACGCGCCAAAGTCAGGCTTCAACAAGTTCATGGTGTCGCACTTCGGCTACCGGATGCGCTACGGGAAGCTGACGAAGCCAGAGGTCGGCGTCAACGTCGGGCTGATGGAGACCGAACTGAATGCCCGCCTGCGTCGCAGCGGCGCGTTGTCGTGGCGCGGGCTGGCCGTTGATGCCGACTATGACCGCAAGTTCCTGATCGCGCACGATGCCGTTGGGGCCAAGATCGACGAGGGGCAGGACTTCCTGCGCGCCAGCGATAACTCTGCGCGGTTCTCGAAGTTGCGCGCGAAGCTGACGGATCGCTTCAACTACCTGGCGCAGTCGCAGTTGCTGGAGGCCATTAAGGCCAAGGCGGCCATCCCCTACATCCGGGCGAGCCTGGATGCCGGCCGCAAGGTGGTGGTGTTCCACAACTACAACGTGGGCGGCGCCGTTCATCCGTTCCGGCTGCCCGAGCTGGAAACGATCGCCGGGGAAAAAGACGAGTCAGAACTGGCAAAGCAGTATCGCGCGTTCAAAGAAGAGCGGCCCGACCTCTACAACCTGGACCTGACCGGGCTGGTGTCGCCGATCGACGCCCTGACACGCGCCTTCCCCGAGGCGCTGCTGTTCAACGGCACGGTGCCACCCAAGGTGCGCACGCGGAACAAGGCGCTGTTCAACGCCGACGACGGGAAGCACCGCATCATCATCGTGCAGGCCGATGCCGGCGGCGCCGGGCTGTCGCTGCACGACACGACCGGCACGTTCCAGCGCGTGCTGCTGAATATCGGCCTGCCGATTCATCCCGTCGCTGCGATCCAGCAGGAGGGGCGCATCTACCGGATAGGCGTGATGACCGACGCCATCATCCGCTACATGGCGACGGGCACGATCTTCGAGCGCATCGCCTTCGCGCAGAAGATCGCCGAGCGATCGAGCACGGTCGAAAACCTGGCGATGGGCAGCGCGGCACGCGACCTGAAGCGCGCCTTCATCGACGCATTTCAGGACGCCCGCAAGGAAACCCCAAGCGCCGACGACGGCAAGGGCGGCAAGGCGGCTGACCGCGCCATCGACCGCGCGCTGACGCCGTTCGACAAGGCCAAGACCCACTACTTCGCGCAGATGAAGAAGGCTGGCCGTCGCGACCAGCGCGAAGGCTTCGACTACTTCCCGACGCCGGAGCCGGTCGGTCTGAAGATGGTCGAATGGCTGCGGCTCAAGGCAAACGATTCGGCGCTGGAGCCGTCCGCCGGGCATGGGGCGATCGCCCGCTACTTCCCCGAGGACGTGCGCGCCACTGCCGTCGAGTTGTCGAACGACCTGGCGTCACGTCTGGCGATGGCGATGACGGGCCGCGTGATCACGGGTAAGTTCGAAGACCTGCACGTCACGAACAAGTACGACGGCATCGCGATGAACCCGCCCTTCGGCAAGGGCGGCAAACTGGCGGTCGAGCACTTGGCCAAGGCCGCCACGCACCTGAACAGCGGCGGGCGCATCGTGGCATTGCTGCCGCGAGGCCCGTCCGCCGACAAGCGCTTCGATCAGTGGTACGAATCGGACGAGGCCAAGGGCTTCCACCTGGTCGCCGACATCACGATGCCGGCGGTGCTGTTCGAGCGCGCCGGAACCGGCGTGTCGACCCGCATCGTGATCATCGACCGCAGCAACGACCCGGCGCAGCAGCGCAACCGCGACCTGTCGAGCGCCGAGACCATCGGCGAGTTGTTCGACCGGCTGCAGGACATGGAGATGCCGCCGCGCAGCCCTGCGGCCAGCAAGGCCGACGCGCGCGTGAAGTTCGCCGATCCTGATTCGGCGGCGTCGAGCGACTTCCATGAAGCGTCAGCAGGCGCCGCCGATGCCGTGCGCGCAATGCCCACGCTGGCCCGCCTCGGCATCAAGGTGACGCCGACCATCACGGCCAACGGCAAAGCGGCGTGGGAGGTCAGCGGCAAGACCTTCGAACACAAGGACGCGATCAAGCGCGCCGGCGGCAAGTGGTACGGCCCGAAGAAAGTCTGGACCTTCTACGACGGCGACCCGACCGAGGAACTGTCGCAGGCGCTGGACAACCAAAACGGGAGCACGGCAGAGCCGGAGAAACCCTATGAAACAGACCTGTTCGGAAACCCGATACCCGCCAAGCGTGGAAGGGCTGCGGGACGCGCAGCACCCGCCGGCCAGCGGAACATGGACGCCGCCGCCGCCATACCGCCGGCAGCCGAGCACGCCCCCGACAATCCCGACGCCGGAACCTACGGCACCGTCGCCGAACTCGTCGAAACGCGACGTCAGCAGCTAGGCCACGCCGGGCCAGTCAAGACGCTGGAGGACTCCGCCAACGCGCTGGCCTACCTGCACCGGTCGGCGGTGGAGCGCGTCGACGCGCTGGTGACGGATGCCGACGGCAAGCCGCTGGCGATCGTCGGCGGCTTCAAGGGCGACATCGCAAGCTCGACGGTCCCAAAGATGACGCTGGTCGCCGAAATCATGCAGGTGCCCGGCGCCAAGGTGGCGTGGATTTCCCACAACCATCCGTCTGATCTCGAAACGCTGTCGAGTGGCGACCTGAGCCTTGCGCGGGATATTCACGATGCCCTGAAGGGCTCCGGGGTCACCCTCGGCGGGCTGACGTCCGTTACGCAGTCGCGGTGGGCGGGATACGATCCCGAGTGGGACGGCACGCACACGGGCGACATCAACCCGGTCGACGGGGCATTCATCCCAGCGCAGGAGCGCCAGTTGTCGGCGCGCGGGAAGCTCGGCGAGAAGATCACCGGCCCCGCGAGTGCCGCGGCGCAGGGCCGCCGGCTGATGGAAAGCCACGGCGGGCGCCCCGGCATCATGATGCTCGATTCCCAGAACGCCCCGATTGCCTACGTGCCGTGGAACCCTCTGCGGGCGGAGCGACTGAAGGACAACGGCGGGCTTGCCGCGCTCTACCGAGCCATATCGCGGGCCAACCCGCGCAGTGCCATCATCATGACCGACGGCGCGATGTCCTCGGAGGCGGCAAAGAACCTCGCGACCGGGTTGTCTCAACTCGACGTGCGCGTGCTCGACATCATCACGCCCGAAGGGAGCTTCGCGGAAGCGGGTCGTTCGCTCCACAATCAGGCGCTCTATTCCCGCCAGCCTGCCGCCGGCAGCCAGCCATCGCCGGCTCTACATGCGGCAGTCGTGAGCGGGGATGCCGGCCGCGTTCTCAGCGAGCTACGCAACGATCTTGAACGCGCTGGCGATGAGTTCGGCGTTCTCGTTGTTGACAGGCTGAGCACATTGGATCGTGGGCCCCTCAGTTTCTCCTATTCCGGTGGCGAGAAGAGGCTTAATAGTTACTCGCCGCTCTATCACCTGATACGCCTATATGACGGGTATTCGGCTCATGCGCTGCTGCATGAGCTGGTCCACGCCTTCACCGCTCACGCCTACAAATCGGCGAACGCGAAGGAGCGGGCGCGCATCGACGCCGTTTATGAGGCCGCCAGGGCCGCCGGGGCCGACGATTATCATTATGGGCTCACCAGCGTCGACGAGTTCATGGCCGAAGTTTTCAGCAATCGCGATTTCCGCGACTTCCTGAAGAGCGTGCCTTACCAGAAGACAACGCTATGGGGTGGATTCGTTCAGGCCGTCCGCCGACTGCTTGGCTTTCCTGCCGAACAAACGTCTGCGCTTGACGAGGCGATTGACGCCATTGACTCCGAGATATTCGCCCGGAATACGAATGGCGCGGTAGCCTCCCGCTTTCATGCCACGCCGCTAAGGATGGCGGAAAATGCCACCCCGGCGCCGGAGAAGGCGCCACCGCCCTATAAGAGCCCGACCGACACCATAGCAGGCGTAGACACAGGCAAGTACGGGTTTGACTATGCCGACGTGCTCGGCGACAAGTCGCCGGACAGCCGTCTGCGTCGGTTGTCCGAGATTCTGTACGAGAACCGGGAAGGGACAGAGATCGAGGGCATCCTTTCCGATCCTGCGGATAAGGCCGCTTCTGTCGGTGAAATCTACGATGAACTGGCTTGGCTGCGGGATACGGCTGTCGATCTGGGCAATCTCCCGCAGTGGGGAGACGCCAACTTTTCGCCAGAGGATTTCCCCGGCAACGTCAATTCTGCGCGTGCTGCGCGATTGCTGATGACGGATGCAGACGTTGCCAGGCTGGCGCGCAATGGTGGAACGGCAGGCTCCGGCACGCTCTACTCCCGCCTGTCGTCCACTCCCGCCAGCCGCGGCACCAATGGGCAGGGTCTACCGCTGGGGCAGGTGCAGCGGCTCGCGACGACCTTTGCGCGCAAGCTCGGCGTGGACCCGGCGCGCGTGGTGGTACTGCGCAGCGCGGACGAGATCGGTGCGCCGGCGGAGTACACCACGAAAGGCGCCTACGACTCGAACACCGATACGGTATACCTGTTCGCCGATGCGCTGGACGATGCGGACGATGCGCGCAGGGTGTTGCTGCACGAGGTTGTCGGGCACCTGGGCGTGCGCGCCGCGGTCGGTGATGACTGGGCGAAGGTGCGCCGGTTGCTGGAACAGGGGCGTGCCCGCGATCGCGGCATCGCCGACCTGTTCGAGCGGGTGGCGCGCGAAGAGAGCGCCGATCTCGACGCCGACGCCGTGGCCGATGAGGTGATCGCCCGCGCCGCCGAGCGCTACGGCGCCGCCGGCCCGCTGCACTGGCGGCGCATCCTGGGCGCGATCCGCGCGGCGCTGCGCCGGCTGGGGCTGGTGAGCGACGGCTACAGCCTGAACGAAGTGGTCGACCTGCTGGCGGCCGGCCGCCGGGCGGTGCGCGCCGGGGCGGCGACTGGCGGCGACGCGCTGGCGTATGCGCGACAGACCAAGGCGCAGGGCCGCATCCGGCGCACCATCGACGAGCTGGTTTCGGCCGCGCAGAGCCAGGCGCACTGGCGGGACTGGTACGCGCGGCACGAGAACGTGCTGAGCGACCTGTTCGGGAACGATGCTGCGCTGTTTCAGCGCATGTTGTCGGCGACGAGCCAGGCCAACACCGTCAAGGGCAACGTGACGTTGGCGTTGAAAGCCTACGCGCAGTTCCTCGACGGGCAGCCGTTTACCGGGTACCTCCCGGCGGTGACAAAGAACCTCGACCGCATCCGTGCAGACGAAGAGTTGCAAGGCGCAAAAATCAGCCAGTACGGGAAGGCGAACGAGGGCGACGAGTCGGCGATCGCGGTTGATCGGCACATTTCGATACTGCTGTTCAATTCCGCGAAGCCGAACGCTGCGCAGATCAAGGCGGCAAAGGCCAGAATCCGAACGGTGGCCGATCGCCTTGGGTGGGCTCCGCGCGAGCTTCAGGCGGCGCTGTGGGCGTTCAACCAAACGCGGCTGGGGACCAACCCTGACGAGGTGCAGAGCTATGACCGACTTCTTGAAGCCCGCGCCGACTTCATCCGAGAATTACGCGCCGAGTACGGCCGCGGAGAAGGAGGAAGCCTTCCGGCTCGCCGCGGACTTGGTGAAGGAACTGAAGAAGGAGCCGCCGCTGAAGGCTCCGCCGACGCACTGAGGTTCTCGCGCGCCCGCGACCTGTCCGGCAACGTCGCCGACTACGTGCGCGACACGATCAGCAGCCCGCGCACCTTCAACCTGCTGAACCGCACCGTCGGCACGCAGCTGCACAAGGCATGGAAGTCGCCGGAGTACGCGCGGGTGTACCGCAGCGTGCAGGACTTCCTGCAGGACGCACAGACAATGGCCTACCGAGCGAGCGACAAGGCGAAGAGCCTGCTGCCCAAGCTCGACGGCGTGCGCGACGTATTCCAGCACATCTACCCGCGGGACGCTAAGGGGCGCCGCGTCCGGCGCGCCGACGTGAGCAAGGCCGCGGCAGCCGTGTTCGATGGGCGCATCGCGGACCGGCGCTGGAGCGATGACGAACTGCGCGCGCGCGGGCTGAACGACACGCAGATCGGGCTTTACCACGAGGCTCGCGCGGCCATCGACGCGAGTCTCGACGACGTGGCGGCTTCAGTGATGGCACGGCTGGCGATGCTCGACAGCGTTCCGGGCGCGCTCATCACGCAGGCGCAGGCAGAGCCCGGGAGGGCGTTTGCCATCCTGTCGCCGCACGTGAAGGACGCCACGCTCAGCCGCATGCGCGAGGAGAACGGGCGCATCGCGAAGCTCAAGCGGAATGGCTACGCGCCGCTGTCGCGCTTCGGCGATTACTTCGTGCGGGTGACGAAGCCGGGGCCGCGTGGTGGCGACGAGGTGCTGTTCCGCGCGCACTTCGAGTCGAAGCGCGAGATGTTTGCTGCGGCGCGCGCGCTGGAGGCCGACCCCGAGTACCGCGGCGCCCAAGTGGCAACCGGCGTACTGCCGAAAGAAGACAGCACCATGTTCACCGGCCTGACGCCGGAGACGCTGGAACTGTTCGGCGATGCCCTTGGGCTCGACATGGGCAAGCACTCGGCGGCCTATCAGGAGTACCTGAAGACCGCGGTCGCGGCGCGCTCGGCGCTGAAGCGGTTGATCCACGCGCGCAAGATCGAGGGCTACAGCCAGGACCTCGAACGGGTGCTGGCGAGCTTCATCATTTCCAACAGCCGGCATGCGTCACGCGCGTATCACACGACCGAAATGAACCGCGCGCGGGCGGACATCCCGGAGCGCATGGGCGACGTGCGCGACGAGGCCGGCCGCCTGATCGATTACGTGCAGAACCCGCGCGAGGAAGCGGCCGGCGTGCGCTCGCTGCTGTTCGCGCAGTTCCTGGGCGGCTCGGTGGCCTCGGCGCTGACGAACATGACGCAGCCGATCATGATGACCTACCCCTACCTGTCGAGCATCAAGGGCGTCGGGCCGGCGAAGGCGGCGGCGCTGATGGCGCGTGCGGTAAAGGCAATCACGACGGGCGGCGACCGCGACCTGATGGCCGCCATGAAGCGCGCCGAAGCCGACGGCACCGTGGCGCCGCAGGAAATCCACCAGCTCTACGCCGAGGCGATTCGCTCGGGGCTGTCGAGCAACCGCTACGTCGGCCGCTGGCTGCGCGCGGCGGCGGCGGTGTGGGGCTCGCTGTTCAGCCTGTCGGAGCAGGTCAACCGCCGGATCACCTTCGCCGCGGCCTACCTGGCGGCGCGCGAGACGGGGCGCGCAGACCCGTTCGCGTTTGCCGAGCAGGCGGTGAATGAGACCCAGGGCGTCTACAACAAGGGCAATCGCCCCAACGTGGCGCGCGGGGCTCCCGGCGCCGTGCTGATGACCTTCAAGCAGTATTCGATTGCCTACATGGAGTTCCTGGCCCGCCTGCCAACCCGCGAGCGCGCGATGGCGCTGGGCATCCTGATGCTCGCCGCCGGCCTGCAGGGGCTGCCGGGCGCGGACGATCTGGACGACGGCATCGACACGCTGGCGCAGGCACTCGGCTACAACTTCCGTTCCGAGGATGCGAAGCGGCGCTTCCTGCAGCGCATGTTCGGCAACGGGCTCGCCGACTTCCTGATGTACGGGCTCAGCACGACGGGCGTGCCGCTCGACTTCCAGCAGCGGCTGGGCCTGGGCAATCTGATTCCTGGCACGGCGCTGCTCAAGCGCAGTTCGACGGACAAGTCGCGCGACGTGATGGAGCTGGCCGGGCCGGCGGGCTCGGTGGTGCAGCAGTGGATGCGGGCGTGGGATGCCTTCACCTCGACCGGCCTCGCCGAGGGGGCGCTGCTGCGCGGCGGGTGGGAAGCGTTGCAGCAACTGGCACCGGTGGCATTTGGCAATGCGCTGAAGGCATCCGACATGTTCAATACCGGCTATGCCCTGGACGCGAAAGGCAAGCGCATCGCGCCGGTCACGACGGGCGATGCCGTCACCAAACTCATCGGCTTCCAGCCGGCCAGCCTTGCCGCCGGGCAGCGCAACCGCGAAGGCGCGCAGGAGTCGATCGCGCTAGCCAAGGACGAAGAGAGCCGCATCACGGAAATCTGGGCCGACGGCCTCTTCCAAAAGGATCGCGAACTCGTCGCGCGCGCGCGTGAGCGGCTGGACGACTGGAACACGAAGAACCCAGAGGCGCCGATCCGCGTCACGCTGCAGCAGATTCGCCGCCGCGTGCAGGAGATGGGGCGCACCCGCGATGAGCGCCTGATCCGCTCGGCGCCGCGCGAGCTGCGTCAGGGGGCGCGCGAAACGATCAGCGGATGATCGCCAGCCATGCCGACTCGCCTAGCCTGAAGAGCGTGTAGAGCGCCCACCCGCCAAACCAGACCGCTACCGCGTAAAGGATGAACGTGCGCATCGACGCTGCCCCTCCGTGATGGAGCCGGCAGCGTAGGGTCGTCATCCAACGTCGCGCAAGGGGCTAAGGCGACGCTAACGACAGCTCACCACGACGATGCGGAGTCGTCTCAGCTATCAAGCCGCTAAGCAGGCTTCATTTCTAGCCACCACTAGCCCGCCAACGTCTAATTAGACGCGCCCTCACCGAAACGCCACCACTATCCATGCGGCGTTTCATCATCCATATCAATTAACGCCACACGGTGCCCTTGCAAGGCATACAGCGATGGAAAATCTTCTTCTGTAATCGCGCACAGTGTAAGTGCCGCCCGCCTATCCATGATCGCCACAGGCGCGGAGGCCAACTTATTGGCGGCATCTCCAAAGGTCGCACCAAATGCGTAGCCCTTGCGGTAAGCTAAAAACAAATCATTAATAGCACCATCTTCATATACGTTCCCGCGCTTCCAAAGCTCTTTATTTTTCTCGCGATCCAGCCGCCGGTGCTTGTATTCGCGTTCAAAGTTGTCCATTAGTTCATAATGTCTTTTTGTTAGCAGCATCACGTTATCTTCTTCTTGCACAGCGTGTTTCACCTAAACGCTACCACATTCCCAACCGCCTCCCCGCCAACCAGCCGATCCAGATGATCGGCCCACCGCTGCAGCGCCAGGCGCACGCCGAACCCGTCTGCCTCGCGCACGTCGTAGCGCTGCGCCGCCGGCTGCAGCGCGCGGATCATGGCGTCGGTGAATTTCACCGGCCGGTCGGGATGGCCCGGATCACCCCGAGCGCCTTGCGCATCTTGCCCATGTGCTCGTACAGACCGGCGATGTGCTGCCCGAGCGCTTCGCGGTGCTCGGCATTCGATCCGGGCCACGGTGCAAGCATAGCGATCGCGTCAATCTCCGTGGGCGCTTTTCCGTGTTCCTTTTCGTACATCCTAGTCGCCAAATCGATCTCTTCTATCTCGGCTATTGCTTGGGCTTCACTGGCAAGCGGGGTGCAGCCCCACGGCGTGCAGATGGCTACCAGATGTCTGGCTTTTCGTATTTCGCGGAATCTGACGGCTATCAGTTCCCTGCGGGCAACTTTTTTGGCATCGATCAGCTTGTGCGTCATGGGTTCCTCCGTGGGTTCCCGCTCTGGGTGCGCTGCACTGTATACGGATGCGACGCGATGAGACAACGCAGCCGGCCGATGCAGCCGTGATGCGGCCTGCGCGCTGGCGTCGTGCGACGCGCTGCGACCGGCTGCGACCGCAGTGCACGTCGCAGTCGACGACGTGCACATGTCTGCAATTCATCAGGTTTCACAGTGCGTTACGCCGGCTGCGGCGCGGGATTCGCGCCTTGGGTTCCCGTGTGGGTTCCCACGGCGGGCCTGCTGGCTACCCAAGCTTCGATCTCCTCGGCATGCCAGCCGACGGCGCCGGGCGAAATCTGCACCTGCCGCGGGAACGTGCCCTTCGCCATCAGGCGGTAGATCGTGGCGCGCGAGATTCCGGTGCGACCTTCGACGGCGCGGAGACGCAGGATCATGTGCTCTTGTCCTCTTCTGGCCTTGCCGGCAGATACTCCATGCACCACGTCGGGTGATAGGCTCTCGCCAGCTTTTCGCCGTCCAGCCGCACGCGGATGTACGCGCCGTCCGACCCAGTGATGACTCCTAATTGTTGAAATGCCTTGACGCGCGCGCCGCGGTAAGCGGGCACCCCGTAGTACGCTCTGATGTCGGCGAGGCTCATGCTTCCCCCCTCAGCTTATTGACGCTGGTCCGCGCGACGGCGTTTGCGATCTTTTCCTTTGCCCGCGCGATAAATTCTTCCTCGCAGGCAGCTTCAACCTTCGCCATAAATTCTGGCGATTCGATTACCTTATCTACAACGCCATCAACCAGCGAAATAATCAGCTTTCGTTTAGGGCTTTCTCTCGGCCATACGTCGTTTACCGTTGACTTGATGTGCTTGTGCGCGATTTCAAGCACAGCCTTCATTGCTGCGGCTTCTAGCTCCTCGGCATCAATCTCAATGGGGCCGATGTTCATTTCTGCGCCTCAGCAATCGCCTGCTTCCGCTCATCGCAAATCTTGCGGATCGCGGCGAACTCCTCAGACTTCGGCGAATACTTGCAGGATGCCATCACCGCGCCGCAGTCATCGGCCGTCTGGCAGTCGGCGAAGGCGAGGCGCCAGTCGTCGTAGGGGTCTGGCACTTCGGCGCTTGCAGGGGGCTCGGTGGCTTCCGGTTGCGCTGGTTGCGGCGTAGCCCCTTCATTCTCATGGCCGTCATGCTCGACGGTGTATTCGGCAGACAACAGCGTGTCATCGAGCGCAGCCGGAGTGGCTACCGAACGATCATCGACGGCGATGGCCGATGCGATCTCGATGCTGATGGGGAGGTATTTGAACAGCCGGCGCAGTGCCGTTTTCCGCCCCATTTCGATGTAGTTGTTGTGCCACGGCGAGTCCGCCTGCCGACCCGTCCATTTGGAGGTCGATTCTGCCGCCTTATAGCCTTGCGAAGCATCGCGGATCGCGTCCACGTCTTCGCGCGACATGAACTCGAACGCGGTGCCGCCGCCGACCAGCTTGGCGACGGCGTAGAAGCCGATCACGTCGCCGCGGCTGGACATGGCCGGCTTGTGGATAAGCCGCTCTTCCGTGCCGTATTCGAGCGTGAAATCGTCGTTGCTGCGGACTTCATGCGCTGCGATGCTGATGACCTGCCCGGAGCGCCTGGAAAGGTCCAGCATCCCCTTGTAGCCGATCACCACCTGTACATCGGTGCGCTCGGTTACCCATTCGTCGCCTTGCTTGGCGCGCTTCTCGAACGGGATCAAGTAGGCATGCCCGAGCGGCGTGTTCGGTTCAAGCCCCAGCTGCGCACAGGTGACAACTGCACCGAACAAGCTTTCGGTCGTGCACTGCATCAACTTCGGCGTTGTGCGCAGTGCGCCAAGGGCTAGCTTGAGCATGCGGTCGACGGGCATTTGTTTCGGCAGCAGCGCAGCAAGTGTTTTGCGGTTGGCCTCGAAAAACCGCTGCACGTTGGTCCCGCCCATCTTGGCGGCCGGCAACTTGGCTTGCTTCCTCAGTTCGGCAATGCTGGTAGCAGTGGTCATGCTGTTTCATCCTCGGTGAGTGCCCATGCGGGCAATCTGACGGTTTCGATGTATTCGCCGAACGCAGGCCACGTATTCGCGCGCCGGCATTCCGCGTATCGCCGGAAGGCTTTTCGCAACTGGCAGTAACCGGCCTCTACGCTGTCATGATCCAACTCATAAACCGCAACGATGTGCGGCGGCGCCGATTCGATCACGATGAATGGAAACGCTTCCGCCGGCTGATCCAGCGCAACGCAGCCGGTTAGGTAGTGCGCCGCCTGCCAGTGATACCGCAGCCGCGCCGCCTGCCTAGCCCATTCGCGCGGGTGCGCGCTCGCGGCCGTTTTCACGTCGACCGGCCCGCCAAGCGGCGATGCAGCATCCAGCCGTGCTTTGCAGAGCAGTCCGGTTTCGGCGTCCTCCCATACCAGCGTGCGCTCGGTGACGGCGCCATCCAGCAGCGCGCGGGCGGTCGGATGCTTCCACACGGCATCGCACATGCGCAGCGCCGCTTCCCAGTCGGAGCGTTTGACAAGTTCTCTCCCGCCGGCGGCTTCCGCTGCGGCCTCCCAGGCTTTTGTCCCGTTCCGCGCGAGGTCGGTCACCACATAGCGCCGCTCCAACTGCTCCGGCTCCAGAATCGCGCAGTGCGTGAGCGACCCCAGCGCCATCGCGGCGGATTGCTCCTTGACCACGCCGACCTTCGCCGGGCAGTCGGCGACCTGCTTCAGTGTGCTGACGTTCACGGCGTCGAGCGCGATGTAGTCGGCGAATGGCATGCCGTCGTGGATGCCGATCATTCGCGCGGCCCTTCCTCGGACCCAAACGTCTGCGCGATCCGCGGTGCCCGCCACGCCACATAGTGCCGCTCGATCTGCCCACACAGCGCGTCGAGCGTGGCAAACGTCTCGCGCTGGTCTGCGGCGCTGCGCGTGTCCAGCCAGCGCAGCCTGTGCAGCAGCAGCAGCGACAGCAGGGCGTCGGGTTGCCCGTCCTCCTGCCAGATACGCACCGCATCGGCGGCGCCGGCTGGCGTGCGCAGGTCGGCGAGCGCGTGGTATTCGGCACGCTCGGCGTCGTATTCGCGCCAGTCGTAGGCGTCGAGCGATTCGAGCGAGTCACGGCGCGGCGGGGGTGGCAGGCGCAATGGGGCGGTCATGTTATGCCTCGTCTCTGGATAGGTCGCCCGTATCGTGGGCGAGTCGGCCGTTTCGCCTGTTAAGGATGGGCAGGGGCGGATGGCTCCGTTAATGCACGGTGGCCTGGCATGTTCGGGATCAGCCGGCGGTGCGCTTGGCGTGATTCTGCTCGTGGGACTCGATCAGGCATTTGGAAAGCCAATCCAGCAGGTCGACGGTTTCCATCACCGTCATCCCCAGCGTGGCATCGGCGATGGCGGTAACAGTTTTCATGTCGCGCTCGATCCGCGACCGGCGCTTGTGCATTTCCGTCAGCAGTTCATGCAGTGACACGTTTGCCCATTCGTGCTCAAACGGAAGCACGTCCGGCGCTTCGTCCTCGATGCTCTCTTCGCGCAGGTCGCGCGCATGGGTATCGTCCGCCAGCGTGGCGACGGCATCGGCGATGTCGTCGTCGAACGACTCGAAAGCGCGTGCTAGCGCTTCGTGCGGTACGCCATGCGGCCGGCCGACTTCGGCGTCGTGCGACAGGGCGGCGATAGTGGTATCGGCGATGGGTGCGTTCATTTCCTGCTCTCCTTCTACGATTCGGTAGTACTTACGCGGGCAGCCAGGGCCGTCGCTTTTGAGCGGGCCTATGAGGCCGTGCTTCATCATTTTTTCCAAGTCCGTCTTTGCATCGCGATAGCTGAAACTTTCGCTGGACTTGAGGCCAGCCCGCTCGATCACGTCGCCGAGCGTGATGCCGTCTTTCGCTGCAATCGGCAGCACGTCGAGGATTTTTTCCCAGTGCTCTGGGATGCTGTCGTCTTTCAGCGTCGCTCGCCCACGGTAGTAGCGGAAATGCCCGCGGGTGATCCTGATCCCTTTCAATACGTCGAGTTTGCGCAACCGCTCGATTGCGCAGTAAAACTTTTTGCGCTCGGATGGCCGAAGTTTCATGGCTTCGGCGATCTCGCTGCAGGTCATGGCGTCGCTCGCGCTTGTCGGCATCGCTGCGAACACATCGGCATTGCGGATGACACGGCGCGGCTCTTCAGGCGCTGTCGGTTTTACTGCAGCGACGGCGCGCGCTTTCTTGGGCTTCTCTGCCGGCGGCGGTGGCGTCTTTTTTTCTTCCGCGGGCTTCGCCTTCGGCGGATCGTCCAGTTCTTCCGGCTGCGGCATCAGCACGGCGACCGGCTCGCCATCCGTGTGCCGGACCTGCACGATCCCGCGCTCGGTAAGCTGCTTGAGTGCCGCCATTGCGTCCGAGTGCTGGGCGCGGATGGCCTGCGCCAATTTGCTGACAGGCAGCTGCTTGGCCGACTGCAACGCACGCAGCACTCGCCCCGCATTGGAGGCGTGGGGGATGCTTAAAGAGCCGTCGATCATTGCGCTCCCTCTGCCGCCATCTGGCGGATGATGTCGTCGTAGATTTCATGCCGATACACCGGCACATCGCGATCCGCGTGCACGCGCAAGGTGGTCCGCGCAGGTTTGCCGTCTTTTGGCGGACGGATGCTTTTGACCGAGATCCGCAGGCCATCATCGAGCGGCATGCACTCACCGGCGCCGAGGCGCATGTGCACGATGTGATCGGTGTACGGCCGAACCGCACGCAGCCTGACCCGGCTGGCCGATATTTCGTCGATTCGGATCGCCCATTCGGCCGGGATGCCGATGGCAATGCCATCGCCGACGCAGCGCATCAGTTTGAGTGACCCAGTGGGCAGCGGCGTATGCGCAACAGCGGTCATGCGATCTGCTCCTCCTGCGCATCGGGGGCCTCGTCGCCGTCGTCTGCGGCGCCGTCAGCGGCCAGCGCCGATGCGGCGAGCAGGCAGATCAGCATGGCGAGCGCGAGGCGCGGGTACAGCGGGCGGGGGATCACCGCGCACCCCCGAGCCGCCCACGCGGCAGGTGGATCACGACGCCGGTGAGCGGCCGGCTATCCGGCCGTTTCAGCGCCAGCCGAATCACGCAATCGCGGCCGGCGACGATGGCGCACTCGGCATTGCCGTGGGTGTCGTGGTGCATGCGCGCCAAGCGACTGACGGCCGCGATCTCGATCGGCGTGAGGCCGCGGCGGCGGGCGAACTGCTTGACGTCGGCGACGGCACGCGAGCGGTCGATCCAATGCAGGAGGCGGGAGACGAGGTTCATTGCTTTCCCTCCAGAGCCTTGAAATGCTTGGCGCGATGCGCGGCGCACATCGCCAGCAGCGGCGCTTTCCACGTCGACCAGAACGCCGCCGCATCGTTGTCCATGTCGGAAATCTCTGCGTCGGAAAACGCTGCCCATTGGTCGTGCGTGTGGCGCTGGCAGCCGACCCGCATGTACTCGGGTGTAATCAGAACAAACCACCGAAGATTGCTGATCGACACGGGCGGAATTTTTAGGATTTCTCCGTCGAGGCTGGCGCCGTCGAGGCTGGCGCCGTCGAGGCTGGCGCGGTAGAGGCGGGCGCCGTCGAGGCTGGCGCCGTCGAGGCTGGCGCGGTAGAGGCTGGCGCCGTCGAGGCTGGCGCCGTCGAGGCTGGCGCCGTTGAAGCGGGCGCCGTTGAGGCGGGCGCCGTCGAGGCTGGCGCCGTCGAGGCTGGCGCCGTCGAGGCTGGCGCCGTTGAGGCTGGCGCCGTCGAGGCTGGCGCCGTTGAGGCTGGCGCCGTTGAAGCGGGCGCCGTTGAGGCGGGCGCCGTCGAGGCTGGCGCGGTAGAGGCTGGCGCGGTCGAGGCTGGCGCCGTCGAGGCTGGCGCCGTCGAGGCTGGCGCGGTAGATGTTGGCGCCGTCGAGGCTGGCGCCGTCGAGGCTGGCGCCGTCGAGGCTGGCGCCGTCGAGGCGGGCACCGACGAGGCGGGCACCGTCGAGGCGGGCACCGTCGAGACAAATGCCCTTTGCGACAGCCGTCTCGACGGCCTCGCGCAGGTTATCGCCGTCGTGCTCATACAGCACGGCGCCGGTGAGCCAGTGCTTGATAGGGAGGCCCATTACTGCGCCTCCTCCAGCGACACGATCAGCCACGCAATGCGGGCGCCGGGCGGCAGCTCGGTCGCGCCCTCGGGGAGGCGGGGGCCGAGGTACTGACCGATCAGGTAGCGGTCAGAGACGGTCAGCGTGATACCGATCCGGTTTACCGGCACGTCGCGGCCAAGCGCGCCGGCGAAGATGCGCGCGGCGTCGGCGTGGCCGACGGCGCTGAAGATGACGTGCCCGTCGACTTCGGCCCTAGCGATGCAGGCGCGGGCCTGCGCCTCAGTGACGGGCTCGACGCGGATGCTGCTCGCGCCGGCATCGGGGCTAAGCCGCCAGTCCGGCAGCATGCCGGGCGAAAACGAGTTGCAGATGTACAGCATCGTTGCTCTCCCCTCTGGGCCGCCGGGTGGCGGCCCGAATAGACGTTTGTCAGGCGGCCTGCGCGTACATCGCGTTGTGGGCGGCATGCCACTCAGCGGGCAGCTCCGCCACCCGGTTTGCGGCCCATTGGCGGACGTGCTCGATTGCCCATCGGGGCCGACGCGGCGCGCGCTTGTACGGGGCCAGGCCAACGTTGAGCCGGCCAGCGACGTAGTTCGCGATGTACGTGACGCCGCGGACTTCGACGACCGCGCTGAATGCGCTGGCGTCGGGCTGGATGGTTTCGCTGTGTACGTGCATCGCGGCTCTCCCCTCTGGTCCGCCGGGCGGCGGGTGTGGGGAGAACATGAACTATCAGTTCAGATATGTCAAGAACTATTAGTTCATTTTTCGACCGTGCGGGCGCTTTTCCTCCAGTCCCACGGCGGGACCGGATCGGGCGTCGACCACACGCCGCGGTGATCCGCACGCGCGACGGCTTCGCGTTGCGGACAGTCGGAGTCGCGGGGCAGGTAGCGGACGCAGCACCAGGCGGCGCCGGCGGCGATCAGCGCGTGCTCGACGTCCTGCCCGTCGACAACGGCATGCGCGAGGTGCAGCCGTTCGGCGAATGCTTTGCGCGAATCCATCGTAGGAACCATGCGTTCATTTTGTGCGTTCGGCGGGTGAACTTTCAGTGCTTGACAAACGGGAACTGATAGTTCATATACTTCCGGCATGGACACGCTCTCGGTTGTTTCTGAAAAAGTGGGAGGCATGGCAGCGCTCGCCAAGCTGCTCGACGTCTCCCCTCGCGCGGTCTTCAAGTGGAGGCTGAAAGGCGTCCCCGCTGAACGGGTGATGCCCATCTATCGCGCCTGCGAAGGTGCCGTGACGCCCCACGACCTCCGTCCGGACCTGTACCCGGACGCCGACTACCGGCCCGCACTCGCGGCCGAGCAGACAGACGGTGCCGCGGCATGACCGCCGCGCGGCTGTTGGAGCAAGGGGCGGCGGGGCGCTGGAAGCTGCCGCGGGCCAAGCTGCGCACGCTGAAGCGGGGGGAGTGATGGTCGAGATCATCAGCATGTCCATCGTCGGCGGCTTGCTCGTCGTCGGCGCCGTGATGATGGGCGTCGAGTCGCGCCACGCCGCGCAGCTCGCCGCCGCCTACCTGGAGCGCTTTGATCACGTCGCGCATGCCCACTACGACGGCCTGGCGGCATCCCGCGCCAAGGCCGCGCTGGTGTTCGGGCTCGTCGGCGTGCTGGTGCTCGGCACCGTGATCGGGAGGGCGATATGAGCGGAAAACCGTTGCAGGTCGGCGCCACCATCGCGGCGACGCTGCTGCTGATCCCCGCGGCGCTGCTGGTCGCGGGCGGGCTCTACTACCGCGCGCTGCGTGAAATCTGGGGGGATGAGTCATGAGCGCCGTTCATCCATTGCCTAACCGTCCGCGCACGCTCGCCGAAATGGGCGCGCATCCGCAACCCGGCGACGTGCTGCGCATCCGCGAGGGCGACTACGCCGTCGAGCTGCGTGTCGAGAGCGCCGAGAAAGGCATCGTGCGGGTATCGCGCACGGTGACCGGATGCTTTGTCGATGCGCTGATGTTCCGGGCGCTGTGCGCGGAGCCGGGGGCGGAGGTCGGCGAATGAGCGCCGCCTACGCCGACGACCCCGACGTGATCGAGTTCGCCGCCCGCGCAACGGCCGCATCCGAGCGCGGCGACGAGGCCGAGGCGCTGCGCTGGCGACTCGCCGATCTGTACCAGCGCCGACGCGCACTGGTGCCACCCGACATCCGCATCCCGCGGATCAGCCGCACCATCGCGCAGTTCGAAGCGCGGCGGGCGGATCAACTCCAACGGCAGAGGGCAGCGAAATGACCGAGACTCCCCGCGACCCGCACCAAATCCCGCACGTCGGCGACGTGTTCGCCGCCCCCTATCCGCACGACTGTGACGAGCGGCTGCGCGAGACGATCCGCGTCGTGGAGACGTACGAGCGCATGCACGCCGATAAATCGGTACTGGTCGGCGTGCGCTACGTCCGCGGCGCCCTGCGCACGCCGCGCGATCGCGACATCGAGGAGTTCCGGCGCCAGGTCGACGGCTGGGATGTGCGGCAGATGGGGGCGTGATGGGATCCATGCAGCGCCGCAAGGGTGCCACCGGCGAGCGCGAGCTGATCGCGCTGCTGCGTGAGCACCTGGGCGAGGAGCTGACGCGCAATCTCGATCAGGCGCGCGACGGAGGCGCCGACCTCAAGGGCGGCATGCTGCTCGCCGGCTACGCCATCGAGGTCAAGCGCGCGGCGAAGGCCGAGGTGCGCAGTTGGTGGCAGCAGGCGTTCGAGCAGGCGTATGACGTCGCGGACGGGCGCGTGCCGGTGCTGGCCTACCGGATCGACCGCTCGCGGGAGAAATGGCGGTTCGTGCTGCCGATCTCCGAGTTCGTCGGCGGCGACTGGCGCTCGTGGCCAGGCGTCGAATACACGGTGACGATGGGTATTCATGCGTTCGCGCTGCTGGTGCGCGAAGGTGTGGAGAAATGAAAACGCCCGCCGGGATGAGAGCCCGGACGGGCGCAATGTGGTCCAACTATGAGCAAAAAAAGTATGAACGGCAAACCCGCGCAATGCAACACGATGGACGACGCGCGCCGCGACCACATGGCGCGCATGGAAGCCAAGATGTTTGCGCCTGGCGCGTTTGTGATGCTGCACCACGAATGCAAGGTGGCCCGCAAGCAGCACGAGGATGCTGGCCGGATCGGGCGCATCGTGTCGCGCGACGGCGACCGCATGGTGACGGAGTTCTGGAACGACGACCTGATCGGCGGCGCGACGTTCTGCCTGATCCCGTTCGGCCATTGGGCGCCGGTGCCTGAGTTTTGCGTCGAGGAATACGAGCCGCGCGCCAAGCGGCGCGGCTGGCGACTGAACGAGCGCGGGGTGAAACTGTTTGCCGACATGGGATGGCAGAGCACCAAGGCGACGGTTGGTGATGCCTAACGCCATAGCTCAGGGGCGCGAGCATAGCGAGCGTCCCGCTGGAGCGGAGGGTTAGATGACGACATTTGATGAGGATGACTGCCTGAAAATCAACCCGTTCGAGGGTGACTTCGGAAGCCCCGGCGACAGGGTGTTGAAAGACAAGATCGGCACGGCGCGCAAGGGTGGAACCTGCGGCATGTGCCGACAAGAGATTGTGCCAGGCGAGCGGGTGCGACTGCTGGCCGCTGTGTTTGACGGCACTCTGATGAGCTACCGATGGTGTTCGGAATGCTGCGCGGCGATGGCGGCAAGCTGGACTGACGACGGGCGAGCGTGGGAAGCTCGCGTGAGACTCGGGGATGAGTCATCTAACTAGGAATTCAGCGGCGGGCGCTTTTTGCCCGTCCGCTGGAATGTAGAGTTAGGCGGCGATAACAGCGGAGAAAATTATGGAAACCGAAACTATAGACAAACTGTTCTTGGAGCTATCGCAAGTGACGCGGGCAACGACCGGCAAAGAACTGGCACTTGAAGCCAAGGTAAAGAGGCTGCGCGAAGCCATCAAGCCGTTTGCGGACTTGATTCATACCACGGACGGCCCGATCCCGACAGAGCGGCTGTCGCTGGCGAACTGGCATGAGCTGGTGAATGCCTACGATGCCTAACGACCAGCATAACCGGACGCCCGATCAGGGCTTTCCGGGTTGATGCGCCAGTTGGGCGCGACCATACCGAAAACCGCACCATACCGAGGACAGTACGATGTTTGACCCAGACGACTACGAACTCCATGAAGCCCAGAAGCACGCATGCAAGATGGCAAGAGAGCGCGACGAGGCCCGTGTGATAGCGGACAGGCTGACCGCCGAACTGGACAAGTGCGCGGCGGCTCTGCCGGGAGCGTGCTACATGGACCAACCCGACGGCGGCGATGTCTCGGTAAGCGAGCAGTTGAAGCGCATGGCGAAGGACGCCGAGCGTTACCGCCTGTTGCGACGGAAGTTTGCCATCATTTCCGACGGTGAGGGCCACGCAGAGTTTTGTGCGATTAACTTGCCGCGCCCGACCTACATCGCGCCCGATCCGGCTGCGGAGTTGGATGCAGCAATTGACGCTGCTGTGTGCAGACGATGCGGTCATGAAAACGATGCCCACGACAAGCAATACGGCTGTGCAGAGGACGGGTGCGATTGTGAGACGCCCAACGACTGGATCGACAACCGTGGCGGTTCGTCCTGCCGGTCTCGGAGTTCGTCGGCGGGGATTGGCGGTCATGGCCGGGGCTCGAATACACGGTGACGATGGGCATCCATGCGTTCGCGGCTGTGGTGCGGGACGGGGTGCAGGGATGACGACATTGCGCGACCATGGTTACAGATTCGTGCTCCGCGCCGGGCGGTTTATCTGGTCGCACCAGATGGAGATCGCGGCCGGCGACATCGACTGCACCGAAATGACAGACGATGAGCTTGAGGCGCTGGTGCGGAGCGTGTCGAGGCCATGATCACCGCCTGGAACGACGCAGAGGATACCGCGCTGCAGGGACTCACCTGCGACGCGCAGGTGCTCTATCTGCGCGGGCTGCGGCGCTACATGGACTATCGCACGGGGGTGGCGGGCATCACGCGCAGAATCGACGAGGCATGCCTGCGCGAGACGATCGAGTTTGTGCCTGACCGCGGCAGCAGCGCCCGGCGGCGCAACGACATCACGCGGCAGTTCATCCGCTCGCGGCTGGACGAGCTGCGCCGGGTCGGCCTGATTGCGGATGTGGTGTCAGAGCCGGGGCGCAGGGGCTACGTTTTTCGGCTCGTTTTGGCTGATACGGATCAATCCGCCCAAAATATGAACAACCGCAGAACAACCACAAAATCGGCCGATGAACAACCGCATGAGCAACCGCTAGAGCAGCCACACAAAAGCGCGATCAAACAAAGAGATACGCGCGCAGAACAGCCCTATGAACAACCCGATGAACAACAGTTTCACTCTGAAACTATCGGCCGAGGAACAACCACCCATCCGGTATCCGGTAAAGACAAAAGATACCCACTACTACGTAGTGGGGTGACGGCATGCGATGAGCAACCGTTAGAGCAACCGCACAATGTCGAGCAGAAACAACAGCTTGCCAAGCAAGAACAACCCGATGAGCAACCACGCGCTTCGAGGAACGGCAAGCCGCGCAACGATTCGGACGCCACCCGCGAAGCGAATCGCATCACCTGGCAGAGCTACTGCGCCGCCTACGTCGACCGCTACGGCGTCGAGCCGGTGCGCAACGCCCGCGTCAACCGCAACGTCGCCGATCTGGTCGGGCGCCTGGGCGCCACCGAGGCGCCAGCCGTTGCCGGCTGGTACCTGACGCACAACGGCTCGGACTACGTCCGGGCACAGCACAGCGTCGGCATGCTGCTGGCGCACTGCGAGGGCCTGCGCACGCAATGGGCGACCGGCCGGCGCGTGACCACGGCCAGCGCGAAGCAAATCGACCAGACCCAGGCCAATCACTCCGCCGCTACCGACGCGCTCGAAATCCTGCGCAGGAGACACGCTCATGGCTGACCTTCGCTCGCTGGAGCGCATCGCGCTGACGCTCGCCGCCACCGCCGAGGCGCTGGGCGCCGAACTCAAGCCGGCGGCGCTGGCGCTGATGGCCGAGGACCTCGCGGCCTACCCGCTCGCCGCGGTCGAGCGCGCGCTGCTGCACTGCCGGCGCGAACTCACCGGCCGCCTGACGCTGGCGGCGGTGATCGACCGCATCGAGCGCGAGGACGGCCGGCTGACCGGCGATGAGGCGTGGTCGCTGGCGATCACGGCGCAGGACGAGGGCGTGACGGTGGTCTGGACGGACGAGATCGCCCACGCCTACGGTCTGGCGCTGCCGATCCTGCAGGAGGGCGACCGGGTCGGCGCTCGCATGGCGTTCCTGCGCGGCTATGAGCGCATCACGCGCGAGCACCGCGACGCGCGGCAGCCGGTGCAGGTGCTGGTGTCGCTCGGACACGATAGGGCGGGCCGCGCCGAGGCCATCGAGCGGGCGGTGTCCGCCGGCCTGCTGACGCGCGAGCGGGCTCAGGTATACCTACCGGCCCCGGAGCCGGCCCCGCTGGCGCAGGAGATCGCCGGGCTGCTGAAGGGCAACGTCGTCGCGCACCCACGGCTGCCGGCTGCGCGCATGGCCGAGCTGCGCCGCGCCATCGACGAGGCCGCGCAGGGCAGGAGCGAGCGCGAGCAGGCCGAGCAGGCGGCGCGACGGGAGCAGGCGGAGGCGGAAGCGGCGCGCAAATCGGAATTGATGCAGCAGGCGGGCATCGAGGGCGGGGCGGCATGACCTGCGAATTCTGCGTCCGCGCCGCCGGCCTACACGATTTCCGCCGCTCCTGCTGCCGCGTGCGCTACCTGCTGGCGCTGCCGGCTGACGGCGGGTGGAGGGCGACGCGCCGCGCCTGGCTGGATCGCTGGGGCGTCGAGTACGGGCAGGAGGCGATGGAGCAGGCTGAAAATGAGGTGATGGCGGCGTGGCAGGCGCACCGCGATCAAGCAAGAGCGGCGCTCGACGCGCTGCGGTCAAAAATCGCTCAGGAGCGCACGAAATGACCGACCCGCTACCTATGTACCAGATCAACCATGATCGCGAGGCACAGTGCGAAACGGGTGGCATACACGTCGAATGCTGGCCGTGCCGGCACTACCAGCGCGAGGCGACCGGGCCAAACGAGTGGTTGCACCAGTGCGATCTACTGGCGGAGACGTTCCCGCGCCGCTGCCGGCGTTACGAGCGAGAGCCGGGGAGCGATGACCAGGTGGGCGACGATGACGCGCCGCCGAGTGAGGTTGAACGGTTCGGTGTCGATTTGTGGGCGGGGATTCGGTGAGGGCGAGCGAAATGTACGAATGGGAAGTGCGGTACAGCGAGACGAAGACACAAGGTACACGGATTTCGTGCGAGTGCTGGACGGCCACGGTTTGCGCTGAAGACGAAGCCGAAGTGCGGGCGATCATGGCCGAATATGAACCCGGCAAGAATATCGACAAGATCACCCGTGGCGAGCGAATCGATGACGACGATTGAGAGCGAGCGATGAGCGCTGAAGACAAGTTGCGCGAGCTGGCTGATCGGTACGGCTGGTCGGATGACGTAGTGCAGGACGTGCGGACGCTGATGGCGGCCGAGAGCAATGCGGCGTTCGACCACGGGCGGCAGGTGGAGCGTGAGGCGTGGATTCAGCGCGGCTTTGATTTTGATGCCGAGAAATGGTGACCCATGATGCCAGAACTCATTGACCGCCGTTACCAGGTGGGCCGCCGACCGAAAGCGGCGCTCAAGCCGCATGACCTCGACGACATGGTCCTCGATGTCGCGACATTGACATTCGGCTCCGGACACGAGGCCGTGCAGGCGTGGGCCGACTGGGCGCGGCACGACCCGCACGGCCTGGGGCATGCTTCGCGCTGCGTGATCGGGCGCATGATGGACGACCGCGGCGTGCTGCCGGCCGGGACGCGCGTGATCGACCGGCGCATCCCGCAGTCCGATCAGGTGGCGGCGGTCGAGGCGATCATGGCGCGGTGGTACCGGGCGTGGCTGTACGTGCGTCGCGGGCAGCCGGTCAAGTCGGTGCCACAAATTGCGCTGGATCGCGCGCAGTACTGGGCCGCTGTGCAGGCGCGCTACCTGAGCGGCATCCACGGCACGGATGCGCAGGCGGTGCACGCGAGGATGACGCGCGGCAGCTACTGCCGGCGCCTGGGGCTGGCGCTCAGCGCGGTGGCGGGGGCGCTGGGGCTGCTGTAAACGACGACGCCCGCGCGGGGCGGGCGTCTGTCTTGTGGCGCCGTCCGTGGCGCTGGATGGGGGGGTTACGACAGCGCCCAGATCAGGGCGCCGTCGGCGGTGTAGACGGCTCGGCAGGTGCCGTCCGTCACGTCGTATACCGGCGCATCGTCCGCCAGCGCATCGAGCGCCTCGACCAGATCCTCGCAGCCGGTGCTCCCGGCTCGGGTCAGGGAGGCCAGCTCGCCCGCCGAGAGGGCGGTGACGCTGACGATCTCCAGTGCATCCGCGGTGGACTCGTACTGCCATCCGGCGCGGATGGCGGCGGCGGCGGCGTCTGGAAGGTGGGTCATCTCTGCTCTCCTCGCCGGCCCATCCGGCTACCATGGGAAGAAGTATATCTATCTATACCGTAGATGTCAAGCACCACTTGACGACTGCGTCTCCCGCTCCCGCTCCCGCTGCGCCAGCAGCACCAGCCCCGTCGCCACCGCATCGCGGATCGTCCAGCCGCTCTCGCGCAACTGCGCCAGCGCATCGCGCGCCTCGGGCGTCAGGATGACCGGGGAGAGCAGGCAGCCGTCGGCGCGCGCGCCGTTGACCGCCTTGGCGGCGTTGCGGATGCGCGCCTGTTGGGATTTCGAGCGCGCGGTCATGCCAGCGCTTCCCAGCGTCGGCGCATCTTCTCGATGTGCGCGGCGGGCACGCCGTGGTGGTTGGGATAGTCGCCGGTGCACTCGATGATGACGATCTCGGCGCCGGCGGTCTCGGCCATTTGCAGGTAGGGCGCCATTTCCCAACGTTGCGTGAAGGTGTTCGCGACGACAACCGAGTGGCCGGCTTGCAGCGCCTGCAACGTCTTTTTGCGGCACCAAGCATGCGCGGCGCCGATTTGGTCGCCGGCAAATACGTAGCGGCCCTCCCTGTCCTCGAAATACATATCGGCCTCCACGTGCCGCATGCCGGGATGCTCGGCGACGAGCTGCCGCGCGCGGGTGGATTTGCCCGAGCCGGGCAGGCCGCGGATAAGGTAGAGGCGTCTGGGCATGGGGTTTGTCTCCTGTTGGGCACGTATAAATATTTGCACAAATGGGTTGACATGTCCAGCATAGCTATATATACTATCCTCACAGTAGGCGGATGGGCCGCCGGGGAGAAGGAAGATGAGCAGCTACGCGGTTTATCAGATTGGTTACGCCATTTTTGGCGTCGGCGCGACGCCGGACGCCGCCCGCGCCGATGCGTCGCAGTGGATGGCCGGCGGCGAGGAAGCCGCCGCCGCGGTGCCGATGTACCGCCGTGGCGAGGCTATTGACGGGGACGTGGTGATCGTCCCGTGCAGCGACGCCCTGGCGTCGCAGGTGATGGCGCAGGGCGGCGCCGACGGTTTCCTGGAGATGGATGGCGGGCTCGTCACGGTTGAAGAAGCCGGTCAGGCAAGCTAGCCGCCACCCAACGCCGCAGGGACGCGGCACACCATGAGGAGAGCAGAGATGACCAAGCAAGAGATGTTCAGGCGCGGAGAAGAGCACGCCAAGGCAGGCAAGCGGTTGACGCCTTTCGATTGCCAGCAGGTCGACAAGGAGTTATTCGCTGCCATGAAGACGCAGCCCAAGCCGGCAAAATGGTATGCCGCGATGCGCGGGGCCTTTAACCGGGGGTGGGGCGCGCAATACGCGAAAATGGTACTGAGTGACGAGGGCTGGGCGGAGGCGGAGGCAAGCTAGCCGCCTCCCACCGCCGCAAGGACGCGGCACACCATCACGCCGCCGGCAGGTCGCCGGCACCCGCGCCTCGGGGAGACAGGGGCAGTGGAGAACGCCATGACTTTCAGGATCGTGGTAACGGCCGAGGAGGCCGCAATTTTTGACGGCGACCTTCGGATCGCCGACGTATTCCTGGCCGGCGGGCTGGCAACCGCCGGTTCGCTGACCGAGGTCAGCCAGCTTAACAAGCTGGCCGGCCTCTCGGACGACGACCTGCGCGAGCAGGCCGTCGGCGCGCTGGCGGGCGATTACTGCCCGCCGCACCTGATCCCGCAGAGGGACGCAGTGCGCGCGCTGAACGCGGCGCGCGACTACAGCGACGCCGCACTGGAGATGCGGCGTCAGCACGACGCCGCCCGCTGGGAGTGGGCGCGCGCGGTGGCGCCCACGCTGGTCGTGGAGCGCGCCTAACCGCTAGGCCAAGGACGGCCTGCTAAGCGCCTTCCGCAGAGGGTGCTTAGCCGCGAAGAGAGCACGCGCAGATGCTCTTAGGTGTAGGAGACCTCCCATGATCCCGATCCCGATCCTGTTCCCCGACGAAGTGCGCGCGGCTTGCGAGCGCGCACTGCCGGCGCTGCTCGCCGCGGCGGCGACCCGCACTGGTACTCCTCGGGATGAGGAGTACATGATCAATCTCGCGATCCAGCGCGACGCCGCGACGGCCGGCGAACGCGCCGGACGGTCCAGCACCGACGACCGCCCGGTCGGCATCTGCCCGCGGGAGGGCGTCATCCGCGTGCGTGACCTCTGGGGGGAGGCCGCGCGCGTCTGGGCGTACGGCGTTTCTCACCCCACGCCCTGGGCGGAGACCGCCGCCGCCCGTGCCGCGCAGCTCGACGCCGCCATCCAGCGGGCCGAGGACGCCAGGCAGTGCGCCGATGACCTCGGCATCCGGCGCGGTGTTTTCAGCCACGATGACGCGCTGCGCGAGCTGGCGCGCGTCGGCCTCGGCGGCCTGATCGACGCCGCCGACATGGCGCCGGTCGGCCGGATGCGCAGGCTCGGGCCGCAATGAGCGCGCGTGGCCTGAAGCCGGAGGGCCACGCCGTGCGCGCGGCTACTGGCGCCGTGCGCTGGACGCCGGCGGACCCGTGCCCGCTGCATCGTGGCGAGCACTACACCGCCAGCGGCCGGTGCGTGGAGTGCACCCGGCTCGCCAAAGAGCCGGCGAAGCAGGCCCGGTACTGGGCCGAGCACAGCGCCGACATCAACCGCAAGCGCCGCGAGCAGCGGCGCGGGAGGGCATCATGATCACTGTTATCGAAGTGGCGTACCTGCGGGGGTACGAGCACGACGACCACCTGCTGGTCGACGATGACCTCGCCGAGATGATCGGCGAGGAGTTCGAGGATATGGCCGAGGCGAAGGAACGCGCCTCGGAACTGAGAGGCGACGGCCCGGCGCGCACTGCACCGATCAGGATCGATGCGGAAACGGGGTTCGGCACGCCCGTCTACGCGGTGTCACGGGAATAGCGAAAACCGCTTGCGTGTTCACACTGATCTGATGTAAACCGCCCACATTGAGCGAGCCCCGCCCGGAGCAATCCGGCGCGGGGCTTTTGTTTGCGCGCTGTTTGGGACGCTGACGATGTGGGAGCCGATGGGCAGAGCCTCGCCGTGTGGATCGTGGCGGCATGGCGCGATCTCGCGTGGGCCGGAGCGATTGGTTGTTGGTTCGGGTTCATCGCCCATCTCACGCGGTTGCGGCGACACGATGCGGTCCGGTCCGGCATCAAATGCCTGATTGCCGATTGTTTGATCGGCTCGGCCGCCGCGGAGTTTGCGCTGTTGGCTTGCGTAGCGAGCGGGCTCCCGGTAGCAACGACGGTGATGGCGGTATGCGCGGCCGGATACCTGGGACAGGCGGCGCTGGATCGTCTGGCGCGCAGATGGGCACCGGGCACGGATGGGTCGCAGAAGTCTGCCGACTGAGCGGCGCCGCATGGTTGGTGATGCGCATCATCGGCACCTTGACGGTGATGGTGGGGCTGTACATCGCGCTCGATGCGTACATGCCGGTCGCGCGGGTGCTGTCGGACCCGGTGCTGCTCACGCCAGTGGTGCGCGGCAAGGGATTCGCGGTCCAATACAACATCGCGAAGCTGCGCGCCTGTCCTGGCGAGATCATGCGCCATGCCATCGGGCAGGGTGAGGACGGTGTATCGCATCCGCTCGACCGCTACACGGTGCGCGGGTTTCGGCGGATGGGGGAGTCGGCGACGTTCGTGATGATGCCGTATTTCCCGAAGTATCTGCCGGCCGGCACCTACGTGATTCGCACGGTGGTCGAGTACAAATGCAATGGGCTGGCTTCGCAGGTCGTGGTGATGGACACGGCGCCGGTGCTGGTCGAATAAAAAACGGTTGGATATCCCATGGACACCACGCAGCCGCCTGAGAAAAACCGAGGCGGACGGCCAAAGGGTGCGGTCAACAAAGCCACGCGCGACATACGTGAGCTTGCGCAGCAGTACACAGCGGAAGCGCTAAACACGCTCGCGGCCATTATGCGCAAAGGCACCAATGAGCAGGCGCGGATCGCGGCAGCCAAGGAGCTGCTCGATCGCGGGTACGGCAAATCGACGCAGCCTATCGATGCGACGCTGGCCGGCAAAGATGGCGGCCCGGTGAGGGTGGAGCTTTACCTGCCCGATAATGGGCGCACGGCACCGAGCGATGGCTGAAGCGCACACGTTGCGCCCCCAGCCGGGGCCGCAGGAGATGTTCCTGGCGTCACCTGCCGACATCGTGATCTACGGCGGCGCGGCATTCGGTGGCAAAACCTACGGGCTGCTGCTGGAGCCGCTGAGGCATGTCCAGAACCCCGCCTTCGGCGCCGTGATCTTCCGCCGGGAAGCGACGCAGATCACGTCGGAAGGCGGGCTGTGGGACACGGCGATGAAGATGTACCCGCTGTGTGGCGCCAAGCCAGTGATGTCGCCCAGGCTCGGTATGCGCTTCCCCAGCGG
>JACDJC010000383.1_pt1 | contig 54586 bp, 56 predicted proteins | sample 7454191 | NCBI WGS metagenome assembly JACDJC01 (sample SAMN14253291, study PRJNA609438) | sludge metagenome | isolation source: sludge after 25d culture with pyrite and EDTA | collected 2018-12-20 | reverse complement strand
GGCATACCGTTCCGTATTACGGTTGGCGTTGATCAGGATCTGACCGGCCTGGGGCTTGATGCGGGCAATCACATGCTCGATCAGGGGTTGACCGGCCAGTTCCACCAGCCCCTTGTCCTGCCCGCCCATGCGGCGGGCCTTGCCGCCGGCCAGGATGACTGCGGTGATGGAGGGTCGGGATGGATTGTCGCTCATGGTTTTTTTACCTGTCTGGTTCTGCCGGGAGGCCGTTTTGCTCTGCCGGGAGGCTGGTCGAACAGAAACTGTTCGGCGCCGTGATAGAGCAGGAAGTGCTCGCCCTTGGCGCGGGCCACCAGGGTGACACCGAGACGCTGGGCCAGTTCCATGCCCATCTGGGTGACGCCGGAGCGGGAGAGCAGGATCGGGATGCCCATCTGGGCCACCTTGATCACCATCTCCGAGGTGAGGCGGCCGGTGGTGTAGAAGATCTTGTCATGGCCGCTGGTCTGATTCATCCACATGTGGCCGGCAATGGTGTCGACCGCGTTGTGGCGGCCGACCTCCTCCACGAAATGGAGGATATCGGTGCCCTGGCAGAGGGCGCAGCCATGCACCGCACCGGCGCGGCGGTAGATCTGGTTGTGCTGATCCAGGGCCTTGAGCAGACCATAGACGAGGGACTGCCTGAGTTCGGTTTTCGGCAGGCTGATCTTCTCCAGATCATCCATCAGGTCGCCGAATACGGTGCCCTGGCCACAGCCGGTGGTGACGGTCTTGCGGCCGAGTCGCTGCTCCAGGTCGGGGATCTCCTGGTGGGTCTGGATGGCGGCGGATCCGGTCTCCCAGTCCACCTGGATCACCGCGACCTGATCCACCCGCTGCACCAGGCGTTGGTTGCGCAGCCAGCCGAGCACCAGCATCTCGGGCTGTGAACCGAGGGTCATCAGGGTGACCAGTTCGCGTTTGTTGAGATAGAGGGTCAGGGCACGCTCCGCCGCCACGTGTCCCTCGCGTGGCTCGCCGTATTCATCCAGCGAGGTGACGGACAGGGTGGCATCGAGTCCGGCATCGCTCAACAGCAGATGGGCGGATAGGGCAGCGGTTTGCGGGTCGGCAGTCATGATGCGCGATTTCCTTGATCGGACGGTTCATCTGTGGACGGGCGCGGCAGTGAATCGACCAATGGCCTCTTGGGTCGAGGCGGCATTATGCCATAGATCCATAACCGGCGGCCCCGTAAGGTTGGACAGACAATTTTATCTATTTATCCTGTTATAACGGATACAGGATATAATCCAAGGCACGATGCCAATTTTTTCTGGAGTTCTAAAATGGCCCTGATCATTACCGATGAGTGTATCAACTGTGATGTGTGTGAACCCGAATGCCCCAATGGCGCTATCAGTCAAGGGGACGAAATCTATGTGATCGATCCAAATCTCTGTACCGAATGCGTGGGTCATTTCGATGAACCCCAGTGTGTCGAGGTCTGCCCGGTGGATTGCATTCCCAAGGACCCGGATCATGTCGAGACCAAAGAGGAGTTGATGGAGAAGTACAACCGGATTATCAATGGATAACCCGGCTGTCTGATGCGGTCTTTCCGCCTCTTCCTCTGGCTTTGGCTGCTCCTGCTGCTGCCCGGCCTGCCGGCAGCACAGCAGCAGGGCGCCATTGCCTCGGCCCATCCGCTGGCTACCGAGGCGGGACAGGCGATCCTGGCCCAGGGCGGCAATGCCTTTGATGCCGCCGTTACGGTGGGGGCGGTGCTGGCGGTGGTGGAACCCTACAGCTCCGGCGTGGGCGGCGGCGGCTTCTGGCTGCTGCACCGGGCCCGGGACGGTTTCGAGGTGATGCTGGATGGCCGCGAGCGGGCGCCACTGGCGGCGCATCGGGATCTCTATCTGGACTCGAAGGGCGAAGTGGTGCCCGGCCTGTCGGTAAACGGTCCGCTGGCGGCCGGTATTCCGGGACAGCCGGCGGCGCTGGCCCATCTTGCGACCCGCTATGGTCGCCTGCCGCTGGCCCGCACCCTGGAGCCGGCGATTCGCCTGGCCCGGGATGGTTTCCCGGTGGATGAACACTACCGGCGCATGGCGGAGTGGCGTCTACAACAGCTACGGCAGTGGCCGGCGAGTAGTCAGCAGTTCCTGATTGACGACGCGGTGCCGCCGCTGGGCGCCCTTATCCGGCAGCCGCAACTGGCCGAGACCCTGGGTCGGATGGCGGAGCAGGGGCATGACGGCTTCTATCGTGGCGCAGTGGCGGAACGGCTGGTGGCCGGTGTCAGGCGTGCCGGCGGAATCTGGCAACTGCAGGATCTGACCGACTACCGGGTGGTGGAGCGGGAGCCGGTTCGCGGTGAGTACCGCGGCATGAAAATCATCAGCGCGGCGCCCCCCTCATCCGGCGGCATCGTGCTGATCAGCATGCTCAATCAGCTGGCCCTGTTCGATCTGGAAAAACAGTCCCCGGTGCTGCGCAAGCATCTGATCGTCGAGGCGATGCATCGCGCCTACCGTGACCGGGCCGAGTATCTGGGGGATCCCGATTTTGTCCAGATGCCGGTGGCGCAACTGATCGATCCCGACTATGCGGCCGGGCTGGTGCGTGATATCCAGCTGGATGCCGCCACCCCCAGCCGTTATGAACCGGCCAGTGATGCGGGCGAGGGCCGGGACACCACCCACTATTCGATTATCGATACCGAGGGCAACCGGGTCTCCGCCACCCTCAGTATCAACTATCCCTTCGGTTCCTGTTTCGTAGTACCGGGCACCGGAGTGCTGCTGAACGACGAGATGGATGACTTCTCGGCCCGTCCCGGCGTGCCCAATGTGTATGGCCTGGTGGGGGGTGAGGCGAATGCCATTGCGCCGGGCAAGCGGATGCTCTCCAGCATGACTCCGACCTTCGTGGAGACCGACCAGGGCGTGGCCGTGTTGGGCACCCCCGGCGGCAGCCGCATCATTACCATGTTGCTGCACGCTATCCTGGCGCTGGCCGATGGTGGCGGACCCGAGGCCTGGGTCAGCCGGCCCCGTTACCATCACCAGTACCTGCCGGATGCGATTCAATTTGAACCCGGCGCACTGAGTGTCGAGGAGCAGCGGCAGTTGCGGGCCATGGGGCACCGGTTGAAGCCGCTGGATTCGACCTATGGCAATATGCAGGCGCTGTTCTGGAACCGGGAGAGCGGCAGCCTCAGCGGCGCCAGTGATCCGCGTGGCATTGGCAGGACGGAAATCAAGTGAGACGCGCCTGGCGGATTACACGCTGCGGTCTGCGGGGAGCTGCCGGCTTGATAAAACCGGCCAGTCCGGTTTCAATCTGCCTGACCCCGGCGCTTGTGGGAGAGGGTGAATGTGGCGAATCGTTGTCAGCGGCTCGCTGCCGGGCGGCGTTTTCTTCAGCATTAATGACAGCCATGATACGGGCGTAAAAGAGGTGAGCGGGACGGCGTGCCTGATCACCGAAGCGTGATAGTAACAGTTACAGAATCAGGAGATGGTTTATGCAATTCAGTCCTTGTAAAGGTGGTGATTTCTGCAGTCAGGAGGGTACCCACTGCTCCGGTTGCGGACGCAGTCATCAGGAGATCGCCAAGACCCGTGATCTGATCTTCGCCGTCACCAGGTTTGCCATGGATATGGGTTACGAGAATGTCGAGGATTTTACCGCCTTTGTCGGCGAGAAGGCGGCGAAGAACGTGCGCAAACAGCAGCAGTTGAGCCAGATGGGCGGTATCGGGATTCCTGTCGGCAAATGAGACCGTGCCGGTTTCGACGGCACGGTGGATATCAGCGCGAGCATTCGCGGCTGATATTTTCCTGGTCGCGGAGTTCATAACCACTTTCCCGGTTGTCTGAGAATGGTGGATAAGCCGGTAGGCGCATCCACCTTGATCACTCCTTCAGCACCGTCTCGTCCAGCGCCTTCTGCAGAAACTCCTCGGGCAGTTTTTCGCCATCTCGGTCAGCACCAGTGCACGGAGTTGAGCCGGACGGGTGGTCAGGAATCCCACTCACCGTTGACAGTGGCTGCAGTAGAAACTGGAACGCTGTCCGATCCGTTGCTGTTTGAGCGGGGTGCCGCAGCCGGGACAGGCGGCTCCCGCCTTTCCGTAGACCAGCAGTTCCTGGGCGAAGTAGCCCGGTTTGCCATCCTCCTGCTGAAAATCCCTGAGGGTGGTGCCGCCTTGGCGGATGGCGGCGGTCAGCACGTTTTTGATCTCCGCACTGAGCCGCGCATAGCGCTCGGCCGAGATCCGGTCGGCGGCCCTGGCCGGGTGGATACCGGCACGAAACAGCGCCTCGTTGGCATAGATATTCCCCGCCCCCACCACGATCCGGCCGTCCATGATCAGGCTCTTTACCGCCACCCGGCGCTTTTGTGCCTGCCGGTAGAGATACTCACCATTGAACAGATCCGACAGAGGCTCCGGTCCCAGGTGCGCCAGCAGCGGATGCTCGACAACCGGCCGGTCGGTCCAGAGTACAGCGCCGAAACGGCGTGGATCACGCAGCCGCAGGCAGCAGTGCTTGAACAGCAGGTCGAAATGGTCATGTTTCCCGGCCAGGGTATCCGGCGGCAGTATGCGCAGGCTGCCCGACATGCCCAGGTGCAGTATCAGGGTGCCGTTGGCCAGATTCAGCAGCAGATACTTGGCGCGCCGCTCCACCGAGCGGATGGCACGGCCGGTCAGCAGTCCGGCCAGATTATCTGCTATCGGCCAGCGCAGTTTTGGCTGACGCACCACGACACCGCTGATCCGTGCTCCCTGAATGTGGGGGGCGATGCCGCGGCGGGTGGTCTCTACTTCGGGCAGTTCCGGCATATCAGTGACCGCTTCCCGGCGACTGGAGCAGTCGGCTGTCGTTCAGGCGGTAGGCCAGGCCCAGTGTTCGATTGACCAGCAACGTCCGGGACGGTTGCTGGATCACCCCCAGTTCCACCGTTTCTCTGCTGCCAGCCAGGCGGATGGCTACCTGTTGCTGGATGGGTGTGGCCGGGGCCTTGAGCACCCCGGCTGCCCGGCTATGCTGCCAGGCGGCCACCTTTTCCGCGAGCTGCCCGGGATCGGTTTCCAGGCTCTCCGGTTCCAGGGCCCAGGTCCCTTGCCGCTGGTAGAGACGCCAGGTTGGTGTACGGATTTCGTCGATGATCGCCTCCTCCGCGAACAGGGCATGGCTGACAAACTCCTCGGCCCGGGCCAGGGCGTGGTGGGGGAAGATGTCTTTGATCAGGTAGATCTGGTCATCGATACGCAGATAGCGGTGATAGTTATAGGGGTGAATACCACCGAAGCTGGTCCTGGTCTGGTTGAAGGTGAGTTCCGCCAGGGGCTGTGCCAGTCCGAATTCGTCCAGCCGACCGGTCGGCGCGGCAAAGGTCTCGATCTGCGGCGTGGAGAGCAGGTTCAGCAAGCTATCGATGCGAGGGGCGTTGGCACGCACCCGGTAGGGTTCGCTCATCCACCAGCCCTGTTGATTCCGCTGCATGACAAACCGGGGACCGTTGCGGTTGCTGATGGTTATCTGCCGTATGCTGGCCGGGTCGAGTTGGGTCAGGGGCGCGGCGGGCGCGCGGCCCTTGTTATCCGGGCTGTACCAGACCAGCAGGCCCAGGAGCGCCACCAGCAGTAACAGGAGCAGATTGACCAGAGTCTGTTTACGCATCGTGTTAACGGGGGTCCTAGGCCCGGCGGCGGCGCCACCAGATGAACAGTCCGGTAGCGAACAGCAGCAGGGGCAGGATGAACAGAAATCCGAGACCGATAATGGCCCCGGTAGTACGACCGAGATCGAGGCGGGTATCGGGCGCGGCTCTGGCCGCGATATCCAGCAGATTATCATCAGCGCTGAGCCAGCGAATCAGGTTGAGTCCCAGATCCAGGTTGCCGCCGTTGCCCAGATAACTATTGGAGAGGAAGTCGCCGTCACCCACCACTATCAGTCGCTGTGATCGCCCCTCCAGTTGACGGCTGAAGGCGTAGCCCAGGGTCAGCGGGCCGGGTTCCTCGCCCTGGGTGGCGTCCCGTTGCAGCTCGCCGGTGAGCTTGTCGGTCTCGTTCCAGCTGCCGGGCTGGGTCTGCAGCAGGGGTGTGGCCCGCCAGCCGGCTGTCGGCGTGGCCTTGAGGGCGGCGGCAAACGGATAGAGCGTCACCAGTCTGAACCCCTGGGTAGCCGGATGGTCCGGAAAGCGGGTCACCAGAGCGATGGCGGGATTGTCCAGGCCAAGTCCTGCGGCGTTGGCATCCACCACGGTGCCCGGCAGAATCTCCAGGCCGAGCTCCTGGAACAGCTCCGGCAGTCCATGTTGCGGCCCGGGGTCGGTCAACCAGAGCAGATTGCCACCCCGCTCGATGTAGTCACGGATCACCGCCCGTTCACCTGGCAGATAGGCGAGCCGCGGACCGGCGATCACCAGCAGCGCGGTGTTGCGCGGGACCAGCGGCTGTTCAGCCAGTTGCAGGGACTGTATCCGGTAACCCTTGCGCTGCAGCTCCGCGCCGAAATCCCCCAGGTCGTGATTGGCCTTGCCGCTGAGATTGCGCTCGCCGTGCCCCGCGAGCGTGGCAATCCAGCGCTGACCCTGCTGCAGCAGTCGCTGGATGCTGTTGCTGATCTGCTGCTCATTCAGAATGTCCAGGTTTTCACTGCGGCCCTGGTAGCTGATGCGCAGTTCGCCGGCACGGCGAATGCCCGCTTCCCGGGTCAGCTCCGGTTGTTGTGAGGGATCGATGAATTCAAGTGTGATCCCGGCGTGGGCCTGTTGATAGGGGGCGATCACGGCACGGATCTGTTGGCGCAATTGCGGGTTTTGTGGTGCGAAAGAGAGGATCTGCAGTGGTGCTTCCAGACGGGTGAGCAGCTGTTGGCTGGCGCTGCTGAGGCTGTTTCTTGCCTGGTCACTCCAGTCGAATACCCCCTGGTAGCGCTGGCTGAGCCAGCCGCTCAGGCCGACCGCAAGGGCCAGCAGCAGATAGAAAAGAGAGCTTTCCAGGCGCCGCCTGAAGCCGTTATTGATGCCGTTTGGCACCGGTTCAGTGGCCACGGCGTCGACTCTCCAGCCGATGGATGGTCATCAGCAGTGCGGCGGTGATCAGCAGCAGAAAATAGATCAGGTCGCCGCTGCGCACCACGCCACTGAGAAATGGGCGGTAGTGGCTGGCCAGGGAGAGCCACTCGAACAGGCCGCTGCGCTCGCCGGCGCCCGACAGGTTGACGATCCAGAGGAACAGCAGCACGCCATAGGTGCTGATGGCGGCGGCTGCAGGCTGGTCTGTCAGGCTGGAGAGGAAGAGTCCGATGGCGCCATAGCAGGCGAGCAGCAGTCCGAGTCCCAGCAGGGTAGCGACTATCCGCCCCATATCCAGGGGGCCGCCCAGGAGCAGTGAGAGTGGCAGCAGTGCGATCAGCAGCAGCAGTATGCTGAATATGCCGAGCAGGGCCAGATACTTGCCCAGCACGATCTGGGTCATGGAGAGCGGTGCCGAGAAAAGCAGTCGGATGGTGCCGCTGCGGTACTCTTCACTCAACAGGCGCATGGTCAGCAGCGGGGTCAACAACAGCAGGATCATGGCGCCGGAATCGAACAGCGGTGTAATCACCAGGTCAGTCACGCCCAGTTCCGAGGCGCCAGCCACCAGTTTCGGCTGAAGCTGCATGAATTGCTCTATCTGCACCAGGAAGAGCCAGGCGAGCAGGAGCATGGCAACCCCGAACAGGCTCCAGGCCAGGGGAGAGAGCAGCAGGGCACGCAGTTCCCGACCGGCCACGCTGCCTATCACTGAATCCGCTCCCCGAGAGTGACCTGGCTGAAGATCCGTTCCAGGTCATCCTGGTCGGTGCGCAGCTCCTGCAGGCGCCCGCCATGGTGCACGATGGCGGTGGCGATGTCGGCCGGAGTGTGGGGTTCTGAAAGGGTCAGCCGGAACTGGTGTGGACTCAATGGCTCAACCTGCAGTACACCCGGTATGCTGGCCAGATAATCGCTCCCTGCCTGATCCGGATCCAGTGTAACAAGCAGCCGATTGCCCAGCTGCCGGCTGACCGGTCCGGAGTAGACCAGCCTGCCCTGGTGCAGAATCAGCACCCGGTCACAGAGGGACTGCACCTCGGGCAGAATATGGGTGGAGAGCAGGACACCACACTCATCGGCCAGGCCGCGAATCAGGCGGCGAATCTCCCGTACCTGGTTCGGGTCCAGCCCACTGGTGGGCTCGTCAAGGATAATGATGCGCGGGTCGTGAATGATCGCCTGGGCAATGCCTACCCGCTGCTGGTAACCCTTGGAGAGATTACCGATGACCCGGGCGCCCATGGCATGGAGGCCGCAGCGATCCTTCGCCCGCTCTACCGCCTGTTTGCTGTCGTCTGAGCGGATTCGGTGCAGATGGGCACAGTAGCGGAGATACTCATCCACGCGCATTTCCGAATAGAGTGGCGGCACCTCCGGCAGATAACCGAGGCGCTGTTTCGCCTTGACAGGCGCCTCCTGGAGGTCAACGCCATCCAGTTGCACCCGGCCGCCGCTGGGAGCCAGCACGCCGCTGATCATCTGCATGGTGGTGGATTTGCCTGCCCCGTTCGGCCCGAGAAATCCCAGCACCTCGCCGGGCAGCAGATCGAAATCGATACCCGCCACGGCGCAGTGATCGCCATAGTGTCGGGAGAGGTTTTCAATATGGATTAACGCGGCCATTGGGGCAGCAAGGTACAGGAGATTGGACTATAAGATCAAGGCGTCAACCCCAGCCTGTGCAAAACCCCGTGACACGGTTTGCGGTAGCGGTGTCAGCCGGTATTCGGGTGGCACCCCAGGCTGGAGCCCAACAGGATGAAGAGTACCAGGGCGCCCAGGCCGGCGCCGATCAGTGCCAGCCCCACCTCGGATCCGAGCAGGCTGAACAACAGGCCCAGCGCGAGGCAGAGCAGGGTCAGAAAGAGAATGGGCCGGCCTGATTCGCGAAAGGCCCTGGCAAGGCAGTGCAGTCTCATGGCGTCACCTATCTGAATGGGTTGAATCTGTCAGTGCGTGGACGGCTCGGCTGGCGTCTCCTGACAGGTGCAATCGGCGGTCCAACGGGCAAAGGTGTGTTCGGAGGGGGGTTCTACCCCGATGTAGTCTGCCGAAAGGGCAATAAAATCGGCGATCCGTTTCCGCTCCTGGCAATTATTGGTTTGCTGTTGCATGACAAGCCCCCTGTCTCGTTTATTGATTGATTAATACCATACTGTTCTACTTGGTTATTATCAAGCACAAATATTGCGTTGGTATTCAGGAACCCTTGATCAATTCAGCGGTTTCTCAGGGCTAAGCCGGATTTTGCGGCGGCCTCTCCGGCGTGAAATAATAGCGCGGATTTCTGTGCCGCCTGACGCCCCTTATGGAACAGGCCATGCGGGGTATTTTTCGCTATGCTTAGCAATGAGCCTGCCGGCGTCAGCGGGCGATTTTTAAAAGCTTCACGCGATCCACAGCGGCCTCGAACGGCTGTGGTTTCTCTCTTTTTTTCCTTACTTTATATCGAGACATTTCATGCAGATCAGCGATTTTAAGGCCGTCATCCTCGACTACGTGACCCGTGATCAGAGTGGCGAGATCATCGACAGCTCCGCCAATGACGGCTACCTCACCTATATCCATGGCACAGAGAGCCTGATCCCGGCCCTGGAACGGGCGCTGTCCGGACATCAGCAGGGTGAGAAACTGTCGGTAAAGATCCCCTGTGAAGATGCCTATGGCGAACGGGACGAGAGTCTGATCGAAGGGGTGCCGCGGGACAATTTTCCCGGCATAGAACAGATTGAAGTAGGTATGCAGTTTCAGACTGAAATGGATGAAGGCATCCCTTTCCTGGTAACTGTGGTAGAGGTGGATGAGGATACCATCACCGTGGACGGCAACCACCCCATGGCCGGCATGGATCTAAATTTCGATCTGGAGATTATCGAGGTGCGTGAGGCCAGTGCCGATGAGATCGAGCATGGCCATGTACATCACGACGGTGCGCACTGCCAGACCCACTGATCGCCTGGCACATGTCATACCGGATACCCGAGCAGCTGGAGAGTGAACGACTGATCCTGCGCTGCTTTCAGGAGCGTGACTGGCCGGATCTGCACCGCTACTACTCGGATCCGGAGTGCACCCGCTATACGCTGGGAAAAGTGCTCAGCGAGGCGGGGACCTGGCATCTCCTGGCGGGTATGATCGGCCACTGGCAGATGCGCGGCTACGGCCCCTACGCGGTGGTGGAGCGCGCATCCGGCCGGGTGATGGGTCCGGTCGGGCTCTGGTATCCCCCGGAGTGGCCGGAGCCCGAGATCAAGTGGGCATTGGCCCGTGACTACTGGGGACGCGGTTACGCGCTGGAGGCCGCTCTCACGGTCAGGCAGATGGCCAGTGAACGGCTGCCGGAGATCCGGCCGATCAGTTTTATCCAGGCTGAAAACAGCGCCTCCATCGCCCTGGCTGAACGGATGGGTGCGCTGTTTGAAAAGACACTGCCGTTCCGGGGTGGCGAGTGGCATCTCTATCGGCATTCACGGTGATGTGGCAAGGAGGAGCGAGATGGCAATAGAACCGCGGGAGATCCTGCACTACTGGTTTACCGAACCGGTCAGCCGCCACTGGTTTTCCGCCACGCCGGAGCTGGACCGGGAGATCAGTGAACGCTTTCAGCCGCTCTGGGCGTTGGCGGCCGAGGGGCAGTTGGATCACTGGATGACCAGTGCCGAGGGTTGTCTGGCACTGGTCATCCTGCTGGATCAGTTCCCGCTGAACATGTTCCGGGATCAACCGGAGAGCTTCCGTACCGAACGACAGGCCAGGGAGATCGCCGGGTTTGCCATCAAACGGGGATTTGACCAGGAGCTGACGGATGCCCGGCGCGCCTTTCTCTACATGCCCTATATGCATAGCGAGTCGTTGCAGGATCAGGAGCGATCCGTCGAACTCTATGAACAGGCCGGGCTTGTGGATAACCTTCCCTTTGCCAGGGGCCACCGGGAGATCGTGCGCCGGTTCGGGCGTTTTCCCCACCGCAATGCCATTCTGGGCCGTCCCAGCCGTCCGGAGGAGTTGGAATATCTCGCTTCAGAGGGTGCCTTTACCGGCTGAAAGCGCCCGGGATGGTGCTATTCATAAGTGCAGAGATAGGCGGTCTCCACCGCCACCCTGAGCTGGAACCGTTCGCCCGCCGCCACGATGAACTGCTCACCCTGTTGAAAATCCTGCCAGTCGGCGGTTCCCGGTAGTTTGACGGTGAGGCAGCCGCTGACCACGGTTAGGGTCTCCTTCCGGCGGGTGCCGAACTCGTACTCGCCCACCGCCATCACCCCGACAGTCGCCGGCAGGGTAGCGGTCTGAAAGGCGATGGAGGCGACATTACCGTCAAAGTACTGGTTGATCTTGAACATGGGGTCAATTCCGTGGCTGAAAAAAAGGCGCTAAAGGTGACCCGATACACTGATGGCGTCAACCTCTTTATTAGTGGCGGGAATGCTTATCTCAGTGCGTGGTGTTGATTGATTTATACGTCAATCAGATTATTGGCTGTGTCGCTGCGCGACGCTATTTTTTGAACGGGGGACCCGGCCCCCTGCGCCGGGTTACTTTTACCGGTAAAAGTAACCAAAACCCTCACTCCACCACGCCACCCCTGCGGGGTTCCCTGCGTTTCTCGCCGGCGACGGGGCGCGTATAACTCGCTGCGCTCAGACAGATACGCGCCTTGTCCCGTAGCCGGCTGCGATACTCGGTGGCGCGGAAGTCGGACCGGCGTGCAGATGCGCCACCGTGGTAGCCGCTTTTTCTCGGGTGATCCAGCCGATTGGCACGCGGCTGTCGCCGAAAGGCCGTCAGGCCGGGCGAAACAGTCAGTTGATTCGTTCGTCTAAGCATATTAAGAAAAAAATAAACCTGGTTACCCACAAACCTCAGCCCGGGCCTCCTGCAGGTATCGTTAAATGCATGTGAGAACCCCCCGTAGGAGCGGCGCCCCCGCCGCGAATTCGGCCCGGGGCGGGCCTCCTACATGCATCGTTAAATACCTGTGAGAAAACCTCCCTAGGAGCGGTGCCCCCGGACCCTGTGCTTTCAAACAGAGGACGAGACCGCCATGAAATCACAGGATTCGCGTTAATTTGCGTGCATTCGCGGCTCATCTGTTTTCTGGCCGTGACTGAATCAGGTGGGTAATCAGGAAAATAAATGAATACAATGTGTTGCGATATGGCCAGGTCTTGCTTTTTTTGCAGTGAAACCCATTAGCTCCCGCCATCCGGCAGCCTGGATGGCAGCCTTGGGGCACACTCGATCTCCTCCACCACTACCGAGGTCTTGATACTGCCCACTCCGGGCACCGACATCAGCCGATGCATCAGGAACTCAGACATGGCCTTCAGGTTGGGCAGTCTTGCCTTGATCAGGTAATCGGTCTCGCCGGTGAGGGAGTAGCACTCGATCACTTCCGGAACACACTTTATCGCATCACTGAAGCGCTGTGCCGGGTTGGGACCATGGGCATCCAGGGAGACATTGACGAAAATGGTGATCTCCAGCCCCAGCGCCTGCGGATCGATCCGGGTGGTATAGCCGCGGATGATCCGCAGCGCCTCCAACCGTTTCACCCGGCGGTGACACTGGGAGGGTGAGAGAAACGCCACCTCCGCCAGCTCCTGGTTGGAGGCTTTGGCGTTTGCCTGCAGGTGGGTCAATATTCTGAGGTCGGCCGCATCAAGGGTTCTGTCGTGCACTTATTTCCCGGTTATTGATGGTTCTGTGCGAAGATTTTGCATGTAACCGGTCCGATTATAGGCTATTTGCAAAATGATTGAAGGCTTTTGGTGGTAATCTCGCACTCTGTTTTTCAACCCGATTATGACAGCCGCCGCTTCCGGCCTGTTGATGTTTGCCGCCACCGAGGATTTTACTTGTGAATGCGCCAGCCGAAGAGATCAACCCCGACCTGGCCAGTCGGCGCTTCATGTCCGGAAACGAGGCGGTGGCCCGGGGCGTCTGGGAGGCCGGTGCGCGCGTTGCCACCGCCTATCCCGGCACGCCTTCCACAGAGATCCTGGAGTATCTCGGTACCTATGACGATATCCACGCCAACTGGTCACCCAACGAGAAGGTGTCTCTGGAGGTAGCCATCGGTGCCTCCCTGTGCGGCACGCGCGCCTTCTGTGCCATGAAGCATGTGGGGATGAATGTGGCGGCGGATGCCCTGATGACCCAGACCCTGGCCGGGGTGGTGGGCGGACTGGTGATCGCCATTGCCGACGATGTGGGCATGTCCTCGTCCCAGAACGAGCAGGATTCGCGCTACTGGGGACGCTTCGCCCATCTGCCGATTCTGGAGCCGGCCGACTCCCAGGAGGCGTACGCGATGGTGATCGAGGCGTTCGATCTCTCGGAGCGGTTTGACTGCCCGGTGATCCTGCGCCTCACTACCCGGATCTGCCATGTCAAAGGGGTGGTTGCCACCGGTCAGCGGCAACACTACACCGCTGCCGGCTTTACCCCCGATCCCGCGCACTGGGTGATGGTGCCGGGAAATGCCAAGAACCGTCTGCAGTTGCAGCAGCAGCGGGACCGGGAGCTGCGCGCTTACAGTGAACAGTCGCACCGCAATTTTGTCCAGCCGGGCAGTGATCGCCGGTTTGGTTTTGTCACCTCCGGCCCCGCCTATGTGCATGTCAAAGAGACCTTTCCCGAGGCGCCGGTGTACAAGGTCGGTTTCAGCCATCCGCTGCCGGTGGAGCAGATCCGGCAATTTGCCGAAGGTGTCGAGACCCTGGTGGTTGTGGAAGAGACCGAGCCGCTGATCCAGAATGAACTCAAGGCGGCCGGTCTGGCCGTAACCGGAAAGGAGATTCTGCCGGCCACCGGTGAACTGGCCCCGGAGATCCTGCGCCGGGGCATCGCCCGTCTGAACGGCGAAGTTGAGCAGCCGATTCCCCGGCCGGTGGTGCTGCCGCCGGTGCAGGCACTGTTCCCCCGTCCGCCCACCATGTGCATCAGCTGCCCCCATCTGGCGGTCTTCTATACCCTGTCGCGGCTGCGCAAGCGGGCCAATTTTGCCGGTGACATCGGCTGTTACACTTTAGGTGCCGGCAAGCCCTGGAATGCTCTGGATACCTGTATCTGCATGGGGTCGGCGATCGGTATCGGTCTGGGCATGGATCTCGGCCGTGGCGAGAGCGACAAGGAAAAGGGGATCTTCTCCATCATCGGCGACTCCACATTCCTGCATCTGGGTATCCAGGGACTGCTGGACCTGGTCTACAACCAGGGTAATGTGACGGTAATGATTCTGGATAACTCGGCCACCGGCATGACCGGTGGCCAGAACAACCACGGCAACGGCCGTGACCTGCGCGGCAATGCCGCCCCCCAGGTCGATTTTGCCGAGCTGGCCTGTGCCCTGGGTGTGGCCCGGGAGCGGGTGCATGTGGTGGATCCGTATGATCTGCCGGTGCTCTACAAGATCGTCAAGCAGGAGATGGCTGCACCGGTGCCCTCGGTGATCGTGGCCAAGCGTCCCTGTGTGCTGACCGACCGCTTCGCACCGCGTCGTCCCCTTATGGTGGAGGCGGACAAGTGTAACGGCTGTGCCAACTGCCTGAGTGTCGGTTGTCCGGCCATCCTGGTGACGCGTCGGGAAACCGAGGTGCGCAAGGGGGGGCGCGAGGTGATGAAGGCGTGGGTGCGCATCGAATCCGCCGCCTGCACCGGTTGTGACATCTGCCTGCAGACCTGTGGACCCGAGGCTATCCTGCCGGCGGATCTCTCCAGGATCGAACCGATCGCCTAGTCCTCGGTCGGGTGGGCACAAACAGCGTGCGGGTATTTGTCTGCAGCAGATTTTTCTCCTGACCGAAAAATCACCGTTCATCCGGCGACAGGCCCACCACGAACAGAAATTACCCGTTCATCCTGAGCTTGTCGAAGGAAGCTTGTTGAAGGAAGCTTGTCGAAGGAAGCTTGTTGAAGGGTGCTCCCGGCGCCTGCTGGCCGTTCATGGTTCGACAGGCTCACCACGAACGGCGACAGGCTCACCACGAACGGTAGCCGTATCTGCGTGGGTAGAGAAAACTTGTCCGGTTGGTGTGGGGCGGGGACCGTCTCATCGTCCTGCCAGCCTCTTCGCCATTGCGCCGCTCGAAGCGTAATCCGGATCAGATCAGGAACAGGGTGGCCAGACCGAGGAAGGAGAGGAAGCCGACGATATCGGTCACGGTAGTGAGCAGCACCGACCCGGCCAGGGCCGGGTCGATGCCGATCCTGGTCAGGGCCATCGGCAGCATGGTGCCGGTGAGGGCGGCCAGGACCAGGTTGATGCACATGGCGGTGGCGATCAGCAGCCCGATGTTGGCATCGTGAAACCAGAAGCCGGCGATTATCGCCACTACCCCGGCCCAGATCAGGCTGTTCAGGCTGCCGACAGCCAGCTCCTTGAGAATCAGCCAGCGGGTATTTTTACGGGAGAGCTGACCCAGGGCGATACCGCGAATGGTCAGGGTCAGGGTCTGGCTGCCGGCAATACCGCCCATGCTGGCGACAATCGGCATCAATACCGCCAGCGCCACCACCTTCTCGATAGTTGCCTCGAACAGGCCGATCACCCAGGAGGCGAGCAGGGCGGTGATCAGGTTGATGCCGAGCCAGAGTGCCCGTCGCCGGGTGGAGATCCATACCGGCGCGAACATATCCTCGTCTTCCGAGAGACCGGCCTGGCCCATGAACTGATGTTCACCCTCTTCCCGGATCACATCCACCACGTCGTCGATGGTGATACGGCCGATCAGCCGGCCCGCGTCATCCACCACCGGCGCGGAGATCAGGTCGTGTTGCTCGAAGCGGTTGGCCACCTTGCCGTCGTCCCAGCTGGCGGGTATGGCGCGCACATCCAGTGACATCACCTCCGCCACTGTCTCATCCGGATCATGCGTGACCAGCACGGTAAGCGGCAGGACACCCAGGTACTTGCCGTCCCGGTTCACCACCATCAAGATATCGGTCTGGGGCGGAATCTTCTCTTTCAGATGGCGCAGATAGCGCATCACCACGTCCAGGGTCACCTCGGGACGCACGGTGATGGTGTCCGGGTTCATCAGTCCGCCGGCGGTGTCCTCGGGGTAGGAGAGGAGCGCCTCCAGCCGTTCACGGCGCTGATGATCGAGCGAGTCGAGAATCTCCCCGGTGATCGTCTGGGGGAGCTCCTGAATCAGGTCAGCCAGGTCATCGGTGTCGAGACCCTCGGTGGCGGCCAGCAACTGCTCCTTGTTCATCTTGCTGATCAGATCCGCCCGTACCTCATCGGCGACCAGGATCAGCACCTCACCGTCATGCTCCTCGTTGATCAGTCCCCAGACGATATCGCGCTCGGTGAGGGGCAGCGACTCCAGCAGGTGGGCCATCTCGCCGGGATGGAGGGCGTTGAGCATGCGTCTGGCTTGTTGCAGTGTGCCGCTCTCCAGGGCCGCGTGCAGCCGGTCCAGGCGGGTACTGCCAGTTTGTAGGGATGCCTGCTCAGACATGGCTGATCGGGTTCCTCGCCGGATGATGAGTGGGGAGTCAGGGACGGGCCGATTCTAGCAGTTGCCGGTGAAGAGCGGGAGGGATGTTGCGTGAATAAGCGTAAATAGTGGTTTTTTTCGGCTCCCCTGCCTGAATCGCGACTGATCGTGAATATCAGCTCCCCACGGCCCTGGGGACTCAATGCAGGGTGCAGATTTTTCCCAGCAGCTGTTCGAAATCGTGCTCGCCCAGGCGTCCCATGAGCTTGCGGGTCTGCCGGGCCAGTTTGGCGGCATCCAGCTGCAACAGGCGCTCCTTGGCGATCAGCAGTGACCGGGGCTGCATGCTGAACTCCCGCAGTCCCATGCCGATCAACAGCGGGATGTAGCGTGGGTCGCCGGCCATTTCGCCACACATGCTGACCGGTATGCCGGCGCGTTGACCCGCGCTGATCACCATCTGTATCAGGCGCAGGATGGCGGGATGCAGCGGGTCGTAGAGATAGTTCACCTCGTCATCCACGCGATCGATGGCCAGGGTGTACTGGATCAGGTCGTTGGTGCCGATGGAGAGGAAATCCAGCTCCCGGGCAAAGGCGTCGGCGGCCAGGGCGGCTGCCGGCACCTCGATCATTCCGCCCAACGGAATCTGCCTGGCGAAGGGTATGCCCTCGGCGTTCAGGGCCGCCTCGGTTTCTGCGATCAGGCCTTTCAGCTTGCGCACCTCCTGAAGGGTGGAGAGCATCGGAATCATGATCTTTACCGGCCCGTGGACGGCGGCGCGCAGAATGGCGCGCAGCTGTGGCTGGAACAGCTTCGGCTCTTTCAGGCAGAGCCGGATGGCGCGCAGACCGAGGGCCGGGTTGCAACTGCTGGTGGGGCAGCCGTCGATCTGCTTGTCGGCGCCCAGGTCCAGGGTGCGGATGATGATCGGTATGCCGTCGAGCCCCTCCACCACCCGGCGATAGGTCTGGTAATGCTCCTCTTCATCCGGCAGGCCCTGCCGGTTCATGTAGAGAAACTCGGTGCGGTAGAGGCCCACGGCATCGGCCTGGAACTCCCGGGTGGTCTCAATGTCCTCGGGCAGCTCGATATTGGCCATCAGCTGTACCCGTTCGCCTTCACGGGTGGTGGTGGCCCTGCCGATCAGACTGCGCCGCTGGCTGGCCTGGCTCTGGGCCGCGTTGATACGGTTCAGGTAGTGGGCCAGGATCACCGGGTCGGCTTCGGCCAGTATCACCCCCTGCTCACCGTCCACCACCACCTGTTCACCCTGACGCAGCAGCCGGGTGATGCCGTGCACACCGACAACCGCCGGTATGCCCAGGCTGCGCGCCAGGATGGCGGTGTGGGACATGGGTCCGCCGAACTCGGTGATGAATGCGGCGATCCCCTGATGGCGCATCACGATCGTGTCCGCCGGGGTCAGGTCCTGGGCCAGGATTACCTTGCCGGCGAGATCGTCACTGCTCTCGTCATCCAGCTCCAGCAGCGCCATCTGAATCTGGTTGACCACATGTTCCACGTCATCCTTGCGGGTGCGCAGGTAGGGGTCATCCATGGTGTCGAACACCTGCACCAGGGCTTCCCGCTGCAGTTGCAAAGCCCACTCCGCGGCATAGCCGTGTTTTTGGATCAGCTCGATCGGTACCTGCACCAGGGCGGCGTCATTCAGCATCAGCAGATGGGTGTCGATGAAGGCGATAATGTCGGAGCGGGTATTGCCGGGAATTTTCTGACGCACCTCCTGTAATCGCTTCCGGGCACCCTTCACTGCCAGCCGGAAGCGCTTGGTTTCGGTCGGGATGTCCGCTGTATCAATCATGCGCGGGCTGATTTCCAGCAGACCGCGCTGCAGGATATGGGCCTCGCCAATGGCGATGCCCCGGGTGATGCCGATGCCATTGCCGGCAAAGGTCACTCGGGTTCTCCAAAGCGATCGTTGATCAGCGCCTCCAGGGCGGCGGCGGCCTCTATCTCGTCCTCGCCCTCGGTGGTCAGGGTCAGTTCCGTTCCCTGGCTTGCCGCCAGCATCATCACCTCCATGATGCTTTTTCCATTGGCCGGTCTGGCGTCACGGATCAGCTGAATGGTGCTGCTGTACTGGCCTGCCTCGGTAATCAGCTTGGCCGCCGCACGGGCATGCAGTCCCAGCCGGTTGATAATGGTAATTTTCTTGGTGACCATAAAAAGCTCAAGTTGCCAATGCCATGGAGAGACAATATCGCACAATCCCCATTCGGGACAAAACTGCGCCTCTTCCCGGCACCGGTCGGTTGATGCCCGGGTCAGCCGATTCTCTGCGCTCCCCGGGGCAGATCCCGGTGGCGGGTCTGGATCTGCCGGCCGCAGGCGCGAAAATGGATAGCCAGCTGTTCCACCAGATAGACCGAGCGGTGCTGCCCGCCGGTACAGCCGATGGCGATGGTCAGGTAGCTGCGACCCTCGGTTTCAAAGCAGGGAATCCACTGTTCCAGGAAGCGGATCAGGTCCTCCTTGTAACGCTGTACGTCGGCGCTTGCGCCCAGAAACAGCCGTACCGGGTCATCCTTTCCGGTGAGCTGGCGCAAGGCGGGTTGCCAGTGGGGGTTGGGGAGGCAGCGCGCATCGTAGACAAAGTCAGCGTCCCGCGGCACCCCCTGCTTGAAGCCGAACGATTGAAACAGCAGTGAGATCTTGGTGTCCAGGCGTTCGGTAATGCGCGAGCGGATAATGTGCCGCAGTTCGTGCAGATTGGTCTGGCTGGTGTCGATACGTAGATCGGCGACGTTCAGGAACGGCGCCATCAGTTGCCGTTCATAGCTGATCGCCTCTGCCAATGGCCGGGCGCCGCCGGTCAACGGGTGGCGCCGCCGGGTCTCACTGAAACGTTTGATCAGGGTCTCGTCCTGGGCCTCCAGAAAGATGACTTCGTAACGGATTTTCTGTGCCTTCAGGGGTTGCAGCAGAGCGGCTATGCTTTCAAATTCCGCCGGCGCATTGCGTGCGTCAATGCTGATGGCAACCAGCTGAAACCGTTTGTCCTGCCGCTGTACCAGCTCACCGGCAAGGGCGGGAAGCAGGAACAGCGGCAGATTGTCGATACAGTAATAACCCTCGTCTTCCAGGGTGTGGAGTGCGACACTTTTTCCGGAACCGGAAAGTCCTGTGATGATGGCCAGCTTCATAGGGTCTCGGTTACCTCTGGTTGCACGCTTGGATGGCAGTGCATCGTGTCGGCAGCGATTACAGAGATCCTCTGTAAACCGGCCGGTTCAGCCGCTGGCGCTGATCGGCATCGGCTCCTGCTGTATGAACTCCCGCAGCAGTGTCTCGCTGTTTCGGGCTTTCCGGAGTCTCTTGCAGAAAGCCTCATCATTGAACAGGGTGGCCAGCTTAGCCAGCAGTTGCAGATGTTCCTCGGTGGCCTCCTCCGGGACCAGCAGGCCGAACACCAGATCCACCGGCTGTTGATCGATGGCGTCGAAATCGGCTCCGGACTGAAGCTGGATAAAGGCACCACAAGCCGCGGTGACACCCGCGACCCGGGCGTGGGGCAAGGCGATGCCATGCCCCAGCCCGGTGCTGCCCAATCGCTCCCGCTCCAGCAGTTTGTCGAACACGGCCCCCTGGGTAAGCGTCTCCGATGCGGTTGCCAGCAGTCCGGCTAGCTCTTCGAGTACGCGCTTTTTACTGGCCGCCGGATTGGCAGCGCTGATGCGTTCGACAGTAATGAAATTTGCGGGAAACATGGTTTTGCCTGTTGCTCAGATTTCGGCGTTGGCGGGATCGATACCCTTCATGCCCACACCGTTGCGATGGTTGGTGCTCTTCTCCTTCAGCTTCTTTACCTGACGGTCAATTTTATCCACCAGACCATCGATGGCTGCATACATATCCTCTTCCTCACACTCGGCAAAGACATCGGCGCCATTGACATGGAGAGTAGCATCCGCCTTCTGGCGCAGTTTCTCAACACTTAGAACGACATGGATCTTGGTGACATGATCAAAATGCCGCTCCAGACGCTCGAACTTTGTCTCGACATAGTTGCGCATGGCTTCGGTGATGTCCACATGATGACCGGTGATGCTGATTTGCATGATTTGCTCCTTGGTTACAGGCCTCTAGACGAGGCGCTTTCGTTCGTTTGATGGCGGGATCGCCATGGACTCGCGGTATTTTGCTACCGTCCGCCGCGCGACCTGAATGCCCTGATCGGCGAGTATGCTCGCCAGTTTGTTGTCGCTGAGTGGCTTGTTCGGTTTCTCTGCAGCGACCAGTTTCTTGATCAGTGCGCGTATCGCGGTGGCGGAACACTCTCCGCCTCCAGCCGTGCTGACATGGCTGGAGAAAAAATATTTGAATTCCAGCGTGCCCCGCGGGGTGTGCATGTATTTTTGCGTGGTGACCCGGGAAATGGTGGATTCGTGCAGTTCCAGGGCCTCGGCGACGTCCCGCAACACCAGCGGTTTCATCGCCTCTTCGCCGTGTTCGAAGAATCCGCGCTGCAGCTCTACGATCTTGGTGGCGACCCGCAGCAGGGTTTCGTTGCGGCTCATCAGGCTCTTGATGAACCAGCGCGCCTCCTGCAGATGGTTCTTCAGGTAGTTGTTGTCGTCACTGTTGTCGGCGCGCCGGATCAGCCGTGCATATTCCGGATTGACTCGGAGTCTGGGCGCGGCCTCGGCATTCAGGTTTACATGCCAGGTGCCATCGCGGCGGGTTACAAACACGTCCGGAATAACATATTGGGGTTCGGTTTCGGCCACCAGGCTGCCGGGCCGCGGTATCAGCGAACGGATCAGCTGAGTGATCGATTTCAGGGTGTCGTCGTCGATCTTCAGCTTGCGCTTGATCTGGTTATGGTCCTGCTGGGCCAGCAGGTCGAAATGGTCGTTGATCAGCCGGATGGTCAGTTCCATCGCGGGGTGGGGTTCGGTCCGTTGCCGCAGCTGGATCAACAGGCACTCCCGCAGGTCCCGCGCTGCGACGCCGGGAGGATCAAACTGCTGAATGCGGTGCAGCACCGCCTCGATCTCATCCAGTTCTACCGCCTCGTCGGCCATGCTGACCAGGATCTCGTCCAGCTCCATGCGCAGGTAGCCGTCCTCATCGATACCATCAATGATCGAGACGGCGATGTCACGGTCCAGGTCACTGAAGGGGGTCAGGTTCAGCTGCCAGGTGAGATAGTCGTAGAGGGTGCGGGCACTGCGGCGCTGGGCAAGATAGTCGCTGTCGCCGGATTCACGGGAGGCGCCCGAAGAGGGGGGCAGGGTGCTGTCATAAACATCATCCCAGCCGCTGTCCACCGGCAGATCCTCCGGCATGGAGGTTGCCTCGCCGTTGACCTCCTTTTCGTTGTTGAGGTCGTTGCTGGTGGTTTTATCCCCTTTCAGACCTTCGCCGTTGAGGCGTTCCGCGGCGCTCTGTTGCTCGTTCCGGCGGGCCTCTTCCCGGGCGCTGCTCTCCTCCTCGGTCTCTAGCATCAGGTTGGAATCCAGTGCCTCCTGGATCTCCTGTTTGAGATCCAGGGTCGACAACTGCAGCAGGCGGATGGCCTGCTGCAGTTGCGGCGTCATGGTGAGATGCTGGCCAAGGCGAAGCTGGAGCGTTTGCTTCATGCGGTTATCTGGATCTGGTACGTAATTTGTATGGTTTTCACAGCTTCATTCTAGCTTAAAAAGCAAACAGGCGCACAAGGATAAAAGGGTTAGTTGCCGCGTATCAAACGGTGCTTTTGTCCGTTACAGGCTGAATTCTTTTCCCAGGTAGACCGAGCGCACCTCTTCATTGGCCAGGATCTGCTCCGGGATGCCCTCGGCCAGCACTTTGCCTTCGCTGATGATATAGGCGCGCTGGCAGATGCCCAGGGTCTCCCGGACGTTGTGATCGGTAATCAGCACGCCGATGCCGCGGGCGGAGAGGGAGCGGATAATGTTCTGAATGTCCTTGACCGAGATCGGGTCGATACCGGCAAAGGGTTCGTCCAGCAGGATGAAGCGGGGCTCCATGGCGAGTGACCGGGCGATCTCCAGGCGGCGGCGCTCGCCCCCGGAGAGGCTCATGGCCTGGTTGTTGCGCAGGTGCGTGAGGTTGAAGTCCACCAGCAGGGCTTCGCAGGTCTCAATCTGTTCAGGCCGTTTCAGGTCCCGGCGGGTCTCCAGGATGGCGAAGATATTGTTGAACACGGTCAGTTTGCGGAAAATCGACGGCTCCTGGGCCAGATAGCCCATGCCGAGCCGTGCCCGGGCATGCATCGGCAAGCTGGTGATGTCATGGCCGTCGATACGGATGGTACCCCCTTCCGACGGCACCAGCCCGGCGATCATGTAGAAACAGGTGGTCTTGCCGGCGCCGTTGGGGCCCAGCAGTCCCACCACTTCACCACTCGAGACATTCAGGGAGACACCGTTCACCACGGCGCGACGGCGATAGTGTTTCGCCAGGTTTTCGGCAGCCAGGACGGTCATGAGTGACTACTTTTTACCACCGATGGTGACCTTGACGCGCTCTTTGCCCTTGGCGCTGGCGCCGGCCTTGACCACGGCCCGGGCACGGTCATAGGTGATCCGATCGCTTTTGAAAGTGTCCTGGCCCTGGGTGAGGACGGCGTCACCGATCATGTCGATGGTCTCGCTGTTAGCGGAGTATTCGGCTTTTTTGGCGCGCCCCTTGATGGTGCCCTTGCCGTCTTCGGTATCCTGCTGAAACGTGACCGGCTGGCCGATTGCCTCGATCTGGTCAGTTTCGTTCTGGCGCTGGGTGACCGTCACCTTGTCGGCCTTGATGATAATGCTTCCCTGGGTTAGTTCCACATTGCCTTTATAGATGCTGATGCCGCTACGGTCATCGATATCGACGCTGTCAGCCTCGATATAGATCGGCTGGTCCTTGTCCGACTGCAGGGCGGTGGCGAGGGCCGGCAGCAGTATCAGCAGGGCCACGGCAAACCAGCGGCGGCCATTAGGGATTGACTTCATAGCGTCCTCGTACATTGGCAAGTAGTTTGATGCGGATCGGCTGCTGGAGCCAGATCTGCATGCCTTTGGCGTCGATGCGGTCCTGGCCGCTGCGGGCGTTCACTTCAGCGTCTGTCTCCACATAGTTGTCTCTTGGCTGAACGCGCAGATCGCGGGTGCGGATGTGCAGGGGGCGAACCCCAGGCGCCGCGGAACGGTCGATTTTAACCGCACCCTGCAGAAGAAGCACCTCCCCGTCACCGGAGAGCCAGCCGGTCTCCGAGTTGACCCGCCAGGGGGGGCGGTCCAGATCATACAGGGTGAGGCGAGGGGATTGCAGTTCCGTGCTGTCATCGTCCATGAAATGGGTCATGCGCTCGGCAATCAGGCGTTTGCCGGGCCTGCCGGAGAGATCCATCAGGGTGGAATCGACGCCCTCAAGGTAGTAATCGACCCGGTGTTCCCGGGCCGTGTATGGCGGCGTTTCCGAACTATTCTGCCTGGCCAGCCAGAATGTGCCGGCTACCAGCAGTAGCAGAATGCCGCCAATCACGAGATTGCGCCGCTCGATCATCGGGCCTGACTGCCCGCTGGCTGCGCCAACCTTGACAATGTTTTAGCGGAGATATTTTTCAAAAGCCTGGTCCAGATTGCCCTGCGCCTCCATCAGCATCTCACAGATCTCGCGCGCCGCACCGCGGCCGCCGCCGGCCCGGGTCTGCCAGTGGGCGTGCTGTTTTACCAGCGGATGGGCGTCCGACACGGTAATCGCCAGACCCACTTGGCGCATGACGGGCAGGTCCACCACATCATCCCCCACATAGGCAATCTGCTCATTCACGAGGCCCAGTTTGTCACGCAACTCCTCGAAAGCCGGGACCTTGTGACGCCGCCCCTGATAGACGTGACGGATACCCAGACTCTCCATGCGAAGGGCCACCACATTGGAGGTGCGGCCGGTGATGATGCCGATCTCCACGCCGCTCTTCTGCAGCAGTTTCATGCCCAGGCCATCCCTGGAGTTGAACGCCTTGTACTCCTGTCCGTCATCCCCCAGGAACAGGCTGCTGTCGGTCAGGACGCCGTCCACATCGAAGATGATCAGGCGGATCTGTTTCGCCCGGTTCAGGGTCTCCTGCATCTTATCTATCCTTCATACCGCGTCAAAGAGTTTGCCGGTGTCAGACAATGCCGGCCAGCAGCAGGGTGTGCATGTTCAGGGCACCGACGGGTATCCTCTGGTCGTCGATGATGAACAGGGAGTTGATTTTTTTCTCCTGCATGATTTTCAGTACCTCGGCCGCGAGCATGTCGGCCCTGGCGGTGGTGCTGCCGTGGGTCATTACCTCTGAAATCCGGCAGCTACGTATGTCGATCGGCCGGTCAAGAGTGCGCCGCAGATCGCCGTCGGTGTAGATGCCCGCGAGGCGCCCCTGGTCATCGATGATCGCGGTCATGCCCATGCCCTTGCGGGTCATCTCCAGCAGTGCATCTTTCAGGCTCGCCTGGTAGGAGACCCGGGGAATCTGCTCGCCTGTCACCATGATATCGCTCACCAGCAGCAGGAGTCGGCGACCCAGGCTGCCGCCGGGGTGGGAGCGGGCAAAATCCTGCTCGGTGAATCCCCGCGCCTCCAGCAGTGCGATGGCCAGTGCATCCCCCATGGCCAGGGTGGCGGTGGTGCTGGAGGTGGGCGCCAGATTGAGCGGACAGGCCTCCTGTTCGACGCTGACATCGAGATGGACACTGGCCTGCCGTGCAAGGTTGGAATGGGCATTGCCGGTCATGGCGATCAGCGGGACGCCCAGGCGCTTGATCAGCGGCAGGATGGTGAGCAGTTCGGCGGTCTCGCCCGAGTTGGAGAGGGCCAGTACCACATCCTTGGCGGTGATCATCCCCAGGTCACCGTGGCTGGCCTCGCCGGGGTGGACAAAGAAGGCCGGGCTGCCGGTGCTCGCCAGGGTGGCGGCGATTTTACTGCCGATGTGGCCCGATTTACCCATGCCGGTCACCACGATACGGCCTTCACAGTTCAGCATGAAACCGCAGGCGTGGGCAAAATCGTCATTGATCCGGCCGGCCAGCGCCTGGATCGCGGCGGCCTCATTATGAATGACGGCCAGCCCCAGGGCCTGGAGTTTGCGGGCTTGTTCGGGAGTCGGTTTACTGTCCTGGTTCATGAGGGTAACTGCTCTATGTTCTGGTGATAGGCCGCCGGCTCTGCGGCCGGGATAGTGTCTGTATACAGAAAGAGTACCCCCTGATAGGCGACAAAGGCCAGTACCAGCAGGAGTCCTTCAAGCCGGTTGATGCGCCCGGCACCGCCAAAACCGTAGCTGATGATGAACAGCGCCAGGGTCAGTCCGAGCATCATCGGCATATCCCGTGTGAGTACCAGCGGATCAAACGCGCCGGGTGCGATCAGGCCGGGCACGGCCAGCACGGCCAGCAGATTGTACATGTTGGAGCCGATAACATTGCCGATCGCGATATCGTGTTCATTCTTCAGGGCGCTGGCAATGCTGGCCGCCAGCTCCGGCAGGCTGGTGCCCAGCGCCACAATGGTCAGGCCGATGACCAGATCGCTGACGCCATAGGCGGTGGCGATATTGACCGCGCCCCAGACCAGGATGCGGGAACTGAACAGCAGCAGGGCCAGGCCCAGGCAGAAGTTGAACACCGCCTTGCCGGTGCTCATTGCCGCAGGTAGTTCACCCAGTATCTCGACGGTGATCGGATCACTGGTCAGATTGCGTTTGCCGATCCTTACCAGGGCGTACAGCATGGCCACCAGTCCCGCCAGCAGGATCATGCCATCGATCCTTCCCAGGGTGCCGTCCAGCAGCAGCAGCAGGGTGCCGATGCAGACTGCCAACAGGATGGGATACTCCCGACGCAGTGTCTGCGAACGGACTTTCAAGGGGACGATCAGTGCCGTCACGCCGAGAATCAGGCCGATGTTGGCGATGTTGGAGCCGAGCGCGTTGCCGATGGCCAGGCCCGCATTCCCCTGGACGGCGGCTACCCCGGAGACCAGTATTTCCGGTGCCGAGGTGCCGAAACCGACAATCGTCAGTCCGATAATCATCGGGGGTAGTCCCAGGTTGCTGGCGATGCCCGATGCGCCGATGACGAAGCGGTCGGCACCCCAGACCAGCAAGGTGATACCGGCAATAATGGCAGCAATGTCTAGCAGCATAAAAGAGAATCGTGGGGGATGACGGGGTTAAAAAGGCCAACAGCTTTTCGGCGCAGGCATTGTTTCAGACCTGACTGGAATTGTCCAAGTTTGTGATGTCCCCGGGAATTGTCCCAACGCCCGGGCCGATCGGTGATTATTCGGCCCGGTTGCGGATGGCGCCGCAACGATCGCAGCGATAGCGACTGACCAGCCGGCCCTGCTTGACATCGAATGTCTGGGACGGGTCGGCTTGCCATTTGTGATGGCCGTGCCGGCACAGGGTGTTGCCCTTGTGCCGCTCGCTCGGACGCGGCTTTTTAAAGGGAAGTATGTTGCTCATATCAGTCGATGTAGAAGTCCTGGGTCAAGGTGGCGGCGATGGGGCGTGTCGCTCCCTCCGGTGTCACGCTGAGAAAGAATTTCAGTGTCTCCCGGTCGACAATCGGGAACTCGCCGATGTAGTAGATAGCCTGACCCTCGCGAATCTCCCGGAGTTCGATCTCGTGACGCTTGCCAATCAGGTTGAGTGCATAGGCGGACACCTTTGCGGTGACCGGCTGGCCGGTTGTTCCTGGAATATCCCGGATGACGCTGACGTTCAGCAATCCCCGGTACTTGCTGCGCACGATCTGATAACTGCTGGCGATATCCGGCGTCAACAGGGCCGTCGGTATGGCGTTGTGGTGAATGGTGTAGCCATTGGCCCGGGTGCTGTTCTCGGCCACCGCCAGGCCGGCAGTAAATAACAGTATCAGGGCGACGCTAAGGGTGGCGATCCGGACTTGCATGGTGCGGCCTCTCTGGGTCAATCACTGTTGCTATAGGCAATAGCGCATTATCCCTTTAAAGAATAGCCTCTTAAAGGCGTATTTTCACAGGCACCCCGGGGTTGGCAGGGGGATGTGACTCAACTGGCGGTTTTTCGGGTGGCGACCAGGGTCGGTTTTGGTCGCGCCGTATCAGCCAGGGGATAGCTGGTATTCAGGGTGTTGTGGATATTTCGCAAAATGGTTAACTGCCTGGCTACCGCATTGTGCTGGTTCTCCAGTTCCGTCACGCGTGAATCCAGGGTATCCCGTGACCGGCTGATTTTCTGCAGGTCCAGCAGGCGGCGCTCCATCTGCTCCTTGTGTTCACGGATCTGGAAAGTGAGGGGTTCCAGGGCGGTGCTGAGCCAACTGTCCACCTCCTGTCTGGCCTGAAAGAAGATGTCCCTGGCCCGGCTCACCATGGCGACGAAGAAGCGTTTCACCACGAAGTGTTTTTCGGTCATGGCGGTGACCGGACTCTTGCGGAAGATCTCCGCCTCCTGATAGAGCATCTCCAGTTCAACCCGGTAGCGCATGATGGAGAACATTTTCGGCTGCACCACGGAGAAGCCGTGCTCATTCTGGAACCGCCGGTAGATACTGCGGATCAGTTTGCGCGCCTGTTCGCTCTGGTCGACCACCAGCTGCATGTTGCCGCGCATGTCATCGAACAGGGAGCGCATGCTGGACTTCAGACCGAGAGTGGTCCAGTTGTCGGCCATGGTGTTGTGGGTGGCCGTGATGGAGCGTTCCAGCTTCTTCAGGTCGAGGGCGTCGCGCAGGGTGTTGGCCTGCTCTTTCAGTATCTTGCGGCTGGCCTGGAAGCTGTTGACGTTGCGCATGTAATCCGCCTGTTCGGCGCGGGTCTTGGTCATCATGTGCTCGATCATCTCCTGGCTCTTGCCGCTGAGCTGGCGCAGTTCATCCAGTTGTGACTGGATGCCGTTCAGCTTGGTGGCGACAATGCCGCGGGTGTTCTCCACCATCTGGCTGATCTCGGCCGTCACCGTGTCCTTGATGATCTCCTGGCGTGAATCGAGGATGTCGTTGGAGAGATAGTGCTCCAGCTGCAGCAGTTGGCTCTGCGCCATCAGTCGGTCGTCACCCTTGATCTTTCCCAGCAGACCCTTGTGGGCCGAGACCGGAAAGATCGCCTTGCGGCTGACGCCTAGAATCTGGGCGGTGTGGTTGCGCTGGCGGTTGATAGCGTCATCGATGCTGGCCTCGTCCTGCAGCTCATCCCACAGCGTGTCGATCTTGTTCAGCACCACGATCAGGCCGCGCTGGCGACTGCGCTGAAAACCCTTGATGTGGTTCTGCCACATCTCCAGATCACTGCGGGTGACCCCCGCATCGGCGGCCAGTACAAACAGCACCGCCTGGGCGGATGGCAGCATCTTCAGGGTTAGTTCCGGTTCGCTGCCCAGGGCGTTGAGTCCCGGTGTGTCGAGGATGGTCAGCCCCTGTTTCAGCAGGGGGTGGGGGAAGCTGATCAGGGCGTGGCGCCACTTGGGTATCTCGACGAAATCGGGCGGCCGGCTCTGGTTGGGATGCTGCTGGGGATCGTACATGCCCAGGCGTACCGCCTCCGCCAGGGTGACCTTGCGGGTCGTCACCACCTCCTGCAGGCACTCTTCGACCTGGTCCGCCGAGTCCAGGTTCAGCGGATAGGTGACCCAGAGCGCCGGTTTCCGTTTCAGGTCACGGATACTGGTGTCCTGCAGCCGGGTTTCGATCGGCAGCAGCCGGACGTAGGATTGGCCCGCCTGCTGGTCGTAGAACAGCTCGGTCGGGCACATGGTGGTGCGTCCGGCGGTGGAGGGGAGCAGGCGGCGGTCGAAGTCGGAGAAGAAGATGGCGTTGATCAGTTCGGTCTTGCCGCGGGAGAACTCCGCCACGAAGGCGATGGTGAGGCGGTCGCTGTAGAGTGATGCCAGGCTCTCGCGGATCCGCTTTTCACTCTCGGCGGTCGCCAGGTGATGCTTTTTCAACCAGCTGTAATAGAGCTTGACCGTACGGATAATATCCGCCTTCCATTGCTCGTAGGCCTTCAACTGTGCTTCCAGTTGCGATCGCTCCACAGGACGCTCCTTCTGTTGTATTGACCGATCTTACTACAGGGTTATTGGAAGTTTCGAGAAATTATAGGTAGTTTGGCGGCTATTGCCTTGAAATCTCAAGTAAACTCAGTGACTTTCTTGCGCTTTTGTGAGGGAGATCGGGAATTTGCGCGGGCTGTGGATGCGGAATCCCTTGTTTTTGCCGCTCTCGCCGCTGACCAGGCTGACCTGCTCCCGGCCGACGCCGAAGGCCTTGGCGAGGAAGCGCAACAGGTGCTCATTGGCTTTGCCATCCACCGGCGGGGCGGTGATGCGCACCTTGTACTGGTCACCATAGGGGCCGACAAACTGGTCCCTGCCCGCCCGGGGCTGGACCCGCAACTGCAGCAGCAGATCCTCCCCCTCCCAGCGGTACCAGTCGGCACTCATGACGCGGTGGTTGTCAGAGGAACAGTCCGGTGGTGAGCTGTTGCAGGGGCGGGATCAGCAGCATCTTCAGGAGTTGCAGTCCCACCAGCACCACCATGGGTGAAAGGTCAAGGCCGCCGATGGGCGGGATCAGACGCTGTGCCGGTCTCAGCAGCGGGGCGGTAATGCTGTGCAGCAGGTCGGTGGCCGGATTGTAGTTACCGGGATTGACCCAGCTGAGGATCACCTGGATCAGGATGGCAAACAGGAAGAAGTTGATCGCCAGGCCGATCAGCTCGGGTATGGCGATGGCCATGGCGGCCAAGGGCTGGAGGCCCTTGCCGGAAACCAGCATGATCAGCACCAGTTCGAGGGTCTTGAGCAGGAACATCAGTACGATCGAGGCGATGTCGACGCCGCCCGCCCCGGGTATGATGCGGCGCAGTGGACGCAGCAGGGGCGTTGTCATCTTGACGGTGAACTGGGAGATTGGATTGTAGAAGTTGGCCCGCACCAGTTGCAGGATAAAGCGCAGCATCACCACCAAAATCAACAGGTCGAAGATGACCTGGATCAGGAACGCCAGCGGGTCTGTCAGGTAGTTGCTGCCCATCAATGATTCCCCAGCATCTCTGACAGCTCCCGGGAGCGTTCGCAGGCACCGCTGATGGCCGCTTCAAACAGCGCCCGCAGCTCGCCTTTTTCCAGAATGGACAGGGCGCGCTCCGTGGTGCCGCCCGGTGACGTGACCTTCTGTCTCAGGATTGCCGGGCTATCGCTGCTCTCTATTGCCATACGTGCCGCCCCGAGGGCCGTCTGTATGGTGAGCAGGCGCGCTGTGTCGGCGGCCATGCCGTTGGCGATAGCTGCCTCTTCCATTGCTTCCATCACCAGGAAATAGTAGGCCGGGCCACTGCCGGAGAGCGCGGTGGCGACATCCATCAACGCCTCATTGTCGACCCAGCGCGTGAGCCCCACTGCCCGCAGGATCGATTCCGCCAGGTCCCGTTGTGCCCCGGATACGTTGTTGCCAGCGTGCAGCACGGTGGCGCCGGTCTGCAGCATGGCCGGGGTATTGGGCATGCTGCGTACCAGTGCGACCCCACCCCCCAGCCATGTCTGGATGTCCGCCTCGCGGATGCCGGCGGCGATCGAGACCAGCAGCGGCTGACGCTGCTGCACGGTCTCCCGGATGTCGCGGCACACCTGCTCCAGTGCCTGTGGTTTTACTGCCAGTACCGCCACCTCCGCCTGCATAATGGCCGCGTGATTGTCTTCTGCGGACTGGACACCGAAACGGGCCGAGAGATCGGCCAGTTTGTTGTGATCAGGGTCACTGGCAATGATTTTTTTCGGATCGTAGCCGTCGGCAACCAGGCCGCTGATCAGGCTGCTGGCCATATTGCCGGCACCAATAAATGTGATGGTCTTGCTGCTCATGTCAGTCATCGTGTCTGTTTGTGGTGGGTTGTTTCAACCCCAGCGGCATATCCTAGCGCATTCGGGTCGGCTGATATATCCCGGATCATGCCTGTCGGGGATAGTTTCGCTGGCCGAAGATGGCGGTGCCGATGCGTACCAGGGTCGAGCCTTCAGCAATGGCCGCCTCCAGGTCATCCGTCATTCCCATGGAGAGTGTCAGTAGCGGCAGTTCAGCCGTGGCCAGTTCATCCCTGAGCTGCCGCAGTTGCCTGAAAGGTTTGCGCTGCGCCTCAAACTGCCCTGCCGGCGCCGGCAGGGTCATCAACCCCTGCAGGGAGAGCCGTGGGTAACGATCTATCTCGTTGATCAGCGTGCGCGCCTCCGCAGGGGAGATGCCGGCCTTGCTCTCCTCCTCATCTATTTTGATCTGTAGGCAGATTTTCAGCGGGGGCAACGGCTCCGGGCGCTGGTCGTTGAGACGTCTGAGCTGTTTGGCGCTGTCAATACTGTGAACCCAGTCGAAGTTTTCCGCTATGGCCCGGGTCTTGTTTCCCTGTATCCTGCCGATGAAGTGCCACTCAAGATCCCGTTCCCTGAGTTGTGCTATTTTTTCGAGGGCCTCCTGGATATAGCTCTCGCCAAAACAGCGCTGCTGCGCCGCCACGGCCTGGAGGATCTCCCCGGCCGAGCGGGTTTTGCTGACCGCCAGCAGTTGCACCGATCCCGGGTCGCGCCGGTACTGCTGTTCTGCCTGGCGGATGCGTTGTCTGACAGATTCGATCCGGGATTGAATAGAGGGCATGATCTTGATAGGCCTGTGTGTCTATAATGGGACGGTGGAGTGCGGTTGCAGTCCGGGTATTAAAACAAAAAACGCCAGTTTCCCCAATAACGGCCGCTAATCCATACGCTGGCACCGGGGATGTGAATAAAACGGGTGTCAAGATGTACCCTACAGATAACAAAATGACGGGAGACGGGGTGTATGGATATTGCTGAGCTTCTTGCCTTCAGCGTCAAGCACGAGGCTTCGGACCTGCACATTTCGGCGGGATTGCCGCCGATGATCCGTGTGGATGGGGATATCCGGCGGATCAATGTGCCGGCACTGGATCACAAGATCGTTCATGGGCTGGTCTACGATATCATGAACGACAAGCAGCGGAAGGATTACGAGGAGTTTCTGGAGACGGATTTCTCTTTCGAGATACCGGGACTCGCCCGGTTTCGTGTCAATGCCTTCAATCAGGATCGCGGCGCATCCGCGGTATTCCGTACCATTCCCTCGAAGGTGTTGACCCTGGAGGATCTGGGCTGCCCGGAGACGTTCAAGGATATCGTCAATGTGCCCCGTGGGCTGGTGCTGGTGACCGGGCCCACCGGTTCGGGCAAATCCACCACGCTGGCGGCGATGATGGATTACAAGAACGACAACGAGTACGCCCACATCCTCACCATCGAGGATCCGATCGAGTTTGTGCATACCAGCAAGAAATGTCTGATCAATCAGCGTGAGGTGCACCGGGATACCCTGGGCTTCTCCGAGGCGCTGCGGTCGGCGCTGCGTGAAGATCCGGATATTATCCTGGTGGGTGAGTTGCGGGATCTGGAGACCATTCGTCTGGCATTGACCGCCGCCGAAACCGGCCATCTGGTATTCGGCACCCTGCATACCAGTTCAGCAGCCAAGACCATCGATCGCATTATCGATGTGTTTCCCGCCGGGGAGAAATCGATGGTCCGCTCCATGTTGTCGGAATCACTGCGTTCGGTGATTGCCCAGACTCTGCTGAAAAAGGTGGGGGGTGGACGTACCGCCGCCTGGGAGATCATGGTGGGAACCCCGGCCATCCGCAACCTGATCCGCGAGGACAAGGTGGCACAGATGTACTCGGCGATCCAGACCGGGCAGGCCCACGGCATGCAGACTCTGGATCAGCATCTGCAGGAACTGGTGAAGAAGGGCATGATCAGCCGCCTGGATGCCCGTTCCAAGGCGGTGAGCAAAGAGATATTCAGTAGTTGATGCATGCGTGAATCATGGAGCCGGTGAAAATCGGTAGCGAGGATAAAGTGGACTTTAATGCAATCTTGAATCTGATGGCCCAGAAAAAGGCCTCAGACCTCTTCATAACGGCGGGAATGCCGCCCTGTATCAAGGTCAATGGCCGGATCATGCCGGTGGCCAAGAGCAAGTTTAACGATGAGCAGTCCCGGGAGCTGGTGATGAGCATCATGTCGCCGGCCCAGCGCGAGGAGTTCACCCAGACCAACGAGTGCAACTTTGCGGTCAGCTCCAAGGGGGCAGGTCGCTTCCGGGTCAGTGCCTTCGTGCAGCGGGATGCGGTGGGCATGGTGCTGCGGCGCATCGAGACGCGCATCCCGGAGATTCATGATCTGTTGCTCCCCCCCATGCTGAAGGAGCTGGCGCTGGCCAAGCGCGGCATTGTCTTCTTTGTCGGAGCGACGGGAACCGGCAAGTCCACCTCGCTGGCCTCCCTGGTGGGCTACCGGAATCGTAACAGCTCGGGTCATGTCATCACCATCGAGGATCCGATCGAATTTATCCACAATCACGACGGCTGCATCATTACCCAGCGTGAAGTCGGCATAGATACGGAATCCTATGAAGTGGCGCTGAAGAACACCCTGCGTCAGGCCCCGGATGTGATCCTGATTGGCGAAATCCGTACCCGGGAAACCATGGAGCATGCGATTGCCTTCGCGGAAACCGGCCATCTGGTGCTCTCCACCCTGCATGCCAATAACGCCAACCAGGCACTGGACCGGATGATCAATTTCTTCCCGGAAGATCGCCGTGACCAGGTGTTCATGGACCTCTCGCTGAATCTGCGGGCGGTTATCGCCCAGCAGCTGATCCGTCGTCCGGACGGCAAGAGCCGCCGACCGGTGGTGGAGGTCCTGGTGAATACCCCCCTGGCGTCCGACCTGATCCGCAAGGGTGAGGTGCACAAGTTGAAAGAGCTGATGAAGCGCTCCACCGAGCAGGGCATGATCACCTTCGATCAGGCGCTCTACAAGCTCTACACCGATGGCGAGATCACCTATGAGGATGCCATCCTGTATGCCGACTCGGCGAATGAGGTGCGGCTGATGATCAAGCTGGGAGGGGGTGACGCGGAACGTCATGCGGCCAGAATGAATACCGTCTCACTGCTGGATGAGGAAGATATGTAGGGGCGGACCCTCGGTCGGGACGTAGGTGGCACCTCTTCTGTGCCCATGCTGTCGTCCTGTAAGACGCCATCCCGCTGAGCTTGTCGATCGATGCCGTTCATGGTTCGACAAGCTCACCATGAACGGGACAAACTCACCACGAACGGGACAGGTCCACCACGAACGGGACAAACTCACCACGAACGGGACAGGCCCACCACGAACGGGACAGGCTCACCACGAAGAGAAATCAGCCGTTCATCCTGAGCTTGTCGAAGGATGATCTCACCCGCTGATGCTTCATGGTTCGACAGGCTCACCACGAACGGGACAAGCTCACCACGAACGGGACAAGCTCACCACGAACGGGACAAGCTCACCATGAACGGGACAGGTCCACCACGAACGGGACAGGTCCGTAGGGTGGGCACAAAAAGCGTGCCCTAGGGGTCACAGGTCTCAGGATGGAAACACCGCGCGGGCATCGAACACCGGCCCATCCACACACACGCGCTTCATGGCAGGCCCCTGGTCAGTCTGCACCTCCACCACACAGCCGGCACAGCCACCCACGCCACAGGCCATGAACTCCTCCAGCGACACCTGGCAGGGCAGGTTGAACTCCTGCGCCAGCCGGGCCACGCTCTCCAGCATCGGATGGGGTCCGCAGGAGAAGATCTCCACCTGGGACAGTGCATCGGCAGGCAGTGCCCGCAACCAGTGCCGCGCCAGGTCGGTCACGTAGCCTTCATGGCAGCCGGGGAAACCCTGCTGGCTGGCCAGCCGGCTCGGTATGTGCCAGTCATCCAGCAGCGGCATGCTGGCGATGACCCCGTCCGGCATCTCCGGTATGAGCAGGGCTGAGGGTTGAGGCTTGAACGGAAACGGGACCTCGGAGCCGAGGATGACCAGCGGCTTGAATCCGGTATTCCCTGCCAGAGACTGGGCGATGAAGATCATCGGTGGCATGCCGACCCCGCCGCCGATCAGCAGTGGCCGAGGGCGTTCCGGATTGAGCTTGAAGGGGACCCCGATGGGCCCCAGGACGCTGAGCTGTTCCCCCGGTTTGCGCCGGGTCAGCAGACGAGTGCCGTCACCCACCGCCTTGTAAAGGAGTTCTATCCACCCCTGTTCGGGCGAGGCACGCATGATGGAGATCGGTCGGCGCAGAGGTCTGGAGCTGTCGCACTGAATATGGACGAAGCTGCCGGGCAGGGCCTTTTCAGCACAACGGGGTGCCCGCAGGCGAAGAATGTATTGCTCGCCTGCGAACGCCTGGTGGGAGAGGATCTCCGCCTCTTCCAGAAAAATGGTGCCGCGATGGGGTCTGCTGTGCTCTGTTATCTGCTGGGTCATGTGCTGGTTCAAGCCTGGATTGTTGAACTGTCGGATTGAAAAACGATACGCCCCTCAAACAGGGTATGGGTGACCTGGCCCTGGAACTCCCAGCCGATGAAGGGAGTGTTGCGTCCCGAGCTTGGCATCTCCTCCCGCTTGAGGACCCAGTGTCTGTCGGGATCAAATATACAAACATCCGCGCTGCTGCCCGGCTGGAGTCTGCCGTAGGGGAGATCCAGGATATCCGCCGGTCCGCAGGTGATGCGGGCGATCGCCTCGGAGAGACCGAGCACCCCTTCGTCCACCAGCCTGAGGGTCAGTGGCAGCAGGGTCTGCAGGCCCGCCATGCCGGTGGTCGTGGAGGGGAAGGGCGCCTCCTTGGCGTCCGCTTTCAGCGGTTGGTGATCCGAACAGATGGCGCCGATTACCCCTTTGGCGAGGGCGCTGCGCAGGGCCTCCCGGTCGGCCAGACTGCGCAGCGGCGGATTCAGGTGGCAATTGCTGTCGAAATCCTCGATATCCATCTCGGTCAAGTGCAACTGGTGGGCGGCCACGTTGGCTGAGACCTGCAGGCGTTGCTGTTGGGCCTGTTCAATCATGCGCGCCGCCGTGCCGCTGGAGAGCAGGTGGAAGTGGATGCGGCAGCCGGTGTGTTCGGCCAGCGCCAGATCCCGGGCCACCGCCACCGACTCGGCCGCTTCGGGAATGCCCGGCAACCCCAGACGGGCGCTCACCGGCCCCTCGTGAGCGTAACCGTTGTTGCGCAGATGGCGGTCGTCCGGGCGCAGAATCGCGGTAATGCCGAAGGTGGCGGCATATTCCAGGGCGCGCCGCTCTACCAGGGTGTTGGCCAGCGGGACATAGCCGTTGCTGATGGCGACGCAGCCGGCCCGCTTCAGGGCCACCATCTCGCTCAGGTATTCGCCGGCCAGTTGCTGGGTCATGGCACCGATCGGCAGCAGTCGGGCCCGCGCGGAGCGTTTGGCGCGACGCAGCAGCAGGGTGACCACGGCCGGCGTGTCGATCACCGGATCAGTATCTGGCGGGCAGCAGAGCGTGGTGACGCCGGAGCGGGCGGCCAGGGCGGTTTCGCGGGCAATATTGGTGATATGTTCCTGGCCGGGTTCGCGCATACGGGCGCTCAGGTCGACCAGGCCGGGACAGACAATCTGACCCTTGGCATCAATGGTGTGATGGGCGGTGAAGCCCTCCGGCGGCTCGCCAATGGCCAGGATTTTTCCATTATGGATGAATATGTCCGTGACGCTGTCGATGCTGTTGGCGGGATCGATCAGGCGCCCACCGAGAATTTGGGTGCTGTTGGGGGCGTTCATCGTGCCGCTGCTCCCTGGGCCTGGGTGCCCATGGTCATGGACATCACCGCCATGCGCACGGCGATACCGAAACTCACCTGCTGCAGGATCACCGAGCGGGGGCCGTCGGCCACCTGGGAATCCATCTCTACGCCGCGGTTGATCGGCCCGGGATGCATCACGATGGCATCCGGCCTGGCCGCCTTGAGCCGCTTCTCGGTGAGCCCGTAGAGTTGGAAGTATTCATGTTCACTGGGCAGCAGGGCGCCGGTCATGCGCTCTTTCTGCAGGCGCAGCATGATGACCACGTCGACATCCCGGATGCCCTCTTCCAAGTCATGAAAAATGTGCACACCCAGGGTACGGGGGTCGGGGGGCAGCAGGGTGCGCGGGGCGATCACCCGGACCTCCGAGGTACCCAGGGTATTCAGGGCCAGGATCTGGGAGCGGGCCACCCGTGAGTGCAGGACATCGCCGACAATGGCTATCCGCAGACCGGTGAATTCCCCTTTGTGACGCCGGATGGTGAACATGTCCAGCATCGCCTGGGTCGGATGTGCATGCTGGCCATCGCCGGCGTTTATGACACTGATATGGGGGGCGGCGTGGGTGGCGAAAAAGTGCGCCGCTCCACTGTCCGAATGGCGGATCACGAACATGTCCACATGCATCGCTTCGAGATTTCGCAACGTGTCCAGCAGCGTCTCGCCCTTGGTGGTGGAGGAGGTGCTGACGTTGAGATTGAGCACATCCGCCGAGAGTCGCTTGGCCGCCACCTCAAAGGTGGTGCGGGTGCGGGTGCTGTTTTCAAAGAACAGGTTGCAGATGGTCTTGCCGCGCAGCAGCGGCACTTTCTTGACCACCCGTTCCGATACGCCGGTAAAGGATTCGGCGGTATCGAGGATCTCCGTCAGCATCTCCCGCTTGAGGCCGTCAATGGTGAGGAAGTGCTTGAGTCTGCCGTGGTTGTCGAGTTGGATGTTGGGCTTGCTCACGATGCTCCCCTGGTCTCCTGTTTCGAGGTACCGATGATCAGCCTGAGCGGGTCCGGCCCGGTCAATGTTATCTGTTGTTCGCTGGTCAGGGGCGGCCGTACGCCCACCACGCTGGGCTGTATCGGCAGTTCCCGGCCGCTGCGCTCCACCAGGGTGGCCAGGGTGATCGAGGCGGGGCGGCCATAGTCGAAGATCTCGTTCATGGCCGCGCGGATGGTGCGCCCGGTCTGCAGCACATCATCCACCAGGATGATGTGCCGATCCTCCACCTCGAAGGGGATATGCGATGGCTTGACCTTGGGATTCATGCCGATACGGGTGAAATCATCCCGGTAAAACGAGATGTCCAGGGTGCCCAGCGGCTGTTTGATTCCCAGCAGTTTGTGTAGCCGCCCGGCCAGCCATACCCCGCCCGTATGAATACCGATCATCACCGGATCCCTGACCTGCTGCACCTCAAGGCGGGTTTTGATGGCTTGCACCATTTCGCCGATCAGCTCATCGATCGCTTCGGCCTGCATATAGATTTTATCGTCGTTCACTTAACCAGGTTTCCAGAATCAGTTTTGCCGCAATGGCATCCAGTTCATCAAATTTTTTTATCCTGCGCCCCAGCTCCTGCCGGGCAATCTGCGAGGTGAGTCGCTCGTCAGCCAGATGCACGGGGAGCCGGTAGCGGCCTTCCAGTTGCCGGGCAAAGCGGCGCGCCAGCGGGGCGATCTCGGCCTCGGTATCGTCCATGTCATAGGGCAGGCCCACCACCAGCGCCTCCGGCAGCCACTCCTCGACCAGCTTGCCGATCGCCGCCCAGTCCGGTTTCTGCCGGATGGCCCGCAGGGTCGTGAGTGGATTGGCAGTCCCGGTCTCGGTCTGGCCGACGGCAATACCGATCTTGGCGGTGCCGTAGTCGAAGCCCAGTAGTGTACCCATTTTTTCGCGCTGGATCAGCGGGCAGTCCGGCAGATGCCTGAATACCTGCCGAATATTCCATGCGGCCCCGGGGATGGGGGAGCCGCTGCGGAGCGGGAATCCTGAGCCGGGTGAGACAGTGTGCGATCCGCCAGGTTCCTATGCATGTCCGGCTTCGCCCGATAGTAGGTTCAGGTCAATACCGAGCGCTTTGGCAGCGGCTTCCCAGCGCGCCTCCGCCGGCAGATCAAACAGCACATGCTCCGGTGCCGGCCCGTTCAGCCAGGCGTTGGCGCTCATCTCCTGTTCCAGCTGTCCGACTCCCCAGCCGGCGTAACCGAGTGCGATCAGGGACTTTTCCGGTCCCTTGCCCTGTGCGATGGCATCCAGGATATCCCGCGACGTGGTGATGCTGATGGCGGGGGTGATCTGCAGGGTCGAATCCCATTCGCTGCCGCTGCTGTGCAGTACGAAGCCGCGGTCGGTCTGTACCGGCCCACCGATATAGATCGGCTGTTCGGCAGAGGAGAGGGCGCTGTCACTGATCTCCAGCTGTTCCAGGATGTCATTGAGCCGCAATCCGGAAGGGCGGTTGATGACAATGCCCATCGCCCCCTCCCGGCCATGCTGGCAGAGATAGGTCACAGTATGGTGGAAATTGGCATCCTGCAGCCCCGGCATGGCGATGAGAAACTGGTTGGTCAGGGATACGGGGTTGTTCATAGCGGTATAGTATCGGATGCGGGGGTTTGCTCCGCAACCGCCGGCGGGGGCTATTTTGAAAAAAGTTGGTCGTTATTACGGAACTGCCAGGTGCGGATAATATCGATAATATCGGTCTCTTGTCTGATCTCGGCCGGGAAGGGAGCGAACGGGGCGGAGAGTTTGACAATACGCATGGCTGCGTCATCCAGCAGTTTGTGGCCCGAGGATTTGCGCACATTGATTGACTTGACACTGCCGTCGGGCCGGATCGCCACATGCAGCACCAGGTTGCCGTACAGCTTGCGCCGCTTCGCCTCATCCGGGTAGTTCAGATTGCCGACGCGCTCTACCTTGCGCCGCCAGGCATCCAGATAGTTGGCATATTTATACTCCTGGGTACGGGCCGACAGGGTCTTGCGCCGGGGTCGCTTGGCGTAGGCGTGGGTCTTTCTGTCCAGTTCGGCGGTGAGCCGGCTGATCTCCCGGGTGGTGCTGGCCAGCAGCTGTGCCGCGGTCACCTTTTTCTCTTCCGGCGGCTCGGGCCGCTTCTCCGGGGCGGTTTCGATCTTCGGCTTGTCCGGTTGCTGTTTGGTGAGTACCTTTTTCGGCTTTTTTGCCACCGCTTTGGGTTCCGGGGCCGGTGGCGGCACGGGCGGGGCTGTCTGGACCTCTGCCTGGTGCTGGATCGGGGTCGGCGGTGTGAGTTCGGTTTTCGGGCGTACTTTCTCGGTCTGGTCTCCGCCCCCCTCCTGGCTCGTCTGGGCAAGGAAATCGGCCTTCTCGACCGGTTTTTTCGGTTCCACCTTTTTCGGATTCTGCACCACCATGATTTCCAGCGTGCGATCAGGCGTGGGTGGTTTTTCCGGTGTCTCCAGGGTAAAGCTGATGCCGAGAATGGCCACGGCATGCAGGGTTACCGCCACGAACAGTGTCAGTCCGAGCCGGTCGATCGAAGTGGTTATACCCGAGCGCTTCATCATGCCTGGACCGGTCAATGCACGGGTTGCGTGAGCGGGGCGCTCGGTTTGATGGTGAAGCTGTTGTCGGTCAGCTGCACCCGTGCCTGCATCTCGGGGCTTATATGGATGTTGTTTTCCGTGTCCACCAGCAGTACATAGGTCAAGCCCATGCGCCGGGCAATTTCATACCAGCGGGAAGGGCCGGCAATAAACAGGGCGGTCGCGGCTGCATCCGCGGTGGTGGCGTCATCGTGGATTACCGTTACCGAGCGTGTGCCGGTGGCGGGATAGCCGGTTCGGGGGTCGATAATGTGATGGTAGCGCTTGCCTTCCCAGGTGAAGTTCCGCTCATAGTCGCCCGAGGTGAAGATGCTTTCGCTCCCTGTTGTCTCGATAACCCCCAGGACACCTTCGCCGCTCGGATGGCGTATGGCGATGCGCCAGGGCTGGCCATGCTTGCTGCCGATGACCCGCAGGTCGCCGCCGGCGTTGAGTATGGCATTCTGTACGCCCAGCTCTTTCAGGTGCTCCATGGCGAGATCGATCCCGTAGCCTTTTCCAAAGGCGCCAAAGTCCAGCTTGACCGCGGGATTGCTGCTGCGCATCTGGATTCCTTGCAGATGCAGGTCGCTCATCTTCGGTGCGGCAGCCAGCAACTGGTCGATGGTTGCCTGGGATGGCGGCCGGTTTCCGCTCGGATCGTTGCGGTGAAAACCCCAGGCGTCGATCAGTTGGCCAATGGCCGGATTGAACAGGCCATCGCTTTTTTCCGAGAGTTCTGTGCCCCGTATGATCAGTGTCAGGACCGAAGGTGGAACGGAAAAGGTCTCGCCGGTCTGAATCAGGCGGTTCACCCGGCCCAGCGGACCCGGGTCCCAGGCGTGCCAGGAGTGGTGCATGCGCTTGAAGTCATCTTCTATGATGTCCGTTGCGGCCTGTGCCTCCCGTTCGGGGAGTCCGCTAATGGAGATGTCCACCAGGGTGCCGAAGGCGAGAAATTGTCCCTTGAAGAGTGGCGGCGGGGTATCACAGCCGGCCAAAAGCAGCAGCAGGGCCAGCAGGACAACAGTTTTAAGCAACTTCATGAGGCCAGTTTCTCTTCAATGCAATCCATCAGTTGGGCGCTGATGTTGAGTCCAAACTGGCTGTCCAGTTCCCGGATGCAGGTCGGACTGGTGATGTTGATTTCGGTCAGATAGTCGCCGATTACATCCAGACCGGCAAACAGAATGCCCCGCTGCCGCAGGCTGGGACCGACCTGGAGAGCAATCCAGCGATCCTGCTCGGACAGCGGGATGCCCTGGCCGGTTCCGCCGGCGGCCAGATTGCCCCGGGTTTCGCCCGGCCTGGGAATGCGCGCCAGGGCATAGGGCACCGGCTCTCCATCCACCATCAGGATGCGTTTGTCGCCCTGGCTGATCTCCGGCACGAAACGTTGGGCCATGCTCAGTCGCATGCCGTGACCGGTCAGGGTCTCGATAATCACGTTGGTGTTGGGATCACCCTGGCGTATGCGAAAAATCGAGCTGCCGCCCATTCCGTCCAGTGGCTTGAGGATGATGTCTTTCTGCTGCTCCAGAAAGTCGAGAATGCGTTCCCGGTTGCTGGTCACTAGGGTGGGCGTGCAGCATTGGGGAAACCAGGCGGTAAACAGTTTCTCGTTGCAGTCCCGCAGGCTGGCCGGGCGGTTGACAATCAGTACGCCCTGCTCTTCGGCCTTCTCAAGCAGGTAGGTGGTGTAGATGTAATCCATGTCGAAGGGAGGGTCCTTGCGCATCAGAATGACATCGAGCTCATCCAGCGGAATGGTCTCTTCGCCGGTGAAACGGAACCACTCCTGGGGATTCTCTTCCACCAGCAGATTGCGGACGCGGGCGTAGGCCCGGTCATCCTGCAGATAGAGATCCTGCTGCTCCATGTAGCGCAGGCCCCAGCCACGCCGCTGGGCCTCCAGCAGCATGGCAAAAGTGCTGTCTTTTTTTATCTTGATGGAGTCAATGGGGTCCATCACAACGCCGAGCGTAATAGTCATTTTTCAATAATACCCGAGGATGGCCTGTTTGTCGGTGGCCGTATCGCAACTTTCCCTTTTCATGGTTGCAGTAGGGGTTATCTGTTGCTATTTTCTCTTAGGTTATGTTCCTAATAAAGTGTCGCAATTAGAAAAATTATATTCATACAGGGACTCGATTGTTACAAATTTACTCAGCGGTATGGTGTTCGGGGGCGGTGCAGGTCTTTTGAGCGTGGTGCTGGGAATCCCTGGCCATGCGGTTTGGGAGGTTAGGTACGTTATGAAAATGTGGCGATATCAACATGAAGCGGGCAGTGCCAGTGCCGCCCTGCTGCTGCGCTGGTTCTGCCTGGTGATTTTCAGTTTTGTGATCCCGTTCTCGGTGAATGCGGCCGGGGAAGATGATTATCTGAGCGCCCTGCAGCAGGAGGCCGGCAAGGTTGGCGCAAAACCCAGTGAGTCGACTGTCGGCGGTACGGCTACGGATAAGGGGAGTGAACGGCTCTCCCGTGAATCCTTCGAGAATGAATTGCGGGAGAAATATGCTGGCAGTGCAGTGTTTTACAGCAAGCTCGGGGCGGGAAGCCAGGAGGAGATCTACCAGGAGTACCAGTCCGGTGCGACGATTTCCGAGCTGCGAAAAAAGATCATGGATCGCTTCCTGCATCGCTGATAAAGAAAAAAGCGGAAGAAAGTATTCAGGTTAGGTGATAACCGGACGATACATCTCAAAGTAACAGTGAAGTTTCAATAATCAGCTACGTCAGATAGCGGGTCTCTCTGGGGGTAATGCAATGAGGAAGATAATGGTCTTTCTGGCCGTTTTTGCTGTCCTGTCGCTGACGGCAGGGACGGGATTTGGTGCGGAAGATGAAGTGAAGGTGGGTGCGGATGAGGGTGCGATTACGCTCTACAAGGGAAAGCCCTATCTCCACGTGATGCACAAAGGCCGTTCGGTCAAGGTGCAGCGGGTGCAGGACCCGGATTATGAACTGCGCGGCTACTATGCCAAGACTGCACGGCCCTGCCCACCCTTCTGCATCGGGCCGATGGAGGTGGATCCCGCGGTCAAGACGATCGGTGAGATTGAGGTTTTTCACTTCATGGAGAACCAACTGCGGGATGGCCGGGGGCTCCTGATCGACGCCAGAACACCGGAGTGGTATGCCAAGGGCACCATTCCGGGATCGATCAATATCCCCTTTACAGATTTGAGTAAAGATGTCGAAGATCTCGAAATGATAGAGGCGCTGCTGTTGTTCGGCGCCAAACAGCGAGAGTCGGTCGGGACGCTGACGCAGAAGCTGGAGCAGTGGGGAATCCTGGATGCCAAGCATATGACGGACAAGTGGGACTTCACCGACTGCAAGGAGCTGGTGCTCTGGTGTAACGGCCCTGAATGCGGGCAGTCACCCAGGGCAATTCGCGGCCTGCTGGCAGTGGGTTATCCGGCAGAAAAAATATATTACTATCGTGGTGGGATGCAGCTCTGGCAGCTGTGGGGACTGACCACGGTGAATTGAATATGACCGCTCGTTGGATGCGGATGGGTAGAGATTTCACCGCGGGCCAACGGCAGGGACGGCGCTGTATCCTCCATACCAAGGGTTGTGCGAATCAGAGGAAGCTGGGTAATGAATGAAGATGTCGATATCTCCGGGCGGAAGGTGATGGTCATCGATGACAGCAAGACAATCCGCAGGACGGCCGAGAGCCTGCTGAAAAAAGCGGGCTGCGAGGTGTTCACCGCCAATGATGGATTCGAGGCCCTTTCGGTGATTGCCGATACCAACCCGGACATTATTTTCGTGGATATCATGATGCCGCGCCTGGATGGCTATCAGACCTGTGCACTTATCAAGCATAACAGCGAGTTCAAGAAAACCCCGGTCATCATGCTCTCTTCCAAGGATGGCCTGTTCGACCGTGCCCGGGGACGCATTGTCGGTTCCGAGGAGTACCTGACCAAACCGTTTACCAAAGATGAGCTGCTGGGTGCCATTCGAAAGCACATCGTCAAGGCGGCCTGATCAGCAGTTTCTGACCCATTCCCAACAACGTTCCAGAGATCAGACTATGAGAAGTTTTTTTAAGAAAAACAGTGCAGAAAAATCCGGTGAAAACAGTGCAGTGGATGCAACTATTTTGATTGTTGATGACTCCCCGACGGAGACGCACATTCTTAAAGGAATTGTTGAAAGCGGCGGCTACAAAGTGATTACTGCCGCGGATGGTGAGTCGGGAGTGGCGGCGGCCAAGGCGTCAAAGCCCGACCTGGTACTGATGGATGTGGTGATGCCGGGACTGAATGGTTTCCAGGCGACGCGCCAGCTCAGCAAGGCGCCGGAGACGCAGGATATTCCGGTTATCGTGGTGACCACCAAGGACCAGGAGACGGATCGTGCCTGGGGATTGCGCCAGGGAGCCAGGGAGTATGTGGTGAAGCCTGTGGCGGCCGAGGAGTTGCTCGGCAAGATCAGGAACATACTTGCCGGCTGATTTGAATATCATGACGGAAACGACATCGGCCAACCTGCTGCAGCTGCTGCAGAACATTGAAAGCAGAAGCCGCCAATATGCGGTGGGTCTGCCGAAACACAAGATTCAGCAGTATTGGGAAGGCGTGCTGTTCAGCATCTCCGGTCTGGGGGTGATCGCCCCGCTTCAGGAGGTCAAGGAGATTCTCAATTATCCGGAGGAGCTGACCCGGGTGCCGGGAACACAGGAGTGGCTTCTCGGTATGGCAAACATACGCGGAAACCTGCTGCCGATCATCGATCTTCAGCGGTTTCTGGGCGGGGCGCCACTGGTGATCGGGCGCCGCAGTCGGGTGCTGGTGGTCAGTCACCAGGGGCTCTATTCCGGTTTGCTGGTGGGGAATGTCCAGGGTATGCGCCACTTTCTTGAGGAACAGCGCACTGCCGTTCCTGTGCTGCCGGAATATGTTCGGCAGTTTGTGCAGGGGGCATACGTGGTTGAGGGTGCGGTCAGGCCGGTCTTCAGTATGAATCTACTGGCGGAAAATACCGAATTCAGGGTGGCCTCACTGTGAGTCCAGGATGATTATTTTTCAGGCGATTTCTGTGTGTGAACTTTTGTCTTTTGTGGCAATGGAAACCTTACAAGAACAAGCCTCTTGCGGGAGAGAGACTCAATGAATACCAGGGTTACCAGACGTACAGGTGGTGGAGCCGCCTCAAACAGGCTTGTTGTGGTGCTATCCATCGGCTTGCTGATCACGCTGCTGGCGACACTGCTGGCATTTGCCAATGTGGCCAAGTGGTCGGCCAATGACGAGATCTACATTATCCGCTCTGAAGAGCAGCGCGTGGTCTCCCAGGAGATTGCCAAAAGCGCCCTCTCGGCAGCGGCCGGCAGCAAGGAGGCGTTTACCCAGTTGCGCGAATCCCGGGACAAATTCGAACGCCTCATGGCCGAGTTGAAACAGGGTGATCCAACGGTAAATCTGCCGCCTTCCCCCGCACCCGTTGCGGCCCAGTTGCGCGCGGTGGAGAACGCCTGGCTGGAGCTGCGCCAGAATGCGGATGACATCCTGTCAAACAGGGACGCCATTTTGTCAGTGCAGCAGTTTATCGGTGTGATTACCGGGTTCATGCCACAGCTGCAGGAGCTGACGGAACAGGTTGTGAGCGATCTGGTGGAGAGCAAGGCCGATCCACTACAGATATCCATCGCGTCCCGCCAGTTGATGCTGTCGGAGCGGATCGATAAGAACGTGAACAAGGTGCTGGCGGGTGGCCAGGCCACGGCGGCAGCCATCGACCAGTTCAGTCGTGACTCCGATCATCTCGGGCGGGTGCTGGATGGCATGCTGGAGGGCAGTGACTCACTGGGCATTGCCAAGATCACCAATCCCGGGATCGTGCAGAAGCTGCGTGAAGCGGCGATGCTGTTCAGCTCGATCAATGATCACGCCGACGAGATTATCGAAACAGTCCCTGCGGTACTGCCGGCGTTGGAAGCGGCCGGACAGGTGACCGCCGTATCCGACCGGGTGAATGACGCGGCGCAGGCGCTGGTAGAGGCCTATGGCGACAACCCGGGACTGATCAGTATCATGGGTATCAAGGCGGGCCCCGTGCTGATTGCCGTGCTCGGTGGCCTCTCCATCGTCATGCTGGTCTCATTGGGTTATGTACTGCTGCTGACGGCACGCCGCCGTGAGGTTGAGAGCAGCCAGCTGAACGAACGAAACCAGCAGGCCATTCTGCGACTGCTGGATGAGATGGGTGACCTGGCCGACGGCGACCTGACGGTGACGGCGACCGTAACCGAGGATGTCACCGGGGCCATCGCCGACTCCATCAACTACGCCATCGAGGCGCTGCGCAGCCTGGTGACCACCATTAACGAGATTTCCGAGCAGGTATCCAGCTCCGCCCAGGAGAGCCGCGCCACCGCCATGCATCTGGCGGAAGCGAGTGAGCACCAGGCGGATCAGATCACCTCCGCAACCTCGGCGATCAACAAGATGGCCTCCACCATTGACCAGATGTCCCAGGAGGCAACCGAGTCGGCAACGGTGGCGCAGCACTCGGTGGACATCGCCGCCAAGGGCAATGAAACGGTGCGTCGGACCATCAAGGGGATGGATACCATCCGTGAGCAGATCCAGGAGACCTCGAAGCGAATCAAACGGCTGGGTGAAAGCTCCCAGGAGATCGGAGATATCGTGGAGCTGATCGATGATATCGCCGACCAGACCAATATCCTGGCGCTGAACGCCGCCATGCAGGCGGCGATGGCGGGCGAGGCCGGTCGCGGTTTCGCGGTGGTTGCCGATGAAGTACAGCGGCTCGCGGAACGCTCCGGTAACGCAACCAAGCAGATCGAGGCGCTGGTAAAAACCATTCAGGCGGATACCAATGAGGCGGTCTCTTCCATGGAGGCGACCACGGCGGAAGTGGTGACGGGTGCTCAGCTGGCGGAGGATGCCGGTGAGGCGCTGAAAGAGATCGAGAGCGTGTCGAACCACATTTCCGAGCGCATTCAGCGTGTTGCCGATACTGCCCAGGCGCAGTCCGAGGAGGCGTCCCGGGTGAATGACACCATGAGCGTTATCCAGGAGATTACCACCCAGACATCGGATGGTACCAACCAAACGGCGGCGGCCATTGGCACCCTGGCGGATATGGCTGATGACCTGCAGCGTTCGGTTGCCGGTTTCCGTCTCCCTGAATACAACTGACGGATCCGCACCCAGATGAAAGGATGCCCGGAGCAGGTCGGCGTTGTGAACAGCAGGCGATGGGCGCGCTCTTGGGCCGCCGGAAATCCGCGGGACTTCGGTGACGATGAACGACCACTGGCGTATATGAAGGCCTGGTATGAGTGATGTTCAAGATCATAGTGTGCTGAAATGGATCAGGGTCGAGCTTGATTCATCTCTTGAAGTGGCTCGGCATGCGCTGGAGTCCTACGTGGATGAAGCGGGGCCGGAAGCGGAACTGGAGAGCTGTATCAACCAGCTGCATCAGGTGCGCGGAACCCTGCAGTTGATGCAGCTGTATGGCGCCGCCATGCTGGCGGAAGAGATGGAGCTGGTCGCCAGGGCCCTGGGCTCGCTCGGCGAGCCGCGGCGCAAGGAGTCGGCGGAAGCGCTGATGGTCGGCCTGGCCCAACTGCCCGACTATCTGGAAAAGATCGAGACCGGTTCACTGGACAGTCCGATCCTGCTGCTGCCGCTGATGAATGAGTTGCGGGCGGCACGGGACGCCTCCCTGTTGTCCGAGGTGGCGCTGTTCGCACCCGACCTGGAGCGGAAACTGCTGCCTGCCGACGGCACTCAGGATGGCAATCCTGAACTGCCGGCGATCACCAAAAAATGCCGTTATCAATATCACAAGGCGCTGCTTGACTGGTACCGGGGCGCGGATGCGGCCGGCGGGCTGGCGCGCATTGCCGGCATATTCCGGGAACTCGAACAGAACGCCTGGACAGATCCAGTGCGGCGCCTGTTCCGGGTCAGCCAGGCGGTGGTCAACGCCCTGCGTGATGGAAGTCTTGATTCGGGTATCGCCACCAAGTTGCTGGTCGGCAAGATAGATCGGGAGATCAAGCGGATCATCGATGCCGGGGAGCGGGCGGTCGCGGAGGCGCCGTCCAATGACCTGATAAAGAACCTGCTTTACTACACGGCCTGTGCCGACTCATCCGATCCGGTGGTTGTGCAGGTCAAGCAGGAGTTTGATCTGAGCCAGGGTCCACTCGGCCAGGCGGGGCCGGGCGGAGCCCAGGCCGACCTGCATGCACCCGGCAGGGATCTGCTGGAATCCCTGCGCAGCGCCATCACGCTCGATCTGACGGCCATCAAGGATCAGCTCGATCTGTTTATCCGTGGCAAACGGAGTGACCTCAGTCGACTGCAGACGCAACTGGAACCATTGAAAAAACTGGCCGATACCCTCGGCATGGTGGGCCAGGGTGAACTGCGTTCGCGCCTGATGCGCCAGGCCGGCAAGATCGGCGAGATCGTCGCCGCCGGCGATCAGCCGGATGAGCAGGATCTGATGGCCATGGCCAGTGACATCCTGTTTATCGAGACCTCGCTGAACAATCTGTCGGTGGTCAGGCGCTATGCCCCGTCCCCGGGAGACCAGCCAAAATCGGATTTACCGGAAGGTGAGTTTGAGCGTCTGGTCGACTCGGTGATGCACGAGGCGGGGATCGATATGGCCCGTAACAAAGAGGCCATCATCAACTTTATCGAGGCGCCCGGCAATCGTGCGCTGCTGGCCGATGTGCCGCGCCGTTTCAACGGCATTGCCGGTGCTTTCAGTGTCTTGTCACTGCAGGACGCGGCGTCCCTGATGGGGCGCTTGAATCACTATGTCGAATACACCCTGCTGGGCGACCAGGGCGTTCCCAGCAGTGATGATCTGGATGCCTTTGCCGATGCGGTTACCGGCATTGAGTATTTCATGGAGGCGGTCACTGAAGGGCGGGGCATTCATCCGGAAATTCTCGATGTCACCCGGGACGCCCTGGCGCGTCTCAATGTGCCGGAGTCGGCGGGGCTGAAAAAACAGCCGGCGAGCGAAAATGAGAGTGAGATTGAAGAGCCGGCCGATATCCAGTCCGAGGAGGAGGTTGCCCTAACGCCCGTTGCGGGTGCCCCCCCTGTCCCTGTCGAGCCGGCAACCGAGGCGCGGCCTGTTCACACCCCTTCGGCCGAAAAGCCCGCGCTGGAGGATGTGGATCCCGAGATCCTGGAAATATTCATCGAAGAGTCGGAAGAGGAGCTGGCGGTCATCCAGGAGTATCTCCCGCGCTGGTGTAATAACCGTGATGACCGGGATGCGCTGACCACCTTCAGGCGCTCTTTTCACACGCTCAAGGGGAGCGGCCGGTTAGTCGGGGCAAAGACCATCGGTGAATTCTCCTGGGCGGTAGAGAATCTGCTCAATCGGGTGATTGACCAGACCATTGAAGTGTCCCCTGAAGTGATACAGCTGCTGAATGATGCGGCCGAGGTATTGCCTGAACTGATCGCGTGTCAGAAACGCGGTGTCGCCTCCACGGTCGATATACAGCCGTTGATGGATCGGGCCGCGGCCCTGGCCCAGCCCGGGCGTGTCCCCACTCAGTCCGGGGCGGCGGAAAGCGGGGCGCTCACTTCTGAAGAGAAGCTGGATGCGCTGGAAGATGAAATAGCCGCCCACGCATCACTGGAGTTTTCGGCTTCGGATGCCCTGGATAGCGACACGGTAGCAGAGCAGGAGTCGGACTCGCCGATTCCTGATACTGCACCACGGCTACCGGATCAGGCAGAAGCTGAGCCGGCTCCCATCAGCATGGATGAGGCACTGCTGGAGATTTTCGAGACCGAATCCAGAACCCATATCGAGACCCTGAGTCGGTTCCATGATAATTGCAGCGGCAATCCGCTGGCCTGCAGGATCGACAAGGAATTGGTGCGGGCGCTGCACACGCTGCACGGCAGTGCTCAAATGGCGGGTGTCGATTCCATTGCCCAGGTCAGCACGGCGCTGGAATCCCTCGCGGCGGATCTGAAAAGCATGAACCGGCCGGCTGATCCGGCGGCCCTGGATCTGATCGGACGCGGTGTCGATCTCTTTACGACGGTGCTCGGCGCGATCAATATGCCCGGGGCGCCACTGCCGGAGTGGCAGGCACTGGTTGGCGATATCTATGCCTACGGCCGCTCGGCGACCGTCAGTATGCCCCGGGAGGAGGATGCACCACAGGTTTCCGGACCCGGGGTGTTGGACCCGGATGCGGCGGTGGATATCGCCCTGACTGAAGCCGTGAACGAGCAGGTGACGCAGGATATAACCCCGGACGAGTTGCCTGAAAGTGCAACCGATGAGGGGCTGGTGGCTGCTCCGGAAGGGCCATCAACGGCGACTGCGGAGGCGCCTGAATCTGACCCGGAAGCGGCTGAACCGGAGGTTGAGTCCACGCCGGAAACGGTCGGTCTCAGCGCTTTCGAGTTGCCGGAGCAGATGCGGGAAGCGCCCGCCGATGCGGTGCCTGATCAGTCCCAGGATCGGCAGCCGGACGATGATGCCCTGGTAGTGCAAGTGGATGAAACAGTTGCGCCGGAGTCGGATATTACCGATGAGGCGACGCCGGTTGTGCCGAATGACTCCAGTACTGGCCCGGCCATGGTGGACCTGGACGGTGACCCGGAACTGGTGGAGATCTTCCTGGAAGAGGCGAGGGAGCTGCATGAATCCCTGGAGGAGAGCCTGCAGGCGGGTGCGTTTGATCTCTCCGACAAGCCGCTTTCGGAAGCGCTGCAGCGAACCCTGCATACCCTCAAGGGAGGTGCCCGGTTGGCGGGCGCCATGCCGATTGGTGATCTCAGCCACGCTTTTGAGTCGCTTCTGACGGCCGTTGACCAGGCGAGAGTGGCCCCCGGGGATGAACTGGTTGCCTTGACCCATGAGGTGATCGATCGGCTGGCGGATCAGATTGATGATCTGGCCGGCGGCCCGCGGCTGCGCAGTGCTGATGATCTGGTTGGCAGGATGGAGGCGTGGCTGCAAGCCGGCGGACCGCCATCGATAACGGCTGGCCTGTCCGGCGAAGCGGTCGGCCCCGGTACATCGGCCTTCGGTATTGAAGATGGAATCGAGGCGGTTCCGCTCGAGCCGACCCAGGAGCCACAGGAGGCGGAAGCCACTGCAGAACCGGCGCCAGCGGATGAACCTGTCGTCCCGCCGGCAGAATTTGCCACACCTGCAGTCGCAACTCCGCCATCCGAAGCGCAGATGGCGGAGCCGGAGCTGAATGATCCGGCCTCATCGGTAGCCGAACTGGAACAGGCCGCGACAACCGGGGCCGGCGCCGTGATGAGCGTGACGGCCGAGGAGGCGGGATCTCTGCAGGGCCGTGGCCAGCGTGAGCAGGTGCGGGTCCGCTCCGACCTGCTGGACAGGCTGGTCAACTATGCCGGCGAAGTGAGCATTTACCGTACCCGTATCGAACAGCAGAATGGCCAGCTGGGTTTCAATCTCTCAGAGTTGGAACAGACGATCAGTCGTCTGCGTGAACAGCTCCGGCAACTGGAGATCGAGACCGAGGCGCAGATCCTGTTCCGTTATGAACAGGACCGGGGTGATGAGCCGTCGCATGATGCCTCGTTCGATCCCCTGGAACTGGATCGCTTCTCTGCCATGCAGCAGGTCTCCCGAAGCCTGATGGAGACGGTCAACGATCTGTCCAATATCAACGGCTTCCTTGAGGAGTTGCAGGCGGAGACGGATACCCTGCTGCTGCAGCAATCGCGTATCACCACCGATCTGCAGGATGGCCTGATGCGCACCCGCATGGTGCCGTTTTCCCAGATCGTGCCGCGCCTGCACCGGGTGATCAGGCAGACCTGCAATCAGCTGGGCAAGCACGCCGAACTGGTGATCCAGGGGGCGGGCAGTGAGATCGACCGGGGCATCCTGGAGCGCATGATAGGTCCGCTGGAGCATATTTTGCGCAATGCCATCGCCCATGGCATCGAATCGCCTGCTCGGCGCGCAGAAAAGGGCAAACCGGAAACCGGTGAGATCCGGCTGCAGCTCTCCCGCGAGGGATCCGATGTACAGATCGTGATCTCTGATGACGGTGCCGGCGTTGACATGGCCAAGATACGGGAACAGGCGATAAAGAGCGGTCTGCTGGATCCAAATGCTGAAGTATCCGATTCCGACGTGCTGCCGTTCGTGCTGGAGCATGGCTTCAGCACCGCCCAGGAGGTGACGCAGATCTCCGGGCGGGGTGTCGGGCTGGATGTGGTGGTGAGCGAGGTCAAGCAGCTCGGTGGATCGCTGGATATTACCTCGCAACCCGGCCAGGGCGCCCGTTTTATCATTCGCCTGCCACTGACACTGGCCATTACCGATGCCCTGCTGGTGGAACTCGGCGGAGAGATCTACGCCATCCCCCACACCAGTGTCGAGGGTGTGGTGCGGGTCGCCCGACAGGAGCTGGATGCCTGCTACAGCGGCAGGCAGGCGGCTTACAGCTACGCCGGGCAGGATTATCAGGTCCGCTATATGGGCAGCATGCTCAACGTGGCCCGGGTCAATCTCTCCGACCAGCGCAAATGGTATCCGCTGTTGCTGGTGCGCGCCGGTGATCACCATGTGGCGATGCAGGTGGACGGGCTGCTGGGCAATCGCCAGATTGTGGTGAAGTCGGTGGGCGTTCAGGTCTCTACCGTGCGCTGGATTTCCGGCGGCACCATTCTGGGTGATGGACGTGTTGCCCTGATCCTGGATGTGACGGCGCTGGTGCGTTCTGATGTGGCGCAGACAGCGGCGCCGCAGCCGGAAGTCGCCCGGGTCGAGATGACCGAAGCGGAACCGGGTGTTGGCCGTACCGTGATGGTGGTGGATGATTCGATTACCGTACGCAAGGTGACCGGACGTCTGCTTGAGCGGCATGGCATGAATGTGATTACGGCGAAGGATGGCGTGGATGCCGTCGCCATGTTGCAGGAGCAGCGACCCGATATCATGCTGCTGGATATCGAGATGCCGCGCATGGATGGCTATGAACTGGCCCGGCATATGCGCAACTCGGAAGAGCTGAAACAGATTCCGATCATCATGATCACCTCACGCACCGGTGACAAACACCGCAATCTGGCCATGGAACTGGGTGTGAAACGTTATCTGGGCAAGCCGTACCAGGAGAGCGATCTGCTGGCGAATATCTATTCCGTACTGGATCAGGAGGCAGGATGAGCAGCAGTCAAAGCGCTGCCGAGGTAAGGGGGGTGCTGCTGCCACTGCAGGAGGGGCAACTGCTGTTGCCGAATGCCGCGGTCTGCGAGGTGGTCAGCTATCGGGCACCGGATGGCATCGCCACAAACGCCCCGGATTGGGTGCTGGGGAGCTTTGGCTGGCGCAATCACCGGCTGCCGCTGGTCTCCTATGAGCGGCTGCTGGACCGGCCTGCCGGAGAGATCGGCCATCGGGCCCGGGTGGCCATCTGCAATACCCTGAATGGTAACGAGCAGATGCCCTATATCGGTTTCCTGCTCCGTTCCGTGCCCCATCTGGTGCGGGTCACTGAAGCCTCGATCGTCCCCTTTGACGGCGGCCAACCGTTGCACGCGGGAGTGGCCAGTCGTGTCATCATTAACGGGGTAGAAGCGTTGATTCCCGACCTGGATGCCTTGGAGTCGATACTGTCCGACCTTGATCTCTGAGCTATTGAAAATAACCCGCCCCCTTGGGTGACCGCTGACGGCGGGGATGGCGCGCCGTGAGCCTGCCACCGTTGGTGGTGGGCCTGTCGCCGTTCGTGGTGAGCCTGTCGCCGTTCGTGGTGAGCCTGTCGCCGTTCGTGGTGAGTCTGCCGCCGTTCGTGGTGAGC
>JACDJC010000379.1_pt1 | contig 54710 bp, 44 predicted proteins | sample 7454191 | NCBI WGS metagenome assembly JACDJC01 (sample SAMN14253291, study PRJNA609438) | sludge metagenome | isolation source: sludge after 25d culture with pyrite and EDTA | collected 2018-12-20 | reverse complement strand
CTCCCGGGCGCCGCCGACGCCGCCGTGATGCGCGTCAAGGGCAGTCGCCTGGGGGTAGCTGCGACGGTGGACTGCAACTCGCGCTACGTGTACTTGGACCCGGAACTGGGCGCCATGCACGCCGTGGCCGAGGCGGCGCGCAACCTCAGCTGCGTGGGCGCCAGGCCGCTGGCCGTTACGGACAACCTCAACTTCGGCAACCCGCTCAACCCAGGCGTCTACTACCAGTTGGAACGCGCCGTCGACGGGCTGGCCAGGGCGTGCCTCGAGCTCGACACACCCGTGATCGGCGGCAACGTCAGCCTCTACAACGAGTTCTCCACGCAGGGCGGACGCCAGGCCATCCACCCGACCCCCACGGTCGGGATGGTGGGCGTGCTTCGCGACGTCGGCCGTCACGCCGGCAGCGCGCTGAGGCGGAGCGGTGACGTGTTGCTGGTGGTGGGCCCCTTGGCCGGCAGCCTGGGAGCCAGCGAGTACCTCTGGCGGCTGCACGGGCTCGAGGCCGGCAGGCCACCGGAGCTCGACCTGGCCGCAGAGGCCAAGGTGCAGGCCGTGGTCCGCGGCCTCGTGGAGGACGGCCTGTGCGACACGGCGCACGACACCAGCCAGGGCGGGCTGGCCGTGGCCCTCGCGGAGATGTGCCTGCCGGCTACGGGAGCGGCACTGGGTCTCACGGCAGACCTGGGCGACGGGGCGGGCGCGCGCTTGGACGAGTTGCTGTTCGGCGAGGCCGCCTCGCGCGTGGTGCTGGCCCTGCGCCCCAGCGCCGTGGAGGAGGCGCTGGCGCGGTGCAGTGCGGTGGGGGTGGCGGCCCGGGAGGTCGGCCATGCCGGCGGTGACCGCTTCACGCTGCGAGGCGGCGGCGCCGTGATCGACTGCGCGCTCGAGGAACTGCGCGGTTCTTACGAAGCCACCTACGAGATGGCGTTACGCTGACGCCCATGAACCAGGCAGAGGGGGCGCCCGAAGGCGAGCTAGGCGAGGACAAGCCGCGCGAGGAGTGCGGGGTGTTCGGCGTGCGCATGCCGGGGCCGGCGGACGTGGCGCGGCTCTGCCACCTCGGCATCTTCGCCCTGCAGCACCGGGGCCAGGAGGCTTGCGGCATCTGCGTCACCGGCGGCGGCCAGGTGCGGCTCGAGAAGGACATGGGGCTCGTGGCCGAGGTCTTCACCGAGGAGCGCCTCGCCAGGCTCCGCTACGAGGGGGCCAGCCAGGGGGTGGCGCACACGCGCTACTCCGTCACTGGCTCGAGCTTGCGCTTCAACGCACAACCGCTCACCGTGCGCTGCAACATGGGCCACCTCGCGCTGGTGCATAACGGTAACTTCACGAACGCGCGCGAGATCCGCGACTCCCTGCTGGAGTGGGGCGCCGTGTTCCAGACCACCAACGACAGCGAGGTGATGCTCAACCTCATCGCCCGCCACAGCCACCTGGACCTGGTCGACGCGACGGCGGAGGCCATGCGAACCCTCGAAGGGGGCTTCGCGGTCGTGTTGATGGACTCGCGGCGCGTGATCGGCCTGCGCGACGGTCACGGCGTGCGGCCGCTCGTCATCGGGCGGTTGGACGGCGGCCACGTCTTCGCCTCCGAACCCGCGGCGCTCTCCCTCGTGGGCGCCGAGTTCGTGCGCGACGTGAAGCCAGGCGAGCTCGTGGTCGCCGACGACGACGGCCTCACCTCCAGGCAGGTGCTGACGGCCGAACCGACGCCGTGCGCCTTCGAGTGGATCTACTTCGCCCGCGGCGACTCGACGCTCGACGGCGTTGACGTTCACGCCGCGCGCGTGCGCATGGGCATGGAACTCGCCAGGGAGGCGCCCGTGGAGGCCGACCTGGTGGTGGGGGTGCCCGAGTCGGGCCTCGCCGCGGGCATCGGCTACTCGCGCGTCAGCGGCGTGCAGTACGACCTGGGGCTCTACAAGTCGCCGTACGCGGGGCGCTCGTTCATCAGCCCCACGCAGGAGTTGCGCGAGCTGAAGGTGAAGCTCAAGCTCCAGGCCACGGGCTCCGTGCGCGGCAAGCGCGTCGTGCTGGTCGACGACTCCATCGTGCGCGGCACGACGTCCGGGCGCATCGTCCAGCTCTTGCGGGAGGCGGGTGCCAAGGAGGTGCACTTCCGCGTCTCGAGCCCGCCCATCAAGTTCCCGTGCCACTACGGCATCGATACCGCGGCGCGCAAGGAATTGGCGGCCGCCACCCTGAGCGTGGAGGAGATCAGGCAGCGCATCGGCGCCGACAGCCTGCACTTCCTCACCGAGGCCGGGCTCAGGCGGGCGCTCACCTTGAATGGCGTGTGCCTCGCGTGTTTCAACGGCAAGTACCCGGCCGGTGAGCCCAGCGAGCTGGCCCAGCGGGAAGGTCTCGGTCCCGACGTCTGGGGCCTCTAGCGCCTGCTTGACGTCTGGGGCCTCTAGCGCCTGCTTCCGCCCCTGGTGGCCACCAGCCACGCGAACTCCAGCAGCCGTGGAACGCGCCGCCAGCGCTTGCGGTCCGACGCCACCCGGAAGAGCCACTCGACACCTAACCTCGTGGTCCAGGCCGGCATCCTCCTGACCTCCCCGGCCAGCACGTCGAGGGTCCCACCCACGCCGATCATCACGCGGGCGCCCAGTTCCGCTGCGTGCCGGTGCAAGAAGAGTTCCTGCCCCTCACCTAAACCCGCTAGCACGACGTCGGGCGCGGCGCTGCGCACGGCGGCGCACACCGCCGCGCCCTCGGTGGCGCGGTCGAAGTAGCCGTGATGGTGACCCGCGATGGTGATCCCGAAGGCCCCTTGTGCGGCGTTGGCGGCGCGCTCCGCCGCGCCGGGCCGGGCGCCCAGGAAGTAGACTCGCAAGCCGGCCCCCCCGCGGCGCATCACCTCGACCGAGAGGTCGACGCCCGGCACGCGGCCCGGCAGCCTCACGCCGGCGCGCCGCGCTGCGAGCGCGACGCCCACGCCGTCCGCCACGCTCAGGTCGGCGGCTTTCACGGCCGCCGCGAGTTCCGGGTCGGAACGCGCCTGAACGACGATCTCCGGGTTGAGCGTCACGACCAGCCGGGGCCCGGTTGGCGCTTCGACGGCATTAAGCACCCAGTCGGCCGCGCCCCCAAGGTCGAGCACGTCCAAGGGGAACCCGAGCACGTAGGCGCGCTCTGGAGGCTCGCCCTTCAAGCCGCCTCGAAGAGGTACAGTTTTCCGAACTCACCCTCTTCTACGGACCTGAGTTCCGGCACGGCCTCGCTGGCGGACACGCGGGCAGCGTGGCCGAGGTCCTGCTCCAGGCCGATGGAGCGCAGGTACTGACCTGCGAGGGACCGCCACAGCACGTCCACCGGGTCGGGGAACGCCCTGAGGATGGTGGTGGCGAAGCGCGTGGCGCCCCGCAGCTCGGGCTTGGGGCCGTCGCGGCCGATGAGGCCGGCGATCAGGGCGGCGGCCAGCGTGTCGTCCAGGTCGGGCTCGCCGGCGAAGCCGGAGCAGACGAGGTCGACGCGCTCGCTGCTCAGCGCGGCCGCGCGGCGGGCCACGGCGCCCGCGTTGTAGAGCGAGCCCAGCAGCACGTGGCGCGCGCCGCCAAGCTGCTCGAGCCAGCGGGGCGCGTTCTCGGACACCATCACCACCTCGCGCCCGCTCATGTCGACGCGCGACAAGTGCGCGGGTGAGTTGCCATGGTTGAAGCCCTCGGGCGGCACGCCCTGGCGCTCGGCGACCAGGACGCGCCCGGCGCCGGCGGCGGCGCGTGCCCTTCGCAACGAGGTGGTCAACGAGACGCCGGTGGCGCCCTGGTCGAAGAGCATGGGCGCCACGGTGCAGGTGCGCAGCACGTCGATCAGGACGACGACGTCCACGTAAGGTCCGCTCGGAACTAGATCCGTGTTGATGAGCATGATTACAGTCCGGTTGCCGGCGTTGCCGGTAGCGCGAGTTGCGCTCGCGTGCGGGCAGGCTCGGCGGTGAAGTGGCAAGCAGCGACCGGGCGTCGCTGCCGCATGCAGAGGCGGTTGCCCACGTTGCCAGGGCGGAGAGTGCTCGAGAAGCGGCGTTCCCCTCGTTCAGGGGCGTTCCACTCGCAGCAGTGCAGCCGACGCACCACCCCGGCGGCGCGAGTCTATCACGAACCTGCGCCGCTTCCCACGTTATTGGGGGCGCCACGGACGCGCCTCCCTCCCGATAAGCTGGCCTGTGCCAGTGCAAACGACGCCACCCGCCCCCTCGTTCCTCGACGCGTACCAGGGCGGCCACCTGAACGACTTCTTCGACCTCGCTCCCGGCGACCTGGACGCGGCCCTGGCCCTGCCGAGACCTGGGGAGAGGAACGCGCTCGTGGACGCGCTCTCGCGCTACGCCGCCGCGCTCGGCGCCCCCGCGGCCGTCTTCGCCAACCTGGAGCGGTTGCGGCACCCCGCCGCTCGTGCGGTGGTCACGGGGCAACAGACGGGCCTGCTGCTCGGGCCCACGTACAGCCTCTCCAAGGCCATAACCGCCGTCGCCCTGGCGCGACGTCTGGATACGGAAGAGCGGCCCGTGGTGCCCATGTTCTGGCTGGCGACGCAGGACCACGACGCCCACGAGGTGGACCACACCTACCTGCTCGACGGCGGCGAGACTCTGCGGCGCGTGGCCGTGGCGTTGCCCGACGGGGTGGCGGTCGGGCGGGCGCCGCTGACGCCGGCCATGCTCCAAAGCGTGAAGGAGGGGCTCGAGAGCCTCACACCCCGGCCACGCTTCATGGGCGAGGTATGGGACCTGCTTGAGGGCACGGCGGCGTCGGTGACGACGTTCTCCGACTGGTTCGGGGCCATCCTCACGCGCTTCCTGGGGGAGGCAGGCCTGGTGCTCGTCGACCCGTTGAGGCGCGACGTGGCGGCGCTGTTCTCGCCCGTCCTGGCCGCCGAGCTGGCCGACCCCGTCAGTACGGCGGAGGCCGTGAACGGCGCGGGCAGGCGCCTGAAGGCGCTCGGTTACGCGCCGCAGCTCGGGCGCGCCACGGGCGCCACCAACCTCTTCGTGGAGTTGGGCGGGCGGCGCGTGCTCTTGCGCCAGGTCGGCGCGAACTTGATGGCCGACGACCGCACGTTCAAGGCGGCGGAACTGCTCGGCATGCTGGCGGAGGATCCGACCAGCATCACGCCGGCGGCGGGGCTCAGGCCGACGGTGCAGGACGCGCTGCTGCCCACCGCCGTCTCCGTGCTCGGGCCCGGAGAACTCAGGTACGTGGCGCAGTTGCGTGACGTCTACCGCTTCCATGGCGTGCCGATGCCGCTCGCGTGGCCACGGGCGAGCGCCACCGTGCTCGAGCCCGCGGCGGCGAGGCTCCTGACCGGGTTCGGCGTGCACGCGGCCGAGTTCCGCGCCCACCACGACGAGATCCTCGAACGGGTCCTCCTCGAGCGCCACGGCTACTCCGCGCGCTTCAACGAGTCGGCCTCGAGGGTGGAGGCCGAGTTCGCCGCGTTGCTCGAGTCGGTGGCCGCCATCGACCCGACGTTGGAGGGCGCCGTGCGCAAGGGCAGGCGGCACATGGTGTCGACGCTGTCGGGCCTGCGCCGCAAGTCGGCCGCGGCCCTCGCCACCAAGGACGAGATCACGACCCGCCAGTTCGGGCGTCTCACCGCTCACCTGCTGCCGCTCGGTCAGCCTGCCGAGAGGGTCCTGAGTCCCTTCAGCCATGCGCTGAAGTTCGGGATCGAGCCGCTATTGGACCGCTTCATGGGCCTGGCGCCGTCGGGCGATCAGGAGCTGGTGCTGTAGTCGCTGCGCTGCTCCAGGCCCCGGTTGGAGCCCCGGTTGGGGCACCGTGTGGCTCGGTGCGGTGCGCAGGTTGGCGGTCCGGTCGAGACTGGTTGCCTCAGCGCTTGTTCGACACCGAGTAGTTGGGCGCGTCGCTGGTGATGGTGACGTCGTGCGGGTGAGACTCCACGAGGCTGGCCTGCGTGATGGTGACGAAGCGTCCGTCACGCTGCAAGGCCCCTAGGTCCCCGGTGCCGCAGTAGCCCATCGCCGACCGGAGGCCGCCCACGGCCTGGTAGACGACGTCCCCCACGGGCCCCTTGTAGGCGACGATGCCCTCCACACCTTCGGGGACGAGCTTGGCCGCGCCGGCCGCGCTGTCCTGGAAGTAACGATCGGCGCTGCCGCCCGACATGGCGCCGAGGCTGCCCATGCCGCGGTAGGTCTTGTAGCGCCTGCCCTCGCGCAGCAGCTCCTCGCCGGGGGCCTCGGTGGTGCCCGCCAGCAAGGAGCCGACCATTACCACGTCGGCGCCGGCGGCGATGGCCTTGGCGATGTCGCCCGAGTACTTGATGCCACCGTCGGCCACGAGCGTGGCGCCGCTCGCCCGCGTCACCTCGGCGGCCTCCAGGATGGCGCTCAGTTGCGGCATGCCCACGCCCGTCACGACCCGCGTGGTGCAGATGCTGCCAGGCCCCACGCCGACCTTCACGCCGTCCGCCCCGGCCTCGACGAGCGCGGCCGCTCCCGCCCCCGTAGCGACGTTCCCAGCGATGACCTCCACGCTGTAACTGGCCTTCACGTGCCGCAGGGCGTCGAGGATCCCCTGGCTGTGGCCGTGCGCGCTGTCCAGGACGAGCACGTCGGCGCCCGCCTCCACCAGGGCCGCGGCCCGCTCCTCGAGGTCCAGGCCCACGCCGAGCGCCGCCGCCACCCGCAGGCGGCCGAGGGAGTCCTTGGCGGCGTTCGGGTACTCGAGGCGCTTGGTGATGTCCTTTATCGTTATCAGTCCCCGCAGGTAGCCCTCCGGGTCGACCACCAGGAGCTTCTCCACCTTGTGGTGCCTGAGCATCTCGATCGCGGCCTCGAGCGTCGTCCCGACGGGAACGGTGATGAGCCCCTCGGACGTCATCACTTCCGAGACCGGCCTATGCATGTCGGTCTCGAAGCGCAGGTCGCGGTTGGTCAGGATGCCCACCAGCTTGCCATCTGCCTCCACGATGGGCACGCCGCTGATGGAGTACTCGCGCATGAGGTCCTCGGCGTCGGCGAGCGTAGCGTGGCGCTCCAGCGTGATGGGGTCGACGATCATGCCCGATTCCGAGCGCTTCACCTTCCTCACCATCTCCGCCTGGAGGTCGATCGCCATCTTCTTGTGGACGACGCCGATGCCGCCCAGGCGCGCCATGGCGATGGCCATCTGGGTCTCGGTGACGGTGTCCATGGCCGCCGAGACGAGCGGGATGTTGAGCGTGATGCCCGGCGTGAAGCGGGCAGTGAGATCGACTTCCTTGGGCAGGACGCGGCTGTGCGCCGGCACCAACAGGACGTCGTCGAAGGTCAGCGCCGTGGCGACGATCTTCTCTAGCTCGGGCGCCTTCACGCGTGCCGGCGAAGTGGTCATGGTTCTTGCCTCCGGTGGGGTAGGTACATCGCTGAGGATTCGGGTTCGCGGCTGGTCAAGGGTTGCTTTCCAGGAGCAGGGTCATGGGGGCGAGCCAGCGCTCGGGTATGCGCATGGCCCTTCCATCACGGCCCGTCGGGACGTGCGACGTGGTGGCGGTAGCGATGAGGACGGCGTCGGCCGGCCGCGTGATGCGGTAAGCGAAACCCACGCGGCGGCTGCGGACGTCCGTGAGGGTGCTGGCTACCTCGAGCAGGTCGTCGAAGTAGCAGGCGGCCCGATACGAGACCTCCACGTGCGCCACGGCCAGGGACATACCGCCGTCTTCCATCTCGCGATAGCTCAGGCCGCGCTCGCGGAGCCACTCCACGCGGCCGGCCTCGAGCCACGGCACGTAGGCACTGTGGTGGACGACACCCATCTGATCGGTTTCGACGAACCTTACCCGTAGTTCCATGCTGATCCCGGTTGGGCGCGCTCTTCGTCGGCGCCCGTGGACTTCCCGGCAGCATACCGCCCGGGGCCTTCCTGCTCTGGTGCTACAGTGCCGACGGGAGTACCTCGAGTGGCGCAGAGCAAGAGCCGTGCCTTCGGCGCGGAGTTCTTCGACCAGACCAAGTACCGGCGCGGCCAGCTGCCCGCGCCGCGCACGCGCGTGGCGGCCCCCGTCAAGGTCCGCGCCAACCCCGCCGAGGTCGCCAGCCTGCCGGCGCCGCAGCTGCGGGACGGGGCCGGCGTCTGGAGCGTGCTTTCGCGTGACAGTGGGGGAGCGGCCGAGGGCGGGCGCCTCGAGCAGGCGGCCCTGTCGCAGTTGCTGTGGGCCTGTGTCGGCTTCAACTTCGGACGCAAGCGGGTACACGTCACGGCCCAGGACGTTTCCTCCTTGGAGTGCTACGTGCTGGCGTTCAACGTTCAGGACCTGTTCGCGGGCGTGTATCACTACAACCCCCGGGATCACAGCCTCGATCAGCTGAGGATGGCAGACGTCGGTGAGCCGTTCGCCGACTGCATGCTCGCGCCGGTCGAGATCGGCGCCCAGGCGGCCGCGGTCTGCTTCACCGGCGTACCTTCGCGCCACCGGGTACTCGGCGGCGGCCGCGCTTTCCGGTACCTGTTCCTGGATGCCGGCTCGGCCGCCCAGGGGCTGGTACTAGCGGGCGCCGCGTTGGGCCTGGCGGCGACGTACGCGGTCGACTTCTACGACGACGAGCTTGCCAAGCTCCTACAGGTCGACGGGCGCACCGAGGTCCCGCTCTGCCTCGTGACCATAGGGTCCTGATACCGGCGGGCTGCCGGTTCCGACAGTGGCGCGGCTATGGCGTGCCGTCACGGAGCGTTATGCTCCCAAGCGAATGGCCGCCGGCCGGTCGGCGGCCCGTTGGGCGGGCGCCGTCAGCCCGTGGAAGAGGAAGGGCAGCGCATGCAAGGAGAAGCCCCAGCCAACCCCCAGGCCCCGGCGCGCGGCAGGACGGCCGAAATCCTGGCCGCCGCGCAGGTGCACGACAGCGGCCTGTGGCATCCGGAGGTCGCGTTCGTTCGGGGCGACGGCGCCCTGCTTTACGACGCCGAGGGTAAGGAGTACCTCGATTGCATGGCCGGGATCGCCGTCGCGAGCGTGGGCCACTCCAACGAACGCTTGGCGAACGCGCTGGCTGATCAGGCGCGGCGCCTGATCGTCTGCCCCCAGAACCTCGGCAACGACGTGCGCACGAAGTTCGTAACCAAGCTGTTCGAGTTCGTGCGGCCGCCCCTCGCGCGCGTCTTCTTGGGTAACTCGGGCGCGGAGGCCAACGAGGCCGCGCTGAAGTGGGCGCGGGTGGCGACCGGCAGGCGGCGCTTCGTGGCCGCAGAGCACGGCTTCTCCGGCCGCACGAGGGGCGTCTTGCCGTTCACGTGGGAGCCCAAGTACCGCGAACCGTTCGGCCCGTACGACACCGAGGTCGAGTTCGTGCCTTTCAACGACGTCGAGGCGCTGCGCGCCGCGATCGACGACGAGACGGCCGCGGTGCTTCTCGAACCCATCCTGGGTGAGGGTGGCATCAGGCCCGCGACCGCCGAGTTCCTGCACGCCGCGCGGGAGTCGACCCGGGCCCACGGCGCGCTGCTGATCCTCGACGAGATCCAGACGGGCGTCGGCCGCACGGGCACCTTCCTCGCGAGTGAGGCGGTAGGAGTCGACGCCGACATGGTCACCTTGGCCAAGGGCCTGGCGGGCGGCGTGCCCATCAGCGCGCTGCTGATGACCGACGAGGTGGCCGCGGCCATGCCCAAGGGCGGTCACGGCACCACCTTCGGCGGCAACCCGCTTGCCGCTGCCGCGGGCCTGGCCGTCCTGGAGGAGATCGAGGACCGGGGCCTCATGGCGCAGGCCGCACGGTTGGGCGACAGGCTCATGGCCGGCCTGGCAGGCAGCGGGCCGGCGGTAACGGAGGTCCGGGGGCGTGGCCTGCTGATCGGCGTTCAGCTGTCGGTGCCTGCGGGCCCCGTGATCCGCGAGTTGCAGGAACGTGGCGTGGTGACAATCGCCGGGGCGGGCGATACCGTCCGCTTCCTGCCGCCCCTCGTCATCACGGAGGAACAAGTGGACGAGGTTGTTTCGCGCGCACGGGACGTGTTCTCGCGTGCGTGAGTTTTCCCGGTTACGGTCGGCCGGGGCCTTCCTTATACTGGCGGCGTGAGCCTCCGGCTAGAGAGCATCGCCCTCGAGCTGCTCGAGTACAAGGTCGAAGAGTTCCGCGCCAAGCGCATGGTGCGGGGAGGCATGCAGTCGCTGTGGGAACTGCTCGGGGTGCTCAACCGCGAGCGCGAGCGGCTTAGCGCAGACGAGCGCGGGCGCCTGGACGCGGCCGCGAAGACCATGGGAACGTTGTCCGACTCCAAGGGTCAACGTGAGGTCGTGCCCAACCTGGTGTCCCTCGTCCTCGACGAGGAAGGACCAACGCTGGCGGCCGACGAGGAGCCTAGAAGGCCCCCGACGTTCCACGACTCGTCGCCGGAGGAACGCGACGAGCACGCGGTGCTGCAGCGCCTGGCGCGCCGCGTCTGGTGGGATGACCTGGACGAGTACGTGCAACGTGTTGCCGCCGGCTGGCGTGCCGAACGCGACCGGCTGACCGCTCGCCTGGTGTTCGCTACCCTGCAGAACCTCATGCGCAACGCCGACCGCAGCACTTTCGGCCAGGACGTCCCGGGAGGAGCGTTCCGCGTCATGGAGAGCATCCCCACCATGCGCGACCCGCTGGTCTCCCTGTCGGACCTCGACTCCCTGGCCGAGATCCTGCGCGAGCTGATAAACGTGATCATGACCGTCGGAAAGTCGGGGAACCCCCTGCCGGCCCTGGACCGGGGCGAGAGCGGCGCGTTCGCCTACGTGAAGTCGGCGGCGTTAGCCGTGGCCAACGACCCGTACGCCGGTCGGTTGTCGCCCGACGCGAGTAGCTCGCTCACCTCGACGCAGCTGCGCCTCGCCCTGCAGGAGATGGGCAAGGAGCGGCTGCCCGAGGAGGAGAAGGCCGCGCAGCGGCGAGAGCTCGAGCGGCGGCTGACCGAGGTGAGCGCCCGCGAACGCGCCGACCGGCAGGCGTTCCAGCGCGACACGTACTTGTTCACCGAACTGGTGGAGGCCTTCTTCGGGCGCCTGGCGGGCTACCTCCCGACCGCGGTCGGCGGCGAGGCCGGCGGCCCGCACCTCGAGGGCGGCGTGCTCTTCGGCGTGAACCCGATCCTGAAGTGGGAGAAGGTGCCACCCGAAGCGACGGCGGTGACGGTGCGCATGGTCGGACCCCTGAGGCTCACGCTTGCCGGTCACGACATTGCCATCAGCGGGGTCGGCAACTCCCGGACCCTGTACCTCGACGGCGAGGAGGTGGAGCTCGACGGCTCGAACGTCATCGTGCGCGACCGCGTGCGCATCGGCGCCTTTCGCGAGGGTGAGTACGTCCACGTCCGCATCCGCAACGAGGCGCGCTCCCTGGGTTCGCGGCTCGCCGATGCGCTGCTGGTGAACGAGGTGTTGAGGAGTTCTCAGCGCGAGGAGCTGCTCGCGGCCTTCAAGGTCATCTCCAACAACGTTCGTGGCGAACCCGAAGAAGTGATCACGCAGGCAGTAGCGCGGGCCAACGTGGTCGCGGGCCGCGCACCGAAGCGCGTGCAGGCCCTCGAGGGGCTGCTCCGTGGCGCCGCCAGGGCCTCGAACGTGATGCTTACCGAGGCGGTCGTGGGCGATGTCGTGGAACGTATGCGACACGTGGGCGCCGTTGCGCCCACCGACCTGCCGGCCCTGATCGGATCGTCGGGGGCGAGCGAACATCTCGTCAAGACGCTGACGGAAGAGCCGCTGACCTTCGACCTGGCCGGCTTCAAGATCACCGTGCGCCAGTACCGCGGCCGTGGTAGCGCGGCGCAGGAGAGCCTGGTGGCCATGTTGCCGGGCCAGGTCCTGGGTTCGTTCACCGACTTCCTGCTGGCACCGCGTGTGAGCGGCACCCTCGTGTTCGCCAGGGGTGAGGAGGAGGTGGCCGTGTTGCACGTGCCGCCTCCGGAGCGGGACGTCCTGCCTGCCACCAGCTAGAGCCGCCGGCGGTTCCCCAGGGTGGCACGCGGTCCACTAGGGTGCGGCGGGCGGAGCCTCCTGCGGTGGCGAGAACTCGTAGGCTTCGCGCAGGAGCTTCAGGTCGGCGTCGTCGACTTGCCCATCACCGTTGAAATCGGCAGCCAGGTTCACCCCGGAAGTGCCGTAGGCCCTGCCGAACAGTGCCAGGTCGTAGAAGTCCACGTTCCCGCTCCTGTCCAGGTCCTCGGGCGCGAACTCGCGCAGGCCGCGCAGTTCGGCCACGTCCGCCGGTAGGGGAGCACTGTTCGCGGCCGATACGGTCCGCGCCATGACGCCGGCGCCGCCCTCGGGCAGGCCCGCCAGGACGCCGAGCTCATGCACCAGCACGGCTTCGAGTTCGTCCCCGACCAGCGGTGAGATGAGCACCTCCACCCGGCCTCCTGGAGACGCCAGGGTGAGGGACTTGGCGTCGGGCCCCATGAGTTCCGGCGCCCCGTAGCGGATCTGGGCCGGTGCGGCCTCGTCGGCCTCGAAGACCACGGCGCCCGGCGCCGCTGCCTCCCATACGCCCGCCGCGGCGGACGCGAAGCTCGAGAGGAGTAGCGGTCCGCCCCTGTCGTCAACGCGGTAACGGACGGTCTTCGGCGCGGCCGGGACGGCGGTGGCCTCGTCCGACTGGCCCTGGGCGGTTGGTGCGGCCTCCGGCTCCCCTTCGGGGGCCGCGGTCTGCCGTGCCTTCTCCCCTGGCGCAGTTTCCGACGTGCCCGTCTCCGGTGCTGCCTCCTGCGCCTCATCCCCCGCGTCGTCGCCTGCAGCCGGTGGCTGGCCCGGCGCCGGCTCGGGGGCCGTGCCTGCCGCGTCCTCGCCGGCGGCCGCGGGTGGCGGCGGCGCGGAGGGCCCGCCCGCCTCGCTGGGCGCGCCCACCGCGCTGGGCGCGCCGCGTTCCAGCAGCGCAACAAGGGCCGCGCGAAGGTCCTCAGGCGTTGGGCTGCTCGAGCCTCGCACGAGGGCGCCCGAGCCGTCTAGGCTCAGGTAGGAGCCATCACCCGCCTGGGCGCCCCCGGGGCCGAACTTCCAGGCGCCCTGGGATACTCCGACCACCGGCGACGCCAACCCGTCGTCCTGGCGTGCGAGGACGAGCCAGCGCTCGCCCCGCTCGAACGTCGGCAAGCCGCTCACGAACAAGGTCGGGAGCCCGGCAACGTTGCCGCCGAGGAAGGCCAAGCTCTGCTGGCTGGCGGGCTCCTGGCCCTTCTCCTTGGCCTCGCGGTCGTACAAGACGTCTAGGTCGCCGAACTCGACGAGGCTCCAGGGCCTGTCGTCTCGGGCCTCTGTGGTGACCGAATCGACCGTGCCCATGAACACCAGGTCGGCCTCGAGCGCCATGCTCTCGGGCGAGGCAAGGAGGTAAGTCGTGGCACCGGCCGTTCCGGCGGCGAGCGCCACCGAGAGTACGGCCGCCAGGAAGGTACGCCTCACTGGTCGCCTTCCTCGCCATGCGTGTCCGGAGGCCGGCTCTGGTCACCGGGCTCTTCGAGGCTCGTCTCGGGACGTGGGCGCGGCGCGGCCCCCACGACACCGCTCAAGTACTCGTGCTGCCGCTCGGGGTCGAGGCTCGTGCTGAGGACCTCGGCGGCGTAGGACGCCTGTACGCGCACGGGCGGAGCCACGGGCACGAGCGTGAAGCGGTAGAGCTCGACGCTGCCGTCGAGGCTCTTCCCGAGGGGGGCGAGGTCAACTTGCAACTCGCCGGCCTCGGCCCGCCAGAACAGCGCGACGCCGGGCCGACCCGCGACGGGGCCGCCGTCAGCCAAGCGGAAGACCTCAGGGTTCCACGTGACCAGGCTGCGCACCCCCGTCACCGCGCGCGCCTCCTCGAGCTTGGCGCGCACCGTCACGCCGCCGCGCACCTCCGTCTGGGGCGCGTCGAGCACGAACCGCGTTGGCGGCGGCGAAGTTACCTGAAGCGTGTACTTCTGGCTCACCCGAGAGAGGTTCGCGTCGGAGACCTCGACCGTCAGCGCGAAGGTGCCCACTTCGGTGGGGATACCCCGCAGGACGCCGTTCTGGAGGGTGATCCCGGCCGGAAGCGCGCCCGACGTGATGCTGAACGTGTAGGGCCTGAGGCCCCCCACGGCGTGGAAGGTGCCGTCATAGGCCTCGTGCACTATGCCCCGCGGGATGTCGTTGCCGACGAGTCGCAGGGCCTCGCCGCGCGGTGCGACGTCGCCCGCGCAAGCGCTGAGGACGAGCCCGATCGCGACGAGTAGTAGCTGCGGGCCGCCGGGACCTGCCCGACGCCTGGTTCGGCGCGCTCCGTTGCTGCCGTCACTCATCCTTCCGATTCTACAGACTGCCGCCTGCCTGGCGCCCGCGCCTGGGGATTACGCGTGCCCCACGCGCGGCAGCTGGCCGCGGCGCGGCCTAGGCCCGTGGTAGAGTCGGGCCTTGAGAAGCAGACGGGAGCTCCACGTAACGCGTGAGGCGCGGCAGCGCTACGGGCTGCCGCCGGCGGCGTTCAACGCCAACGGGCGGGTCGTGTCGCTGGACCCGACCAGCGCGGCCGCGTGGGCCGGCCTGATCAACGGTCCTCGCCGCGAGGCCGGGATGACGCTGGTAACGGCCGGCGAGCTAGCGGCGGGCGTTGCGCTGCACGAGGCCGCGCACGTGCTCATCGAGCGCCTGGGTTTCGTGGAAGGCGGTCGCTCGGCGGTGGGCGCGGCCGTGCAAGCCTGGCGCGCAGTGGTGGGCGCCGAGGACGCGGACGCCTTCGACCTGGCGTTCGGCGCCGCCTACGCCGGCGCCGGTGGAACATCCCCGGCCCCCTCGTCGGCCGGCGCCGACGCGCGTCTCGAGGAAGTGTGGTTGATAGACGCGGCCCTGCAGAACCCCGGCTTCGCTTCGCTGATGGAACTTTTCGAGCACCCGCTGACCACCGGCCGCGACTGGCAACGCGCTGCCGCAGCTGTGGAGAGCGTGTTCGCCGGGGTGGCGTTGCCCGGCGCCACGGTAGGCCGCGGCGCCGGGGTGGGCGCGGCCGGGCCGGGGGGGCGCGCCTTGGAGCCCGCCGAGGGCACCCTGCTCTGGCTTCTCACGCTGCCAAGGCGGCGTGAGCCCAACTCGCTCGCTGGGCAGCTCAGAGTGGCGGTTGCCGCTTGGAGCAGGTACTTGGGTGACCTCGGCGACCTGCTGAACCACCTGCTGCGGGCCGCCGACCTACTCGCCGAGGAGGGCAAGCGCGCGCCGGCCGAGCCCGGCCCGCCGCCGCCGCCGCCAAGTGATTTCTTGGCAGGCGACGCGGGCCACGGCGAGGCGCGCTTCACCCCCGACAAGGCCTGGATGCCAGAGGTGGCCATGGTCGCCAAGAGCACCTACGTCTGGCTGGCGCAGCTGGCCCGGCGTTACGGCGTAGAGGTTCGGCGCCTCGATCAGGTTCCTGATGAGGCGCTCCGTGAACTGCGAGAGGACGGCTTCAACGCCCTCTGGCTGATAGGCGTATGGGAGCGGAGCCGCGCTTCGCGCAACCTGAAGCGAGCACGCGGCCAGCATGACGCCGGCGCCAGCGCGTACGCCCTGCATGACTACGTGATAGCCGCCGACCTGGGCGGGGAGCCGGCGTTCGAGAACCTGCGCGCGCGGGCCGCTGCCGCCGGCGTGAGGCTGGCGAGCGACATGGTCCCCAACCACACGGGCCTCGACTCGCGCTGGATGGTCGAGCATCCGGAGTGGTTCGTGCAAGTCGCCGAGCCGCCCTATCCGGGGTACTCGTTCACGGGCGCGAACTTGGCCGACGACCCGGCCCTGGAAGTGCGCGTGGAGGACGGCTACTACAGCGGCACCGACGCGGCCGTCGTCTTCGAGCGAACGGACCCCGGCTCGGGCGCGAAGCGCTACGTCTATCACGGTAACGACGGGACGGCCATGCCCTGGAACGACACGGCGCAGCTCGACTACCTGCGAGAAGACGTGCGTCAGGCCGTCATGGCCACCATCGAGGACGTAGCACGCAGGTTCCCGATCATCCGGTTCGACGCGGCCATGACGCTGGCCAAGCGGCACGTTCAACGCTTGTGGCACCCGCTGCCGGGCGAGGGCGGCGCCATCCCGTCGCGCGCCCGCTTCGCGCTCAGCGCCGCGGAGTTCGAGCGCCTCATGCCCCGAGAGTTCTGGCGCGAGCTGGTCGACCGGCTGGCCGACAGTGCGCCCGACACGCTCCTCCTCGCCGAGGCGTTCTGGCTCATGGAAGGCTTCTTCGTGCGCGAGCTGGGCATGCACCGCGTTTACAACAGCGCCTTCATGCACATGCTCATGCGCGAGGAGAACGCGGCCTATAGACGGCTGCTGAAGACCCTGTTGGCGTTCGACCCGCGGATCTTGCAGCGTTACGTCAACTTCATGAGCAACCCCGACGAGGAGACGGCGCGCGGGCAGTTCGGGGCCTCCGACAAGTACTTCGGCGTGGCCACCCTGCTAGCAACCCTGCCGGGCCTGCCCATGTTCGGGCACGGCCAGGTGGAGGGGCTCAGCGAGAAGTACGGCATGGAGTACCTGGCTCCCAGACTCGACGAGCGCCCCGATCCCGAACTCGTGGCGCGGCACCGCCGCGTCATCGCGCCGCTACTGCGGGCGAGGGGGGCGTTCGCGGGCGCCGACGCCTTCAGGCTCTTCGACCTGCTCGGCGAGAGCGGGGTGGAGGAGTCCGCCTACGTTTTCACCAACCGGCCGGCGCCGCTAAGTGACGCCACCGCCTCGTTGGTGGCCGTCAACAACTCCGCTCGGCCCGTGGCCGGCATGCTGCGGATGAGCGCACCCTTCAGTGACCGCTTGCGCGGCGGAGAGCTCCGTTCCGAGCGGCTGTCGGAGGCCCTGGGGCTGCGCGGCAATCATGACCGCCCGGTGCGGCTGACCCCAATGGTCGGGGGCGCCGCTACCCTAGTGACGCAAGGGGAACTGGACGACGGGTTGCGGCTCGACCTGGGCCCCTACGAGGCGCGGGTGCTGGTCGTGGCGCGGGAGCCCGAGGCGCCCCCGACCTTCGCATCAGCGCCCCCGCCCCCAGCTACCAAAGGACGGCGGCCGTGGCGCGGCGACCCACGCCTGGCCGGCGGACGGGCGGCCGCCAGGCGCCGGGCGGCCAAGCGGGCGCGCCGCTGAGGCGGCGCTGCGTACCCGGCTGCCGTAGGTCTTGTCACCACCGCTAACGCCGTGGCCGTCGAAGCAGCCAATCCACTCGGACTAGGCCTCAGGCGAGCGCCCCGAGCCGCCGCGATTGCAGGTGCGTGAGGGCCAACGCCAGGGCGTCGGTAACGTGGTCTCGTTGCTCCACCGCACCGAGTTTGAGGATGGCCCGCACCATGAAGGCGACTTGTGCCTTGTCGGCGCGCCCGTTCCCCACCAGGCTGCGCTTCACTTGCTCCGGCCCGTACTCGAAGACGGGGAGGCCCGCCTCGGCGACGGTCAGCAGCACCACGCCGACGGCCTGACCCACCTTGAACGATGTCTGGCGTTGGTGGCGCAGGAACTGGCCCTCGATGGCGACCACGTCGGGCCGGTGCAGCGCCATGAACGCCTGCAGCTCTTTGCGCAGGGTCAGCAGTCGTTCACCCTGGGCTTGCCGCGCGCTGGTGGTGACCATGATGGTTCCCAACAGGCGGGCCTCCTTGCGCACCTCCTCGACGACCCCCAGGCCCAAGTTGGCGAGGCCCGGATCGACGCCGAGAACGCGCAAGGGGCGGGACCCGTCGCCCGCGGCCGTAACGGGGCCGGGCCTCTTGGTCACTCAGTACTCCGCCAGGTAGCGCTCGAGTTCCCACGAGTGCACGGCCTTGCGGTAGTCGTCGAACTCGAGCGTCTTGGCCGCCACGAAGTTGCGGTAGACGTGATCGCCGAGGGCTTCGACTATCACCTTGTCGCGCCTCAGGTTGGTGACGGCCTCGCGCAGGTTGGCGGGCAGCTCCTTGATCTTGTGCGTGCGGCGGTCGCGCACGCTCATCTCGTAGATGTTGCGGGCGATCGGTGGGGGAGGGGTGAGCCCCTTCTCGAGCCCATCGATGCCGGCGGCGAGCATGACCGCGAGCGCCAGGTAAGGGTTCGCCGAGGGGTCCGGCATGCGCATCTCGGTGCGGGTCCCGTTACCGCGGCGCGCCGGGATCCGGATCATGGCGCTGCGGTTGGAAACCGACCACGCGATGTTGGTGGGCGCTTCGTGGCCGGGTGTGATGCGCTTGTAGCTGTTCACGGTGGGGTTCGTTATCGCCACCATACCGGGGGCATGAGCCAACAGCCCGCCGATCCAGTGGATGGCGGTCTCCGAGAGCTGGTGCGGCGCCTTCGGATCGAAGAAGGCGTTCTTGCCGTCCTTGAAGGTGCTCAGGTGGGTGTGCATGCCGGAGCCGGCGATCCCCGCAACGGGTTTCGGCATGAACGTGGCGTGCAGGCCGTGGTTCATGGCGATGCGCTTGACGACGGTGCGGAAGGTCTGGATGGCGTCGGCCGTGGCGATCGCCTCGGCGTACTTGAAGTCGATCTCGTGCTGGCCCGGGCCGACCTCGTGGTGGGCCGCCTCGATCTCGAAGCCGAGCTCCGTGAGTGCGTTGACCATGTCGCGGCGGGCGTCTTCGCCGCGGTCCACGGGGGCGAGGTCGAAGTAGCCGGCGCCGTCGTTGGTGACGGTGGTCGGGCCACCATCGGCACCGCGCTTGAAGAGGTAGAACTCGGGCTCGACACCCACATAGAGGTCGTCGTAGCCGAGCGCCTGCAAGCGCTCGACCTGGCGCTCGAGGACCCGGCGTGGGTCGCCCTCGAAGGGCGTCCCGTCCGGCTGGTGCACTTTGCAGATGATGCGCGCGACCTGGCCACGCACGGCGCCCTCGATGGCTGGGGGCAGCAGTAAGAAGGTGTCGAACTGCGGGCGCAGCAACATGTCGGACTCTTCTATGCGGGTGAAGCCCTGCACGGAGGAGCCGTCGAACATTATCTCGCCGTCCAGGGCCTTCGAGAACTGGGAGGTGGGAACCTCGACGTTCTTGTTGCGGCCATGGATGTCGGTGAACTGCAGCCGAAGGAACTTGACGTCGTTCTCGCGCAGCAGTGTGATGACGTCCTCGCGGTTCATGCCCACTATCCGGCCTCCAGAGCGTTCGGCGACTCGCGGGGCGCGGCGCGCCACTTGACCGCCGTAACTGGATGAGTGTACGGCTGCATCTGGCTCAGCGTCAACTCCAGAGTGGTCACCGGGCCGCATATACGGTGACGCGGTTCGAGGGGCGAGATCGCGAGCCACCCGGGGCCCGGGGCGCCGGAAGCGCTACTTATGAGCGCCTTGCGCGGCCTGGGTCGGGTGGCCGCGAGCCGCTCGCCCGAGCAGCCGTGGAAGCCCTTAACCGAATCCTGAGCTTTGTAGCTTGCGTCTTGACCGCCGTTGACAGCGCCTGTGACGTTACATACGATGCAGACAACCGCCGTAGGTTCCTCTCGGCGGATAACCGCCGCAAGTCCGTCTCGTATGTTCGAAGCCTCATAAGGAGGAGAACGTGCACAAAAGGTTGGTTTGGATTCTCGTCGCCGCGCTGGTCAGTCTAGCCGCGGCACAAGCCCCGGCCGTCAGCAAGGTCGGCTCGCTCATGTCGTTCACGGGGGCGCTGGCCGAGTTCGGCCCCGCCATCAACAACGGCGTGAACCTCGCCGCGGACCAGCTGAACGCTGCCGCTACCGCCGAACTCGGCGGCCCGATCGTGGAACTGATCACCGAAGACTCGGCCACGAGCCCGGCCTCCGGAGTCGACCGCGCCCGTAAGCTCATCAACACCGACAACGTCGTGGCCATCGTCGGCGCGCTCTCGTCCGGCGTCACGGTCGCCGTGGCCGAGTCCGTCGCCATCCCCAGTAACGTCGTGATGGTCTCGCCGGCCTCCACCTCGCCGCTCGTGGGCATGCTCCCCGACACCAACGACTACATCTACCGCACGGTCGCCTCCGACGCCCTCCAGGGCGTTGTGGGTGCGCAGCTCGCGCGCGGTGAGATCATCCCGGGTCACTCGTTCGACACGGCCTCGATCATCTACGTCAACAACCCGTACGGCCAGGGACTGGCCGAGGCGTTCGAGGCGGCGTTCACCAAGCGCGGCGGCAAGGTGCTCGCCAAGGTCGCTCACCCCGAGGAGCCGCAGCCCACGTACGCTGCGCAGCTCGAGCAGGCGCTGGCGGGCAACCCTGGCGTGCTCATCGCCATCAGCTACCCCGGCCAGGCCACCGTCTACCTCCAGGAATCGCGTGACCTGTACGACTACACCTCCTGGCAGTTCGTCGACGGCACCAAGTCGGTCGACATCATCGATGCAGTAGGCGCCGACGTGGTCGATGGCCTCTACGGCACCGCCCCCGGCGCCGACCCGAACTGGGCCGGCTTCGTGAAGTTCTCCGACGATTACAACGCCGCGTACGGCCAGCGCCCGCCGCTGCCCTACATCGACACCGGCTACGACGCCATGGCCGTCATCGGTCTGGCCATCGCCAAGTCGATCGTCGACGGCGTGCCCGTCACCAGCCAGTCGGTCCGTGACCGCATGCGCGAAGTTGCCAACCCTGACGGCGAGAAGGTCGGCGTCGGCGATTTCCAGCATGCCATCGCGCTCATGAAGTCCGGCAAGGACATCAACTACACCGGCGCCGCCGGCGAGGTCGACTTCGACGCCAACGGCGACGTCGTGACGCCTGTCGAGATCTGGCAGTTCAAGGGCGGCACCATCGTCAGCGTCATGGTGCGTACCGCTTCGGAGATCCCGGCCGAGTAACGACCGGATCTGAACGTGCGGCCACACGTGGCCGTAAGCGAAATGAGGGTGGGCGCCCGGTTGACGGGCGCCCACCCTCTTCCATCTGCTCTTCGGTAGCGTGCGCCTTGCGTTGAGCGTCCGCGGTAAGCCCCCAGCCTGTCCTGGTAGTTCAGGCCGCGTCGCGGTCCAGCGACACGACCTTCTCCTCCTCCAAGATGCCTTTCGGCCGGTAGAGCACGATGAAGAGCATCAGCACGGCGATGAGGAAGAAGCGGAAGTAGGGCCCGCGCGAGGGCAGGTCGGGGGAGATCGCGGCCAGGGTGGGGCGCAGCAGGTCGACGATGAAGCTCGTGCCCGACCAGATGCCCCAGACGACGAACGCGCCGAGGATGGCCCCGCGGTTGTTGCCACTGCCGCCCAGCATCAGCATGACCCAGATGAGGAACGTGCCGTAGAGCGGGTCGAAGTGCCCGTAATCGATGGACACGACGTAATGCGCATACAGCGCGCCCCCGATGCCCATGATCACGGCGCCGACCACGAACGACTGCATGCGAAAGGCCGCTACGTCCTTGCCGTTCATGGCGGCCGACGCCTCCTCCTCGCGCACGGCCCGTAGGACGCGGCCCCACGGCGAGCGGATCGCCCGCTCGAGCACCCGGAACACCAGGTACAGGACGAAGGCCACTATGGCCACGTAGACGAACGGGTAGTCACGCGGCTGCAGCGCCGAGAAGAAGTTGTTCACGAAGCCCGGCAACCACGAGCAGCCGTCGCCCGAGAGGCAGGAGAGGGGTTGCGGGATGCCCCGTAGCGGCTGGGGTCCGTTCGCCAGCCAGCGCTCGTTCTGGAAGACGAGCCGCACGAGCTCGGCGATGCCGATCGTGGCGATGGCCAGGTAGTCGTCTCGCAGTCGCAGCGTCGGCTTGCCGATGAGCCAGGCAAGGATGCCGGCGGTGAGCCCGGCGGCCAGCACCCCTACCCAGAAGGGCGCGCCGAGACCGAAGGCCTGCTGCGTGAACGCCGCGTTGAAGCCAGTGGGCTTCACCGTGGTGACGAGGGCGCTGGTGAACGCGCCCATGGCGAAGAACGCCGCGATACCGATGTTGAAGAGCCCCGTGTAACCCCACTGAACGTTCAGTCCGAGGCTAAGCACGGCGTAGATGCTCGCCATGAGCACGAACGAGGTGACGTACGAGAGCACGCCGCCGGGGATGAATAGCACGGCGAGCAGCGCCAGGCCGAAGCCGACGGCGATGGACGCCAGGTGCTTGACGACGGACGGCTTGAGCTTGAGGAGGCTGGAGACGAAGAGCCAGAGCGGCACCGTCAACAAGACGGCCTTGGCCAGCAAGGTGGGAGTCACGCCCTCACCCCCTCTTCCCGAAGAGACCCTCGGGCCGGACGAGCAGCACGAGCACCATCACCAGGAACGAGATGCCGTGGCCATAAGCCGGGTTCACGAACGCGGTGCTCACCTGCCAGACGATGCCGATGATGAAGGCGCCCGCCAGGGCGCCGTAGGCATTGCCGATGGTGCCCAAGATGACGGAAGCGAAGAGCGGCAGGAGGAGCCACCAGCCCATCTCTGGCCGTAGCTGCACGTCCAGGCCGTAGAGCATGCCTCCGGCCGCGGCCATGCCCCCACCTATCACCCACGTCCAGAACACCACCCGATTGGTGTCGATGCCAGTGACGCGGGCGAGGTCGGGGTTGTCCGCCATGGCCCGCATGGCCTTGCCCACCTTGGTGCGCTCCAGCAGCAGGTAGACGCTCACGATCAGCACGATGGCCAGCCCCAGGATGAAGAGCTGGTCGGGGCGAACGCGGACGCCCGAGAAGAGCTCGAAGGCCGGCCGCGGCCGGCCCGTGTAGTAGAAGGAGAAGTCGGCGCCCCAGAAGATGTAGATGAGGCTGCGGATGCCGAAGGCGAGGCCAAGCGCGGCCATCGCGAACATGATCGGTTGGCTGCGCCTTGCCCTGAGCGGCCTGAAGGCGATCCGGTCCAGGCCGAAGGCGACGAGCCCGACCAGCGGGATCACTATCACCAGGCCCACCAGGAACTCGTAACCGAACGAGAACGGCTTGAGTACCGGGCCCTTGGGGAGCAGGGTGATGACGATCAGTCCGAGGTAGGCGCCCAGGGTCATCGTGTCGCCGTGGGCGAAGTTCGCCATCTTGAGAACGCCGTAAACGAGCGTCACGCCCACGGCTCCGAGGGCGAGGGTGCCGCCCAACAGCGTGCCGCGCACGAGGAGCGACAGCAACTGCGTGCCGCTGACGCCCTTCACCTCGGCCACGATGAACAACACGGCGCCCAGCAGGAGAAGCGCCACCCACATGGTGGCGGGGTGCTCGATGGCCTTCTTGAAGCGCTCGCCCGGCCGGAGCTGGATCTTGGTGGTCTCGGTCATGCGGTTCAGCCCCCTAGGTAGAGGCGCGCGACCTCAGGGTTGGCGAGGAGGTCGCGGCCCGGCCCGTCGACCTGGTTCTGCCCGGTGGCAAGGACGTACCCACGGTCCGCCAGCGCGAGCGACTTCTTGGCGTTCTGCTCGACCATCAGGACGGCGACGCCGGCCTCGTTCACCTCGACGACCTTCTCGAAGATCATGTCCACCAGGAGCGGGGCCAGGCCGGCCGAGGGCTCGTCCAGCATCAGGAGCTTGGGGTCGAGCATGAGCGCGCGGCCCATGGCCACCATCTGGCGCTCACCGCCCGACATCTTGCCCGCCCGCTGGCGCCGGCGTTCCGCGAGGCGCGGGAACAGCTCGAAGACGCGCTCCTTGCGCTCCTTCAAGGGCTCGTCGAGGATGTAGGCGCCCATCTCGAGGTTCTCCTCCACGGTCATGGTGGGGAAGACGTTGTCTACCTGTGGGACGTAGGAGAGACCCTTGCGGACGATCTTCTCGGGGGGCAGGCCGGAGATGTCCTCGCCCGCGAACACGACCTTTCCCTCCCACGGCTTGAGCAAGCCGAAGACCACCTTCATCACGGTCGACTTGCCGGCGCCGTTGGGCCCGACTATCGAGACGACCTCGCCCTCCTCGACCTCCAGGGTGACGCCGCTCAAGACCTGCATCTCCCCGTAGCCGGAGACCACGTTCTCAACCGTCAAGAGCGGCATACTGGCCTCCTAGGTACGCCTCGAGGACGCGGGGGTCGGTCTTGACGACGGCGGGCGGACCCTCGACCAGCTTGCTGCCTTGGTTCATGACGACCACGGGGTCGCAGAGTTCCATGACCAGCGGCATGTCGTGCTCGATGAGCAGGAACGTGATGCCGCGGTCCTTGTTCAGCACGCGTATCTTCTCGCGGATCTTGCCCATGAGCGTGGGGTTGACGCCCGCGCCCGGCTCGTCGAGCAGCACGATCTTCGGGTCGGCCATCAGGGTGCGGGCGAGTTCCAGGAGTTTCTTCTGGCCGCCCGACATCGCGCCCGCGGGCTGGTCGGCCATGTGCGTCAGTTCGACGAACTCCAACACCTCCCGCGCCTTCTCGCGCAGTTCCCGCTCCTGGCGCCGCACGGCCCCCGGCCTAACGATGGGGTTCCAGAACGTCTCGCCGATCTGGCCCTTAGGCACGAGCATCAGGTTCTCGGTGACGGTCATGCTCTTGTGCTCGCGAGGGATCTGGAACGTGCGGCAAAGGCCCTTGCGGAAGATGAGGTGCGACGGTAGGCCCGTGACGTCCTCCCCATCCAGGTAAACGCGGCCCGCGTCGGGCCTGTAGAAACCGGAGATGAGGCTGAAGAGGGTGGTCTTGCCGGCGCCGTTGGGCCCGATCAGGCCCGTGATGCTGCCGGCTTGCACGTCGAAGGAGCAACGGTTGACCGCGCGCAGGCCACCGAAGTCCTTCACTAGCCCCTGGATGCTCAGCAGTGGTGCGGCCGACTGGCCCACACTCCCAGCCCGGGTGGGCCCACTGTTAGGGCGCACGACCGAACTTGTCGTACGACTATCCGACACGTCCTATGACCTCGCTCTGGCGCTGGTTGCGCGATTCTGCCGGCGCATCGTACCACCTGAGCGAAAGCACGTCGGGCCGGGATCCGAACCGAAGAGGGCGACGGGCGCGCGCACGCGTCAGCTGATGGCCGCGAACATCTCGTCCACGTCGATCAGCTTCACGCGCGGTCGTCCCTGAGCCACGCCGGCCGCCGTCTCGAAGGCGTCCAGCTTCGCCCAGTGGGCGGCCGTGAACGGCCTTGCGCCGCGGCTCGCCAGTAGGGCGTCGACCGCCTCGGGCCGAGGGTCCTCGGGGGAAAGCAGCTCGTCTCCGGCGAGCGTCGCCACGGTCTCCATGGCGCAGGCCTTGTTGGTCCCGATCACGCCGCTGGGGCCGCGCTTGATCCAGCCCGCCACGTACAGGCCCTTGACGGGCTGCCCGTCCGGGGCGTCCAGAACTCGCCCCGCGGCGTTGGGGATGACGGCCCGGCGTTCGTCGAACGGCACGCCCGGAAGCGGAGTTCCCTGGTAGCCGATCGAACGGAACACCAGGTCGGCCTCCAGTTCCTCGGTCGCGCCCGTCGGTACGGCGGCGAGGCTGCCGTCCGGCCTTGCCTCGAGGCGGTTCTTGGCGCACACGACGCTCGTCACGCGGCCGTTGCCGCGGAACTCCGTGGGGGAGAGGAGGAAGCGGATGTGCAGTCGGCGCGGCTTGCCCGTCGGCTGCTGCTGCCCAAACCCCTGTAAGACCTCGAGGTTCTTGGTGGCGTTCACGTCACCCTGGATGGCTCCCAAGCTCTCGGGGCTTACTTCCAGTTCGTCTTCGCGTACGAAGATGTCGGCGTTGGCCAGCTCGCCGAGTTCGCGCAGTTCCTTGGTGGTGAACTTGGTCTCGGCCGGCCCCCGCCGGCCCACGATGATGATGTCCTCGATGGTGGAGGTGGCCAGGTGCTCGAGGGCGTGATCGGCCATGTCGGTCTCCCCAAGCTCGGTCACCGTCTTCGCCAGGACGCGCGCCACGTCGATGGCCACGTTGCCCACACCGACGATCACCGCGGTCTTGGCGTCGAGGGGCACCTCGAGGTGCCGGTAGTCCGGGTGACAGTTGTACCAGGCCACGAACTCGGTGGCCGACATGCTGCCCTTCAGGTCCTCACCCGCGACGCCGAGGCGCCGGTCGTTAGGGGAGCCGACCGCGAACACCACCGCGTGGTAGTGGCGCTTCAGGTCCTCGAGCGTCAGGTGCTTGCCGAACTCGACGTTGCCGAGGTACCGCACCCGCGGGTCGGCTAGCGTGCGGTCGTACAGGCGCGTGACGGACTTGATCTTCTGGTGATCGGGCGCCACGCCGAACCGCACGAGCCCGTAGGGGGTGGGGAGGCGCTCGATGAGGTCCACCGAGGCGCCATCGCCGAAGGTCTTGACTAGTGCGTCGGCGGCGTAGAAGCCGGCGGGGCCGGCTCCGATGACGGCAATGCGTTTCACGGGGGCGCTACTGCTCATGACTTGATTATGTCAGGTGGAGGCGTGCTGGCGCCCTCCCCGGGCTGCAGGGTAAGCTTCTGCGCCATATGGACCCCGTGCTCGTCCCCACCGAATCCCCGCGCCACCCCGCGGCCGCTAGGCGCCCTGCGCCGTGGCCGATCCGGGTGCACAAGTACGGCGGAACGAGCGTCGGGGACGTGGACCGCATCGGCAAGGTCGCCGCCCGCATCGAACGCGCGGTACACGCCGGGGAGAAGGTGGTGGTGACGGTATCTGCCATGGGCCGCACCACCGACCGCCTGTTGGCGATGGCGCGTGAGGTGACCGCCAGGCCGGCAAGGCGCGAGCTCGACGTGCTGCTGGCCACTGGCGAGCAGCAGAGCATCGCGCTCGTCGCGCTGGCGTTACAGGGACGGGGCATCTCGTCCCGGTCGCTGACCGGGGCGCAGGCCGGGTTCCTGACGGACTCACACCACGGCAACGCCCGCATCCTGGAGGTGGACCCGAGGCCGGTCCTTGGCGCGCTGGAGCCGGTAGACGTGGTCGTCGTCGCGGGCTTCCAGGGGGCCGACACAGCGGGCAACATCACCACGCTGGGCCGGGGAGGCTCCGACACCACCGCTGTGGCGCTGGCGGCGGCCCTGGGCGTTCCCGAGGTGGACATCTACACCGACACCGACGGCGTGTACACGACGGACCCTCACCGCCTGTCCAGCGCCAGCAAGCTGGCGGTGGTGGACTACGACGAGATGATCGAGCTGGCGAGCCAGGGCGCCAAGGTGCTGCACCCGCGCAGCGTCTGGTACGCCCGGCGCTACGAGGTGCGCATTCACGTGCGCTCCTCGTTCGGCAACGCCCCCGGCACCATCGTCACGCGCCTCGCACGCCCGCAGGAGGGCCACATGAGCATGATCACCGACAAGCCCGTCACGGGCGTGGCGCTCGACATGAACCACGCCCGCGTCGACCTCCACGACGTCCCTGACAAGCCCGGCGTGGCGGCGCTGATCTTCGGCGCGTTGGGAAGCGCCGACGTCAGCGTCGACATGATCATCCAGGGCGTGAGGGGCGCGGTCGACAGCCGCCAGCAGATGGCCTTCATCGTGGGTAAGGACGTCGTCGCCGAGGCGCTGGAGGCCCTGGGACCCGTTCTCGAGGGCATGGGTGCGCGGGCCGAGGTCGACACCGACGTGGCCAAGCTCTCGATAGTCGGCATCGCCATCGGCTCGACGCCTGGCGTTGCCGCCCGGATGTTCGACGCCGTCGCGGCCGTGAACGCCAACATCGACATGATCACCACCAGCGAGGTGCGCATCAGCGTCCTCATCCCCGCGCAGCAGGCACAGGCAGCGCTGGAGGCCGTGCACACGGCGTTCGGCCTGGACGCCGCGCCCGACTCCCAGACACCAGGCTGAAGGCCGTGCGGGCCGACCGCCTCGAGCAGGTGTTCCTCACGCCAAAGGGTGGGCGGCTGGAGGTGTTGCTGGTGCTCGAGTCCGAGGCCGGTGGCCGGGAACGGGTGAGGCTCCTGGCACCCGGCGCTGGCGTCGGAAGCGCGGCGGAGGTGGCGGCCGCCAGGTTCGTGGCCAGGTGGCTGTGGCACCGTGGCGGCGGCCCGGCACACCTGCTTCGTGTGAGGGCCAACCGTGGGGCCGAGTTGGCGGACGCGCCGGCTGCCCGTGAGGCGCTCGTGGCGGAACTCGACCGCTTGGCCGCGGAAGGCGAGTGACGCGTGCCTACTAGGCTGACGACCCTGGTTTACGTGAGGCGCGGAGCCTACACGCTCATGCTGCGGCGCACCCGCGCCCACGACCCGCTACAAGGCAAGTGGAACGGGCTTGGCGGCAAGCTGGAACCCGGCGAGTCGCCGGAGGAGTGCATGCGCCGCGAGGTGTTGGAGGAGTCGGGCCTGAGCGTGAAGGAGGCCGAGCTGAAGGGCGTCATCACCTTCCCGGGGTTCGACGGCGGCACCGACGTCTTCACTTTCGTGTTCGTCGTCACGGGCTTCTCGGGGGAGCCGCGGTCGTCCGCGGAGGGCGACCTGTTCTGGGTGACAACCGAGCTCCTGGCCGACCTCGACCTGTGGGAGGGCGACCGCCACTTCCTGCCGTGGCTCACCGAGCCCGGCTGGTTCTCGGCGTCGTTCGTCTACTCGGGCGGCCGCTACGTGAGTCACGAGGTGACCCATTACGGCGGGAACCAGGGGCCCTGAGCAGCGGCCCCTCGGTTGCTGCCCAGTGCCTGGCGCGGTTGCTGCCCAACACCCCGCCCGGTCACGGCCTAGCGCGCCGCTCGACTACTGCCCGGCGCCGTCCCCTTCTGCCTCGAGCCGGGCCTTCGCTTCCTGTAGCTTCTCGCGGTCGACCATCTTTATCAGGCGCTGGGCCAGCCCCACGTCGCCGCGGACCTTCAGGCGGCCCGTGAACACGGCCGCCATGGGGTTCAGCTGGCCGTCGAACAGCTTCACCAGGTCGGCGTCGCTCACCTTGATCGTGACGTCCGGGCCCTCCGCCTTACCCTCGTGAGCGCTCACGACGCCGCCCTCGATCACGTGGTAGATGGGCTCCGAGATGTCGTATTGGACCACCGACCGGGGCGTGGCCGAGTCGAGAGTCACCGCCTTGGGCACGTTGAGCAAGAGCTGTTTCGCGTTCATGTACTCAGTCTAGTCGCCCCGGGGCGTGCCTAACGGCCACCGGTATACTCCCCTAAGGCTAAGTGCCGTAGGAGACGAAACGCTTGAACTTCTCGCTACCCGAGGAACTGCTGAGCATGCAACGCGCCGTTAGGACCTTCGCGCGCGAGGAACTCGGCGCCGTCGCGGCGCAGCTCGACCGTGACCCGGTCTTCCCGTGGCCCACGTTGCGCAAGATGGGCGACCTCGGGCTTCTCGGGATGCTCACGCCTGCCGAGTACGGGGGCGCGGGCCTGGGGAGCTTGGCGTACGTGGTGCTACTCGAGGAGATCGCCGCGGTAGACGCGGCGCACGCCACCATCATGAGCGTCACCAACGGCCTGCCGCAGTCGCTACTGCTGAAGCACGGCACGGAGGAGCAGCGCCGGCGCTACCTTCCGCGGCTCGCCAGCGGTGAGTGGATCGGCGCCTTCTGCCTTTCGGAACCGAACAGTGGCTCCGACGCGGTGGCCATGGAGACGCGAGCGACACGCGCTGAGGGCGGTTACTTGCTGAACGGCACCAAGGCGTGGATCACCTCGGGGGGCGAGGCTCAGCTCTACCTGGTGCTCGCCAAGACCGAACCGGCGGCCGGGGCCCGCGGCGTGACCTGCTTCCTCGTCGAGAAGGGGACCGAAGGCGTCAGCTTCGGCAGGCCCGAGGAGAAGCTCGGCCAACACGCGGCCATCACGACGACCGTGACCCTCGAGGACTGCTTCGTGCCCGACGAAGCGGTGTTGGGCAGCGTCGGCCAGGGCTTCGTGCTCGCCATGGCGGGCTTGGACGGGGGCCGCATGGGAATCGCCGCTCTGGCGGTCGGCATCTCACGCGCCGCATTCGAGGCCGCCCGCGATTACGCGCTCGAGCGCACCACGTTCGGCAAGCCCATCCACGAACACCAGGCCATCGGTTTCAAGCTTGCCGACATGCTGGTCGGCATCGAGGCGGCGCGCCTCATGACTTACCGCGCGGCGTGGCTCAAGGACAACGGCTACCGCACGACGCGCGAGGCAGCCATGGCCAAGCTGCTCGCCTCCGAGACGGCGAGCCGCGTCACCCACGACGCCCTGCAGGTCCTCGGGGCGTACGGTTACACGAAGGAGTATCCGGTCGAGCGCTACTTCCGCGACGCGCGCGTGACCGAGATCTACGAGGGAACGAGCGAGATCCAGCGGATCGTGATTCACCGGCAGATCTACCGCGAGCTGGGCCGCTGATCCGCATGAGGAGTGAGCAGTGATTGGTTTCGAGCTGACGGCCGAACAGAAGCAGTTCCAGAAGCTGGCGCGCGACTTCGTAAGAGACGAGGTGATCCCGGTGGCGGCGCTTCACGATCAGGAGGCCTCGTACCCGGGAGAGGTCGTGAAGGCCGCGCACGAGGTGGGCCTCCTGAACGTCGGCATCCCCGCCGCGGCAGGTGGTCTCGGGCTAAGCCTGCTCGACGAGGCCATACTCGGCGAGGAGTTCGGCTACGGCTGCATGGGCATCTACACGGTGCTCATGGCGTCGGACCTGGGCATCACGCCGCTACTGCTGGCGGGCACGCCGGAGCAGCATGAACGCTTCCTGCGCCCCCTTACCGAGGGCCCTCGGCTCGCCGCCTTCGCGCTCTCCGAGCCCAACAACGGCTCCGATGCCGCCGCCCTGTCCACCAAGGCGGTGTTCGACGGCGACGAGATAGTCATCACGGGCACCAAGACCTGGATCTCCAACGGCGGGATAGCCGACTTCAACGTCGTCTTCGCCACCTTCGACCCGCAGCTCAAGCACCGAGGCACGGTGGCCGTAGTCGTCGAGACCGACCGCGCCGGGTTCAGCTCCAACAAGCTCCATGGCAAGCTGGGGCAGCGCGCCAGCCCGACCTACGAGCTCGTGTTCGACGACGTGCGCGTGCCCGCTTCCAACCTGTTGGGTCAAGTGGGGGAGGGATTCAAGATCGCCATGCGCACCCTCGACCGCACCCGCGTGCCGGTGGCGGCCGGCTCCGTGGGGGTCTTGCGACGCGCGCTCGACGAAGCACGCAACTACGCCCTCGAGCGGCACGCGTTCGGGGGCCCCATCGCCAGGTTCCAGGCCATCCAGTTCAAGCTGGCCGACATGAAGATCGCGCTCGAGACCGCGCGCTGGCAGACGTATCACGCCGCGTGGTTGGCCGACGAGGGCCGGCCGCACGCCGAGGCCGCCGCCATCGCCAAGGCCTACGCCTCGGACAGCGCGTTCGCCGGGGCGCAGGAGGCCATCAACATCTTCGGCGGCTACGGGTACATGAACGAGTATCCCGTCGAGAAGCTCATGCGTGACGTCAAGCTCAACCAGATCTACGAGGGCACCAACGAGATCCAGCGGTTGGTCATCGCGCGCCACGTCCTAGAATAGGGCCAGTGGCGCGCTGCGCCGAGAACGACAAAACGGAGACGTGGGCGCCAGCCGAAGGCGCCCCTGGAGGTCGAAGAAGTGAAGGCAGTGACGATCATCAAGCAGGTTCCGGACGCCGAGGCCCGCATCCGCGCGGCCGCCGGCGGCGTGAACCTGGACGGCGGCACCTTCGTGATCGATGGCATGGACGAGTACGGCGTGGAGGAGGCCATCCGCCTGCGAGAGGGCGGGCTCGACCTCGAGATCGTGGCCGTCGCCCTCGGCCCCGAGCGCTTCGAGGAGGCCCTACGCACGGCGCTGGCCTTGGGCGCCGACCGCGCCGTGCACGTGGTGACCGACGAGGCCCTGGACCCGATCACGCAGGCGCGCGTCCTCGCCAAGGTCGTAGAGCAGGAGAACGCCGACATCGTGTTCGTGGGCGGCAAGCAGGCAGATTGGGACAGCGCTGCGCTCGGACCGGCGCTCGCAGAGGTGCTGGGCTGGCCGCAGTCCGACTGGACCACGGCGCTGAAGCTGGAGAACGGGCAGGCCAGCGTCACGCACGATACCGACAACGGCCACGAAGACCTGAAGTTGCCGCTCCCCGCGGTCATCACCACCCAGCAGGGCCTCAACGAACCCCGCTACCCCACACTGCCCAACATCATGAAGGCCAAGCGCAAGGAGCTCGCCAAGAAGGACCTGTCCGAGTTCGCCGCGGGCCCCGCGCTCACCGAGATCGTGGCGCAGGAGATCCAGACCCGCGACCGCCTGGGCAAGATCATCGGCGGAGACGCCGCCACCGCCGCCAAGGAACTCGTCCGCCTGCTGCGCGACGAGGCCAAGGTGCTTTGAGGAAACAGGAGGAACCCGAGTTGATCCTCGTAGTAACCACCGCCTCGAGCGGACGCCCGCAACGTAGCGCCCTCGAGCTGATAACCGTCGCCAGGCAGCTGGCCGAGCCCGGTGCGGTCCAAGCCGTGTTGTTCGGGCCGCGCGAGGCCGCCGACGCGCTGGCCGCGTACGTGGGCCAGGTTCACCACATCGGCGACCTGGAGCGACTTACAGCCGAGCCGGTGACCACGAGCGTCACGCAGCTCGCGCAGCAGCTTGGCGCCGACACCGTGCTCTTCTCCGCCAACCGCCTGGGCCAGAGCGTTGCCCCGAGGGTGGCCGTGCGCCTCGGCGCCGCGCTCCTCGAGGACGTGATCTCCTTGCGCGCCGACGGCGATGGCCTGGAGGCCAAACGGTACTCGTACCTCGCGCGCGTCACCGAGACGGTTCGCACCAGCGGCGCCGCCAAGGCGCGAGTGGTCAGCGTGAAGCCCAACATCTTCAAGCCCGCGGAGCCGGGTCAACAGGGCAGCGTCAGCGAGTTCTCGCCCAGCCTTTCAGCGAACGATGAGCGCGTCGAGGTGGGCCAGAGCGCCGCAGCCGCGGGCGGCCGCGTGCCCCTCGAGGAGGCCAAGGTAGTCGTCGCCGGCGGGCGTGGCCTGGGTAACGCCGAGGCGTTCGCGCGCGAGGTCGAGTCGTTGGCGGACGCCCTGCACGCCGGCGTGGCGTCCACCCGGGCCGTGGTCGACGCCGGCTGGCGCCCCTACGAGGAGCAGGTCGGGCAGACGGGCAAGAGCGTCAGCCCCGACCTGTACGTGGCGCTCGGTATCTCGGGCGCCGTCCAGCACCTGTCCGGCATGAACCGCTCCAAGGTAATCGTGGCTGTCAACAAGGACGGTGACGCGCCCATATTCAAGGTCGCCGATTACGGCATCGTGGGCGACGTCCAGGCGGTGGCTCCGGCCCTACGTGAGGCGGTGACGGAGCTCCTGGGCTCGTGACGAAAGCCGCCGCGGTGGTCGCCGGCGGGGTAACGGTGCGGCGCGCCGGGCGCCGTGACCTCGATGCGCTGTTGGGGTTGGAGGACTCCTTCCCCGGCGACCGCATGACGCGCGCCTCGTTCGCCCGCCTCCTGGGCCGCGAGAGCGCGGAGGTGTGGGTCGCCGAGTCGGACGGGGTGGTGGTGGGTGACGCCGTCGTACTCTTCCGCCGCGGCTTCAATTCCGCCCGCCTCTACTCCATGGTCGTCAGCCCCGATTTTCGTGGGCGCGGCGTGGCGCGCCAGCTCCTCGCGGCGAGCGAGGAAGGGGCGCGCGAGCGGGGCGCCATCGTCATGCGGCTGGAGGTTCGAGAGGATAACGCGGCCGCCATCGCGCTCTACGAGGGCGCCGGCTACTCGGTGCGGGGCCGCTCTGCCGACTACTACGAGGACCACTCGAGCGCGCTTCGCATGTACAAGCGCTTCACGCGCGGAGGCGCCACCGTCTTAGGCGTCCCCTACTACGCCCAGACGCTCGACTTCACGTGCGGCCCGGCCGCCCTGATGATGGCCATGCGTTACCACGACTACCCGGTGCCGCTCGAGCGTTGGCTCGAGTTAGCCCTTTGGCGGGAGGCCACCACGGTCTTCATGCTCTCGGGCCACGGCGGTTGCAGCGGCCATGGCCTCGCCGTCGCGGCGCTGAGGCGCGGCTTCCAGGCCGTGGTGGTCACCCCCGACGCCGAGGTGCCGTTCCTCGACAGCGTGAGGGGCGAGAAGAAGGAGGTCGTGCGCATCTCTCACATGACCTTCGAGCGTGAACTGCGCGGCCTCGGCGGCAAGGTCGAGATCCGCGACTTCACCAATCAGGACGTGGCCGACGTCATCGCACGCGGAGCGGTGCCACTGGTGCTCCTGTCCGGCTACAGGCTGTACGACGAGCGCGTGCCTCACTGGGTGGTCGTGACCGGCTTCGACGACCACCACCTCTACATCCACGACCCGCTCGTGCCCGACGGCACGAGCCGGGCCGACGCCGTTCACCTGCCGATCGAGCGCGAGTTCTTCGACCAGGTGAGCCGTTGGGGGAGGGCCCGCCACCGGGCCATGGTCGTCATCGAGCGCTGGGGGAAGGTCAGGCATCACCCGCTAGGTGGCTGATGATCTCACCGTAGATTTCGGGGTTCGCCTGGTCCTCGTCCCCGGCCGCGATCGTGGGGTTGTCGTTGACCTCGATGACGTAGAACTCACCGTCGATCTCCTTCACGTCCACGCCGTAGAGGCTCGTGCCGATGGCGTTTGCCGCGGCGAGGGCCGTGGCGAGTAGCTTGGGGTTCGCCTCGTCACGGTGAGTGGCGACGGTCTTGGCCCACTCGCCCGACTCGGTGCGGTCCATCAGCTTCCACTGCGCCGGCGCGAAGGCGTACTTCACGACCGCGAGTACCCGGCCGTCCAACGTGATCACGCGCCAGTCGAAGTCACTCGGCATGTACTGCTGCACCACTACCCGGTCGGAGCGCCGCAAGAAGCGCTTGCCGACCTTGACGAAAGCGTCCGGCGTGGCCACCTTGTCGACGTACGCGCTGAAACTCGAGTTGGGCGCCTTGATCACCAGCGGGGTGCCGAGCTCCTCGAAGAGCCTGGAGGCGTTCATGGGGTTGAGGTCGGCCTCCTCCAGGAAGCGCGTCTCCGGGATGGAGACACCGTGCGCCATGAGCCGCGAGTACATGTTGACCTTGTCGCAACAGATGAGTATGGCGCTCGAATGGTCGAGCACGCGCTTGCCGAGCAGCTCCGCCTGCCGCGCCACCACGTACGAGGCGTTGAGCGGGTCGGTGAGGGCCCTGATGAAGATGCCGTCGTAGTTCTTCAGGTACTTGAGTTCTTGCTTGAAGAGGAAGTCCAGCTCGTGATCCAGCTCGAAAGCCGCGAGCCGGAAGTTGGTGAGGGCCGTCAACTCGACCGACGAGCGGATGGTGTAGCGCTCGGTGAAGATGGCTAGGCGCGCCATGTCCCCATCCCCTCCAGAACGGCGCGCTCGGCGTCGTCCAGATCCTTGAACGGCAACGGCTCGATGGCCGAGAGCAGGTAAGCCTTGGGCGTGACGATCACGCGCACGCGCATGAGGGGTAGGCGGAAGGCCTCGAACACCCTGGCCCCGAAGGCCTGGTACTCCGCTACCGGGGTGGTGCCGAGCACCAGCCGCAGCACGTCCACCCGGTGATCCCCGGGCAGGCGTTGGATGAGAACCGCGTACTTGCCGGTGTAGGTCAGGCCCTTGCGGCGCGACTCCACGGCGGCGTCGTCGAGCAGGAGCTCGCCCCTGACGCTGAAGGGGTTGATGGGGTAGGCCAGCATGGGTGGCGGCGGGAAGCGCTCCACCACGATCTCGTACTCGGGCACCGGGATGCCGGCGAGCCGCGCCTTCTCCATCGCGATCGGCACGACGTAGGCGTCGAGCGCGTCGGCCGTGGTGGGCAGCACCAGCTTTCCCTCGAGCTCCGCGTCGAGCGCGGCGTAGTAACCGCGGGTGAGGTAGGTGTAATCGCCGGCGACGTCGGCGATGTCGGCCGTAACGGGGCCCGCCTTGCCGAAGCGGTCCTTGTCCAGGTTGATGAACGGCTCGTAGGACACGCCTATGCCACCTCGAGTGCGGCCACCCCGGGCAACACCCGTCCCTCGACGAACTCGAGGGACGCGCCCCCGCCCGTGGAGACGTGGTCGATCGCGCCCAGCACCCCAGCGGCGTTCAAGGCGGCGATGGAGTCGCCGCCGCCCACTACCGTGTAGGCGTCGAGTGCGGCCACGGCATGGGCGATCGCGCGGGTGCCGGCGTCGAACGGCGGGACCTCGAAGACGCCCAGGGGGCCGTTCCAGAAGACGGTCTTCGCCGGCGCCAGCGCAGCCTCGAACTCGGCCACGGCGTCTGGCCCGATGTCGAGACCCATGAGGTCCTCGGGGATGGCGTTCGACGGGTGGACCGACGCCGGGGCGCCGGCCACGATGCCGGGCGCGCACACGGAGTCGACGGGCAGCAAGAGCCTCACCCCGTGCGCTTCGGCCTTGGCCATCACGTCGGTGGCCAGGGCCAGCATTTCGCGCTCCACGAGCGACCGCCCCACCTCGCCGCCGCGGGCGACGATGAACGTGTAGGCCATCGCGCCGCCGACCAAGATGGTGTCGGAAAGGTCGATGAGGCGCTCCAGTACCCCCAGTTTGTCGCTCACCTTGGCGCCCCCGAGCACCACCGCGAAGGGGCGCTCCGGCTCGCTCGTCAGCCGTGACAGTGCCTTGAGTTCGGCCGCCATGAGGTAACCGGCGGCGCTCGGCAGCAGCCTGGCAACGGCCTCGGTGGTGGCGTGTGCGCGGTGAGCCGCCCCGAACGCGTCGTTGACGTAGAAGTCACCGTAGGAAGCCAGCACGCGGGCGAGCGCCGGGTCGTTCGCTTCCTCACGCGCGTCGAAGCGGCTGTTCTCGATGAGCGTGACGCTCCCGACGGGAGCCTCCGCCACGAAAGCCTGCTGCTCGCTGCTGGCGGGCCCGGGCGTCGGCAGGTAGCGGACGGGGCGGCCCAGAAGCTGCGCCAGCCTGGCGGCCACCGGCCCCAGCCGGTACTTGTCGGAAGGACTACCCTTGGGCCGGCCGAGGTGCGAGGTGAGCACGAGCGTGGCACCCCTGTCCAGCAAGGCCCTGATGGTCGGTAGCGCGGCAGTGATGCGCGTGTCGTCGACGACCTGGCCGTCCTTCACCGGCACGTTGAAATCCACGCGCAGCAGCACGCGCTTGCCACTCAGGTCCAAGTCGTCGACTCCACGCAACATCGTCTCGTGTACCTCAGAGGTCCTTGCCCATGATCTCGAGCACGTCGACCATGCGGCTCGAGTAGCCCCACTCGTTGTCGTACCAGACGAACACCTTGGCGAGGCGGCCCTGGGTCTTCGTGAGCAGGCTGTCGACGATGCCGGAGTGCGGGTCGCCCACGATGTCGGTCGAGACGATCGGGTCGGCCGTGTAGCGCACTATGTTCTTCAAGCGACCTTCGGACGCCGACTTCAGGGCGTCGTTGATCTCCTTAGCGCTCGCCTCGCGCTTCAGGAGAGCCGTGACGTCGGAGATGGAGCCCGTGGGGGTCGGCACGCGAAGCGCCGAACCGTCGAAGATGCCCTTCAACTGTGGAAGCACCTTGGCCACGGCGCGCGCGGCGCCCGTCGAGGTGGGGATGATGTTCGCGGCCGCCGTGCGGGCACGACGCAGGTCCCTATGCGGCGCGTCGAGGATGCGCTGGTCGTTCGTGTAGGAGTGGATGGTCGTCATGAGCGCCTGCTCGATGCCGAACACCTCGTCGAGGACCTTCATGACCGGCGCCAACGAGTTGGTGGTGCAAGAGGCGTTGGAGACCACGTCGTGCTTGGCGGCGTCGTACTGGTCCTCGTTCACGCCCAGCATGATGTCGAAGTCGGAGTCGGGACTGGGGGCGCTGATCAGCACCTTCTTGGCACCGCCGGCCAAGTGCACGGCGGCCTGCTCGCGCTTGGTGAAGATGCCTGTCGACTCCACGACGATGTCGACCTTGTGGGCGGCCCAGGGGATGGCGGCTGGGTCGCGGTGCTCCGTCGCCGCGATCTTGGTGCCGTCGACGATGATGTTCTCCGCGTCGTGCTCTACGGTGCCTGGGTAGCGGCCGTAGGTCGAGTCGTACTTGAGCAGGTGGGCGAGGGTCTCGTTGTCGGTCAGATCGTTCACCAAGACGACCTCGTGACCCCTGGAGTGCGCGATGCGGAAGATCTGGCGGCCTATGCGGCCGAACCCGTTGATGCCGATTCTCATGTGCTCACTGCCTTCCGGCGGCCGGTCCGGCTTGCGCGTGGGTGCGCAACACTCGTTCGGGCCGCGTGGCGACGCCGTCACCCCGGAGGGGACGGCGTCGTCCGTGTCGCCTCGATTGTACCGCAGGACCGTCGCCGCTTCGCCGGCCGTTAGTCCCGTGTGGTAATTGCCGGGAGGTAATGGCTCAGGCCTTGGCCAGGCCGAACGTGAGCCGCTCTCCTTCCAAGTCGTGGTGCTCCTGGTACATGCCGGGCGCCGGGTGGCCGATGGTGAACGAGGTGGCGAGCACCTCGCGGGCCAGCGCCGCCCCGTGCTCCTCGAGCGCCATGGCCAACTCGCCGCTGCCGCTCATGCAGAGCGAGATGCGATCGGAAACGTCGAGACCCGCTGCCTTGCGGCCGTTCTGTACCAAGCGCACCACGTCGCGCGCTAGCCCCTCGCGCCGCAACGCGGGGCTCACGCGCGTGTCGAGCGCCACGAGGTAACCGCGGCCCTCTTGCGCCGCGTAGCCCTCGGGGCTGCGCGCGTCCAGGAGCAGGTCCTCCGGCCCTAAGTCCAGCGTCACGTCGCCCAGCAACACGTGGGTGACGGCGCCGGCGCGGACGTTGGCCGCGACCTCGCGCCCGTCCACCCCCTCGAGCGCCGCGCGCAGGCGTGGGATGAGCTTCCCGACGCGCTTACCCAGGCGCGGCAGGTTCGGTTTGACGGTGTAGTCGACGAAGTCGTCGTTGACGTCCAAGAAGCGGATGGACTTCACGTTCAGCTCCTCGAGGAGCTGATCCGCCAGGGCCTTCACGCCGGCCAGTTCGTCGACGCTGCGCACGCGCACCAGCAGCTCCGGCAGTGGCTGCCGCAGCTTCACGCCCGACTCCGCGCGCGCCGCGCGGCCCAGCTCGACGAGGCGCATGAGCGCGCGCATGTCGCGCATCAGCGCGTCGTCGATGAGCGCCTCGTCCGCCGCAGGCCAGCTTGCCAGGTGGACGCTGTCCGGGGCGCCCCGGTCGAGGCTCAACACCAGGTTCTGGTAGATCGCCTCGCTGCTGAAGGGCGCCATGGGCGCCATGAGCTTGGTCACGCCCACCAGGGCCTCGTAAAGGGTGGCGTAGGCGGCGAGGCTGTCGGCGTCCAGCGTGCGCTGCCCACCCTCACCCTGCTGACCCGAGCGCCAGAAGCGGCGCCGGTTGCGGCGCACGTACCAGTTGCTGAGCTCGTCGACCACGAAGTCGCGGATGGCACGGCTCGCTGTCGTAGGGTCGAAGTCTTCGAGCGCGACCGTCACGTCACGGATGACGGTGTTCAGGCGCGACAGCAGCCAGCGGTCCACGGGCGGCCTGTCGGTGGCCTTCGGGGCGGCGCCGAGGTCGGGCTTCTCGAGGTTGGCGTAGAGCACGAAGAAGCCGTAGACGTTCCAGAGCGTCATGAAGAAGTCCCGCAGCGTCTCGTCGACCAGGGCCTGGCTGAAACGCTTGGTGGCTTCCGGCGGGGAGGCCGAGTAGAAGTACCAACGCAGCGCGTCGGCGCCCTGTGCGTCGAGCACGGTCCACGGGTCGACCGCGTTGCCCCGCGACTTCGACATCTTCTCGCCCTTGTCGTCCACGATGTGGCCCAGCACGTTCAGGTTCTTGAACGCGGACGTGGGTGGGGTGAGTGGCGCGAGTGGCCCGGGCAACCGGCCGGTGTCGGGGTCTCCCGGATCGGTCAACAGCGTGGCCAGCGCGTGCAGCGAATAGAACCAACCGCGCGTCTGGTCTATCGCCTCGCAGACGTAGTCGGCGGGGAAGTGCCCGGCGAGTTCCTGGCCCGCCTCGCTGTCGAGGTCACCGAGGAAATGCCACTGGGCGTAGGGCATGGCGCCCGACTCGAACCACACGTCCACCGTGTACGGCACGCGGGTGTAGGTCTCGCCGCCTAACACGAACGTCACGTCGTCGACGAAGGGCCGGTGAAGGTCCAGGTCGTGGAGGTCCTTGCCCGAGAGCTCCTCGAGTTCGGCCACCGACCCGACGCACACCTTCTTGGTGCCGTCCGGGTTCTCCCAGACGGGCATGGGCGCCCCCCAGAACCGTTCGCGGCTGAGAGCCCAGTCGATGTTGTTCTCGAGCCACTTCCCGAAACGCCCGGTGCGGACGTGATCGGGGTGCCAACCGACGCGGTCGTTGTTGGCGAGCAGCAGGTCCTTGACCGCCGTGGTGCGGATGTACCAGCTGCGCTTGGCGACGTTCATGAGCGGGACGTCGTCGCGCCAGTTCATGGGGTAGGAGTGCAGGATCGTGCCCGCGCGGAACATGAGACCGGCTTCGGTGAGGTCCTGCGTGATCAGGTCGTCCGCCTCCTTGAACCAGACGCCCGTGTAGGGCCCGTCGCCTTCCTCGGGTGCGCCGACCGGGCGCACCTGCGGCATGACCTTACCGGTCAGGTCGACCGAGAAGATCGCCGGCAGGCCGTGGGCGCGGCCGACCTCGAGGTCGCCGTAGGCCGGCGCCACGTGGACGATGCCCGTCCCATCGGTCAGGCTCACGAAGTCATCCGCCACTACGCGATAACCGGTGCTCACGTCCGCATCGTCCCCCGGCTGTCCTCGGAGCAGGGGCCGGTAAGCCGCGCCCACCAGGTCGGCGCCCTTGAAGCGGCCGAGGATCTCGTAGCTGCCCTCGTCGAACACGTCTGCAACTAGGCTCGCGGCCAGTACGTAGACGTCGCGGGGGCCCGGGTCGCCATGCTTCGCGGGCGCCTCCACCAACGCGTACTCGGCCTCGGCCTGTACGGCCAGCCCCGAGTTGGCGGCGAGGGTCCAGGGGGTCGTGGTCCACGCCAGGAAGTAGACGGGCCGGTCGAAACCGGCGGGTACCACGCCGCGCGCCTCGAGGTCGGCCGTCAACGCCGGGAACTTCGGGTAGATGGAGGGATCCTCGACGTCCTCCTTGTAACCGAGGGCGACCTCGTGGGAGGCGAGCGTAGTGTTGGACGAGGGGCTATGCCACGTCGTCTTGTAGTCCTCCACCAGCAGGCCGCGGTCGAAGAGGTCCTTCATGATCCACCAGCACGACTCGATGTACTCGTTCGAGTAGGTGATGTAGGGGTCGTCCAGGTCTATCCAGAAGCCGATGCGCCTGGTCATCTTGTTCCAGTCCTGGATGTTGCTGAACACGTCGGCGCGGCAGAGCGCGTTGAAGCGCTCGATGCCGTACTCCTCGATCTGCCCCTTGTTGGTGAAGCCGAGGCGCTTCTCGATGGCGATCTCGACGGGCAGGCCGTGAGTGTCCCAACCGCCCTTGCGGCTGACCCGGTACCCCTGCATCGTCTTGAAACGGGGGAAGAGGTCCTTGAACGCGCGACTGATCACGTGGTGCACGCCCGGCTTGGCGTTGGCCGTCGGCGGTCCCTCGTAGAAGACCCAGTTCCCCATGGGAGCCGGGCGCGCCACTGAGCGGCGGAAGACGTCCCGTTCCTGCCACAGGTCGTCGATCCGGCCCTCGAGGCGGGGGAAGTTGACGTCGCTACTGACCTCGTCGAACATGAGTGTCACCTCGGTCCCGAGCAGCGGCGCGCGCTAGGCGCCTCGTGACGACGAAGGCGCCCCTCGCAACGTTGCGTTGGGGCGCCTCGGGAGCGCGGTACCACCCAACTTCGCCGTACGCGGTTCTCTACGCCGGCCTCGGTGGTCGCTCACAGACGCGAACGACCCGGCGCTGTCTCGGGCGCCACTCGGCTCCGCCTACTGCCGCGCATGGGCGGGTTGGGGGAGCGGCTCGGGGAGGATACCGTTCGCGCTTGCCTGCCTCCGGGCTCTCACCATCCCCGGTTCGCTGTGGGTAGCAAGGCGCGCGGCCTGTTCCCGTCATAGCCACGCCGGGCAACTGCCGGCGGTCCACGCAGGTCGAATTCGCCTTGCGCGGGTGGAAGAGCGTGATGAACATCACGCACTTCGCAGCGCAGACACTTTACAACGAGCGGTGTCAACGCTAGACTCAAACCTAGCAGCAGGCACGAGGCACGTCAAATAAGCGCCGTTGCTACTCCTGAGCAAAAACGGAACTCGTCCGCACCTCACCGAGTCGGTTGTCTGAACGCCCTTTTGCCTCCAAGGAGCGCCCCACATCAGCTCGGAATGCCAAGACCCTGGTCGTCGAACCGTGTTGTTCGAGCCGAGCAAAACGGGAATCATCAGCGTCCGTGACGTGAGTACCAGTGATCAATGCCAGGTGACCGGCGCCCTGTGAGCCGGCGGTGAATCGAGAAAACAGTGGGAACGGAGATGGGATGAGCCCGAGAAGTGAAGAGGAAGTCCAGGTCGTAGCGAACGACAGCGGCGAGGCCGCCGAGGCGAAGACGCCACGCAAGCGTGGCAGGCCACGCAAGAACCCGGAAGCACCAGCGGCGACGCCGAAGGCGGATAAGGCCGCCGCGTCCAAGCGCCCGGCGCCCAAGCCGGAGGCTGAGGTGGGCGGGAAGTCCGAGGACGTGCGACCCGCCGGCGAGCCGGCCGACGAAAGCGCCGGCGAAGCTGCACCCGCACCAGCACGAGGGCCCGGGCGCGGTGCCAAGGCGGAACGAGCGAGCGCCAACGGCGAGCGCCAACGCGATACCCAGGTCGAAGACTCCAAGGACGAAGCGGACGGGCATGACTCGTTCGACGAGGCGAGCGAGGGCGCCGATCAAGCTGCGCGCGGCCGCGGTGGCCGTAACCGGCGCAACCGCCCGGCCCGCAAGCCCGGCCTGAACTTCCGCGAGCTGCACTCGAAGATCCTTCCCGAGTTGCACCTGCTGGCCAAAGAAGTCCAGCTCGAGGACTACCGCCAGATGAGCAAGGACGACCTCGTGGTGGCCATCCTCGAACGCTCGTCCGAAAGCGAGGGGCTGCGCCTGATACGCGGTTACCTCGAGATATCGTCAGACGGTTACGGCTTCTTGCAGGAGTCATTGCTCCAGAACAACACCCGTAGCGTCATAGTGTCGGCGGGCCTCATCAAGCAGTTCCGCTTGCGCACGGGCGACCTGATCCTCGGCAAGGCCCGGCGCCCGCGTGACAACGAACGCTACGGCACCCTCATCCGCGTCGAGGCGGTCAACAGCGTAGACCCGTTCCAGTCCTCCAAGCGTCCGCGTTTCGAGGAGTTGACCCCGACCTTCCCGGAGGCCCGGATCCAGCTCGAGACGATAGCGACCGAGCTGTCGACGCGCGTCATCGACCTCCTGGCCCCGATCGGCAGGGGTCAGCGGGGCCTGATCGTCGCGCCACCCAAGGCCGGCAAGACGACGCTCCTCAAGAAGATAGCCAACGCCGTCGTGACCAACGAGCCCGACATCAAGGTCATCGTGCTGCTCGTCGACGAGCGGCCCGAGGAAGTAACCGACTTCCGCGAATCGGTGCACGGCGTCGAGGTCGTCGCCAGCACGTTCGACGAGCCCCCCAGCAATCACATTCGCGTTGCCGAGTTCGTTCACGAGCGCGCCCGCAGGATCGTCGAGGATGGTGGTCACGCCATGATCCTTCTCGACTCCATCACGCGCTTGGCGCGGGCCAACAACCTCGTGACGCCTGCCACGGGCCGCACGCTCTCGGGCGGTCTCGACTCGAACGCTCTTCACTGGCCCAAGCGTTTCCTCGGCGCCGCCCGCAACATCCGCGGCGGCGGCTCGCTAAGCATCCTCGCGACGGCTTTGGTCGAGACCGGCTCGCGCATGGACGACGTGATCTTCGAGGAATTCAAGGGCACGGGCAACATGGAGTTGCACCTGAGCCGGCACCTCGAGGAGCGGCGGATCTTCCCGGCCATCGACATCCTGAAGTCCGGCACCCGCCGCGAGGACCTGCTCCTCGGCGAGGACGTGCTTGCCAAGATGTGGCTGCTGCGCAAGGTCATCTCCGACATGGACCCGGCCGAGGCCATGGAGATGCTGCTCGGCCGGTTGGGGCGAAGCAAGAGCAACGCCGAGTTCCTCGCTACCCTCACGCAAGGCTGATGCCAGGGGCGCGCACCCGTCGAGGCGTCTCGGCCCGCGGCTGCGCCCTCCTGGTGGCGTTCGTATTCGGCTCCGGGGTCGTAAGTGCCGCCGAACCCACTGCCCCACAGGAAGCGGTGAGAGAGCGGCTGCGACAAGAGCAGGTCGCACTCCTACCGCTCGCGGTGGAGGGTCTGGCCAACCTGGATTGGGGCGCCGGCGGCTTCGCGCCCCCCGTCATCGGGAAGGTGTCATCGGGGTTCGGGTGGCGCAACGTGAGCGTCAACGGCAACCGTTATCACGCCGGCATCGACCTGGCAGCGCCGCTGGGCACCCCCGTGAGGGCGGCGCGAACGGGTATCGTCACGCGCGCGGGTTGGTGGGGCACCTACGGCAACGTCGTCACCTTGGACCATGGTGACGGAACCGAGACGCGCTACGCGCACCTGAGCGCGGTCCTGGTGCGCGTGGGCCAGGCGCTGCGTCAGGGTGACGTCCTCGGGCGGGTCGGGAGCACCGGCGCTTCCACGGGCCCGCACCTACACTTCGAGGTGCGTTTCGATGGGCGCGCGGTCGACCCGCTCCCTTACCTGCAGGGAAGGCGTTGACCCCTGCGCACGCGGAAACCCCCGCGACACGATCAGCCCCGCCACCGCCGCCCACCGTTGACGCCTGCGCACGCGGGAACCCCGGCGTCTAGGACGTTCTCGTAGGACTCACGGCCCGTAGGCCGTCGCACGCGGGAGCGCCGACCCCTTCACGCCCGAGTACTATGTCGGAACGTTTCCGAGCCGGGTTCGCGGTAGAGTAAGGCCAGGCAAGTAGCCCGTTTGAGAGGTTCCGGCATGTGGGTATCGACCAAAGCTCAGTACGGTATGAGGGCGCTCGTAGAAGTCGCTCTCGGCGGCAGTGAGCCGACCAGCCTCAGGACCGTCGCCGAACGGCAACTACTAAGCCACCAGTACCTCGAACAGATCTTCGCCGTGCTGCGCAAGGCGGGCATCGTCGAGTCGGTGCGCGGTGCCCATGGCGGTTACCGCGTCGCCCGCCCGCTCGAGGAGATCGATTCGCTCGAGGTCGTGGAGCTGCTGGAGGGCAGCGTGGCGCCCGTCAGCTGCATCGTCGACGCGGCGAACTGCGTTCGCGTCGGGATGTGCTCGACCGAGAGCCTCTGGCGCAGGGTCGACAGCGCCGTGCGTCAGGTGTTGAGGTCCACGTCCCTCGCCGACCTGGTGCAGCAGCGTCGCCTCCTGGGCATGGAACCGCTCCCGCAGTACGTTGGCCGCGACAACTGAAGCACGTCGCCGTGCCGCAAGACCCTCCTAACCTCTACTTCGATCACGCGGCCACCACGCCCCTGGACGAGGCGGTGCTGGAGGCCATGTTGCCCTACTTCGGGAATGACTTCGGCAACCCGTCCAGCGTTCACCGTCTAGGGCAGAGCGCCAGGCGTGGGGTCGAGACGGCTCGCGAGAGCGTTGCCGAAACGCTCGGTGTGCGGCCGCGCCAGGTCGTGTTCACGTCGGGCGCGACCGAGGCGGACAACCAGGCCCTCTTCTCGACGTTGAGAGCGGGCGCCGGTGGCCTGGTCGTGAGCGCGGGCGAGCATGCGGCGGTGCTGTCGGCTGCCCGCCGGCTTGCGGCAGAGGGCCACGACGTGAGCTACGTGCCTTTGGACGAAAGCGGCGCCACGCCGCTCCCGGCGTGGGAGGCGGCCCTCGCCGACCAGGCCACCAGGGGCGGCACCGCCCTGGTGGCGGGCATGCTCGTCAACAACGAGACTGGCGTGCTGGCGAACGCGCCCGCCCTGGCGGAGCTGGCCCATGCGCACGGCGCCCTGTTCCTCTGCGACGCGGTGCAGGGCTACGGCGTGGAGGAGTTCTCGTTCGGCGCTCTGGGCGCCGACCTGGTGGCCCTTTCGGCCCACAAGATCTACGGCCCCAAGGGCGCGGGCGCCCTCATCATGCGCGAAGGCCTCGAGGTGGCGCCGCTGCTCGCCGGAGGTGAACAGGAGCGGGGGTACCGTCCCGGCACTCACGCCGTGCCGGCCATAGTCGGCTTCGGCGTGGCCGCTTCGCTGGCCGCGGAGCGCAGGGAGTCGGAGCGCGCGCGGCTCGCCACCTTGCAGCGCACCTTCGAAGCCGCCGCCCTGAACGTTCCGGGCGTGTCCTTGAACGGGGCGGGAGCCGAGCGCAGCGTGAAACACACGAACCTCAGGGTGGCCGGCGCCGACGGCGAGACGCTGCTGATGCTCCTGGATGAGGCGGGCGTGTACGCCAGCGCAGGCTCGGCGTGCGCTGCGGGGAGCGTGGAGCCCAGCCACGTGCTGCTGGCGATGGGGCTCGGTAAGGCCGAGGCCAAGGCGAGCGTGAGGTTCAGTTACGGGCGGTTGGTGCGAGCCTCACACGTGGCGGACGCGGCAGAGCGTTTCGCCCGAGCGGTCGCCGGGGCGCGCGGGGTTGCCGGCACCGGCCGCGGGGCCTAGGCTCAGGCGCTCTTGCGTTGGGGCGCCGCGCTCAGCAGTCTGGTCGGGTCGTCGAGGTCCTCGACGTCTAGGTGCAGTTTCGTGATCCCGCTGCCCGGCACCTCGAACATAAGCGGCATGAGCGCGTGCTCCAGCACGGAGCGCAGGGCCCGCGCGCCCGTCTTGCGGGCCTGTGCGCGGCGCGCCACCTCCACCAGGGCGGCGTCGGAGAACGTCAGCTTCACGCCGTCGAACCCGAACAGTTCCTTGTACTGCTGCACCAACGCGTTGCGGGGCTGGGTGAGCACGGCCACCAGCGCCTCCAGACTGAGTTCCTCGAGTTGAACGACTACGGGCATCCGTCCTATCAGTTCGGGGATCAGACCGAACGCCATCAGGTCCTCGGGCAAGACGCCCGAGTCGAACGTGGGCTGCGGTTCCTTGGTGGGTTGGAAGCCGACCGGCGAGATGTCCAGGCGTCGCTTCAGGATGGCGTCGAGGCCCTCGAAGGCGCCGCCGCAGATGAACAGCACGTTGCTCGTGTCTACGTCGATAAGTTCCTGGTGGGGGTGCTTGCGGCCGCCCTGTGGCGGCACGTGCGTGACGGTGCCCTCGATGATCTTCAGCAGTGCCTGCTGCACGCCCTCGCCGCTCACGTCGCGGGTGATGGACGCCCCCTCGGACTTGCGGCCGATCTTGTCGATCTCGTCGATGTAGATGATGCCGCGCTCGGCCGCGGCCACGTCGTAGTCGGCCACCTGCAGGAGCCGCAGGATGATGTTCTCGACGTCGTCACCCACGTAACCGGCCTCGGTGAGGGTAGTGGCGTCGGCGATCGCGAAAGGCACCTCGAGGGTTCGGGCCAGCGTCTGGGCGAGAAGCGTCTTGCCCGTGCCCGACGGTCCGATCAGGAGGACGTTGCTCTTCTGCAACTCCGAGTTGGGGTTGGCGATGCGCCGTGAATGGTTGTACACGGCCACCGCCAGGGCGCGCTTGGCGGCCTCTTGCTCGACGACGTATGCGTCCAGCTCTCGCTTGATCTCGCGCGGGGCGCGCGTGAGGGGCTGGAACTCGGGTGCTGCCGCGGCGGCCGCGCCCTCCACCACGTTATGCACGCGGCCGGCGCACTGGTCGCAGATGTGTGCCCCGCCGCCCGGGGCGGCGATGAGGAAGCGCACCTCGGTGTGCGAGCGCCCGCAGAAGCTGCAGTGGGTGGCGGTCATCAGGGTTCCTGCTGGCCTTCGAAGCGGCCGGAGATACGGGGCTCGACAACGCTGTCGATGAGTCCGTAGGCGAGGGCCTGCTTGGGTGACATGAAGTAGTCGCGGTCCATGTCGCGCCTGAGCTGTTCTATCGAGACCCCCGTGTGGGTCTCGTAGACCTGCTCCATCATGCCCCTGATGTCCTGGAACTCGCGGGCCTGGACCTCGAGGTCCGGAAGGCTGGAGCGCGGGAACCCAGCCGACCCGGCGTGAATCATGATGCGGCTGTGCGGCAGCGCCACCCGGTGCCCCTTGGCGCCGGCCGTGAGGATCAGCGAACCCATCGACATGGCGATGCCCACGCAGTTCGTGTGAACAGGCGCCGAGATGAACTGCATGACGTCGTAGATCGCCATGCCGGCGTAAACCTCGCCACCCGGGCTGTTTATGAACAGGTTGATGGGCTGCTCGCTCGACTGCGAGTCGAGCAGGAGGAGCTGGGCGGTGACGACGTTGGCGACCTCGGAATCGATGGCGGAACCGAGGAAGATGATGCGCTCCTTGAGCAAGCGGCTGAAGACGTCGTAGGTGCGCTCTCCGCGCCCGGTCTGCTCGATGACGTATGGGATCAACGGCATTATGCGTCCAGAGTAGCACCGGCGGCGCCATTGCCGGCGTCTGCCGGCCTGCAACGGGGGCTGCGCGGCACCGCTGCGGTAGCCGTACGGGCCGCCCGCGCCGGGTTACTAGCGAGCGCCGAGTTTGCCGCCAGGCGCTTTGCGAGACGACAGGCGCTGTGAGACGACAGGCGTTGCGAGGGGACAGGCGTTGCGAGGGGACAGGCGCTGCGAGGGGACAGGCGTTCGTTGCGAGAGGTCAGGCTCTGCGACGGGCCAGGCGCTAGCTCTCTTGGGCCTCGTCACCGTGGTCGTGGGGCTCGCCGCCCTCCTCGCCGTAAGTCTCGTCCTCGGCCAGGTCGGCGGCATCGGCGGCGACTTCGGCAGCCTCCGACAGGTCGTCCTCGTCGGGCTCCGGCACCGCCTCGCCGCTAAGCTCCGCTATGAAGTCTCGCAGGGCCTTGTCGCGCCGCATGAAGAAGCGGTAGTTGGCGAGGTAATCCTCCCCGAGGTCGTGCTCCAGGCGCCCGACGTCCACGCCGCGCGATTGCGCCAGCTGCTTGAGGGCAGCCTGGTACTCGGCGTCCGAAAGCTCGGTGCCGCGAAGCTCCATGAGGCGTTCCAATACCAGGTCGCGGCGCACGCCCTTCTCGGCCGACGCCGTCAACTCGGCCTCGAACTCCTCACGCTTGCCGCGCTCCTCCAAGCGATCGAGGTAGCGCTGCAGGGTCACGCCCTGGTGGCTGAGGTCGTGCGCGAGGTCTTGCAGGAGGGTGCGCTGCCTGCGGCGCACCAGGCTACCGGGCAGGTCGAGTGTGGCGCCCGCCACCAGCTTCTCGACGATCTCGTCGCGGCGCGCGTCCTGCGTCGTCCGCCGCGCGTCGGCCTCGAGGCTCTCCCGGACGCGCTTGGTCAACTCGCCGGCGTCTTCGAAGCCGAGCTGGATGGCCAACTCGTCCTCGCTGCTCGGCAGCTCCTTTCCCTTGACGTCGACGACCCTGAGCTTCAAGTTGGAAGTCGTCGGGTTGCCCTCCTCGTCCTGATCGGTGAGCACGACGTCGACCACGTCGCCCACGACCTTGCCGAGTAGCTGTCCCTTGAGTTCGTCGCCGGCGCGGTCCAGGTGCACCGGAAAGGTGGAGGCCTCGTCCGCCTCGTCGTCACCCGTCACGTGGGCGACCAAGACCCAGTCGTTGTCCTCGACCGGACGGTCGACGGGCACGAGGGTGGCGTTCTCGAGCTTGAGGCGCCCGATGGCCTCTTCGACGTCGGCGTCGCTTACGACCGCCGCCTCTGCCTCGAGCGTGATGTTCGCGAGGTGTGGAAGTTCCACGTCCGGGTAGACGTCGGCGTGGACGACGTACTCGTAGTCCTGGCCGCGCACGGCGCCCTCGGCGTGGAAGTGAGCGTCTATCGGGTAGAGCTCGAGTTCCTTCATGGCGGCGGGATAGGACTCGTCGAGCAGCGAGTCGCGCACTTCCTGCCCGATCGCCTCCTCGCCCACGCGCTTCTCGATCACGCCCCGCGGCGTCTTGCCGGGCCGGAAGCCGGGCACCTTCACGGTGCGGGAGAGGTTCGTGAGCACACGCTCGAAGGCGGCGTCCACCGTGGCGGCGTCCACGCGCACGTTCACCGTGACGTTGACGCCCTGCTTCTCTACGAGTCTGGCTTCCATGCTTCTCCTCGTTCCGTTGCTGATGCCCTGCGGCCGGCTGCCCGGGGCGGAGTCCTGCTTCGCGCCACTACTGCGGGAACGGCGCGCCAAAAGTGAGCGGCAAGCCCGTGGCTTGCCGCGATGGTGCGAGGAGCGGGACTTGAACCCGCACGGCAAAGCCACTAGATCCTAAGTCTAGCGCGTCTACCAGTTCCGCCATCCTCGCGCGGAGGCGCCCTTAGCCCCGTCTGGGCCGACGGTCGTTCGCGAACAGACGGCGAGGGCGGGTCGCCGAGGCGGGCCCACCCTCGCTGCCGGGCCTGATCCCGGTGGTTGGGGTGGATGATGGGACTTGAACCCACGACACCCGGAACCACAATCCGGTGCTCTAACCAGCTGAGCTACACCCACCACGCAGGCGCCTACGAGCCTACTATCTCGCCAGGCCGAACGGAACTTTACCGCGCCAGGGTGCCTTTTGGCTACCCCGGCCGATGCAGGGGGGCGTGCTTATCAGCCCGCGGCGGGCCGCGCCCGTAGGACGCGGTACGCGACGAGGGCGCCCGGGACCAACGGTATGAGGCTCAACCACATGGCCGCGTTCATCCCGATGGCGTTCTGGAGCGCGCCGACGCCAAGGTAGAGCACGCCGGCCGTCCCCCACGTTAGGCCCATCATCATGCCCGACGCCGTTGCCACGGCGTGAGGCGCCGCGTCCTGCGCGGCGACCACCATGATGGGTAGTCCACCGTTGACGAACACACCGGATAGCACTAGCGCCAGGAAGTAGGGCACGGTTCCGGGCGTGCTCACGAGGAAGAGCGCGAGCGGAAGGGTGGCGAGGAGCATGCTTCCGGTTACCAGTGCCTGGCGGGACAAGCGGTGCTCGATCAGCCCCGCCAGGATGCCTCCGGCGGCCCCGGAGAGCGTGAAGACGGTGATGGTCCAGAAGACGATCGGGCTGGTGGCGGATAGGCCCTTCGAGTGCACGAGCCATAGGGGCGCGCCGTTGATGATGGCAATCCAGGAGATGGAGCGCAGCACGCCGGCCAGGCAGAGCCGTCCCACGGGCCCCTTGAAGAGCTCCAGGTCGAAGAGCTTGGCGCGGTTGGCGCCGTTCTGAGGCGCGACGGGAGGGAGCAGCAGATAAAGCAGCGCACCCAACACGATGCCCGGGATCATCAGTAGCGGTGTGTAGCTCAACCCGCCGCCGATGATGAACGCCCCGATGACCAGCGGTCCGAACGCCATGCCTACGGTGCCGCCGGCGCTGAACACGCCAAGGGCCAGGCCCCGCTTCTTGCCGGCGGCTTGCCTCGCGATGGTGGTAGCGGCAGGGTGGAACGCCGCGGAGCCGAGGCCCCCGATGAGGAGCAGGGGGACCAGCAGGGTGGGGGAGGGCACGATGGCGATGAGGCTCAGCACCGCCGACGAGGTGGCGACGCCCAGCGCGGCCACCAGCCGCCTACCGAGGCGATCGGCCACCGCTCCGAACAGCGGCTGCAGCACCGACGAACTGAACGAGAGTGTGGCGACGAACAAGGCCAGCGTCACTTCGCCGACGCCGAAGCGCAACTGCAGTGTAGGCAGGAGGGCCGCGAGGGTTCCGGAGAAGAAGTCGTTGAAGAAGTGAGCGAGGAACAGCAGCGCCGTGAGGGACGTGCCGGTCAGTAGGAGCCTCGAGCGGACGGTGGTTGCCTGCACGCGGGCCAGCTTAACGCCCTAGCGCAGCCGCGGGAGTTCGGCGGGCCGTATACTCCGGGCGAGCGACCAGTTCGCGCTTCACCGGGGGAACCGACGATGCTCGTCTACACCGCTTCCAAGACCGAGTTCATCGACCACGTCAACTCGAACCTGATCGTGGCGAAGGTGCAGGAAGGGTTCGGCGCTCGGGCCGGCCGCAGGAGCGTTTCGGGTTCCGAGGTGGCCGCCTGGAACAACTCGCTGCAGTTCATGAAGAACGTGCTGGACGTGCCGACCATTCCCGACGACGCGGGGGTCGCCATCGAGTTCACCATCCCGCAGACGGCTAAGCGCATCGACTTCATCATCGCCGGGCAGGGCCGTGCGCCGCTCCGCCCGGAGACCGCCGTGATCGTCGAGCTCAAGCAGTGGACCGACGTTGCCTGCACCGCCAAGGACGGCGTGGTCGCCACGTTCGTGGGCGGCGCCGTCAGGGAGATGGCGCACCCCTCTTACCAGGCCTGGACGTACGCCGAGCTGCTGCAGGATTACAACGCGACCGTTCAGGACGATGACGTCACGCTTCAGGCGTGCGCCTACCTACACAACAGCAACTCGCCCGCCCTGAAACTGCCGTTCTACGAGCCGTGGACGAGCAAGGCGCCCGTCTTTCTGCGAGACGACGTGTTCAAGCTGCAACGCTTCATCCAGCGCTTCGTCCATTACGGCGACGACAAGGAGCTCCTCTACCGGATAGAGAACGGGCGGATCCGACCGTCGAAGTCGCTGGCGGATCACCTCGCGGAACTGCTGGCCGGCCGGCCCGAGTTCCGGCTGATAGACGATCAGAAGGTGGTTTACGAGACCGCGCTCGACCTCGCCGAGCAAGGAAGCACGGGGCAGAAGCAGGTCTACATCGTCGAGGGTGGTCCGGGTACGGGGAAATCGGTGGTGGCCATCAACCTGCTGGTCGAGCTGACGAACAGGGGCCAGGTCGTGCAGTACGTCACGAAGAACGCCGCGCCTCGCGCCGTTTATGCCTCGAAATTGTCGGGCAGCCTGCGCAAGACGCGCATCAACAACCTGTTCAAGGGCTCAGGCGCTTATCACGCCGTCGAGCCCGACACGTTCCAGACTCTGGTAGTAGACGAGGCGCACCGCCTCAACGCCAAGTCGGGCATGTTCAAGAACCGGGGCGAGAATCAGGTCAAGGAGATCATCGACGCGGCCCGGTGCTCCGTGTTCTTCATCGACGAGTCGCAACGCATAGCGCTCGACGACATCGGCCGCGTTGGAGAGATCGAGATGTGGGCGCAAGCGGCGGGCGCCTGCCTGAACTACGGGAAGCTCGAGTCGCAGTTCCGCTGCAACGGCTCGGATGGCTACCTCGCCTGGCTGGATCACACGCTGTGGGTGCGGCGCACCGCCAACACGCACATGGCGGGCAGCGACTACGACTTCCGGGTCGTCGACTCGCCGGCGGAGTTGCGTGAGCTGATCGTCACCGAGAACCTCGCCAACAACAAGTCGCGGATGGTAGCGGGCTACTGCTGGGACTGGCGTAGCAAGAAGGACCCCGAGGCGTTCGACATCGAGTTCCCCGAGCACGGTTTCCACGCTCAGTGGAATCTGGACGTAGACGGGAGCCTCTGGATCTTGCAACCCAACTCCGTGGAGCAGGTCGGCTGCATCCACACCTGCCAGGGGCTGGAGCTCGATTACGTCGGAGTCATCGTCGGCCCCGACTTCCTCGTCCGCGGTGGTGAGGTGGTGACGGACGGTTTCGCCCGTTCCCCGCAGGACTCTACGCTGAGGGGCTTCAAGAAGCGCTACAAGCAGGATCCCGCCGCAGCGATGAGAGCGGCCGACGAGATCGTCAAGAACACTTACCGCACGCTGATGTCGCGAGGAGCCAAGGGCTGCTTCGTGTGGAGCCCCGACGAGGAGACGAACGAGTACTTCCGCCAGAGCCTCTAGCGTTGCGAGGGGTTGTAAGGAGCGGAGTTAGTGGCTTGGAAGGCGTGTGCCGTGCATGCGACCCAAGCGCCGGCCCCGGCAGAGCGTAGACTTGCGCACCGCCGGGTTGGCGTAAGGAGCGGATGAGGCTGAACTTCCAGCGGCGTGTCCTCTATACCGTCGGCGTCTCGCTGGCAAGCATAGTGCTGCTACTGCTGGCGTGGCAGATCCGGGACGTAATGCTGATCGGCTTCGCGGGCTTCATCGTCGCCGTCTTCTTCGACGCCTGTGCCGGAGGCGTGCGCCGCGTCACCCGCTTGCCGCACGGGTGGTCCCTGTTCGTGACCATCGCGGTGCTCACCGGCGCCGTCGTTCTGGGAGGCTTGCTCTTCCTGCCGTCGGTGATAGCACAGTTGAACGAGTTGTTCGTCAGGTTGCCCACGCTGCTGGGTGACCTGAGGGCCGCGCTCGAGCGCACCTCGTGGGGCAATACCCTGCTGACGAGCCTGCCCGACACGGCGGCCCTATCGGGTGAAGCGGGCAGCGTGTTCGCTGGGGTCGGTAGCACCGTGTCCATAACGGTCAGCAGCATTGCCGACGCGGTCTTCATCGTGGTGATCGGGGTCTTCCTGGCGGCAACGCCCGGGGCGTACCAGCGCGGTCTACTGCGCCTCGTGCCAAGCGAGTTCGAGGGGCGCGTCAAGACGCTACTTGGTGAAGTGATCGCCACCCTGCAGGCGTGGCTCATCGGACAGTCGATCGCCATGTTCTTCGTCGCGGTGTTCACGGCAGTCGGCCTCACGCTGGCCGGCGTGCCATTTCCGCTGGCGCTTGGGATCATCGCCGGCCTGCTCGACCTCATCCCGTTCTTCGGACCCCTGATGGCCGCCATCCCCGCGGTGCTCATCGGCTTCACGAACGGGGTCTGGACGGGCGTGTGGGCTGCTGTGGCCTTCCTCGTGGTTCAGCAGCTCGAAGGCAACGTGATCCAGCCGCTGGTGCAGCGCCGCGCCGTGCAGATCCCCCCGGCCATACTCGTGCTAGCGCTGATAGTGATGGGCAAACTGTTCGGTTTCCTGGGCGTGTTGGTCGCCACGCCGCTGGCGGCCGTGATCCTGCTGCTGGTCAGACACCTGTACGTGCGTGGCGTCCTTAAGAAGCAAGCCGACGGAGTCTAGTTTCTGGAGACTTCGCTTTGGGTCACGAGATGATCTCCTGGACGGATTTCTGCGACAGGCAGGCTGTGAACGGACAAACAGTTGTGTTCTTCGGCAGTCGAGAGGCCGATCAACCGAGAAGCGTGCCAACGCGATCGAGCTCGGTCTTCAGCAGTTCGCGGTCGTGCGAGAGTTCGCGCAGGGGCAGGGTCAGGAAGGCTTCGATGCGCGCCCGAAGGACGAGGTAGGCGCTGGCGAACGCGGCGT
>JACDJC010000378.1_pt1 | contig 54721 bp, 42 predicted proteins | sample 7454191 | NCBI WGS metagenome assembly JACDJC01 (sample SAMN14253291, study PRJNA609438) | sludge metagenome | isolation source: sludge after 25d culture with pyrite and EDTA | collected 2018-12-20 | reverse complement strand
GCCTACCGATTCAACCGTCGATTTCGTCTGCCCGAGATGCTGCCGCGACTGGCGCGGGCTATGGTGTTGTGCAAGCCTTGGCCGGAGCCGGATTTGCGCGCCGTCGATAATTTTCATGGCTGAGCGTCGTCGCTAATCAGGACGCTTGATCTCGAGCCTGGCGTCGGTCATTTAACCGGACAGTAGTGACGGTATATATATATTTGAATCGCGACGCAACCAACCCGACATCGCGCCGCCGACGCCACCACCAGACCCGCAACGAAGGCAATCCGCCATGCGCGACTGCAGCCAAGGTCGACCAACAGGTTGCCGGCGATCCTGCTGATTCCGGCCAGACGCCCCCGCACCGCCATCAGCCAGACCGTCGAGATACCGATCAACACACCGGCGAGCGCGATAGCAGGTAGGCATCCATCTGCTAGATGTCCTCCGTTTGGGCGTCTGAATATACTCGGCATCTTCCCGATAAAGCAGAACACTTTATTGCAGTAATCCATCAGTTCTACTGATATCTCCCAGCCTGGGATGCAGATGGACTGCCAGCGGCGTACGAGCTTGCGCGGCTGGTGGAGCTGTCAGGCTTCGCGTGATTCCGCTGCGCAGTTTTCCCGGTTTGGTCGATACTTTGAATGGCCCGAATTACAATCGATTCTGCGCGTCAAGCCAGCGGTTGTGCCATGCCGCCAGCCACACGCATCACTGCGCCAATAGTGGCGGAAGCTTGTTCCAAGCCAAGGTATACGGCGAGGGTGGGAACCTCCTCAAGCGTCGCGGAGCGACGGATCAAATGAAGATGGGCGCTGGGTGGCAGTGAAATCGTGCTCGCCCTGTACCCGGGTGATGCTTCGCTCGGCCGCAACCGTTGCGCTCATCTTGCCACGCCTTCGGAGTGTGTCGGACCGGGCAGGATGGCGTTGACTGTGACGCCGGTGGCGACGAGGACTTCAGCCAGACCCCGACTCACGGGCTTGCCGGGCATGGCGAGCGCATGGATGCATGAGATGAGGCAACGCAGTAGCGGTTGCCGAGGACCGACAGGGTCCAAGCGGCGGGCAGTGCCCGCCCTACGGCGCGGCGATGGTAGGGCGGGCACTGCCCGCCGGCTCTTCTGCATCAATGCAAGATGTGATCAAGAGACAGGGTGCCGCCGGGGAGATGGAGTGGAACAACTCCATGACCACTGGTAGATGACATCTGCCGCCCGATTCTGCAAATACCCGCCCCTTCACGGCGCACCCCGCGCCGACAGGGGAACCCTCAATGACCCAGGAACGCGCGATCCGCCGCGACGCAGGCCCGTTTGCCCTGATGCTCGCTGGCCTGGGCTCGATCATCGGCCCAGGCGGGCTGTTCGGCGCCTGGCGTGCGGCACAGATTGCCGGTCCCTGCGCGATCTGGGCGTGGGTGCTGGGGGGTGGCGATCATCATGACGATCGCGCTCACCTATGTCGAGCTGGGCGCGATGTTTCCCGAGTCCGGTGGCATGGTGCGCTACCGGCATTACTCGCACGGGTCACGGGTCGGCTTCATCGCCGCATGGGCAAACTGGATCGCGATCGTCCCGGTGATCTCGGTCGAGGCGGAAGCGTCGGCGCAGTACATGTCCTCATGGAAGTGGCAGTGGGCCAAGGATCTGTATCACAAGCTTCCCGAAGGACAGGGCGAGCTGAGCACCAACGCCCTGCTGATCGCCGCGGCGCTGGTGGTGCTGTATTTCCTGTTCAACTTCTGGAGCGTGAAGCTGTTCGCGCGTTCGAATACGACGATCATGCTGTTCAAGCCGGTCATCCCCGCGCTCTCCGCGGTGCTGCTGATGATGACCGGCTTTCATCCTGAAAATTTCAGCGTCGGCATCCACGGCGAACTGCACAAAACCGACTTCGTCTCGATCCTCACCGCGGTGGCAATCGCCGGCATCGTGTTCAGCTTCAACGGTTTCCAGAACCCGGTGAACCTGGCCGGTGAAGCGCACAACCCGGGCAAGAACATTCCGTTCGCGATCGTTTGCGCGATCGCGCTGGCCACGGTGGTCTATGCGTTGCTGCAAGTGGCCTTCATCATGTCCACCGAGTTGCTGTACTGGGCGAGGTGGCCGCTGACCGGTCATACCATCGTGCTGATGGTGGCCGCGCTGCCGGTGTATTTCTACTATCAGGCCAAGGCCGAATGAGGAGACGGTGGGAAGAATCACCGGCCACTGAACCGACGGAACCCTCAAACCAGTGCCAGCACGTCTCCCAGCAAGGCCTGCGCCGTCACCTCTGGCCCAGCACCCGGTCCCTGGATCACCAGCGGCTGGGTGTTGTAGCGGGTAGTGCTGAGCGCGAACTGATTGTCGGTGCCATACAGGCGTGCGGCCGGATGGGTGGCCGGTACTTCGACCAGGCCGACGCGGGCATGGCCGCGCTGGTTGAGCCGGGCCAGGAACCGCAGCACGTTGCCGCGACTGACGGCCTCCGCGTGGCGGACGGCCAGTGGCGCGTCAAGCTCCTCCAATCGGGCCAGGAACGCCTTGCTGTCGATGCCGCGCAGGGCTTCCGGCACCAGGCTCTCCACCAGTACTTCTTCGCTGCTGATCGAGAAGCCGGCATGGCGGGCGATGATCAGCAGCTTGCGCGCCACGTCTTCACCGGACAGGTCCGAGCGCGGGTCGGGCTCGGTGTAGCCGAGCTGGCGGGCCTCGTGCAACAGGGCGGAGAACGGACGGCTGCCGTCGTACTGGTTGAACAGCCATGACAGCGAACCGCTGAACACGCCCTCCAGGGTAAGCAACGCATCACCACAAAGACGCAGCCGACGCAGGGTGGACAGCACCGGCAGGCCGGCGCCGACGGTGGCCGAATCGCCGTACTGCGCGCCACGCGCCAGCACCGATTGCAGCGCACGCCAGCCAGCCAGTTCGCCGCCGGCCAGGATCTTGTTGGCGGTGACCACGTGATAGCCACGCGCCAGCCATTCAATGTGGTGCGCGGCGAGTGCGGTACTGGCACTGGCATCGATAATGACCTTGCAGCTCGAATCACTGGCGTCCAGCGCGGCAAACAGACTGGCGTTGTCGCGTGGATCGCCGTGCTGGTTCAGCTCTTCGCGCAAGTTGCGCTGCTTGAGTCGGGCCGGATCGGTCTGCTGCCGGCGCGAATTCGCCGCGCCCACCAGCCGCAGGGAGTCGGCGGCGGGCGTGTTGAGCAGCTTGAGCAAGGCTCCACCCACCACGCCGGTACCGAGCAGCACCACCGCAATGGAAGGCGATGCCGCACCCAGGGGTCGCTCCAGTCGTTCGGCCACTACCGCATTCATGCGACCACCTGGCGTTTGGAATTTCCCACCGACACCGCACGCACCAGCGCCGCGTCCAGATCGCGCAGCAGGTCATCGCCATCCTCGATGCCCACCGACACCCGCAACAGACTGTCGGTGATACCGGCGCGGCGGCGCGCCTCCGGCGCCATCGAGGCATGCGTCATGCTGGCCGGATGGGCGATCAGGCTCTCCACGCCGCCCAGCGACTCGGCCAGCGAAAAATATTCGAGGCCATCGACGAACGCCGCGATCTGCGCCGTGTCGCCGTCCAGCTCAAAGCTCAACATGGCACCGAAACCCTGCTGCTGACGGGAAGCCAGCGCATGACCGGGATGGCTGGCCAACCCCGGGTAATACACCTTGCGCACGGCCGGATGGGCGTCCAGTTGCGTGGCGATGCGCTCGGCGTTTTCCTGGTGCTGGCGCAGGCGCACCGACAAGGTGCGCAGGCCGCGCAAGGTCAGATAGCTGTCGAACGGTGCGCCGATGAGCCCGATGCAGTTGGCCCAACCCGTCAATTGCGCGGCCACCGCGGCCTCGCGCGCCACCACCGCGCCGCCGACTACGTCGCTGTGGCCATTGATGTACTTGGTGGTCGAGTGCAGCACCACGTCGGCGCCAAGCAGCAACGGCTGCTGCAGCGCCGGCGACAGGAAGGTGTTGTCGACCACCAGCAACGCGCCGACCGCATGCGCAGCCTGCGCCACGTGACGGATGTCGGTGATGCGCAGCAACGGGTTGGACGGCGTTTCCACCCACACCAGCGCCGGCTTCAGCGCCAGGCCGGCAGCCAGCGCCACGTTGTCGGTGAGGTCGGCAAACTCGACCTTGAAGCGCCCCTTCTTCGCCCAGGCATCGAGCAGGCGCCAGGTACCGCCGTAGCAATCGTGCGCCGCCAGCACGGTGGCGCCAGAGGGCACCAGCTCCAGCGCCAGCGCCACCGCCGACATGCCGCTGGAGGTCACCACCGCACCGGCACCCTGCTCCAGTTCCGCCAGCGCCTCGCCGAGCAAATCACGCGTCGGGTTGCCGCTGCGCGAATAGTCGTAGGCGCGCTTGCGCCCGAAACCCTCGAAGCTGTAGTTGGTCGACAGGTGCAGCGCCGGCACCACGGCGCCATGCTGGGTGTCGCTCTCGATGCCGGCGCGCACGGCGCGGGTACAGGGGGATGGTTCGCTCATCGGAGTCTCCGGGTCATGCCAGCGCCTCGCGCAGCAGCGGCGCGAGCTGTTCGAATTCTTTCAGGAAGGCGTCGTGCCCGTACGGTGACTCGACCACTTCGAGCGTGGCCGGGCCGCGCAGGCGTCGCTGCAGCTCGCACAGGTCGGCCAGCGGCACCAGCCGGTCTGACGGGAAGCCGATCAGGGTGGCTGGCACCGGGACCTCTTCCGGCGCCACATCGTGCAGGTCGATCGACTCGGACAAGGCAAGGAAGCGCTCGGCATCGAAACACTCCACGAAGCGGCGGCCCTGGTGCTCGAGATAGGACTCGACCGGAAAACGGAAACGCTCGTCGCGCAGCTCCGGAGCACCGGCGAAGCGCCGGCCGAATTCGGCGCTGCCGCGGTAGGTGGTGATCGCCAACTGTCGAGCCAATGCCAGCGCCTCATCGACCTGGCCGCTGGCCTGACCCAGCCGTACGATGCCGCGCTGCACGCTGCGCTGCGCGGTGCTGAGCGGGTGCGGCCGGTGTGCGCCGGCCAGCAGCACCAGCCTGCCGACCCGGCGCGGATAGCGCGCCCCGAACGCCAGCGCCACCATCGCGCCGTAGGAAGCGCCGACGAAAGCATGCGCCTGCGCCACGTCCAACGCCTGCAGCAAAGCCGCCAGCACGTCGGCCTGATCTTCACTGGATACCGCGCCCACGCCGAGCTGGGCCGCATCCAGCCAGTCGATCGCCAGCACCCGCCAGCGCGCCAGGTCGATCGCCGCACCAGCACCGACCAGGGCCTGCCACCAGCCTGGCGTCGCGCCTTCGTCCAATCCGGTGACCTCGCGATCGGCCGAGATGCCACCCTGCACGATCACTGTGGGCGCGCCCGCCGTGCCAAACCACGCATAGCTGACCTCGACTTCGCGCCTGCCCTCGCCGTACTTCGGCGCCAGCGCCACCCGGTGCGTGCCGCGCTGCACGGAGATATCCGAACGGACACGCAACAACTCGGGCATGCCGGCAAAGGCGGCATGGTGGTCTTCGGCGAAACGGATCTGGCTGTGCAGTGTCATGAAACCCTCTCCGACAAACATCGCCCTGCGACATGCCGGAAAGGTCGCCATGGCGTCGACAGCGGGTTGCTGTGAACGGATGACGCCCATCTACCGGCAGGTACGCGAGGCACCTCCGCAGGAGTTGGCACCGTGGCGGAAACATTCCGCAGGTTGCCCCGGCTTCAAAGGGCCTGTCCCTCAGCCGGTCTCGATGAGTGGCAGGAATAGTGAAGGCTGCAAATCACCTTGTCAATAGACGTCTAAACATCTAAATGCCCATATGTTTATTTCATCATGCCATTTGTCGCGCCCACAGCACGGCAGCATGCTGACGGTTCCCGTTTGACCCGGAGCACCCCATGAGTCTTCAGCTGGGCGATACCGCCGCCGGCTTCACCCTCGATCCCACGGCGGGCCGGGTCCGCTTCGACGACGACGCCAGCGATCGCTCGGTGGTATTCTTTTCGCATCCGAAGGACTTCACTCCGGTATGTACCACCGAGCTGGGTGAAGTTGCCCGCCGCACGGCCGATTCGATGCACGTCCATGCTGGCCGGGCCAAGGACGTGGAAGATGTCGGCGGTACCGCCATCAACTATCCCTTGCTGGCTGACCAGGAGCTGGAAGACGACGTGATCATCGCGCCGTCGGTTTCCGACGACGACGCCCGCGCTCTCTATCCGGCGGGCTGGAAGACACTCAAGCCGTACCTGTGCCTGGTACCGGCACCACAAGACTGATCATCACCATGACAACCACCAGCACACGACCGACCATACCGCTGGACGGGCAACAGTCCCGCCAGCCGGCAGCCGCCACCGATCCGGAGATCCGCTCCCCCAACCTGCGTCAGGATTTCGCCGCCACGGTCGGCCACACCCCGTTGGTGCGGCTGCGAGAGGCCTCCGCGCTGACCGGTTGCGAGATTCTGGCCAAGGCGGAGCTCCTCAATCCCGGTGGCTCGATCAAGGACCGCACCGCACTCGGCCTGATGCTGGACGCGGAGCGCCGCGGGCTGCTGCGCCCGGACGGGCTGATCGTCGAAGGCACGGCCGGCAATACCGGCATCGGCCTGACCCTGATCGGCACCAGCCGCGGCTATCGCACGGTGATCTTCATGCCGCAGACACAGAGCCGCGAGAAGATCGACGCGCTGCGCATCAGCGGCGCCGAGGTACGGCTGGTTCCGGCCGTGCCATACCGGAACCCGAACCACTACGCTCACCAGGCACGGCGTCATGCTGAAGCCCTCAACGCCGCCGTTCCCGGCAGCGCCTGGTTCGCCGACCAGTTCGACAACACCGCCAATCGCGACTGGCACGAAGCGACCACCGGACCTGAAATCTGGGAGGACACTGGAGGCCATGTCGACGGCTTCGTCTGTGCCGCCGGTACCGGAGGCACCCTGGCCGGCGTCGGCCGCGCCCTGAAGGCGCGCAACCCGGCCGTGCGCATCGCGCTGGCCGATCCAACCGGCTCGGCACTGGCCAGCTATATCAACACCGGCGAACTGGTTCCCAACGGCAACTCGATCAGCGAGGGCATCGGCTCCAGCCGGATCACCGCGAACTTCGAGGGCGCACCGATCGACCTGGCCTGGTCGATCCCCGACGACGAATCAGTGCCACTGACGCACCAGCTCCTGCGCGAGGAAGGCTGGTGCGTCGGCGGCTCGAGCGGCGTCAACATGGCCGGCGCGATCCGTCTCGCGCGCGAGCTCGGACCAGGCCACACGATTGTCACCGTGCTCTGCGACGCTGGCACGCGTTATCAGGCGAAGCTGTTCAACCCGCCGTTCCTGCGCGAGAAAGGCATCCCCGTGCCGGAATGGCTGGCCAAGGCATTTCCAGACGAAAAGGAAGACGCAAAAGGCGGATAAGGAGAACGATGCCTCATGTCTCCAGAAGCCGATTTCAAGCACCAATCCGGGTGTTTGCACGCGACATCCTCCGCAACTTGGGCAAGACGATCACCGGTCCGATCACCGAACTGACGTCGCAGCACACGATTTGGCTGCCGAAATACAGTGCGGGCGGCAATCTTGGCGTCCAACCCCGAGCCTCATAAACGTGGCCGTGCCTGGATTGCGCCGCCTGCAAGCCATCGCGACAACCAGCAGGGCGCCAATCCAAACGCCGCAAGCAGCGCCGAAAAGAACAGCAATCGGTAGGTATCGCACACCTGCTCGCGCAGCGGCAACATTTGTATCGCGTACATTCGGGAGTCTGATCAGGATCGAACCTCATATCGCAACAAGACTGGCGGGCAGTGCCCGCCCTACGGCGAGGCGATCGTAGGGGGCACTGCCCGCCGGCTCTTCTGCGTCAATGCGAGATGTGACCAAGAGACAGTGCGCGGGTGGCTTTCTTCACGAGCGGCCGCAACGGAGCGAAGACTGCGCATCCGGTTTTGTCTGCGTTACACCTGGGGCACCGGATGATGAACCGCAAGTGGGCGCGGATATCAACGCGTGAGAGGGCCGGCGCAGCACCCTCGTTGGAACGTCACAGAACCCGCTTGTCATCAACGACACGATGATTGCGGAATACAATCGAGGCCGCGCTGAAGCTCAGCTCACGACAAGTCGTTCAGGCAGGGCATCGGTCAGCACAGACGCTATCCCACTGGGGTCGAGTCTCGCCCCTGGGCCGCGCCGGTGCTCGCCGCTTTACGGCATCACAGAGAGTATTCAAACATGAACATGGAAACACAGGATCCAAAAGAGACCGACGCAAAACAGTTCTGGGAAGAACGCTACCAAGCCGCTTCACCCGACTCGAGCGGCAAACCTGGCACGATGCTCCGGCAAACGGTCGAACCATTGACAGCTGGTCGGGCGCTGGAACTCGGCGCCGGCAAAGGAGACGATGCCGTCTGGTTGGCCAGAGCGGGCTGGAGCGTGGTCGCAGTGGATATCTCCCCCACGGCGCTTGGCTACGCTGCAGCAAATGCACGGCGCGCTGAGCTGGCGGACCGCATCACCTTCGAGCAGCACGACTTGTCGCAGTCCTTTCCCCAGGGGAAGTTCGACCTGGTCACCGCGAACTACCTGCAATCGCCTTTCGATTTTCCGCGTGCCGCCGTGCTGAGGCGCGCTGCGGGCGCGGTAGCCTCGGACGGACATTTGCTCATTGTCGAGCATCGCACCAGGTTGCCGTGGTCCTCGGCATCCCCCGACATGCCATTCCCTACGGTCGAAGAGACCTTTGCCAGCCTCGAATTGAGGGACCAGGACTGGATCCGTCTGCGTGTCGAGACCATCGAACGCCAAGCCACCGGCCCGGACGGTCAAACGGCCATGGTTCGCGACAACGTGATCTTTCTCAAACGATTTTGAACTTCCGGCCCCAGGACATGATTCTCGCCAAAACCGGATCCGAAGGGCTGGGCTGTACTTCGACGTAGAACCGGCCGCATCGATTGTCGCGCAGACAACTACGCCAAGTTCCTCGGGCGCTACCGCAACGATCCATGACCGCCATTTCACGCTGCTCGCCGGCATCGAACCGGCGCCGCGTCTGACCTCACGCTGACCGGCCTCGCGCCAATTCATTGGCCGCCAGCCCCACATTCGCTAAGCTCCTGCGGTTGAACCGCCTGCGGCACAGGCTTCGCCGGGGATTTTTTTGAGCGTCACCGCAGCCAATTACAACAGCCGGTATCCCCTGCTCACCGCCATCGTGTTGGCGCTGATCGTGGCCGCGATGAATATCGGGCTGTGGTGGTGGGGCAATTACCCGCACGGGCCGGATGACTGGCACGGCAAGATCGACGGCTTCGCGCTGTCGGCGTTCCAGCGTTACCAGAGCCCGCTGAAGGGCGATTTCCCCACGGATGAGCAAATCGAGGGCGACCTCAAGCTGCTCAGCCGCTATACCTCGCGCGTACGCACCTACTCGATGCTGCAAAACCCGCAGCTGCCGCGGCTGGCCGAGAAGTACGAGCTGAAGGTGATGGCCGGCGCCTGGATCGACCGCCGGCTGGACAACAACGAGAAGGAGGTCGACACCCTGATCGCCCAGGCGCGGCACTACCCGGGGACGATCAACCGGGTGATCGTGGGCAACGAGGTACTGCTGCGCAACGATATCAGCGCCAACGACCTGATGGCCTACCTCGACCGGGTGCGCGCCGCCCTGCACCAGCCGGTGTCGACCGCCGAGCCGTGGCATATCTGGGAGACCTACCCCGAGCTGGTGCAGCACGTCGACTTCATCACGGTGCACCTGTTCCCGTACTGGAACGGCATCGCGCGCAAGGACGCGATCGCCGACGCGCTGGCGCGCTATGAGCGCCTGCAACAGCTGTACCCGGGCAAGCCCATCGTGGTCGGCGAGATCGGCTGGCCGTCCAATGGCGACCGCTTCCAGTACGCCACGCCGTCGGTGTCGAACGAGGCGATCTTCCTGCGCGACTGGTTCAACGTGGCCCAGCGCGACCACATCGACTACTATATCATGGAAGCGTTCGACCAGCCCTGGAAGGAGCAACTGGCCGGGCGCACCGAGGCGTACTGGGGCATGTTCAATGCCGACCGCCAGTTGAAGTTCCCGTTCACCGGGCCGGTCACCGAGGACACCGCGTGGCCGTGGAAGGCGCTGGCGGCGAGCCTGCTGGCGCTGCTGCCGATGATCCTGTTCGCGCGCCGCTTCAGCCGTTTCAAGCTGGTCGGGCGGTTCTTCTACTGCGCGCTGATCCAGTTGGCCTGCGGGCTGATCGTTTGGGCCGCCACGCTGCCGTTCAACTTCTACCTGAGCTGGGTCGACTGGACCATGCTCACGCTGCTGTTCCCGGCGCAGATCGCGATTCTGGCGATCCTGCTGATCAACGGCTTCGAGTTCACCGAGGTGCTGTGGCGACCCAAGTGGATGCGCCACGCCGGGATGCTGCGGCCGGACCGCCCGGACCGGCAGCCGTTCGTGTCGATCCACCTGGCCTGCTACAACGAGCCGCCGGAAATGGTGATGGTCACGCTCGATTCGCTGGCCGCACTGGACTACGCGAACTACGAAGTGCTGGTGATCGACAACAACACCAGGGACCCGGCGGTGTGGCAGCCGGTGCAGGAATACTGCGAGAAGCTTGGCAAGCGTTTCCGCTTCTTCCACCTGGCGCCGTGGCCTGGCTACAAGGCCGGCGCACTGAACTTCGGCCTGAAGGAAACCGACCCACAAGCCGACGTGGTGGCGGTGATCGACGCCGACTACGTGGTGCGCCACGACTGGCTGGCCACGCTCACTGGGCATTTCCACGACCCCAAGGTGGCCGTGGTGCAGTGCCCGCAGGCGCATCGCGAGTTCGAGCACAACACGTTCCGCCGCATGACCGCCTGGGAATACGACGGTTTCTTCCGCATCGGCATGCACCATCGCAACGAGCGCAACGCGATCATCCAGCACGGCACCATGACGATGGTGAGGCGCAGCGCGCTGGAAGGCACTGGCGGCTGGTCGGAATGGACGATCTGCGAAGATGCCGAGCTGGGCCTGCGCCTGATGCATGCCGGCTACGACCTGGTCTATGTCGACGAGCTGATGGGCAAGGGCCTGACGCCGGCCGACTTCAAGGCCTACAAGAGCCAGCGCTATCGTTGGGCGTTCGGCGCGATGCAGATCCTCAAGGGCCGCTGGAGCTGGATGGTCAAGCCCGGCCCGCTGTCGGGCGGCCAGCGCTTCCACTTCCTCACCGGCTGGTTCAGCTGGTTCGCCGACGCGCTTCATCTGATCTTCACCCTGATGGCGCTGTTCTGGACCGCCGGCATGGTGGCCTTCCCGCAGTACTTCAGCCTGCCGATGCAGCTGTTCCTGATCCCGGTAATCGGCTTCTTCTTCGCCAAGGCGATCTTCGGCATCGTGCTGTACCGCGCCCGCGTGCCGTGCGGCTGGCGCGACACGCTGATGGCCTCACTGGCCAGCATGGGTCTGTCGCACGCGATCGCCCGCGGCATCCTGCACGGGTTGACCCGAAAGAAAACCTCGTTCGTGGTCACCGCCAAGAGCCGGCGCCTGGGCGGCAGCAGCATCGCCGCGTTCGCCCCGGTGCGCGAGGAGCTGCTGATGGCCGTGGCGCTGATGTTGTGCATTGCCGGCATGGCCACGACGTTCGGCACGCGCTACATCGAAGGCACCTTGTGGATGTTCATCCTGGCCGCGCAGTCGATTCCGTATCTGTCGGCGGTGATCGGCGCGTGGGTCGCCCATCGCTCGGGCGACAAGGCCGGCTGACCTGAGCCTGCGGATGCGACTTGCCCCCCTTGACGGCATTCGCGCATCAGACAGGCGCCAGGACCCTGCTGCCGAAGAGCCCCGAAGGGTCTTCATGCCCCGCCAACCCGGACTTGGGTAAGCTGCGCCGACCCGTGAGCCACGATCAAGGACGTTCCTTCGCACATGCGCCGCCCCCCTCGACGCCTGAGCCTGTTGTTGCCCCTGCTGGCTCTGGCATGGTCGGCGCACGCGGGCGTGACCTTGCAGGTGGACGGGATCGAGGATCCGTTGAAAGCCGCGGTAATCGACCATATGGAACTGTCCCAATACGCCAGGCGCGATATCACGGCGGCACAGGCGGCGCGCCTGTATCAACGCGCGCCGGCACAGGTCCGCTCGGCCTTGCAGCCTTACGGCTACTACGACGCCAGCGTCAGCGGCGACCTGGCGGAGGCCGGCAAGGACTGGCTGGTGACCCTGCATGTAAAACCCGGCGAGCCGGTGAAGGTCACCCAGGTCGAGTTGCAACTGGACAAGGAGGCGGCCGGGATTGCGCCGATTCGGCATGCGCTGCATGCGATCGAGCGGCTCAAGGGCCAGACGCTTAACCACGCCGCCTACGAGGACGCGCGCAACGCCCTGAGCGCCCAGCTCACTGCCAACGGCTTTCTCGACGCGCGGCTGGTGACCCATCGGGTGGAGGTGCACCGCGGTGACCGCCGCGCGGTGATCAAACTGGCCTGGGACACTGGCCCGCGCTATCGCTACGGCGAGGTGCATTTCGAAGGCTCGCAGTTCAACCCCGGCTTCCTCGACCGCTACGTGCCGTTCAAGTCCGGCGATTACTTCTCGCAGGATCAGCTGCTGGCCTCGCAGCAGGCACTGAACGGCGCCGACTATTTCGCGGTGGTCAACGTGCAGTCGGACGTGGACGAAACCAAGCGTGGCGTGGTCGATGTCGCCGTACAACTGGCTCCGGCCAAACGCACGATCTACACCGGCGGCCCCTTCGTCGGTACCGACACCGGCCTCGGCGCGCGCGGCGGCATCGAGCGGCGCTGGATCAACCGGTACGGGCACAAGTGGAAGAACGAGCTGATACTGGCGCAACGGCTGACGAAGCTGTCCACGCTGTACACGATCCCGCTACCCGGACCCAACCAGCGCAGCTACAACTTCGGCGCCAGCTATCGCGATGCGAATACCGATACATCGCAATCGCGCACGCTGGAACTGGTTGCCAACGAAAGCCGTGTATGGCACGGCTGGGTCCGCACGATGGGCCTGCATGCGCTGGACGGCACCTTCACCGTGGGCAAGCGCCGCAACGAGCCGGACGACACCCCCGGCATCGAACGCGGACGCAGCACCGAGGTGTTTGGCGAGGCCTCGTTGAGCCGCAAGCAGGTCGACGACCCCAGCTTCGTGCATCGTGGCTGGTCGCTCAGCCTGGCCGCGCGCAGCACCGCCGGCAGCCTGCTCTCCGACGCCAGCTTCAGCCAGATCACGGCCGATGCGAAATGGATCCAGGCATTCGGCGCGAAGAAACGCGACCGGCTGATCCTGCGCGGTAGCGCCGGCATCACCTGGACCGACGATTTTTCCGCGCTGCCGCCACAGCTGCGCTTCTTCGCCGGCGGCGACCGCTCGGTGCGCGGCTACAGTTACCAGTCGATCGGCCCGCGCAACAGCTACGACCGTGTGATTGGCGGGCAGAACCTGCTGGTTTTCAGCACCGAGGTGGAGCACTACTTCACCGACAAATGGGGTATGGCCGCCTTCGTCGACAGCGGCAATGCGTTCACCGACACGGATTACCGGCCGAAGATCGGCGCCGGCCTGGGCGCGCGCTGGCGCTCGCCGGTGGGCATGATGCGGGTCGACCTCGGCGTGCCGATCCACGACTCACGCAATCACGGCATCGAATTGCACGTGGTGATCGGGCCGGATTTGTAGGGAGCGAGAGGCGAGAGAGCGAGATGCGGCTACAGGACATTCACATGATGGGAACGGGAGCGGTCTGACGACATGAAGTGGGTCAAGCGCATTGCCATCGCATTCGCCGCGCTGCTGCTGGTCCTGGCGGCGGCGTTGTGGTGGCTGCTGCGCAGCAACGCCGGCCTGCACTTTGTCTTGGCCCGGGCGCAAGGCGTCACCGGCGGCATGCTGCAGGTGCAGCAGGCGCGGGGACAGCTGATCGGCCCGCTGGATCTTGCCGGGGTGCGCTACGACGACGGCAAGGGCACCGTCGCGAGCGTGGCGACGCTGCACCTGGACTTGCGCTTCTGGCCGCTGCTGGCCAGGCGCATCCATGTACGGGCGCTCGAGGCCGATGGCATCGAGATCGCGTTGCCCAAGCCAACCACAGAAGACACCTCGAACTCCGGCGGCTTTTCGCTGCAGCCGCCGGTTGCACTGATCCTCGATCGCGCGCATCTGGGCAAGGCAAACGTGACGCGGGGCGGTCGGCCGCTGTTCGCCTCCAACCAGCTCGATCTGGCCGGCAGTTGGACCAGCCACGGGATCGAACTGCGTCGACTCGCGCTAGAGGCGCCGGAGGGTCACGCTGACCTGACCGGCAACCTGGCCATCGGCAAGAAGTATCGAGGAAAAGGCACGACAAGCTTCGCCTGGAAGGTCGGCGACACCAGTTATGCCGGCAAGCTCGATGCGCACAGTAACGGCGAGCAGGCACATCTGGACCTCAAGCTCACGGCGCCCACCGCGCTGCAGTTGCAGTTGGACCTGACCCAGCGCGGCGACTACGCGTGGACCGGCAAACTCGATGCACCGCGTTTCAATCCCGCACCGCTGCTCGGCACCGGCGCGCTGAAGGCGCTGGCGATCGCCGTGCAAGGCCATGGTGACCGCTACGGCGGCACGCTCGAGGGCCGCGTCGATCTCAACGACTTCCAGGCACTGCTGCAACCGCTGCGCGCACAATTCGACCGCGACTACCGCACCCTGACCCTGCAGCAACTCAAACTCGGCTCGCCGCGGATCAAGGGCAACCTCGAGGCCAGCGGCACGCTGCAACTCGATGCCAGGCCAGTCAATGCCGCACTGAACATCCGCTGGAACGACCTGCAATTGCCGGCCGACCTGACCGGCCAGGCCCTGGCCAGCCATGGCGAACTCAAACTCGAGGGCAGCACCGACAAATATCACGCAGAAGGCGATATCGGGATCGGGCCGCCCGGCAAGCCGGTACAACTGGCACTGAACCTCGACGGCAGCTCGCAGCAGGTCATCGTGCATGCGCTGGCGCTGAAGCAGGCGCACGGCAGCCTGCAGGCGAACGGCACGCTGACCCTGCAACCCACGCTGGCGTGGCAGCTCGACGCCCGCGCAGACAAGTTCGACCCGGGCCAGCTGCTTGCCGGCTGGAACGGCGCGCTGAATTTCGACATCGCCAGCCAGGGCAGCCTGCCGAAGAACGGCCCCGATGCCACGCTGGAGATCCGTAAACTCGACGGCACGCTGCGCCAACGTGCCGTCAGCGGCAGCGGCAAGCTGCACCTGTCGCCGGACAAGGTGGTCGACGGCAAGCTCGACCTCGCCTCCGGCGGCAGCACGGTAAAGCTGGTGGCGAAGCCGGGCACCAGCAACGACGCGGAACTGCAACTGGCGATCGCCTCGCTGGGCGACTGGCTGCCGGAGGCCGGTGGTCGTCTGGACGGCCATTTCCGGGCCCACGGCCGGGCGCCGGCACTCGCCATCAACGGTCAGTTGCGCGGACAGACGCTGAGCTGGCAACAATGGAAGGTGGACGCCTTGCGACTGATCGTCGGCGTGCCCGACATCAGCCACCCGGCAGGCAAGCTGGACCTGCAGACCACCGATGTCTACCTGCAGGGACTTTTGTTCCAGCACCTCAACCTGCTTGCCGAAGGCAGCCAGACCAATCACCGGGTGAGTGTCGACGCACGTGGCAGCCAGCTTTCCGGAAAACTGGAGTTGCACGGTGCCCTGAAAGGTTCGAGCTGGAATGGCACGCTCTCCCGGCTCGACCTCGAACCCCGGGGCATGCCCGGCTGGCGCCTGCAGCAACCCACCCATCTCGGCTACAACAATGGCGCGGCGAGCCTGGCCGAATTGTGCCTCACGGCCGGCGACCCGCTATTGTGCGTCAGCGCGACGCGGGACAAGCCAGGCAATCTGGACGGCAGCTACCGACTGCAGGCGCTGCCGCTGGCCCTGCTGTTGAACGTCGCAGGCGTTGCCGACCTGCCGCTGCACACCGACGGCAACCTGCAGGGCAGCGGCAAGATCCGCCGCAGCGCGGCCGGTGCGCTCAGCGGCAATGCATCGGTCAGTTCCCCGCACGGCGCGATCAGCTACACCGATGACGAACGCACGCCGCTGCTGCGCTACGAACAGTTGCAACTGAACGCCGAACTCTCGCCAACCAGCCATCGGTTCGAGCTCCGTGGCGGACTCGACGATGGCGGCCGCATCGACGGCCAGGTCACCGTCAGCGGTGCCCAGCGGATCCTGGGCGGGCAGATCGAACTGCATCTGAACAGTCTCGCCTTCGTCGAGTTGCTCAGTTACGAAGTCGCCAACGTCAAGGGCGGCATGGACGGCAGCTTCCGCTTCGGCGGCACGCTGGCGCAACCGGCGATAACTGGCCAGGCCAACGTGCGCGGCGCCAGCGCCGAGGTGCCTGCGATGGGGCTCAAGCTCAGCGAGGGTCAGCTCACGATCAGCACCGTGGATGCACGGCAGTTCCAGATCCACGGCAGCGTGCACTCCGGCAAGGGCAGCCTGGCGCTGGACGGCAGCGCCGGTCTCGGTAGCGGGGCGCAGACCCGGCTGACCCTCAAGGGCAGCGAGTTCGCCGTCATCGATATTCCCGCCGCCAGCATGGTGATCTCGCCCGACCTGATCGTGCAGCAGGATGCCTCGGGTATCGACATCGGTGGTGCGGTCAGCATCGATCGCGCCCGGGTGGATGTGGACAGGCTGCCCGGCGCGGGCGCGCGCAAGGCTTCGCCCGATGTGGTGGTGGTGGACGAGGAGCAGCAACAGGCCGCCCGCAAGCTGCCCGTGAGCGCGCTGATCAAGGTGAACCTGGGCGAGCATACCCAGGTCTCCGGCATGGGCCTGGATGGTCGCGTCAGCGGCGTGCTGACGGTGAGCGAGAAGCCCGGCCGGGCCACCACCGGGCAGGGCCAGATCGCGGTCGACGGCATCTATCGCGCCTACGGCCAGGATCTGAAGATCGAGCGCGGCCAACTGCTGTTCGCCAGCACGCCGATCGACAATCCCGGCCTGAACATCCGCGCGGTGCGCAAACTCAACCCGACCGCCACCATCGACGAAGGCCAGGAAGTGGGCTTGTTCGTATCCGGTACCGCCCAGCGGCCGATTCTCACGGTGTTCTCCAAGCCGGTGATGGAGCAATCCGACGCGCTGTCGTACCTGATCACCGGCAGGCCCCTGTCCGAGGTCAGGGGTGGCGAAGGCAGCATGGTCAATGCGGCCGCCCAGGCACTGGGATCGGCCGCCGGCGACCTGCTGGCCAAGCGAATCGGCTCGGAGCTTGGCTTTGACGACATCGGCGTATCCAGCGACGAGGCGCTCGGCGGCAGCTCCGCGTTCACCGTCGGCAAATACCTTTCGCCCAGGCTCTATCTCAGCTATGGCGTGGGCCTGTTCGAGCCCGGCGAAGTCGTTACCCTGCGCTATCGCCTGAGCAAGCGCTGGAACTTCGAGGCCCAGCAGGCCACCGAATTCAGCCGCGCCAGCCTGAACTACCGGCTGGAGCGATAGATGCTGCACTCGCTAGCCAGGCGCCGGCCCTCTAGAATGGAAGGATTGCGGCAAGGGTTGCCGCATTGATCCGGGAAACCATGCGCCTCTACCTGCAAACCGTGCCCGGCAGTACCGACGCACCTCGCTACGTCCAGATCACGCTGGAGCAGGACCTGCTCGGCGGCTGGACGCTGTATCGCGAATCGGGCACGCAGGGCGGCCGCGCCACCTTGAAGCGCGAGCAGTTCCTGGAACGCGACGAGGCCATCGCCGCCTTCGAGAAGACCCGCGACAACCAGCTCAAGCGCGGCTTCCGGGTGATGTTCGCGCAGGGCCAGGACGGCCCCTACGGTCGCTGACACCCACCTCACCAGTTGATTGCCATGCCCGATGTCCTGAAGAACGATCGCTTCCTGCGCGCCCTGCGCCGCGAACCCACCGACACCACGCCGATCTGGGTGATGCGCCAGGCGGGTCGCTACCTGCCTGAATACCGCGCCACGCGCGAGCGCGCCGGCAGCTTCATGGCGCTGGCGCAAAACCCCGAGTACGCCTGCGAAGTCACCTTGCAGCCGCTGGAGCGGTTCGATCTCGACGCGGCGATCCTGTTCTCGGACATCCTTACCATCCCCGACGCGATGGGCCTGGGGCTGTCATTCGCCGCGGGTGAGGGTCCGCAGTTCGCCCATCCCGTGCGCACCGCGGCCGATGTCGCGAAACTTGCGGTACCCGACATGGACGGCGAACTGCGCTACGTGATGGATGCGGTGCGGCTGATCCGCCAGGAACTGCACGGCCGGGTGCCGCTGATCGGCTTTTCCGGCAGCCCGTGGACGCTGGCCTGCTACATGGTCGAGGGCCATGGATCGCGTGATTTCGCCACACTCAAGGCGATGTGCTGGGACCAGCCAAGGCTCGCCCACCAGCTGCTGGACACGCTGGCGCAATCGGTATCCGCCTACCTGATCGCGCAGGCCGCCGCCGGGGCGCAGGCGCTGATGATCTTCGACACCTGGGGCGGCCTGCTCGGCCCGGCACCGTTTCGCGAGTTCTCGCTGCGCAACATGGCGCAGATCGTGGCCGCGCTGAAAGCCGACCCGGCCTCGCGCGAGCTGCCGGTGATCCTGTTCTCCAAGGGTGCCGGCGCCCACCTGGCCGCGCTGGCCGACACCGGCTGCGCCGGGCTGGGCGTGGACTGGACCATCGACCTGGCCGACGCCCGCGCCGCCGTAGCCGGCCGCGTCGCGCTGCAGGGCAACCTCGACCCGGCGATCCTGCGCGCCAGCCCCGAGGTGATCCGCCGCGAGGCCCGCGTCGTGATGGACAGCTACGGCAACCATCCCGGCCACGTCTTCAACCTCGGCCACGGCATCACACCCGAGGTGGACCCCGAACGCGTCAAGCTGCTGGTGGACGAAGTGCACGCCTACGGACAGACGCTGCGCGGTTGATGGCGGCCCGCCGGGTCGGGTCTGATCGTGTCGAGTCGTGAAGGATAGCCTTGCGGGCAGGAAACCCCGAGCAGGCTACCCATGGCGCCACTAAAGAAAAGCGTATCGCGGCCGCTACCGATTGCGGAGACCTCGAAAGGCGCCCCTGATGGCGTCCCTTCGGCGCATGCCGGAGCGTTCACCCGTTCCGGCGCTTCAGCCTGACTGACCACGCGGCGCAACTTGACCAGAACCCGTCGCGTCTTCCCTTCCCCCACCGCGTCATCGACAACCCGGGCTCCGACGCATGACGGCGATCGAACAATTGCGACTCAACGGTGGCCTGCCCAGCCCGAAGGGAGTAGCGCTGGCGATCATGCAAATCAGCCGTCGCGACAATGCGACGCTGGAGGAAATCAGCCGGCTGGTGCAGGCCGATCCGGTCACCACCAGCCGTCTGTTGCACATGGCCAATGCCGCAAATATCGCCGGACGTCCGGTGGCCGGCGTCCCCGACGCCATCATCCGCCTTGGGCTGGAGGCCGTGCGTCAGCTCGCCATGGGCTTTTCGCTGGTCGACCAATACCGGACCGGCGCCTGCAAGGCGTTCGACTACCCGCGATTCTGGTCCCACTCCTTGCTGATGGCCGTGGCCATGCAGGAACTGGGCAAGCGCGTCCGCATCGCCTCCCCGGATGAACTGTTCGCCTGCGGATTGCTGGCGCGCATCGGCTACCTGGCACTGGCCACCTTGTATCCACAGGATTATTCGCGGCTGCTGCAGGAGTGCGCCAAACCCACCGTGGAGCTGGAACGGCAACGCCTGCACGTCGACCACAACGAGCTCACCTCGGCGATCCTGCTCGACTGCGGCATCCCGGGCGCCCTGGCCGAGCCGGTCTCCTACCACGAGACGCCCGCATCTTCCGGCTTTGTCGAGGGCTCCAGGCCCGACCAGCTCACCCATCTTTTCCACCACGCAAGGCGGCTGGCCGACCTCAGCCTGACACCCCCCGAGCAGCGCAACCCGGATGTCGCCGAACTGATGCTGCTGGGTGGAAAGATCGGTCTGGACGCAGATGAGCTGGGCGCACTGGTCGATCACATTCACACCCGCTGGCACACCTGGAGCGCGCTGCTCAACGTCCCCGACAGCGCCGTGCCATCGTTCGCCGAAATGATCGCGACCCCGGCCACGCTTCCCGGCAACCCGCCGGTTGCCGAGACTGCACGCGTCTTGTGGATTGCCAATGCACCCCCGATCAGGGCGATGCTGGCGGAAATTCTCGACGGCATGTCCGGCCAGACGGTGCACTCGGCCAGCGATGGCGAGGAAGGACTCGCCCTGGCCCTGCAACTGATGCCGCAGATCGTGATCGTGGACTCGCGCATGCCGGGCATGGATGGCTGGACATTTTGCCGCGCCTTGCGTGCAACCTCGTGGGGGCAATCGATCTACCTGATCATGCTGGCCAACATGAACACGGCAACCGAAATCAGCCAGGCCACGGAAATCCGGATCAACGATTGCGTCAGCCCGGCCCAGGCCCTCCGCTTGCTGCCGCTGCGAATGAGTGCAGCGAAGCAATACGTGAAGTTGCTCGACAAGTGGGAACAGGATCGCACCCGGCTCAAACAGTTTTCCGCCGAGCTGGTGATCAGCAATCGCAAGCTGCAGCGCTATGCACTGATCGACCAGCTCACCGGCCTGCACAATCGCCGCGCCGGCATGGATTCGTTGAGCCAGGCCTGGAGCGTATCCGAACGCTCCGGCGAACCGGTAAGCATGATGATGATCGACATCGACCGGTTCAAGGAAGTGAACGATACCCACGGACACGCCGTGGGCGACCAGGTGCTGGTCGAGGTGGCGGCCACGATACGCCAATCCGCCCGGAAGGAAGACTCGGTCTGCCGCATGGGCGGCGAGGAATTTCTGGTGATCTGCCGCAATACCGATCTGCAGTCGTCGCTGCGTGCGGCCGAACGCCTGCGCAAGGCGATATCCGACCTGATAGTGACTGTCGAGCAGGCGCAACTGGGCGTCACCATAAGCATCGGCGTTACCTCGAGGGAAACCGGCATGTCCGACCCGGGTGCCCTGGTCAATGCCGCCGACAAGGCGCTGTACGCGGCGAAAAAGAAGGGGCGCAATCGCACCTGCGTGCTTCGCCATGGCAAGCTGCACCTGGAAGGATAAGCACCACGCAGACGCATCCTCCGCTCGATTCCGCGTGGTGGTATCGCCGGCAGTCTCCGAGGCGGTGAAAAATTCGACCACCTTGGCGAGATCTTCGCCCGGCGGGTGTGACGGGTTGCGTTGTGGGTCCGCTGGGGAGTTGGCTGATTCGACCGGATGAGGTTCCAAAGAATCTGTGCAGATTCGACGATCCCGGCACGATAAGCGCTTCGCTTCCCCCGCAAGGCGCGGTCTCTTGATCAGATATCGATTGAATACCGCGGCAACAGCCGGCGGGCAGTGCCCGCCCTACGGCGCGGCAATTGTAGGGCGGGCACTGCCCGCCGGCCCTTCTGCATCAATGCAAGATGCAACCAAGAGACCGCAAGCGAGGGGAAGCGAAGCTATCGTCCCGTATAGCTACTGCATTAATTCGAGGAAGACTGGTGAGTTGGTTTCCAACATCACCAGCGTGCATCAACAGTAAACGTCTAACCCGGATTTGCCCGCAGCGCGTCTGGCCCGGGCGCTCGGCGGGCGATTTTTTTCTCAGCTTCCGGGCTTGCCGGCGAACGCGTGCTTCAGCCAGTCATGCATCAGCTGATAGCTGCGTGCCGAGGCGGCCGCGTCGTAACGGCAACCGGGAGAGTCTTCGCCCACCTCGGTGAAACAATGCACCGCGTGGCCGATGACCACGAATTCCCAGGGGGCCGGGCTCATCCGCATCTCGTCCATGAACTTGCCGGCATCCGGCATGGTGCCCTTGTCATCGGCGCCGCTCATCACCAGCACGCGGGCCTTGATCTGCTTCGCCAAGGCAGGATCATCGGTACCCAGCCCACCATGAAACGACACCACCGCGGCGACATCGGCACCGCTGCGCGCCAGGTCCAGCACCGCCGAACCGCCGAAGCAGAAGCCGATCGCGGCCAGTTTCGACGAATCGATCGGCGCGCTGGCCGCCTGCGCCTTCAGCTGGTCCAGCGCCGCGCCGATCCGCTTGCGCATCAGCGCCCGATCGCCATACAGCGGCTTCACCGCGGCCTGCGCCTGGGCCGCATTGCCCTGCTCCGGGCGCACGCTGGCGCCGTACATGTCGGTGAGCAGGATCACGTAATCCGCCCCGGCAATCTTCTCGGCCTTCTCGACCGCGGCGTCGTTGATGCCGTACCAGTTCGGCACCATCACCAGACCCGGACGCTTCTCCATGCTGGCATCGTCGTACACCAGGATGCTGTGGAAGCGCTTGCCGTCCAGCGTCCATTCGACGGGGCGATGGACCATCTTCGCCTGGAGCGCGAAACTGGAACCAGCGAGCAGGAGCAGACAGCAGAATCGGGCGATGCGCATGACGGTGTCCTCCGGGTATTGTGCTGACTCCACCACCTGCGTGGAGCGATGATTCAAAGCCCTGCGGCGTGTTCCGACAGACGCCGTTTCAAGGGTGACAGACGGTCGAGCAGGCGCGCGCCTGTCCCCATGTGGCGACCAGCGGCGGCGATTGCCAGGCATAGATACGCGCCAGCGCGTCAAAACCCAGTGCATCCAGCATATCGGCGCTGCGCCGGGTCGCCGACCAAGACGGTGTGCGGGGCGGTGAGCTGCGTGGCGGCGACCCAATGGATCGCATAAGGATGACGCTTGCCAGGTCGCCGCCGATGATCAGAACGCCCGTCGATTCATTCATGTTCGCCATGATATCGCCGTGCTGGCGCGGTCCCTGCCGGCGCCATCATCACTGATTTGAAGTATCCTGTGCGAAGCCTCATGTACCTGGACGATGGAATGCCGATGAACCCGCACCAGTCTGAAACCGCCACCCCACTCATCACCCCTCGCACCTTGATATTGTGCGCCATGATGGCGCTGGCCGCCGGTTACCGCCTGGTGGTGCATTTCGTGCCCGGCCTGTTGCCCTACAACTTCACCCCGATCGAAGCGATGGCGTTGTTCGGCGGCGCCTATTTCACCAGTCGTCGAATGGCGTTTCTGATACCGCTGGCGGTGATGTCGCTGAGTGATCTCGTCATTGCATTCTCCCTGCCAGCCGGCCAGATCGGCGACTGGTATCGGATGGCACCGGTGATCTATGGCTGTATCGCGCTGACCACGGTGGGCGGTTTCGCGCTGCGCGGGCGGGTCAGCGGCCTGAACGTACTCATCGCTGCTGTCGCCAGCGCCACCGGCTTTTACATCGTCACCAATGCCACGGTGTGGCTGCTCTCGGGCGCTTACGCGGCGACCAGCTCGGGCCTCGTTGCCTGCCTGATCGCCGGGCTGCCGTTTTACCAATACGGCACGCTGCCCGGCACATTGCTGTGGAGCGGCCTGCTGTTCGGTGGCTTCGCGCTGCTGTCGCGCCGCTACGCCGCGCTGTCCGCCGCACCTGTGCCGGCCTGAAGATCGCTGACGTGGGCAACCGCCTCTCGAAGATCTACACCCGCACCGGTGACGATGGCAGCACTGGTCTTGGCGACGGCTCGCGGGTGGGCAAGGATTCGCTGCGGGTCAATGCCTATGGCACGGTGGACGAGCTCAACTGCACGATCGGCATGGTGCTGGCCGCCGACGGTGTCGCCGACGAGGTACGCGAGGTCCTTACCCAGGTGCAGCATGACTTGTTCGACCTGGGCGGCGAGCTGTGCATTCCCGGCATGGTCACGGTCAAGGACAGCGACATCGAACGGCTCGAGCATATCCTCGACAAGCTCAACGCTCCGCTGCCACCCCTGAAGGAGTTCATCCTGCCTGGCGGCGGCATGGCCGCGGCCTGCGCCCACCTGGCGCGTACGGTCTGCCGTCGCGCCGAGCGCGCGGTGGTCGCGCTGTCGCGGGAGGAGGACATCCGCCACCAGCCGCAGCACTATCTCAACCGCCTGTCCGACCTGCTGTTCGTGATCTCGCGCGTGCTGGCACGCGCCAGCGGCCACGGCGAGGTATTGTGGCAACACGAACGCCGCCCCAAGCCCAAGCCTTCCACCTGAGTCGCCACATCATGATGCTGCGGCTATACACCCACCCTGCCTGCCTGCAGCATGATCCGGGCCCGCGGTACCCCGAACAACCGGCGCGCCTGCGCGTGGTGTTGCAGGCACTGGACCGCGACTGCTTCGCCGCGATCGACCGCATCGAGGCACCGCGAGTCACCCGCGAGCAGTTGCTGCGGGTGCACTCGGCGCAGCACATCGAGCACATCCTGTCCAGCGCCCCTGCCGAGGGCGATATCTGCCAGTTGGACCCGGACACGGTGATGTCATCCGGTTCGGTCGAGGCGGCCCTGCGTGCGGCAGGCGCCGCTGTGGCGGCGGTGGATGCGGTGCTCGACGGTACGGCGCCGCGTGCGTTCTGCGCAGTTCGCCCACCCGGGCACCATGCCACCGCCGACCGCGCGATGGGTTTTTGTCTGTTCAACAACATCGCCGTGGCAGCCGCGCATGCGCTCGCCGTACACGGACTGAAGCGGGTGGCGATCGTCGACTTCGACGTACACCATGGCAACGGCACCCAGGCGATTTTCGAGCGCGAGCCGCGGGTGATGTTTGCCTCCAGCCACCAATCGCCACTGTACCCAGGTACCGGCGACGAGGGCGACCACGGCATCGGCAACATCTTCAATGCCGTCCTGTCGCCCGGTGCGGGCTCGTATGAATTCCGCGAGTTGTGGGATAGCGTGCTGCTGCCGCGTGTGGCGGCCTTCAAACCGCAACTGCTGCTGATCTCGGCCGGCTTCGACGCCCATGCCGGCGACCCGCTGGCGAATCTCTGGCTGGGCCAGGACGACTATGCCTGGATCACCGCTCGACTGGTCGCGCTGGCCCGCGACCACACCGACGGCCGCATCGTTTCGACGTTGGAGGGCGGCTACAACCTCACCGCCCTGGCCTCCAGTGTCTGCGCCCATGTCCAGGCCCTGATGGAATAAAAGTGACCTTGCCCAACGAACACTGAGACAAAACCTCCACGTCACTGACAGCCTGACCAAGACTGACTTCCACGATGGGTGTGGCGAGTACAAACTGCCTGGAGAGCTGATAAAGGATTTTTTGCCCTGTCCGGCAAAGAGCAAGAGCACCCCCTTCCGGCTTTGGCTCCTTCCCCGCTGCGCGCCGTCTCGTGATCAGATCTCGATTGAATACCGCAGCTAGAGCCGGCTGGCAGTGCCCACCCTACAATTGCCGCGCCGTAGGGCGGGCACTGCCCGCCGGCTCTTCGGCACCCATGCAAGATGTGATCAAGAGACAGCGTCGCGCAGGGAAAGGGAGGCTATCCGACCCCGCGACCAGTCCCACGCCGAATACACAAGCGCATCCAGGGGTGCGTTTCTGCTAGCTTAACCAACCTTTGAGGCCGACAGATTCCATCGTGACAGCACCGTTTCCCCCACGCCGCCTGTTGACTGTCGCCGCCGCGCTGGCCCTGATCGGTGGCCAGGCCCGTGCTGCCAACGACCAGCAGCCAGCCACAACCTCACCCGAGGACTCCAGCCAGGCTTGCCCGCTCGGCACATTCCATTGCGCACCACGCCCCCCCAACTACGCGATGTGCCGACCCAATGCGTTGCTGGAGTTCTACGACCCGACGCTGGACAAGGACAGCAGCTTGCGCGACACCAGTCCGGTACAGGTCAACGCACAGCACGTCGACAGTTCCGACCAGTCGATCTACCACCTGTCCGGCAATGTCCTGATGCAGCGCGCCGACCAGCGATTGCAGGCCGACGCGCTGGCCTACAACGACACCACGACGGACTATGACGCGCGCGGCAACGTGCGCTATCAGGAAGCCGGGCAACTGCTGGCCGCCTCGCGCCTGCAGGGCAACAGCAATACCAGCCGCGGCGTCGCCGACGACGTGCGTTACCAGATGCTGAAGTCGCGCGGCAACGGTGAGGCAAAACAGGGTCACATGCTGGATGCCCAGCGCACCCGCTACTCGATGGCCACCTATTCCACCTGCGATGTCGGCCATCACGTATGGGAGTTCCGCGCCAAGTCGATCAGCATCGACAAGGACAGCGGCGTGGGCGTGGCCCGCGACGCCACCATGCGCATCGGCAAGGTGCCGTTCCTGTACCTGCCCTACTTCAGCTTTCCCACCGACGACCGACGCAAGAGCGGCTTTCTCTATCCCACGATCGGCAACACCAGCCGCTCCGGGTTCGAGGTCAGCACGCCGTATTACCTGAACCTGGCGCCGAACTACGACGCCACGCTGGATCCGCGCTACTACAGTCAACGCGGACCGTTGCTGGCCAGCGAGTTCCGCTACCTGGTGCCGGCTTCGAAAGGCCAGCTCAACGTGGAATACCTGCCGGAGGATCGTGGCGAAAGCGACGGACTGGCCGATACCAAGGGAAACTCGCGTTACATGATCAACTTTTCCGACAGCACGCAGCTGGGGAAAGGATGGCGTTTCACCGGTTCCTACAACCACGTTTCGGACAGCAGCTATCTGTACGACTTTGGCAATACCTTGTCGCAGAAGCCGGTTTACAACCTCCGCTCCGGCGCGGCCGTCAAAGGCAGCGGCAAGTGGTGGAGCGCCTCGATCGGCGCCACCACCTACGAGAACACCAATCCGTTCGCGACCGATTCGTCATTGCCCTATCGGCAACTGCCATACGCGAAGCTCAGCCTAGACGTGCCGCTCAACCGCTGGCTCGAGACCGGCATGGACACGAGTGCCGTGGCGTTTCGCAAACCAGGGTACGTTGAAGGGGAGCGCGAAGATTTCTACCCCTACCTGACCGCCGACTTCGGCAATTCGGCCTGGTTCGTGCGGCCGAAGCTGGCCTGGCGTTACACCGCCTACCAGTTGGAGGACGGATATCAGAATTACAACAACAACGGACGGCTCCGCGGCACCAGCACCTCGCCATTCACGGAAAAGTCGCCAAGCCGCTCGCTGCCCATCGTAAGCTTCGACACCGGCCTGGTGTTCGATCGCAGCACCTCGCTGTTCGGCAGCGACTACACGCAGACACTGGAGCCGCGCCTGTACTATCTGTACGTGCCGTATCGCAACCAGGACAATCTGCCCTTGTTCGATACCAGCCGCATGTCGTTCGACTACTGGCAACTGTTCTCGACCAACCAGTACTCGGGTGCCGACCGCCAGATGGATGCCAACAACCTCACCGCCGCGCTGACCACGCGACTGCTCGACGATGACGGGGTGGAACGCATCTCGGCCAGTATCGGCCAGATCCACTACTTCAGTCCGCAAAGGGTATTGGGAACCGACTGGTCGAGTTCGGACTACGTGGTCCAGCTCGACGCGCAGCTCAGCGACCGCTGGCGGCTGAACAGTTCCTACGAATGGAGTCCGAACAGGCGGGTTACGGAAATGGCCACCTTCGGCCTGCAACGGCGCCTGTTCAACGACGGCATCCTCAACGTCTCCTATCACTACCGGCGCGGCGAGCTGGAACAATACAACGTATCGGCGGTCTATCCGCTGTCGGACAGGTGGCGCCTGTTCGGTTCATGGGCATTTGCCCCGGCCATCAAGAGCTCCTACTCAGTTCCGACCGGCACCGTGGACGCACTGTTCGGCGTGGAATACGACAGTTGCTGCGTCACCCTGCGTCTGGTCGACCGCAACTACGTCAATGAGTCCTACTACGACACCACCCCGGCACCGACCGGCAGCAATACCAACCGGCGCGACAACGTCATCATGTTCGAAGTGGTGTTCAAGGGTCTGGGCTCGACCGGTGGCCAAATCGATCCACTCCTGCGCCGTGATATTCTCGGCTATCAATAACGCATCCGCTCCGGCGACCCAGGCTTTCCCACTGATGAAGCAATTTCTCGCATCCTTCCTGCTCGCCCTTGCGATCACCCTCCCCAGCCAGGCGCAGGTACTTCAGCCTGCCCCCCCTGCCAACCAGCCGCTGGATCGCATCGTCGCCGTGGTCAACGACAACGTCATCCTGCAGAGCGAGCTCGACAGCGCGGTACAGACCATCGAACAACAGTACGCCGGCCACGCCGGACAACTGCCCCCGATGGACGCACTCAAGCGGCAGGTACTCAGCCGGCTGATCCTGATGCGCCTGCAAGTACAGAGGGCGCTGGATCAAGGCATCAACGTGTCCAACGCGGATGTCGACCGGGCCGTGCAGGGCGTGGCCCAACAGAACAAGCTCACTCCCGAGCAGTTGCGCATCGCGGTAGAACAGCAGGGTTCCAGCTTCGCGGCATTCCGCCAGGAACTGGCCGACCAGATCACGGTGCAGCGTCTGCACCAGAACGTGGTGCAGAGTTCCGTGTCGGTAACCGACAGCGAAGTCGACAACCTGCTCAGCAGCCCGACCTACAAGGCCGGCGAAGTTCAACTGGCGCACATCCAGATCAGCATCCCCAGCGGTGCCGACGCTGCCGCGATCCGCGCCAGCCAGGCCAAGGCCGAGCAGGCACTGGCCGCGCTCAAGGGCGGGATGGATTTCAACGCTGCCGCGATCCGCTACTCCGACGCAGCCGATGCGCTCGATGGTGGCGGCCTCGGCTGGCGGCGCATGGACGCCATCCCGCCTGCGTTTGCCGAGACGATCGCCACCATGAAACCTGGCGAGGTCAGCCAGATACTGCGCGGGCCCACCGGCTTCCACATCCTCAAGCTGGTCGGCGAACGCAAGGGCGATCGCAGGATCGTCACCGAATATCACGCACGGCAGATCCTGATCAAACCGAGCGAACTGCTGACCTCCGCCCAGGCGCAGCAGAAAGCGGAGGATTTGTACAACCGCATCGTCAACGAACACGAGGATTTCGCCGCCCTGGCCAGGAAAGACTCCAAGGACGACACGACCGCCAACCTCGGCGGCGACATGGGCTGGTTCCAGCCCGATGCCTGGGGGCGTGCGATCGCCGGCAAGCTCGCCGAGCTGAAGGACGGCCAGGTATCGCAACCATTCCAGACCGAAGCCGGCTGGCACCTTGTGCAGCGTCTGGGCACGCGCCAGAGCGACCAGACCGAGGAGATCGAACGTGACCAGGCACGCCAGGCGATCGGCAACCGCAAGGCTGAACAGGTCTACGAGGATTTCCTGCGCGATCTGCGCTCCAATGCCTACATCGACATCCTGGTGCCCGCGCTGCGCGAGCCAGACCACTCGGCCGCCGGCAGCAGCGCGCCCCAGGCCGGCTGAGCGCCGTGTCGCTGGCCCGGCTGGCCGTCACTGCTGGCGAGCCTGCCGGCGTCGGTGCGGAACTGTTGATCCGGCTGGCGGCCACGCCGCTGGCGGCAACCTTGGTGGCAGTCACTGATCGCCACCTGTTGCAGCGTGCCGCAGCGCGTTGCAATGCGAAGATCGAGTTGATCGACGACGATGGTTCCCACGAGGACTTGCGTCACCCTGGCACACTGCGCGTGCGGCATACGCCGCTCACCGTAGACGAGGTACCAGGTCGTCCCGATGCGCGCAACGCGATGCACGTGCTGGCCACGCTGACCGAGGCCGCCGATGGTTGCCTGTCCGGTCGCTACAACGCGGTCGTCACCGCACCGCTGCAAAAGTCCTCGATCAACGACGCCGGCATCCGCTTCAGTGGGCATACCGAATTCTTTGCCGAGCGTGCCCAAGCCGATGTGGTGATGATGCTGGCCAGCCCGGAGCTGCGGGTCGCACTGGCTACCACCCACCTGCCATTGTCCGCGGTGCCGGCGGCGATCACACCGGCACTGCTCACCCGCGTACTGCGCATCGTGCACGCTGAACTGCGCGCGAAATTCGGCCTGACCGAACCACGCATCGCCGTGCTCGGGCTGAACCCGCACGCCGGTGAAGGCGGCCACCTCGGCCGCGAGGAACTGGACACCATCATCCCCACGCTGGATGCCCTGCGTGCCGAAGGCCTGCACCTGCTTGGCCCGCTGCCCGCGGACACCGCCTTTGTGCCAGCGCAGCGCGCCCGGTACGACGCCGTGCTGGCGATGTACCACGACCAGGCGCTGCCCGTGCTGAAAAGCGAAGCGTTCGACCGCACCGTCAACCTCACCCTCGGCCTGCCGTTCATCCGCACCTCGGTCGATCATGGCACCGCCCTGGACCTGGCCGGCAGCGGTCGCGCCGATCCGGCCAGCCTGATCGCCGCGGCGCGGATGGCCATGGATCTCGTGGCGCCAATCTTGCGGAAAACGAGCAGGTGAACTCCCGCCCCAAGAAAAGCCTCGGCCAGCACTTCCTGCATGATCGCCACTACATCGACAGCATCGTCCGCGCGATCGCCCCGCGCAGCGACGATTTCCTGGTCGAGATCGGGCCGGGCGAAGGCGCGCTGACCCTGCCCCTGCTGGCGGCAGCCGGCAGGCTCACAGCGATCGAACTGGATACCGACCTGATTCCCAGCCTGCAGGCCCGCGCCGCCAGCGTGGGCGAGTTGCATGTCGTTCACGCCGATGTCCTGAAGGTGGACTTCAGCGCCATGGCACACAGCCACGGCGTGCCGCGGCTGCGACTGGCCGGCAACCTGCCCTACTACATCTCCAGCCCGATCCTGTTCCACTGCGTCGAGCACGCTGCGGCAATCCAGGATATGCACTTCATGCTGCAGAAAGAGGTCGTCGACCGAATGGCCGCCGCGCCAGGCAGCAAGGTCTACGGGCGGCTGTCGGTGATGCTGCAGCTGGCCTGCCGCGTCGAGCCGCTGTTCGAAGTGCCACCGGAGGCGTTCCGGCCGCCGCCGAAAGTGGAGTCTGCGGTGGTACGACTACAGCCGATACCGCCCCACGAGCTGCACGACGCGCGCCCCGAACACCTCCATGCCGTAGTCAAGGCCGCCTTCGGACAACGCCGCAAGACCCTCGCCAACGCCCTCAAGCAGTTGCTCGACAGCGAAGCCATACGCCAGGCCGATGTCGATCCACGCGCACGCGCCGAAACGCTGGCACCGGCCGATTTCGTGCGCCTGGCCAAGGTCTATTCCAGTCTTGGTTGAGCGAATGCCGCGCGGTCCCGAACGCGCCGCCCCATTCCCGGCAGCAGGCCTTACAATCCGGGCATGACTGAAGAATCCCCCTACACGATCGACGTGCAGGTTCAAACCCGTTTTGTGCCCGATCAATCCAGGCCCGGCGACAATCGCTACGTTTTCGCCTATACGATCACCCTGCGCAATGACGGCAAACTGCCTGCACGCCTGCTCACCCGCCGCTGGCTGATCACCGATGCCAACGGCAAGGTGGAGGAAGTGAGTGGCGACGGCGTGATCGGCGAACAGCCGTGGATGCGCCCGGGTGAGGACTTCGAGTACACCTCTGGCGCGGTGCTGGAGACTCCGGTAGGCATCATGGGCGGCAGTTACCAGATGCTGGCGGACGACGGTACCGAGTTCGAGGCGCCAATACCAACCTTCACGTTGTCCATTCCGCGCACGCTGCACTAGAGAGCCGCCCCATGTCTTCCCATAACCCGTGCCAGGGTTGTTTGCCCGCATTCCTGCGTTCCCGCTCAGTCATGTGTCGGCATGCGCTCCCTCGCTCCTCCTCGGCCTGCGCGCAAACCGTTCCCGGCACGGGCCTTGGGAAGACATGGAGCGGGTTCTAGTGGCCACGTATGCGATCGGCGACGTGCAGGGTTGCTATCCCGAACTGCAACGCCTGCTGGACAAGCTGCGTTTCGACCCTGCGCAGGACCAGCTGTGGTTCTGCGGCGACCTGGTCAATCGCGGCGGCCAGTCGCTGGACACGCTACGGCTGATCCACGGCTTGCGCGAATCGAGCGTGGTCACCCTGGGCAACCACGACCTGAGTCTGCTGGCGATCGCGCAACGCAAGCCGGAAGCCCAGGCACGGGTCAACCCCGAGCTGCGCGAGGTATTGTTTGCCAGCGACGCACCGGTGCTGTTCGAGTGGCTGCGCTCGCAGAAACTGTTGCACTACGACGAGCAGCTCGGCTGGACGATGGTGCATGCCGGGCTTGCCCCGATGTGGACCTTGCGACAAGCGCAGCGTGCCGCCCAGGATGTGGAGCGAGAGCTGTCCAGTCCGCGCCACCCGCGCATACTGCGCAACCTGTTCGGCAACCGCCCGGCGCAATGGTCAAGCCGGCTGCAGGGACTGGATCGATACCGCGCCACCATCAACACGATGACGCGCATGCGCTATTGCGACGTCAACGGCCGCATCGACTTCGATGCCAAGGGTATCCCCGGCACGCAGAAACCGGGGCTGTATCCGTGGTTCTCGGTGCCGGGCATGCGCCGGCGCGATACCCGCATCGTCTGCGGCCACTGGTCCGCACTCGACCGCTTCGCCGGGCTTGGTGTATACGCGATCGACACCGGCTGCGTGTGGGGCGGCAAACTCACCGCGTTGCGACTGGACGGCGAAGAGCCGCAATACATCACGGTCAATGCGGAACCGCACCGCAAGCGTCCGGCGGGCGTGACTGATTGAGTGCCGCAGCAGGGACGAGGGCGCTACGATCCCCGGTCTCGCCCTGCCATCACCGCTCGAAGAAGGCACAATCATCGGCTGTGGCGAGTGGCACGATGACACTTGTTGTGCCCTCGCCCCTCGTCCCTCGCTACTCGCCCCTGCGGATCAGGTCAGCTGGCCGTGGCAGTGCTTGTACTTCTTGCCCGAGCCACAAGGGCACGGGTCGTTGCGACCCACCTTGGGACCGGCGTGCTGCACCGGCTGCCGCGGCGCCTGCGGCATCCCGCCGGCGGCGGCAGTGGCAGCTGGTTCCGCCGCCTCGGCGAAGGCACTTGGTGGAGCGCCACCGCCGGTCGCCAACATCTGCTTCTGCAGGCGCTCGGCGATGCGCTGCTGCTCGGCCTCCATCGCGGCGACCTCCTCCTCGCTGCGGATGCGGATCCGGGCCAGCATCTGCACCACTTCGGACTTGATCCGCCCGAGCATGTCGGAGAACAGCTTGAACGCCTCGCGCTTGAACGCCTGTTTCGGGTCCTGCTGCGCATAGCCCACCAGACTGATGCCCTGGCGCAGGTAATCCATGCTGGAGAGGTGATCCTTCCAGGCATTGTCGACGACGGTCAACATCACGTGCTTTTCCAGCTGGCGCATCGTTTCGGCGCCGATCTGTGCCTCCTTCGACTGGAACAGTTCGTTGACCGCCTCGTTGACGTGCCTGAGGATCATGTCGGCATCGATCTCGCTTTGCTGATCGATCCAGTGCTTGAGGTCAAGCGCCAAGCCGAGCTGGCTTTCCAGCTCCCGATCCAGGCCGGCGAGATCCCACTGTTCATCGATGCTCTCGGGCGGCACATAGGTCTGCACCATGGTCTGCACGACGTCCTCGCGGATGTCGACGACGGTGGCCTCGACCTCGTCGCCTTCGAGCAGTTCGTCACGCTGGCGGTAGATCACCTTGCGCTGATCGTTGGCGACGTCGTCGAATTCCAGCAGGTGCTTGCGGATATCGAAGTTGTGCTGCTCGACCTTGCGCTGCGCTTTCTCGATTTGCCGGCTGATCATGCGATCTTCCAGCGCGTCGTCGTCCTTCATGCCGAAACGCTTCATCCAGCGCACCAGGCCCTCACCACCGAAGATGCGCAGCAGGTTGTCTTCCAGCGACAGGTAGAAGCGCGACGAACCCGGGTCGCCCTGACGACCGGAACGACCACGCAACTGGTTGTCGATACGCCGCGACTCGTGCCGCTCGGTACCGATGATATGCAGGCCGCCGGCTGCGAGCACCTGGTCGTGCAATTTCTTCCACTCGGCCTTGGCGCGTTGGCGATCGATCTCGCTGGCATCTTCGGGCAAGGCCGCCAGGGCCGCCTCCAGGCTGCCACCAAGCACGATGTCGGTACCGCGGCCGGCCATGTTGGTGGCAATCGTGACCTGGCCCGGTGCACCCGCCTGCGCCACGATGTGCGCCTCGCGTTCGTGATGCTTCGCGTTGAGCACCTCGTGCGCCACGCCCGCCTTCTTCAGCAACCCGGACAGCAGCTCGGACACCTCGATCGAGGTGGTACCCACCAGCACCGGCTGGCCGCGCTGGTGGCAGTCCTTGATGTCCTCGATCACCGAGTTGTACTTCGGCGTCTGCGACAGGAAGATCATGTCCGGGTTGTCCTTGCGGATCATCGGCTTGTGGGTGGGGATCACCACCACCTCCAGACCGTAGATGCTCTGGAACTCGAACGCCTCGGTGTCGGCCGTACCGGTCATGCCGGCCAGCTTCTTGTACATGCGGAACAGATTCTGGAACGTCACCGTGGCCAGGGTCTGGTTCTCGCGCTGGATCGGCACGCCCTCCTTCGCCTCGACCGCCTGGTGCAGGCCATCGGACCAGCGTCGACCGGCCAGGGTGCGGCCGGTGAATTCGTCGACGATGATCACCTCGCCATCGCGCACGATGTAGTCCACGTCACGCTGGTAGATGCCGTTGGCGCGCAGCGCCGCATTCAGGTGATGCACCACCCCAAGATTCTTGGAATCGTACAGGCCGCTGTCCCGCTCGATCACGCCTGCTTCCTGCAGCAACTCATCGGCGTGCTGCATGCCCGCCTCGGACAGGTGTACCTGTTTCTGCTTTTCGTCGACCCAGTAGTCGCCCTCGCCGTCCTCTTCGGTCTGCCGGATCATCCGCGGCACGATCTTGTTCACCGCGATGTACAACTGCGGGGAATCCTCCGCCGGGCCGGAGATGATCAGCGGCGTACGCGCCTCGTCGATCAGGATCGAGTCGACCTCGTCGACGATGGCGTAGTGCAGGCCGCGCTGGTAGCGCTGCTCCTTGCTCAGCGCCATGTTGTCGCGCAGGTAGTCGAAGCCGAACTCGTTGTTGGTGCCATAGGTGATGTCGGCCGCGTAGGCCGCATTCTTGTCAGCGTGATCCATGCCCGGATAGACCACCCCCACGCTCAGGCCCAGGAAGTTGTAGAGCTTGCCCATCTGCGCCGAGTCGCGCCGGGCCAGGTAATCGTTGACCGTGACGACATGCACGCCCATGCCGGCAATCGCATTCAGGTAGACCGGCAAGGTCGCCACCAGGGTCTTGCCTTCACCCGTGCGCATCTCGGCGATCTTGCCCTGGTGCAGCACCATGCCACCGATCAACTGCACGTCGTACGGGCGCATACCCAAGGTGCGCCTGGATGCCTCGCGCGCCACTGCAAACGCTTCCGGCAGCAGCTTGTCCAGCGACTCGCCGGCGGCATGTCGCTGCTTGAATTCGCCGGTCTTGGCGCGAAGCGCGGCGTCGTCAAGTTTTTCCAGCTCGGGCTCCATCGCGTTGATGCGCTGGACGGTACGTGAGAGCTGACGCAACACGCGCTCATTGCGGCTGCCAAACAGATTCGTCAGGGCACGATTGAACATCGATTTTCCGGTTGGGGGAACAAGATGCCCGCCACATTCGCGAGCCAATCAAGCATGTTACTACATGCCCAACAAGGCTCGCCCGAACCAGCCGGGCACATTCAAGGGTGAGTCGCGCCGCGCGAACCCGCCATCCGCCAGAAACTGGCGACGGCAGCTGGCGGATTCAAGTGAATGGGCCGGGTTGCCGGAGCTATCGGTGATTGCGCACGAAGGCCAGCGGATTGACCACGCGACCACGATACCAGACCTCGAAATGCACGTGCGGGCCGGTCGACCGGCCGGTGGATCCGGCCTGGGCAATCACACCGCCCACCTGCACGTGCTGACCGGGGTGCACATCCAGCTTGCTGTTATGCGCATAGCGGGTCATATAGCCGTTGCCATGGTCGATTTCGACCACGTTGCCGTAGCCACGGCGCACGCCTGCGAACGTTACCATGCCTTCGGCGACCGCATGCACCGGCGTGCCATAGGGCGTGGCAATGTCGATCCCGGTGTGCCGTGCCGACTGGCCGTCGAACGGATCCGGGCGCACCCCGAAGTAGGACGAAATGTAGCCCGGAACCGGCATCCCGGTTGGCTTCAGGTTCGACTCGATACGGGCGTCCAGCAACAGGCTTTGCAATGCCGAAAGCTGGGCCTGCTGGATATCGAACTGGCCGGTAAGCTGGTCAATACCGGTTTCCAGCGAAGGCGGCAGCGTATAGCCGGTGTCGCTGGTGTCCTCGATGCCGCCGACGGCCGGCGGCTGGTCGAAGTTGAATTCGCTGCCGTCAAGCTTGCCCACCTGAACCAGTCGCTCGCCCAGCGCGTTCAACCGGGTTGACTGCGCCTGCAACTGCCCCAGCTTCAGTGCCAAGGCGTCGAGGCTGCGCTGTGCGTCGACGCGCACCCCGCCGAGCTGGCCGTTCTGCTGCACGATCTGCTGCTGCAGATCGTGGATCTGGGCCAGCGCATGGTCGCGCGGGCTGGCGATGGCCAGCGCCAGGGCGCCTCCCAGAGACAGGCAGCCCAACACGGTCAGCGACAGCAACGACAGCAGCTTCCAGCGCACGCGCAGATCGGCCAGGTCGAAGGTTTTCGGTAATTTCCTGGCGCGTGAGACGAGTATGATCTGCATGTCTTTCCGAAATCGTGATTTAGGCACCATGCAACGCGCTGAACCCGCCACTTCCCGCCGACGCGGCAACGGACCGAAGTCCCTCGCCGATTGCGGCTCCTTCGCATCGCTGGCCGAAAAGGCCGGCGTGCTGGAAGCACTGGATCGCGCCTTGCGCCAGACGTTGCCATCGCCGCTGCGCGAGCAGGTGAGATTCGCCAACCTGCGCAACGACCGCCTCGTCTTCCTGGCGTCTTCACCGGCCTGGGCATCGCGCCTGCGCTTGATGCAGACACAAATCCTTGCCTCCGCACGTGCCATCGGCACCTGCGCCGGTTCAGTCACCGTGAAAGTGGCTCCCCAACCACCGGCTGTAACCGTGCCGGATCAGTCAAAACCGCTTTCGCCAGCCGCAGCCACCCATCTCAGGGCCGCCGCCGCTTCATCCTCAGACCCCGAATGGCGGGAACTGTTCCTCGAGCTGGCGTCCTTCGCCGAAACCACTGATTTCCCTGGACGCGAATCGGACTGAGCAGTATCCAGTCGATCCTCCAGCCACGATGCCGGCTGTTGCCCGACGCCGCTTCGCTGGTGCCACATGGATTGGGTTTATACCACGCGCGGCATCAAGAAACAGCCCGGCGGGCGCGGAGCTGTGAAATAGCCCGCGTCACGAGTGTGTTCCCGTCGACAAAAATGGCCGGATCTTGCGATTCGGCCATTTTGATGAATGCTGCACGCAAACTGCGCTGACCGCCGCTGGGTTCAGATCGCCTGGGCCGGGTGCGCGTAGGAGATCGGCGAGACCGCCGGATCCTCAGGGTAGCTGACTTCTTCCCATGCCGAAGGATCGGCTATCAGCGCACGCAGCAACTTGTTGTTCAGCTGATGGCCGGACTTGTACGCGTGGTACGCGCCGATCAGGCTGTGGCCAAGCAGGTAGAGATCGCCGATGGCATCAAGGATCTTGTGCTTGACGAACTCGTCCTCGTAGCGCAGGCCGTCCTCATTGAGCACGCGGTAATCATCCAGCACCACGGCGTTGTCCATCGAGCCGCCCAGCGCAAGATTCTGCTCACGCAGCATCTCGATGTCACGCATGAAACCAAAGGTACGGGCGCGACTGACTTCCTTGACGAAGGAAGTGGTGGAAAAGTCGATTTCGGCGTGTGAGGTGCGCTTGCTGATGATGGGGTGGTTGAAGTCGATCGAAAAGCCCACCTTGAAACCTTCGAACGGCTCGAATCTGGCCCACTTGTCCCCTTCCTGCACCTTCACCGGCTTCTTGATGCGGATGAAGCGCTTGGCCACCGGCTGCTCCTCGATGCCCGCTGACTGCAGCAGGAACACAAAGGGCCCGGCACTGCCATCCATGATTGGCACCTCCGGCGCCGACAGGTCGACGTAGGCGTTGTCGATGCCCAATCCGGCCATCGCCGAAAGCAGATGCTCGACCGTGGCAACGCGAACGTCGCCGGCGACCAGGGTGGAGGACAGGCGGGTATCCCCGACATTGTCCTGACGCGCCCGGATTTCCACCGGCGGATCGAGATCCGTGCGGCGAAAAACAATGCCCGTATTCGGCGCTGCAGGACGCAAGGTCATGTACACCTTGTCACCCGTATGCAACCCGACACCGGTCGCCCGGATGATGTTTTTGAGCGTACGCTGCTTGATCATTAGATGTTGGGACCCGTGGAGGCAGCAGCCAATCAGGAGCGGATGCTAACACAGTTTTAACCTATAGCGAAAGCAAACCATACCGTACAGTCTGTTTAAGCCTTCATGTTTCTTTCATCTTCGGATAACAAGGGTCTCCCCTCTCCCACACCCGGCCACCGTGGTGGCCGACGCGATACCCCGCGCCTGGGACGGGAATCCGGCACGGGGCATCAAACCGTCCGCCCTTGGACATCCGGCGGCGGCTGGCCATGCGTCGTCCGGACGCACGGTCTTGCTGCTTGACGCGTGGGGTCGGTCAGGCTGAACGCTGGGCGATGCCGACGCCTGCCATCCGGCTCAACCGGCACCCGGACTGCTGGCGCCTTGCCTCAAGGGCAGGATGCGACTTAGGACCGTATAAACGAGCGTCCGTTCCATGTTCCTGCTTCTCCCTGGCTCGTGCAAGCGGCCCTCAGTCGGCCTGACGACGCAGAAACGCCGGAATGTCGAGGTAATCCAGCCCCGCATCGCCATGCTTGGAGGCGTTGCCGGGCTCGGAACGACCCTGCGTACCGACCACCGCCTCCGGCTGCGCGTAATCGACCACCTCGTTGCCGGTGCCGGTGCGCAGCACCACTGGGCGCGGACGCATCTGCACCTGTTGCGTCTCGACCATGCGGATCGGCGGTTGCTGGCGCGAGGCAGCGGCACGGTTGAGGCCGGTAGCCACCACCGTGACCCGCACATCGTCCTTCATTTCCGGATCGAGCGAGGTGCCGATCACCACGGTGGCGTCTTCGCTGGCGAAGTCGTGGATGATCCGGCCGATCTCGTCGAACTCGCGCATGGTCAGGTTCGGACCAGCGGTGACGTTGACCAGGATGCCGCAGGCGCCGTTCAAGTTGACGTCTTCCAGCAGCGGGTTCTTGATTGCCGCCTCGGCCGCCGCCTGGGCGCGATCATCGCCGCGGGCGGTGCCCGAACCCATCATCGCCAGACCCATTTCCGACATCACCGTGCGCACGTCGGCAAAGTCGACGTTGATCAGGCCAGGCGCAGTGATCAGATCGGCAATGCCCTGCACCGCGCCCTGCAACACGTCGTTGGCCGCCTTGAACGCATTCAGCAAGGTCACGTCGCGGCCGAGCACGCTGAGCAGCTTCTCATTCGGCACCGTGATCAGCGAGTCGACATGCTGCGACAGATCCTCGATACCCTTGATGGCCACCTGCATACGCCGGCGACCCTCGAACGGGAACGGCTTGGTCACCACGGCCACGGTGAGAATGCCCTTCTCCTTGGCCAGCTGGGCCACCACCGGTGCCGCGCCGGTGCCGGTGCCACCCCCCATGCCAGCGGTGATGAACACCATATCGGCGCCTTCCAGCATCGCCTCGATGCGCTCGCGATCCTCCAGCGCGGCCTGCCGGCCGACCTCGGGATTGGCGCCGGCACCGAGACCCTTGGTGACGTTTCCGCCCAGTTGCAGGTGCGTGCGCGAGCCACAACTGTTCATCGCCTGCGCGTCAGTATTGGCGACGACGAATTCCACGCCTTCGATGTTGGCATTGAGCATGTGCGCCACGGCATTGCCACCACCGCCGCCCACGCCGATCACCTTGATGACTGCATTAGGTGTGAGTTTATCAATCAATTCAAACATTTCCCGTCCTCCGTAGAGTTGTTGTCGTTCTAACCATGCGGCGAGACTCCTGTCGGCCGATGGTGGTGGGCGGATCTCCTTCCGCCCGTGGCGACGCCTCCCGCGTCACCCGTGTTCGTGTCGATCAGAAATTCCGGGCAAGCCAGCCTCGCAACTTGTTGACCAGGCCGCCGACACTGCCGCCGACCGGCCCGCCCGCACGCACACCGCCGGCTCGCGAGCCATGCAGCAACAGGCCCACGCCGGTGGCATGCAAGGGACTGGACACCACCTCGCCCAGGCCTTCGATCTGCTGCGGCACGCCGATGCGCACCATCTTGTGGAAGATCTCCTCGGCCAGCTCGAGCGCGCCCTCCATCTTCGAGGCGCCGCCAGTGAGCACCACGCCAGCCGCGACCAGGCTCTCGTAACCGGAGCGTCGCAACTGGTCCTGCACCATCTCGAAGATTTCCTCGTAGCGCGCCTGCACGCTCTGCGCGAGCGACTGCCGGGCCAGGCGGCGCGGCGGACGATCGCCCACGCTGGGCACCTGGATGGTTTCCTCCGCGTGCGCCAGTCCGGTCTGTGCGCAGGCGTACTTGATCTTGATTTCCTCCGCGTGCGCCGTGGGCGTGTGCACGCCGTAAGCGATGTCGCTGGTGACTTGGTCACCCCCAACCGGCAGCGAGGCGGTATGCCGGATTGAACCCTGGGTGTAGATCGCGATGTCGGTGGTACCGGCGCCGATGTCGACCAGGCACACGCCCAGCTCGCGCTCGTCGTCAGTCAGCACCGCCTTGGCACTGGCCAGCGCCGAGGGCACCAGTTCGTCCACCGTGAGACCGCAGCGCTGGATGCACTTGGTCACGTTCTGCACCGCCGCCGCCGCGCCGGTGACCAGATGCACATTGGCTTCCAGCCGCACCCCACTCATGCCGATCGGATGGCGGATACCATCCTGGCCGTCGATGCGATACTCCTGCGATTCCTTGTAGAGCACCTTGCGGTCGGCCGGGATCGCCACCGCGCTGGCCGCCTCGAGCACCTGCTCCAGGTCGGCGGCAGTCACCTCACGGTCGCGGATCGCCGCGTTGCCGTGCGAGTTGCGCGTTTCCAGGTGACTGCCGGAAATCGAGGCATACACCGAACGGATATCGCAGCCGGCCATCAGCTCCGCTTCCTCCACCGCGCGCTGGATCGAGTGCACGGTCGATTCGATGTCGACCACCGAGCCGCGCTTCATGCCGCGTGAGACATGGGTACCGATACCGATCACGGTGACCGGCTCGCCCGGTTCGTATTCGCCGACGATCGCCACCACTTTGGAGGTGCCGATATCCAGTCCGACCACCAGCTGCTTGTCGTTGCGCGTTTTCATGGCGAGATAGTCATGAGCGGGTGGAACCTCCAGCGTTGGCGCCGGCCATCTCGGGCCAGCGCACGGCGAAGCCGTTGGTGTAGCGAAGATCGGCGTAGACGAAGCCGTCGGCATGGCCGGCGATCAACTGCGGATAAACGTCGAGAAAACGACGCAGCCGACGCCCAGCCTGGTCGCGGTCGCCGATCACGATCCGCGCACCGTCGGTGGTGGTGACGCTCCAGCTGCCACGTTCGGTCAGCGCCACGCCGTTGATCTTCAGATGGGCGCCTGCGAACGCCTTGCCGGCTTCGGCGTAGAAACTCACCACCTCGGCCAGTCGCGCATCCGGCCCGCGCAAGTCGGGCAAGGCGACCAATTGGGCCGCACCGGGGACGTCAAACACCCGCCCCTGCCGGCTGATCAACTGCTTGTCGTTCCAGCGGGCAAACGGCTGGCGCTCGTAGATACGCAACTGCAGGGTGTCTGGCCAACGCTTGCGTGCCTCGACCGACTCCACCCACGGCAACGCCGCAACGGCCTTCTGCACCCCGTCGAGATCCAGCGCGAAGAAGCCCTTACCCAGCCGCGGCAACACCGCAGCGCGAATCTCGGCGGCACTGACATGATCGAATTCGGCCTGCACGGTCAGTTGGGTCACCGGCCAGCGATCCGCCGCGAACCAGCCGGACAACAAACCGACGATCGGCAGCGCAATCAGCGCGATGGCCAGACACCACGCGGCAAGGCGGACGGCGCCTTTCACTTTGCACCTCCTTCGGAGTCGCCTTGGAAACTGGTTTCCAAGACGTGCCAGCACAGTTCCTGGTAGTCGATCCCGGCCACGGCGGCGGCTTTCGGCACCAGCGAGTGCGAGGTCATGCCGGGGGCGGTGTTCACTTCCAGCAACCAGTGACGGCCGTTGCGGTCGCGCATCACGTCGACGCGGCCCCAGCCGGTGCAGGCCAGCGCGTCGAACGCGGCCAGCGACAGGGTCGCCAATTCCTCCGCAGCCGCGCCTTCGGTGCCCGGGCACAGGTATTGGGTGTCCTCGGCGACGTATTTGGCGTTGTAGTCGTAGAACGCGCCCTTCGGCACGATGTGGATGCTCGGCAGCACCTGGCGGCCGAGGATCGCCACGGTCAGCTCGTCGCCCTCGATCAGGGTTTCCATCAGCAAGTCGCCCGGATACTGTGCGGCCAGCTCGACCGCGTCAGCCAAGTCCTTCTCGGCGAAGACCCGCGTCACGCCAACGCTGGAACCCTCGCAGGCCGGTTTCACGATCAGCGGAAAACCGATCCGTCGCGCTGCGATCTGCACATCGGCCCCGCGCGGCAAGGCCGCGAAGGTCGGCGTCGACAGGCCCAGCGACTGCCATACGCGCTTGGAGCGGGTCTTGTCCATCGACAGGGCCGAACCGAGCACGCCCGAGCCGGTATACGGCACGTGCAGCGACTCCAGCGCACCCTGCAGCACACCATCCTCGCCGCCGCCATGCTGGCCGTGCAGGATGTTGAACACGCGGGCGAAGTGACCCGCGCGCAGGGCGTCGAGCAAGGCCGGGATACCATCGATCGCATGCGCGTCGATCCCGCGTGCCCTGAGTGCGGCCAGCACGTTGCGGCCCGAATCCAGCGATACCTCGCGCTCGGCCGAACTACCGCCCATCACCACGGCGACGCGGCCGAACTGTGCCGGATCGGTGATGCGCAGCAGGCCCGGAATCGAGCATCGGGCATCGGGCATCGGTACGGCCATCATTCGGCTCCCTTCGTCTTGAGTTGGCCGGCGTTTGCCAGTTCCAGCGCCGCCGCGCCGATATCGCCGGCACCGAGCAGCAGCAGCAAATCGCCGTCGCGCAGCAAGCTGGGCAGGCTGTCGCGGAATTCGCGTGGATGCTCGACCAGCACCGGATCGACCTTGCCGCGCGCACGCACCGCGCGGGCCAGCGCACGACCGTCGGCGCCGGCGATCGGCGCCTCGCCGGCCGGGTAGACGTCGGTCAGCACCAACACGTCGGCCTCGGCCAGCACGTTGGCGAAGTCGTCCAGCAGGTCGCGCGTACGGCTGTAGCGATGCGGCTGGAAGCCGACCACCAGACGCCGCTCCGGCCAGCCGCCCCGCACCGCTTCGAAGACGGCGGCGATCTCACGCGGGTGATGACCGTAATCGTCGATCAGCAGCACATTGCCCTGGTCGATGGCGATCTCGCCACGCCGGTGGAAGCGCCGGCCGACGCCCTGGAAGCCCTTCAGTGCAACAGTGATCGCCGCGGTCTCAACGCCGAGCTGCCAGCCGATCGTGGCCGCGGCCAGCGCATTGAGCACGTTGTGCCGACCGGGCAGGTTGAGGGTGATCGGGAAGGTCTCGGCCGCATCCGGCAGCTGCAGGTCGAAATGCATCTCGAAACCGTGCTGGCGCAGGTTCAGCGCGCGCACATCGGCATCCTCGTTGTCGATGCCGTAGCGGAGGACCAGACGATTGGTGACCTCGGCCAGCGCGGCTACCTCGGGATCGTCCACGCACAACACCGCCAGGCCGTAGAACGGCAAGCGATGCAGAAAGTCGGCGAATGCCTTTTTCACTTCGGCGAAATCGCCGTGATAGTGCTCCAGGTGGTCGGCATCGATATTCGTCACGACGGCGATCACCGGCGACAGAAGCAGGAACGAGCCATCGGACTCGTCTGCCTCGGCCACCAGGTACTGGCCGGTGCCGAGCCGCGCGTTCGCGCCCGCCGCGGTGAGCTGGCCCCCGATCACGAAGGTGGGGTCGTAGCCGGCCTCGGCCAGCACGCTGGCGGTCAGGCTGGTGGTGGTGGTCTTGCCGTGCGTACCGGCGATCGCCACGCCGCGGCGGAAGCGCATCAACTCGCCCAGCATCTCCGCGCGCGGTATCACCGGAATGCGCGCCACATGCGCGGCGGCCAGTTCCGGATTGTCCGGCTTGATCGCGCTGGAAATCACCACGACGTCGACCCCGGCGATGTTCTCGGCCGCGTGGCCCACATGCACCTCGATCCCCAGCCGTTGCAGCCGCTGCACGGTGGCCGAGCCGGCCCGGTCGGAACCGGACACGGCGTAGCCCAGGTTGTGCAGCACCTCGGCGATGCCGCTCATGCCGACGCCGCCGATACCGATGAAGTGCACCCGGCGGAACATGCTCATCGGATCCTGCTGGGCGGAAAGCCGGCTCATGGGGCCACCTCCAGACAGGCATGCGCAATCACCTGCGCCGCATCGGGCTTGGCCAGGGTGCGCGCGCCCTCGGCCATCGCCAGCAAACGCCCGCGATTGCCCAGCAAGACCGCCAGTCGCTGGGCCAGTATCTGTACGTCCAGTTCGCTCTCCTGAATCATTTCGGCCGCGCCGACCGCCACCAGCACTTCCGCATTGCGGGTCTGGTGGTCATCCACGGCGTGTGGGAACGGCACCAGCAGCGCCCCCAGTCCTGCGGCCGACAGCTCGGCCAGGGTCAGCGCGCCGGCGCGGCAGACCGCCAGATCCGCCCAGCCGTAAGTGGCCGCCATGTCATCGATGAACGCCACCACCTGCGCCTCGACCCCTGCCTGCGCATAAGCCGTACGCGCCTCCTCGAGGCCGCGCGTGCCGCATTGATGGATCACTTCCGGGCGCTGCGCAGGATCGAGCCGCGCCAGCGCCTGGGGCAACGCCAAATTCAATGCTCGCGCACCCAGGCTGCCACCAAGCACCAGCAATCGTGGACGGACAGGGCGACCAGCCATGCGCTGGGCCGGAGGCGGCAACACGCTGATCGCGTCGCGAACCGGATTGCCGACCCATTCCGCCTGCGGCAGGGTGTCGGCGAAACCAGCCAGCACGCGCCGGGCCAGCCTGGACAGGCGCCGATTGGTGAAGCCTGCAACACGGTTTTGTTCGTGCACCAACAATGGCCGGCGCAACAACCAGCTGGCCACGCCGCCGGGACCGGCCACATAGCCGCCCATCGACAGCACGCTGCGCGGCTGAACCTTGCGCAGCACCGCCAGCGATGCCCACAGCGCACGCAGCAGCATCAACGGCGCGCGCAGGCGAGTGCCCAGACCCTTGCCACGCAGGCCGCCGACCCGCACCGTATGCAGTTCGATCCGCTGCGCCGGCACGACCTGCGTCTCCATGCCGCCGACCGCCCCCAGCCAGGCCACCGGCACGCCCTGCGCGCGCAGGCACTCGGCCACCGCCAGGCCGGGGAAGATGTGACCGCCGGTGCCGCCGGCCATGATCAGCACCGGGCGCGGGTCGGCAGCCGCGCGCTGACTGGCGGGCTGGCTCCCGTTCCCGATTTGCGATTTGCGATTCCCGGTATTCATGCCGCCTCCGCCTGGCGCGGCTGCACCGCGGCGTTTGCATCGACTGCGGCAACCGCCGCGGGCATGCGGGTGGCCATCTGCCGCGCATCCAGCGCGCGGTTGATCTCGAAGGTGGCGCGCAGCAACACGCCCACCATCGCGCAGGTCAGCACCAACGAAGAGCCGCCGTAACTGATCAGGGGCAAGGTCAGGCCCTTGGTTGGCAGCGCGCCAAGGTTCACCCCGACCGACACGATCGCCTGCATCGCCAGCATCAGCGAAGCACCAAACGCGACGTAGCCAGCGAAACGCTGGCCGACTTCCACTCCCTTCAGGCCCAGGTGCAAACCCCGCCCCACCGCCAGTGCGAACAGGCCGATCACCAGCACCACGCCAGCCAGGCCCAGTTCCTCGCCGATCACGGCAAAGATGAAATCGGTATGCGCTTCGGGCAGGTAGGACAGCTTCAGCACGCTGGAGCCAAGGCCCACCCCATCCCACTCGCCACGGCCGATTGCCATCAGCGACTGGGTCAGCTGGAAGCCGTCGTTGAACGGATCCTTCCACGGATCGAGGAACGAGGTCAGCCGCTTCACGCGGTAGCTTTCGCCGGTGGCCGCTATATATAGCAGCGGCATCAGCGGCAAGCCCATCAGGAACAGGAAGATGGGGCGCGCGCCGCCGAGCCAGACCATCACGATGGTCACGGCGATCACCAGGGTGGCCGAGCCGAAATCCGGCTGCAGCAGCAACAACCCCACGATGAGGCCGGCCACCAGGATCGGCTTGAACAATCCCAGGAAGCGCGTCTCCACATTCTCCCGGTGACGCACCAGGTAGCTGGCCACATAGATCACCAGGATCAGTTTCACCGCCTCCACCGGCTGGAAGGTGGTGAAAAGAAGGTTCAACCAGCGCCGTGCGCCATTGATGCGCAGGCCCAGATACGGCAAGAACACCGCGAGCAGCATCACGAACGCCAACGCCAGCAGCGGGAAGGCGAACTTCTCCAGCAGCCTCAGCTCGGTGCGCATGACCAGGGCCGCCACAACCACACCCAGGCTGAGGAAAATCAGGTGCCTGCGCAGGAAATAGAACGCCCCCAGATGCTTGCTGTCGGCGACCGCGATCGAGCTCGACGCCACCATCACCACGCCGATGCTGGCCAGCCCGATCAACGCGACCAGCAACCACAGGTCGTAGCGACCGCGCGGGCCGTTGCGGCGTTTGGCTTGGGTACTGGAGTCGAAGATCGTCATCAGCGCACCTTCAACGTGGCGAGACCGATCAGCACCAGCACCACGGAGATGATCCAGAAGCGCACGATCACCCGCGGCTCCGGCCAGCCCTTCAGTTCGAAGTGGTGATGGATGGGAGCCATCCGGAACACACGCTTGCCGGTGAGCTTGAAGCTGGCGACCTGGATCATCACCGAAGCGGTTTCCATCACGAACACGCCGCCCATCACCAGCAACACGATCTCCTGGCGCACGATCACCGCGACACAGCCCAGGGCCGCGCCCATCGCCAGCGCCCCCACATCGCCCATGAACACCTGCGCCGGATAGGTGTTGAACCACAGAAATCCCAGCCCGGCGCCGGCCAGCGCACCGGTGAATATCGCCAGTTCACCCGCACCGGGAATCGAGGGAATGCCGAGGTATTCGGAGAACACCTTGTTGCCGGCCACATAGGCAAACACGCCCAGCGCACCGGAGACCAGCACGGTCGGCATGATCGCCAGGCCATCCAGGCCATCGGTGAGATTCACCGCGTTGGAGAAGCCGACGATCATGAAATACGTGATGACCACGAAGAACAGCCCCAGCGGCAGCACCACGTGCTTGAACAAGGGCACGTACAGCGCCGTCTCGGCCACAGTCACGCCGGCGGCGGCATGGGGTGCGCTGTAATACAGGAACAGTGCGGCGCCGAGCCCGAACACGGATTGCCAGAAATATTTCCAGCGACTGGCCAGTCCCCGGCTGTCCTTCATCACCAGCTTGCGGTAGTCGTCGTAGAAACCGATGGCGCCAAAACTCAGCAGCACAGCCAGCACCACCCATACGTAGCGGTTGTGCAGGTCGGCCCAGAACAAGGTGGCGACCGTGACCGACAGCAGGATCATCACGCCGCCCATGGTCGGCGTACCGGCCTTGACCAGATGGGTCTGTGGACCGTCGCTGCGCACGATCTGGCCGGCCTTGAGCGCAGCCAGCCGGTTGATCAGCCATGGCCCGCTCAGCAGCGACAGCGACAGCGCGGTCAGCGCAGCCATGATGGTGCGGAAGGTGATGTACTGGAACACGTGCAAGGCGGTGAAGTGCCGTGCCATCCAGTCGGCCAGTTCAAGCAGCATCGGTTGCACCCTCCCCGGCAATCGCGGCCACCACCTGCTCCATCCCGGCCGAACGCGAACCCTTGACCAGGCAGGTGACGCCCGGATGCAACTGCGCCTGCAACGCGGCGATCAGGGCCGGCTTGTCGTCGAAATGTTCGCCACCGGCGCCGAACGCCTCGACCGTGGCTGCACCGAGCGGACCGACCGCGAACAGTCGGTCGATACCGAGCTGGCGGGCACGTGCGCCGATACTTGCATGCAGCGCGTGCGCATCTGCGCCCAGCTCGGCCATGTCTCCCAGCACCAGCCAGTGTTCGCCGGTGGCCAGCAGCAGTGTGTCGATCGCGGCCGCCATCGAGCTGGGGTTGGCATTGTAGCTGTCGTCGATCACGGTCCAGCCGCCGGCACAAATTTTGCGGCGCAAGCGGCCGGCCACGCCAGGCACCTGCTCCAGCCCGGCGACGATGGTGTCCAGCGGGACCTCCAGCGCCAGCGCCACCGCCGTGGCCGCCAGCGCGTTGACAACGTTGTGACGGCCGGGCAGCGGCAGATTCACCTCGGCGTCGCCAAGCGGCGTGCTGAGCACAAGATGCGAACCGTCGAGGCGCTGCTCGATGATGTCGGCGCCCACGTCGGCCGGGTGATCCAGACCGAAACGCAAGACCTTGCGGGCGCCGGCGAGCCCACCGAAGAAGCTGGCGAAAGCGTCATCCGCATTGATGATGGCGATGCCGTCGGCCGGCAAGGCCTGGTACAGCGCGCCCTTGGTCTCGGCCACGCCCTCGATGCTGCCCATGCGCTCAAGATGCGCCGGTGCGATGAGCGTGACGAGACCGATATCTGGCCGTGCGATGGCAGCGAGGTAGGCGATGTCGCCCGGCTTGCCGGCACCCATCTCCAGCACCGCATATTCAGCGCCCTGCGGCATCGCCAGCAGGCTCAGCGGCAGGCCCAGCTCATTGTTGTGGTTGCCGGCGCTGACATGGGTGCGGCCGTGACGCGAGAGGATCGAGGCGACCAGCGTCTTCACCGTGGTCTTGCCGTTGGAGCCGGTGATGCCGACCACGCGCACATCACGCTGCGCACGCACCGCGCTGGCAAGGTCGCCCAGCGCGACCGTGCCATCGTCGACCAGCAGTTGGGGCAGTGCGCTGTCCACCTGGCGTGTCACCAGTGCCGCGATCGCGCCACGGGCGGCGGCCTCGTCCAGATAGTCGTGGCCATCCACATGTTCGCCCTTGAGCGCGACGAACAGGTTGCCCGGCTGCAGCTTTCGCGTGTCGATCGCCACGCCGGTGATCTCGGCCTGGTCCAGAGCGGCGTTGCCACCGAGCAGGCGCCCGTGGATCCACATCGCGATGGCGCCCAGCCGCATCATGTGCGCAGCTCCCGGCCGATCCGTTCAATCGCGGCCTGTGCCACCGCCAGATCGTCAAACGGGCGCTTGCCGGCGGCGCCGTCCTGGTAGGTTTCGTGCCCCTTGCCCGCAATCAGCACCACGTCGCCGGCGCCAGCGAGCGCCAGCGCATCGGCAATCGCGATGGCGCGGTCGCGCTCGACCGTCATGGCAGCGGCCGCGCTCATGCCGGTCACGATCTGCGCCGTGATCGTGTCGCCATCTTCGCCGCGCGGGTTGTCGTCGGTGACGATGGCCACGTCGGCCAGGCGCGCCGCAATCGCGCCCATCAGCGGGCGCTTGCCGGCGTCGCGTTCGCCGCCGCAGCCGAACACACAGATCAACTTGCCGGCGCAATGCGCGCGCAGCGCGGTCAGCGCCTGCTCCAATGCGTCCGGCGTGTGCGCATAGTCCACCACGACCAGCGGCATGCCGCGCAGGCCGCCGAGCCGGCTCATGCGGCCGGGCACCGGCTGCAACAGTTCGACCACCTTGACGATGCGCTCGAAGGACTCGCCCAGCGCACCGAGGCAACCGATCACGACCAGCAGGTTGCCGATATTGAAACGACCCAGCAGATGGCTGCTGATCTGCCGGACACCCCAAGGGCTGCGCAGGTGGAAGGACAATCCCCCGGCCGTCGTGACGATGTTGCCGGCAGCGATTTCCGCGGCACTGTCATCGGCCGTGCTGAAGCGCAGCGCGCGTACGGCAGCCGGCAGCTGCGCCGCCAGCTCCAGGCCGAACGCATCATCGCTGTTGATCACCGCCGCCTGCAGCCCGGGCCACGCAAACAGGCGCGCCTTGGCCGCGCCGTAGGCCTCCATGCTGCCGTGATAGTCCAGATGGTCGCGGGTGAGATTGGTAAAAGCGGCCACCTCGAAATCCACCCCGCTCACGCGGCCCTGCACCAGCGCGTGCGACGAGACTTCCATCGCCACGTGGGTGACATCAGCATCGCGAAACTCCGCCAGCAGCGCCTGCACGCTGATCGCATCGGGCGTGGTGCGCTCGCCTTCGCAGAGCTGGCCATGCACGCCGGCGCCGAGTGTGCCGATCGAGGCAGCACGATGACCGAGCAGAGTCAGCGCCTGCGCCAGCAATTGCACGCATGAGGTCTTGCCATTGGTACCGGTGACGCCGATCACATGCAGCGACTCGCTGGGGCGATCATGAAAGCGCGCGGCGATCTCGCCGACCTGGTCGTGCAAATCGTCGATCCACAACAACGGCACGTCCAGCGGCGCCACGTCCTCCGGTGCCGGTGCTTCGGCCAGCACCACCTGGGCGCCGCGCTGCACGGCACTGGCTGCGAATTCGATGCCATGGCCCTGGCTGCCGCGCAGCGCAAAGAAGGCGTCGCCGCGGCGTACCCGACGCGAATCCAGGCTGAGGCCGGAAACGATCATGTGGGCGGCCGCGGGCGTCGCCGCCATCTGCGCATCGGCGATTCCCAGCAACAACTGGTCGAGGTGGCCGGTGCTCATGGCATGACCTCGTCGATCGGTGCGTCGTCAATTGGCGCCTCGGGCGGCGGCTGGCTGCCGGCCAAACCACCCGCCCCTTGCAATGGGCCGCCGACATACCAGCGCCCGATATTGTCCGGCGGCACGTCGAGCAGGCGCAGCGCGCCACCCATCACGCGCGAGAACACCGGCGCGGAGACCATGCCGCCGTAGTAGCTGCCCTTCTTCGGATTGTCGACGACCACCACCCCTACCAGGCGCGGGTTCGTGGCAGGCGCAATGCCGACGAAGGCCGCGGTATAGCTGTGCTTGTCGTAGCCACCGGCACTGGCCTTGTGCGCGGTGCCGGTCTTGCCGGCCACCGCGTAGTTGGCGATGCGCGCCTGCGGCGCGGTGCTGCCCGGACCGGTCACCGTTTCCATCATCCGGATCAGCTCGTGTGCCACCTGCTCCGAGATGATCTGCCTGGGCGGGTTGTCGTTACCTTTGATGAAACTTGGCGTATGTTTCACGCCGCCGTCGGCGATGGTGGCGTAGGCATCGGCCAGCTGCAGCACGGTCACGTTGAGGCCGTAGCCGTAACCCAGGATGGCCTTCTCCAGCGGACGCCAGTCGGCGCCGATGCGAAGGTAACCGGAGGCCTCGCCGGGAAAGCCGCTGTTGGTGCTGTTGCCGAAGCCGAATGCGCGGTAGGTGTCGTACATCAGTGTGGTATCAAGATCCATTGCAATGTGTGCCGCGCCCACGTTGCTCGATTTGGTGATCACCCCGGTCGGGGTCAGCACGCCATAGTTGTGCGTGTCGTGGATGTCGTGGCCCCGGAAATACCAGTGGCCGCCGGTGGTGTCGATGACCGGGCTGGCCGGGGTGAACTTGCCGCTGGACAGCGCCGCCGCCATAAGGATCGGCTTGATCGTGGAACCGGGTTCGAGCACGTCGGTCATCGCGCGGTTGCGCCGCTGGCCGGGCTTGCTGGCGCCGATCGCGTTGGGGTTGTAGGTGGGCAGGTTGACCATCGCCAACACTTCGCCGGTGCGCACGTCGAGGATCACCATCGAGGCGGAATCCGCCTGGAACTTTTCCAGCGTGCTCTTCAGTTCGCTATAGGCCAGGAACTGGATGCGCCGATCGATGCTGAGCGTGAGGTTCTGGCCCGGCTTTGGCGCGCGCACCTGCTCGACGTCTTCCACCACGTGGCCCATGCGGTCGCGGATCACGCGCTTGGCGCCGGGCTTGCCGGAAAGCCAGTCGTCGTAGGCCAGCTCCAGCCCCTCCTGGCCATGGTCGTCGATGTTGGTGAAGCCGAGCACATGCGCGGTCACTTCGCCGGACGGATAAAAACGCTTGAACTCGCGCTGGCCGTTGATGCCGGGAATGCCCAGGTCCAGCACCGCCTGCGCCGCCTCCGGCGCCATCTGCCGGCGCAGGTAGACGAACTCGCGTTCCGAGCGCTGCGCCAGGCGGCTTTTCAGTTCGTCGGCATTCACGCCCAGCGCACGTGCCAGCTGGGGGATGCGCTCGTCGTTGTTCAGCACTTCGGACGGATTGGCCCAGATCGACGTCACCGGCGTGGACACCGCCAACGGCTCGCCGTTGCGATCGAGGATGGTGCCACGCGACACCGGGATCGGCGTCTCGCGCAGGAAACGCGCATCACCCTGGCGCTGGTAGAACTGCTTGCGCACCACCTGCAGGTCGAACGCGCGCGCGACCAGGCCGGTGGCGGTCAGGCCCAGCAGTCCGGCCACCAGCAGCATGCGCCGGCGCGCGCTCGGACCGGTCGCCCGGTGGCGGCCGCGCGCTGGTGGCTGGATGTGCTTGCGCGCGTCCATCAGCGCAGCAACCGGATGTCTTGCGGGTGGGGTTCGATCATGCCCAGCTTCTGCCGCGCTTCGTCGTCGATGCGCCGCGGCTCGGCATAGGTGGCCTGTTCCAGCTCCAACCTGCCGTATTCGATATTCAGGTCATCGCGCTGGTTCTGCAGCGCAGTCAACTGCACGAACAGCACACGACTTTCGTGGCGCGTCCAGACCACGCCGAGGGCACTGGCCACCACCGCAAACAGCAGCATGATGCCGACCAGGACACTGATCGCCTTCATGGGCCCCCCTCACGCGGCAGTTTCTCGGCGACCCGCAGCACGGCCGAACGCGAACGCGGGTTCGCCGCCAGTTCGGCTGCAGACGGGAACTGCGCCTTGCCGACCGCCGCCAGCAGCGCTGGCGCGGCGGGCACCGGCGGGCCGCTCCGGCGGTTCTGCACGCGGCCGGAATGGTCACGGATGAACAGCTTCACCACGCGGTCCTCCAGCGAGTGAAAGCTGATTACCGACAGCCGGCCGCCGGGCTTGAGTCGTTGCAGTGCGGCATCCAGCCCCTGCTGCAAGGCGTCCAATTCACCGTTGACCCGGATCCGCAGCGCCTGGAAGCTGCGCGTGGCCGGGTGCTTGCCCGGCTCGCGCCGGCCCACCACGCGCTCGATCAGCGCCGCCAACTGGCCGGTACGGGTGAACGGGGCGGTGTCGCGGTCGGCCACAATGGCGCGGGCGATGCGCCGGCTGTGGCGTTCTTCGCCATACTTCCACAGCACCTCGGCGATCTCACGCTCGCTGGCCTGGGCCAGGAACCCCGCCGCGCTCTCGCCCTGGGTGGTATCCATGCGCATGTCCAGCGGCGCATCGGCCATGAAGCTGAAGCCGCGTGCGGCTTCGTCCAGTTGCGGCGAGGACACGCCCAGGTCGAGCAGCACGCCGTCGAGTCCGGTGGTGGTTTCGTCCCATTCGGCAAGACTGGAGAAATTGGCGTGACGGATGGCCACGCGGGCGTCAGCGGCGAATTCGGCGCGCGCCGCGGCGATCGCGGCGGGATCGCGATCCATCAACAACAGCCGGCCAGCTGGGCCCAGGCGCGACAACACCGCGCGCGCATGTCCACCGCGCCCGAACGTGCCATCCAGATAGCACCCGCCTGCGTGCACGGACAATCCCTCCACCGCCTCGTCCAGCATCACCGGGATATGCTGCAATTGCACCAAGCGCACTCCCGTCCCGTCCTGCATGATTCCGCCATACCCGCACCCGTCTTTACAGGCGCAGCTCTGCCATTTCGGTGGTGATCTCGTGCTCGCCGATGCTCTGGCGGATCTTGGCCATGTGTGCCTGCTCGCTCCACAGCTCGAACTTGTCGCCCATGCCGAGCAGCACCGCCTTCTTCTCGATACCAGTGGTGGCGCGCTGGCTGGCCGGCAACAGAATCCGCGCCGCGCTGTCGGGTTCAACCACCGCGGCCGCACCGACCAACTTCATCTGCAGGTCGCGGTGGGCGGTTTTCACCTTGGACAACGCGTTGACCTGATCGCGCGCCTGCTCCCATACCGCGTAGGGAAACAACCACAGACAACCGGACTCGAACGGGTTATAGGTGACCACCAGACGATTGGCGCACTCGCCCGCGACCTGTTCCCGATACGCTGTCGGGATGGCCAGGCGGCCCTTGTCGTCAACGGTAATGGCGGTCTCGCCCTGGAACACGGTCGTTGAACTCCACGAAAACCCACTATTTCACACTGAAGCCCACGATAGTCTCGCCCCGTGAGACTGTCAAGCGGAAATTGCTTGTGAATCAAGGAGTAAAGGCTGAATGCTGACCATACATGCAGCATAATCTCAGGAACACCGGCAAGGTGTTTGAAAGCAGAGTGTTTTTTTAGAACCTTCTATGGGGATTCGGGTTCGAAGTGGATCAAATCCGTGTCAGCACGGGCTGCGCGCGGTGCCGGGATGAACCACCGTTCACCTGAACACACTCGCCGCCACCCCGACTTTTGAGTCGAGGTGGCGGCGAGCAAGAAAGAGGTGGAGTCGGCCTGTAAGCCGGGTTCTGTACGTCTTGCGACGCGACAGTCATTCCTCTCGGCCAGGCGTCGCCGCCTGGCTCCAGCAACCTACCCGGGAACAACGCGGGCCGCGTTATCGTTCCCCTATTTGGTCTTGCTCCGAGTGGGGTTTACCGTGCCGTACGGCGTTGGCCCCGTACGCGGTGCGCTCTTACCGCACCCTTTCACCCTTGC